>Ga0209006_10006676_pt1 | contig 10426 bp, 11 predicted proteins | sample JacPin_JW_Ref_O2_FD_188567 | JGI IMG/M metagenome (GOLD analysis project Ga0209006, IMG submission 188567) | Forest soil microbial communities from Algoma, Ontario, Canada - Jack Pine, Ontario site 1_JW_Ref_O2 (SPAdes) (version 2) | ecosystem: Environmental > Terrestrial > Soil > Boreal... | reverse complement strand
TGGCTGTTTGCGCTGTCCCTTGGCTTGCAGGAAAAACGCCGCTCTGCCGTCGTCGCCGCGCTGCTTCCGATTGCTCTCGGACACGCCGCCGCTATCACATTGGCAATTCTCGCCCTGCGCTTCGTTCAGCATTTTCTTCCCATGAATATTCTGAAGTGGGGAGTCGCTTTGTTTCTTTTCTCGCTCGGGGCGTATCGACTTTTTCGCGCGAGCCATCCGCGTGGTGCTGGTATGAGAGTCGGAGGCAGGGATCTATTCGTTTGGTCTTTTCTCATGTCGTCTGCCCACGGCGCGGGGTTGATGCTGTTGCCGGTTCTGATGGCACAGCCAATGTCTGGGATGACCCACAGCATGGCAGGAGGAATCGCCGTAATTCCCTCTTCATGGAGCGCATCCGCAATTGCATTCGCAGTGCTGATACACACGGCAAGCATGCTAGCCGTGGCTGGACTTCTCGCGATCGTGTTTTTCGAAAGCTATGAAACAGTAGGTTTACGAATACTGCGGCATACGTGGCTTAATTTCGACCTGCTGTGGGCGATTGCCCTGCTGGTGGCGGGATTCGTGGTTCTATTTTTTTGATCTCGTGCCTACTTAGTCCTGCGCGCTCCGAGTCCAATGAGCCGAATGTCCCCACCCACCTTCGAAAACGAAATTGGTCTGTGGCTTTCGCTCCCGCGGACTCTCCTCTCTCTGGCGTAGTTTCTCGGGAAGATCTGCCGAGTTGCCGGGGTATCCGATGGCGGCAACGGCGACGGGCTCATAGTCCTGGGGAATCGAAAACTCGTGGCGAGCTTTTTCAACATCGAAACCAGCCATCTGATGCACGACCAGTCCTGCCGCCATCGCCTGAAATGTGAGATTGGCGATGGCCTGGCCAACATCGTGAAGCGCGTGCCGGTTGGGTTTCCCCGTCGATTCAAACGTCAACTTCGCGACGGACAACAGCAGCACCGGCGCGTGTTGCGCCCATAAGATATTGAACTCCAGCAAACAACCGAGCAAGCGGTCGAAATCAGATTTGTTCGCTTTCGTGGCGACGATGAATCTCCACGGCTGCTCGTTCATACAAGAGGGTGCCCAGCGGGCCGCTTCCATCAAAGTGGCCAAGGTTTCCGGTTCGACGGACGTTGCGGCAAAGGCGCGCGTGCTTCGTCGAGCGGTAATGAAAGGATGGATCGGAAGTTCGGAGATCTTGTGTTTGCCTTCCAGAACAACCGGTACACCTACATCCTTCGCCATCAATTCTCCTCGTTCCACTCTCTTTTTTACCACTGACCTTCAACGGGGAGCCGCCGTTGCAGCACGCGGCCAAGGATGCGTTCTTCGAGTGCGGCGAAGCGTGCGCTGCCCCGTGTTCGCGGCCGAGGTATGTTTACCACTTCGTCCAGTGCGACGCGGCCTCCCTCAATAAGGATAACGCGGTCCGCCAGACTCACGGCCTCAGCAACGTCATGGGTAACGAGCATGGCGGTAAAACCGCGGCTGCGCCAGACGTCTTCAATGAGTTGCTGCATCTCGATTCTGGTAAGCGCATCGAGCGACCCCAACGGTTCGTCCAGAAGCAACAAATTCGGATCATGCACCAGAGCGCGAGCCAAAGCTACTCTTTGGCGCTGCCCGCCCGATAAGGTAGCGGGCCAGTCGTGGGCTCTTTCTGCCAGACCAACCTGCGCCAAGACTTTTCGCGCCTGCGGGATCAGTGCAGGCTCCAGGCCGAGCATGACATTGGGAAGAACTCGTCTCCACGGCAACAGGCGCGAGTCCTGGAACATGACGCGAACATCCGGCCTTCCGTTTTGCCCGGCAACTTTGCCTAAACTGATACTTCCGCTTTGCGGTTTTTCCAAACCAACGACAGACCGCAGAAGGGTGCTCTTGCCGCATCCGCTGCGGCCGACGATGGCTACGAATTCTCCGGCAGAGATCTCAACGTCGAAATTTTCAAGCACAGTACGCCCAGCGAAGGCGATGCTGACATTCCTGATCGCGACGGATATACCTCGCGAGCAGCGCTCTTCCTCAGGCGCGATCTCTCTCGAACTGAAAGTGACAGGCAAAGTGATCCCCTATTGCGCGGCCTGATACGCCGGATTCCAGCGCAGGCAGTAGCGTTCCAGTCCTTTCGCCAGAAGATCGGCGAGTTTCCCTAAAATCGCATACAGCAGAATGCCGACCACCATGACATCGGTCTGCATGAATTCGCGAGCATTCATCGTCATGTAGCCGATGCCCGAGCGTGCCGAAATGGTTTCTGCAACGATTAGGATCACCCACATCAGCCCGAGCGAGAAGCGCACGCCTACAAGAATGGAAGGCAAAGCACCGGGCAGAATGATCTCGCGATACAGAAGCCAGCCAGACAGGCCATAAGTACGGCCCATCTCCAGAAGTCCGCGATCGACCGAGCGAATCCCGTGAAAAGTGTTGATGTAGACGGGGAAAAAAACGCCCAGAGCCACCAGAAATAGCTTGGCCGATTCGTCGATGCCAAACCACAAGATGACTAGCGGAATGAGGGCCAGAGGAGGAATGTTGCGGACCATTTGAATGGTTGTGTCGAGCAGAACTTCAGCCCAGTGCATTGAGGCCGTTAGTAACCCGAGCAAGAGTCCTATCCCTCCGCCTACGACAAAACCCGACAAGGCACGCAGAGTACTGACCCGGACATGCATCCACAATTCACCGGATGCGCTGAGTTCGATGAACGAACTCACGACCGCCCGCGGCGAGGGCAGAAAACGGCTGGGCAGAATCCCCGCCGAAGAGGCCCACTGCCAAACGATCAACAGCAAAATAGGTACGACCCACGGCAGTGCTTGCTTCCCGAGAATGCCCGGTCGAAGTCGGGGCTTGCTTGCACGATTTGTTTGACGCTGATTCATAGTTTTCTCTCGCTCAGCGTTTGGTCTGCAAGGTCGCGTCTCGCACGTTAATGTGTTTCGGGATCAGCTTAAGGTCGTAAAAGGTATCGGCGATTCTTTGTTGCTCGGCAAGAACAGCATCGCTGACCGGTGTTACACCGTAGCCGTTTCGCGACAGCGCCAACTCAAGCGTAGCCTGATCCAACCCGATCTGCGGTTGCAGCGCTGCAGCTGCATCTTTCCGATTTGTTTTCGCCCACTGGTCTACGGCTGCCAGTTCCTCGAGCGCGACTGCAACCACATCGGCTCGCTTCGAGGCATAGGACCGGGAGGCAAGAAAGAACTGATGATTGCTGACGACACCGTTGCCATCGGCCAGAATGCGAGCGCCAGTCTGTATTTGAGCCGCGGCGAGGAACGGCTCCCAGATCGCCCATGCATCCACGCTGCCGCGCTCAAAGGCCGCTCGCGCATCCGCAGGCGTAAGGAAAATCGGATCAATGTCGTTGTACCTGACTCCTGCCTTCTCTAGCAGTTTGACGAGAAGAAAGTGAACGTTCGAGCCCTTGTTCAGCGCGACCTTCTTTCCCTTGAGTTCGGCTACGCTTTTGATGGGAGAATTTTTGGGAACAAGAATGGCTTCTCCAGCAGACGCTTGCGGTTCATTTCCGACATAAACCAAATCCGCTCCGGCGGCCTGGGCAAAGATGGGCGGAGCTTCGCCGGCGATACCGAAGTCGATGCTGCCTACGTTGAGACCTTCCAGCAGCTGCGGGCCGGCCGGAAACTCCGTCCACCTGACTTCAACGTGCATGGGCGCGAGCCGCTTCTCCAAACTGCCGCGCGCTTTCAGCAGCACCAGCGTGCCGTATTTTTGGTATCCGATGCGGATAACATTGTCGGTATTCTGGGCAAAGGTGAACGGCGGGAATGCCGTCAGCATGAGAGCAAGCGCCAACAACACGCCATTCCATCTGGTTGATTTCGACATAGTCATAAGTTCTGTAGGTTGGTCTTTCACGAATAAAATGACGGCTTCGGAAGCTGGTGATTCAAGGCCCAGTCTCCTAATTCACGAATCTTATAATCGACCGGATCATGCAACGTGTGCGTGCGCAGGTTGCGCCAGTAGCGGTCAATCCGCGCAGGGCCGGCAGCGGCGCGCGCTCCCATGACTTCGAACATCCGATTCGTGATCTCCAGGCCGGCGTTATTGGCGATCACCTTCGAAGCGGCAACATCCAGAGCGCACTTGCCACGCTGATTTTCAGTGATGGCGTCTCCACTCTCCCACGCTCGCTGCAGAGACTCGCCTGCCACATCGGTCAGCGCCTGCGCTGCCTGAAGGTTTATGAAGAAGTTGCCGTAATTCGCCAGAATGTACGGATCTGCCGTGGCACTCTGAGCAGTGGATGCAATCCACGGCCGGGTTTGCGCCAGAGTGTAGTTGCGCGATTCCTCCAGCGCTCCTTCGGCGATTCCCAGAAAAATATTGCTGAGAATGAGTTGCGCAATACACGAACGCAAGGATGCTCTGATGCTCCCGAGCGGACCGGGCGTTTTCAGGAACTCTTGCTGCCCAGCGGCCACGTCGCAGAACTCCACCGTTCCGCTGTCGGTTTGCCGCTGCCCCATGGCGTCCCAGTCATCGAGAATGCGAATCCCCGGGCGGTTGGAAGGCATGGCAGCTACCATGAACTTGTCGTCCGCGGAACGAATCGCGGATACGATGAGCATGTCGGAGTCGATTGCACCGGAACAGAAACTCTTGCGCCCGTTGATAAGGTACGTCCCACTACGGTCGGACGTCAGACTCGTTCGCCTGTCGAGCGGATTGAGCGCGTTGCCCCAGAACCATTGGTTGCGAACCGTTTCAGAAAAAAGTTCTTCGGTCTGAGCGGATGATCCGTAGAGCGACACGGAAGCCAGCATGAGATGTTGAAATCCGAACAAATGGGCAACGGAACTATCGACCCGGGCGAAGACCCGTATCAGTTTCATCGTGTCCGGCCATTCCATTCCCCAACCACCAAACTCTGCCGGGATTGTCACGTTAAGTAGTCCGCTTGCGCGCAACAGATCCCGCTCTACCTTCGCGGTGCCGCCCCGCCTGTCCCGTTCGACGGCAGTTTGAGCAAATGCCGCGGCCAATTGGTCGGCTATCTCGAATGCATGTTGCCGGGGCCGAACTTTCAGTGCAATGTGATTCACCGTTGATAGCACTACAGTCCTCCCGTGTCGCCAGGCGCGTAGTCCGTAATTCCCGCAGCCGCGCCCTGTTGCTCCAGCAGCACGACTGTTGAATTGGTGTTGCTGTAGCAACACACCCCTACCGGCGGAACAGCCTGAGATTCCCCGCAACTCCACGAAAACTTGAAATTCATCGACATAGCCGCATCCCTCTATTGGCAAGACAATTGCCAAAGCTCCCATGGAATTTAGTCTTCCCCGGAAAGAGACCTTAAACATGGAAGTGTTCTGGTTCCTACCCACTCACGGCGACGGCCGCTATCTTGGCAGCACGGAACAGGCGCGCACCGTCAGTTACGGATATTTGAAGCAGATCGCCCAAGCCGCCGACCAGCTTGGGTTTCAGGGTGTCCTATTACCCACCGGCAGATCCTGTGAAGACGCCTGGGTCGTGGCGTCGACTCTGGTTCCGGTAACCACAAAGCTAAAGTTTCTGGTCGCGATTCGGCCTGGCATAACTTCTCCCACGGCTGCCGCGCGAATGGCGGCGACATTTGACCGGCTTTCCGAAGGACGGCTACTGATCAACGTGGTCACGGGAGGTGATCCGGATGAAGCGCTTGGCGACGGCGTGTTCCTCACTCACGACGAACGCTATGAAGTGACAGAAGAATTTCTTCAGATATGGCGTGAGGCCGTAGCCGGAAACGCAATCTCGCTGAACGGCAAGCATCTTCATGTGGAGAACGCAAAGGTCTTGTACCCAGCCGTGCAAAAGCCGCATCCGCCGCTCTATTTCGGCGGATCGTCCAAGGTCGCCTATGGGTTGGCGGCGCGACAGGTGGATGTTTACCTCACTTGGGGTGAACCGCCGCAAGCGGTTGAAGAGAAAATTACGACGGTCCGGCGTATGGCGGAGGAGCAAGGCCGTTCAGTCAAGTTTGGCATTCGCCTGCACGTGATTGTTCGAGAGACAGAAAAAGAAGCCTGGGATGCGGCGAACGATCTGATTCGCTACGTCGACGACGACACGATCGTTCGGGCGCAGAAAACATTCGCACGCTTCGACTCCGAAGGACAGCGCCGCATGGCGGAGTTGAATCGCGGCGGCCGCGAAAAGCTGGAGGTCAGTCCCAATCTCTGGGCCGGCGTGGGATTGGTGCGCGGAGGCGCCGGCACCGCGCTGGTTGGAGATCCGGCCACTGTAGCAAAAAGAATGCAGGAGTATGCCGACCTGGGAATCGACACCTTCATTTTGTCTGGTTATCCACATCTGGAAGAAGCATATCGCGTGGCCGACTTGCTCTTTCCGCACCTGCCCATTTCGGCGAGATCAGAAAAATCAGTTGGCAACATCACGGGCCCATTCGGAGAACTAGTCGCGAACGAACACCAACCCGCGGCAACACCGGTGCCCATGCAACAAAGTTAGCTAAGCAATCGGATTCGTCTTCTGCACGGCCGCAAAAGGGGGAGAGTTGAACAATCGGAAGAGGGCAAAGCTGGCGCTGGTGGCCGCGGTTTTGATCGTCGCGGGGATGCTGTCGGGCTGCAGCCGGAAGGCTTCGGTTAAGCCTGCAACCATCAAGCTCGACTATGCCTACTACAACCCCGTAAGCCTCGTCCTGAAAGACAAGAAGTTTCTGGAGCAGGATCTCGCCAGCGATGGCATCGCCGTCGAGTGGACGCAGAGCCTGGGCAGCAACAAAGCGCTGGAACTGCTCAACAGCAAGAGCATCGACTTCGGCTCTACTGCCGGGGCCGCGGCTCTCATCGGAAAGGCCAACGGTAATCCGATCAAAGCGATCTACGTCTACTCTCGTCCCGAGTGGACTGCTCTGGTCGTTCGTAAAGACTCTCCCATCACGAAAGTCGCAGATCTTAAGGGGAAAAAGGTTGCGGTGACGCGCGGAACCGATCCCCACATATTTCTGTTGCGCGCGCTTCACGAAGCCGGGCTCACCGAGAAAGATATTGAGATGGTGGTGCTCCAGCATGCCGACGGCAGGATCGCACTCGAAAAAGGAGACGTCGACGCATGGGCTGGTTTGGACCCCATGATGGCACAGACTGAAATTCAGAGTGGCTCCCGGGTTTTTTACCGGAATGTAAATTTCAACAGCTACGGTGTGCTCAACGTGCGCGAAGAGTTTGCCGGGCAATATCCCGCGTATGTGGAGCGTGTGCTGGCGGCCTACGAGAAGGCACGTCTCTGGGCCCTTCAGAACCCGGAAGAATTTCGCAAGTTGTTTGCCGCCAACGCAAAGCTCGACGACTCTGTCGTCACGAAAGTTCTAGGGCGCACAGACCTCACCAACTCGACTATCGGCGACAACCAGAGGAAAGTGATTGTTGCCGCTGGGGACGTCTTGAAGCAGAACAATGTGATCAGCAGTAATACCGACGTGAGCGCTACTGTGAACAATCTGATCGATCCGCGATACGCGCAAGAAGTGGCAAATAAAAACCTGGCGCAGAAATGAGCACCGCGGAGCAGAACCAAAGGCTCGTCTGGAAAGGCGCTACTGCGGAATTGACGGCCAAACCGCCAGACAATTTCGAGCGATTTTATATTTCAGAGCGACTTCTGGGCTGGATCATTCCCATAGCCTTATTGCTCGTCTGGGAACTATTCGCGCGCCTGGGGATCCTGCCCCAAAATTGGCTGCCGGCGCCAACCGTGGTCGGCAAAACGATCTATGAGTTAGCCGTCGCCGGCGATTTGTGGAAACATGCTGGGATAACCATAGCGCGGGTGTTTGTGGGATTTGTGCTCGGAGCAAGCGCGGGCACGCTCTTCGGCGCTCTCACCGGATACCTGCCGATTGCTCGCAAGCTCCTTGACCCTTCGCTGCAGGCGTTGCGGAGTGTTCCTTCGATCGCCTGGGTTCCACTTTTCCTGTTGTGGCTGGGCATTCAGGAAACCTCAAAAATTGCCCTCATTTCTGTGGGAGCGTTCTTTCCGGTCTACCTAAATCTTTCGGTCGCCATGCGCCACATCGATCCAAAGTTGCTGGAAGTTGGCAAATTGTACCGGCTGAGCAGTTTGCAAATGATTCGCCGGCTCATTCTTCCTGCAGTGTTGCCCGAATATATCGTTGGACTTCGCAGTGGACTGGGCCTGGCGTGGATGTTTGTTGTTGCCGCCGAGCTTCTAGGAGCAAGCAGCGGGATCGGATATCTCATGGTAGACGGCGAGATGACTGGCCGTGCCGCCATCATCCTGGCCAGCGTGATACTTTTCGCCATCTTCGGTAAGACCACCGATTGGATGATGAACGCACTTGGCCGCAAGTTACTCGGGCATCGAGCTCGATGACACGAAGCTGCGGAAAGATCCATTCCGCCGGTCGAGAATGAGCATTCGACTGGAAGTCACCTATTTATGATCAACTCTGGTTTCGATGAGCGCGGCACGGTCAACATTGAAATCGTGCATAAGGCCTTTTCTGGATCAAAAGGCTCTCTCCTGGCGTTGAAGGATATCCAGCTGACCATCAACCCTGGAGAATTCGTGTGCATTGTCGGCGGCAGTGGCTGCGGGAAGACGACCTTGTTAAGAATCATCGCCGGTCTGGAGACTGACTATGAGGGCGCCGTCTTTCTGGACGGCAAAAAGCTTACAGGCCCCGGCTTGGATCGTGGTGTGGTTTTCCAGGAGCACCGCCTGCTTTCATGGCTCACGGTGCATGACAACATTGGATTTGGGCTTGCCGGTTTGCCTCCGGAAAAACGCAGCCGGGACATTCGACATTACATCGGCCTGGTTGGGCTTGATCACTTCGAATACGAATATCCTCACCAGCTTTCGGGCGGCATGTCACAACGAGTGGCCATTGCACGAGCACTGGCAGGACGTCCGGAAGTGCTCTTGTTGGACGAGCCCTTCGCTTCCCTGGATGCGCTAACTCGAATGCGCATGCAACGGGAAATCCTGAGCATTTGGGAGGCTGAGCGAACGACAGTCGTGCTGGTCACTCACGACATCGAGGAAGCGGTCTATCTTGCAGATCGGGTTGTCATCATGTCTCCGCAGCCGGGCACTATTAGAAATATCTTGCCGGTTCGCTTGTCGCGGCCCCGCGACCGCACCGACCGGGAATTTGTCCGAGTACGCAGGGCGGTGCATGGTGAATTGTTTGCGCCGGGCGGAATGGCACAGGTTGCCCTTGAGAGTCTCTAGCTGGCGAACGCACCCGGAAGAGAAGCATGGCCCGTTGCCTTCGGTTTTCGACCATCAGGCAATTCACCACATTGCATTAGCCGGGCGCGAAGAATGTTCCGGCTGATGCCCAGCAACCGGGCTGTCTGCACTTGGTTCCTGTGACAAAATTCGTAAGCTGTTTTTGTGATTGCCGTCTCAATCTCCGCGTGTAGGTTGGGGCGGCCATCCTCAAAGAGCGCCAGTAAGGCATCACGCAACCCCTTGAGGGACTGTGTCGGCCCGCATGCTGCGGCGCGGACGCCCAGGGATGAAAGTCTTAAATCCTCCGGTCGAACCACATTTCCCCGGCAAACCAGCAAAGCATGATGGATGACATTTTCCAACTCGCGCGTATTGCCTGGCCAAGAGTGCCCGCTGATCAGTACGTCAATTGCCTCAGCGCTCAGCACGGGATCGGTCAGACCGAGACGCTCTCCATAAACTTCGAGAAAATATTGCGCCAGGGGCAGCATGTCGCCCGGTCGCTCGCGCAATGGAGGAATGTGCAGGGTGGCAACCTGGAGGCGGTAATAAAGATCTTCGCGGAAACGTCCTGCGGCAACGGCATCCTCCAGATTCACGTTCGTTGCAGCCACAACGCGAACGTCAATCGCAACCGGACTGCGCGAACCGAGCCGCACGACTTGACGCTCTTGCAGGACCCTGAGCAACTTCACCTGCATGGAAACCGGAAGGTCGCCAATTTCGTCGAGGAATAAAGTTCCACCTCGAGCGGCTTCAAACCATCCAGCCCGGGCTACCGTCGCTCCGGTGAATGAACCGCGTTCGTGCCCGAACAGTTCGCTTTCCACCAGGCTTTCAGAAAACGCCCCGCAATTCACCGGCACAAAGGGCCCGTCAGCTCGTGAGCTCAGCTTATGCACGTGTCTGGCGATCAGTTCCTTGCCCGTACCAGTCTCACCGGTGACCAGCACGTTTGCAGTGCTCGGTCCGATCAAATGGATTCTCTCCAGGAGGGCCTTTGACTTGACGTCTTCAAACACCAAAGAGGAGGCTTTCAGGCTAAGAGGTGCGACACGAGGCCCGGGGAAACTCAGCAGCGGCTTGGGAACTGACGACAGTGACATCGTAACCCTATAATATACATCGACATAATAGCATAGCCGAGAACGCCGTGTCGATGTGAATTACAAAAAGGCAGTCGTCT
>Ga0209006_10006675_pt1 | contig 10430 bp, 8 predicted proteins | sample JacPin_JW_Ref_O2_FD_188567 | JGI IMG/M metagenome (GOLD analysis project Ga0209006, IMG submission 188567) | Forest soil microbial communities from Algoma, Ontario, Canada - Jack Pine, Ontario site 1_JW_Ref_O2 (SPAdes) (version 2) | ecosystem: Environmental > Terrestrial > Soil > Boreal... | reverse complement strand
CGCCTTTCCATATATTTCGCTGCTCGATCTGATTTTGGGGAGCATTTTTTCCGGAATGCGATAGACCTCCAACATCTCCGCGTCCCAGCCAAGAGTTTTTAGGTTCATGAGCTGGGTGCGGCTAGCGTTGGTCACATCGGTGACGTGGATTCCCCCATCTTTACCGCCCGTCAGGTTCCAGACCAGAAAGCTATCGATATTTCCAAATAACAACTCTCCGGCTTCGGCCGCTTCTTTTGCGCCTTCGATGTTTTTCAGCACCCAGCGAATCTTCAATCCGCTAAAGTAGGTGGCCAGCGGCAGGCCAGTCTTTTCCCGAAAACGATCCTGGCCTCCATCGCGCGAAAACTCCGCCACGGCCCCGTCCACCCGCGTGTCCTGCCAGACCAACGCGTTGTACACCGGCCGTCCGGTCTTGCGATTCCAAACAACCGTAGTCTCGCGCTGGTTCGTAATCCCGATGGCGGCAAGATCTTCGGGACGCAGATCTTTAGCCCGCATTGCTTCTTCGATAACTTCCTGAGTGTGGCGCCAGATTTCGTCTGGATCGTGTTCGATCCAACCGGGCTTGGGCAAGATCTGTTCGTGTTCTTTTTGAGCAACGGAAACGATCCGTCCGGAGCGGTCGAACACGATAAATCGAGTGCTGGTCGTTCCTTGATCGATCGCTCCCAAGTATGCTGCCACCTTGATTTCCTTGCCTCAGAAATAAAAATCGTGAACTAGAATTGGCGAAGGGTACGACCCTCTAACTTTACCATCGTAATTTTCTTCTTGAAAAAGTTCCAAGAACGCGACAGATTGCAGGCCGAACGAAAAAAGTGCTTCTGCGCGCTCTCAGGACTATAAGAGGTACAAATGAGGCGATCTCGATGAAAAAGTGGCTCGTGGTTTGGATTTTCTGCCTCGCGGCGGTCATTTCGGCAGGATTCTCGGTCGCGGGGCATAGCGCGCAAGGCACGCCGCCATCGCAGCGTACCATCGCCGTCACCGTGGACGATCTTCCGGGCGCGATTCCGGGAAATGATTTCGCCATGGGAGATTTGAAGGAGCTGCAGAAGATTAACCACGCAATTCCCGCGATACTGAAATCGCATCATGCGTGGGCCATCGGGTTCGTTAACGAGCGCAAGCTGCAGGTGCAGGGTGAACGCGATGCGCGCGCCGGCTTGCTGCAAATGTGGCTGGAGGCAGGGCTCGCGCTCGGCAATCACACTTTCTCTCACGCCGATTTTCAAATTACCCCTCTTGCTCAGTACGAGGACGAAACGATTCGCGGCGAGGTGGTCACGACCGCTCTGTTAAAAGCCGAGGGGCAAACTGAAAAGTATTTCCGGCATCCCTACCTCAACACCGGTCCCACGGCGGAAGTGAAAGCAGCTTTTGAAGTTTTCTTGAAAGAGCGGGGCTATACGATTGCGCCCGTCACGGTGGAAGACGCGGATTACGTTTTCAATGACGTGCTCCAGTACGCCGCCGAAAAGAAGGACAAAAAGCTCGCAGCACGCGCGAAAAAAGAATATCTCGAATACGCGGAAACTTCTTTGAATTACTCCGAGGGCCTTTCGCGCGATCTTTTTGCCCGCGAAATTCCTCAGACCCTTCTGATCCACGATAACCAGCTAAACTCCGAATGCTTGGACGCCCTGCTCACCCTGATCGAGCATCGAGGATATAAATTCATCTCGCTCGATCAGGCGCTCGCCGACCCCGCTTATGCCACTCCGGACAATTACGTGGGCGCAACTGGAATTTCCTGGCTGCTGCGCTGGAGGGTCGCGTTGGGGCAACCAGTGAATTCTCAGCAGGGTCCCGAGCCGCCCGCATGGGCCAACACGATCTTCGAGCAAATGCGAAAAGAGCGCCAGAAGCAATAAAAACGTAGATTCAAAACTTCATGCGATGGCCTGTGGGATCGCTTTTTTCCATTTCCCTTGCGCTTTCAGAATCAGCTCGACCACTTCTCGCGCCGCGCCTTTCCCTCCCGGCACGGTTGTAATGTAATGCGCTGCACGCTTCACTTCCACCACCGCGTCGCCCACCGCAACGGCTAGTCCGGCGCGGCCCAAAATTGGGAGGTCCGGCAAATCGTCCCCGATGTACGCCACTTCTTCGTCCGTCACACCCGCACGAACCAGAATCGCTTTGTAAGATTCCAGTTTTTTCGGCTGGCCTTGAATCACAAATTCCATCCCCATTTCGCGCGCGCGGCGCGTTGTCGCGGGAGAATCGCGCCCCGTGATCAGTCCTGTGCGGATACCCATGATGCTCGCCAGCTTCACGCCCGCGCCGTCATGTGGGTCGAACACTTTCATCTCCGCCACGCTGCCGTCGGGGAAACCTTGCAGGCAGACCATGCCGGGCGTTAAGGTGCCGTCCACATCCATCAGCAGGACGCGGATTTTTTTTGCGCGGCGTAGAACTTTAGGCGGAAATTTTATTTCGCGTATTGTCATGCTTGCCTCGGCTTAACATCAACCAGTAGATCCTTCGTCGCGTTGCTCCTCAGGATGACCATGCTCGTCGCATCGTCAAAATAATTGCAAAGTCCAAAGATCGTGGACGTGCACCACGCCTTCCAAACGGCCGCTGGAATCCACCACCAGCACGGACGTGATTTTCTTTTCTTCCATCAGGCGCAAGGCGCTCGCTGCGAGTTCGGTCTGCGGAATTGTGACCGGATTCATCGTCATACATTCCGCGGCCGCCAGGCCCAACACGTTCTCTTTTTTCTTCAGCATCACACGGCGCAAATCACCATCCGTGATGATCCCTAACACGCGTCCGTCCGATTCGGTGACTGCGGCCAGACCCAGTCCTTTGCGGCTCATTTCGTAAATCACGTCGGGCATCTTCGCGGTGGGCAGTACGCGCGGCACATCTTCTCCAGAGTGCATCAACGCTCCGACGCGGCGCAATTTCTTGCCCAAGCGCCCGCCGGGGTGCAGCGCAGCGAAGTCTTCCTCCTTGAATCCACGGCGTTCGAGCAGCGATATGGCAAGCGCGTCGCCCATGGCAAGCGCGGCAGCTGTTGAAGCGGTGGGCGCCAGGTTCAGAGAGCACGCTTCCTCTTTTACTGCGATGTCGAGAACGATATCGCTCGCGCCGGCGAGTGTGGAGCGCGGATTGGCCGTAAGTGTGATGATATGGATTCCCAGCCGCTTCACGGCTTCCATCAGCTCGACGAGCTCCTCGGTTTCCCCGCTGGACGAAATCGCGAGCAGAATATCCGCAGACGTGAGCATGCCCAGATCGCCGTGGAGCGCTTCGGCCGCATGCAGGAAAAGAGAAGGAGTGCCAATGCTGGCAAAAGTGGCAGCGGTTTTTCGTCCAATCAGCCCTGATTTGCCCAGCCCGGTGACTACCACCCTGCCTTTGCACGCGTATAGAAGTTCAACTGCTCTCTCGAAGCGTTCATCAAGACGCTCGATCAATCCGGCGATAGCTTCGGACTCAATGCGAAGGACTCGCTTGGCGGTGGCGAGACTCATGCGGGATTCCATTCGCGCACGAGCGCCGATATTTTAAGAATTTTTTCCAACAAGGGACGAAGCTCGCCAAGCGGCAGCGCGTTAGAACCGTCGGAAAGCGCCTTCGCGGGGTTATCGTGCACTTCGAGGAACAAGCCGTCCACGCCCGCGGCGGTTCCCGCTCGCGCCAGCGGCTCAATAAACTCTGGCTGTCCGCCGCTGGATTTCCCTTCGCCGCCGGGCAGCTGCACGGAATGGGTCACGTCGAAAACAACCGGGTAGCCCAGCTTTTTCATGATTGGGAACGAGCGCATATCGACGACGAGATTTTGGTAGCCGAACGAGCTGCCGCGTTCTGTGAGGATAATTTTCTCATTTCCGGTGCTGGCAATTTTTTCCGCCGCGTTGCCGATTTCCCAGGGCGAGAGAAACTGTCCTTTCTTGACGTTCACAACGCGGCCGCTGCGCCCGGCGGCAATCAGCAAATCCGTTTGGCGGCAGAGGAACGCCGGGATCTGAAGAATGTCGCAAACTTCCGAAGCGGGGCCCACTTCCGACAAATCGTGCACGTCAGTGAGAACTGCCAACCCGGTCTTCTTCTTGATATTTTTCAGGATGCGCAATCCTTCCTGCAGTCCCGGCCCGCGGAAGGAAGATAGCGAGGTGCGATTTGCTTTGTCGTATGACGCTTTGAAAATGTAAGGGATACCCAGCTCGGAAGCGATGGCCCCCAGGTGCTCTGCGATAGTCGTCGCGTGGACTTCGCTTTCGATGACGCAGGGGCCCGCAATCAAAAATAGCGGCGCGTTTGCGCCGAAGCGAATGTTTCCGATCTCGAAGCTGCGCCGCGCTGTCATGGAATCGGCCAAAAGTTATCTCTCGCGGTGCGTTTTGATTGTGAGTTAGCAGGCGCAAAGACTGAGTCCCGAGCCCCGATTCTAGTTTCGGTTAGAAATGTGGGGCTCGTTTGTTTTGAGTGACTTACGCTCATTTCTGTTTGTTGAGCAGTTTCGGTTAGAAACGATTCGGGAAAGCTCAAAATTGAAAGCGTAGGACGAACTTCGGGGCTTGGATTTGGGACTGTGGTCAGCGGTGAAAACGTCAGCAGCGCCGAGTGGACAGTGGCTAACTTCGGCTTTGTGTAGAGTGCCGTATGTTGCAAAAATTTAATCACGCGGAACGGTAGCACGTGATTTGGGTAATTTCAAGGAGTCGTGTGTGTGTGTGCGTCCTAGTACTGAGACCACTTCATTCCATTTCGGGAATGCACTTCGGGACGTAATTATTTGGTGCTATGCACAAGACCTTCGCGACACTGCTTTCATGACGGCGACACTGCAAAGTGAAATTTCACGAGATTACTATCACGATAGTATCTGATTCTTTACAAGGTCATTGACCTCCCTTTAGATAGACCACTACACTCGAACTCCCCAGATTACTCGTGCCAAAGGACCGTGGAGGAAATCATGATCGAAAAAAAGAAACTACTGCGCGCGTATTTGACGTTTACGGCGGGCTTGTTCGCATGCTGCCTGGGACAGACAGCGCAAGCAGCGACGGTTGCCGTAGGAAATTGCAAAGCTGGTCTTACTTCTTATCCGACTATTCAAAAAGCGGTTGACGCCTCGCCTGCCGGAACCACGATTGACGTGTGCCCGGGCACCTATGCTGAGCAGGTTTCAATCACCAAGAATTTGACGCTCATTGGAGTGGCAGCAGGAACCGCTGATGCACCGACCATCGTGCCGCCCACGGGAGGCTTGGTTACAAATGCCTCGGATCCCTCGGATGGAGGTTCGCCTGTCGCTGCGCAAATCGTGGTCACATCACCAGCGACTAGCGTAACCGTCGAGCGTCTCACGGTGGATGGAGCGAACAATCAGGTCACCGGCTGCGCCAGCTTCGGTGGCAGCGTTCCTCTGGTGGTGGGGATCTATTTTCTTAATGTTTCCGGAACCATCACACAGAACGCCGTCCGGAACCAGTTGCAGGACACTGCCGATCAGGACTGCCCAAATGGGCTCGGGATTTACGCGGAAACCGGAGGCGGCGCAGTTACGACTGTCACAATCTCGAACAACACGGTACGCAATTACCAGCAGAATGGCATCACCGCCAACGGATTTGGCGACGGAAGCGCCGGGCCGGCGGCATCTATCTTAAATAATACGGTGCCGGGCACCGGTGCAACTGCAACCTCCGGGAAAAATGGAATCCAGATTGGCTTTGGCGCAACGGGACAAGTCACCAATAACATAACCATCCAGGATATCTATGCGCTGAGCAGCAACAATGGGGATGCCGGAGTGGGCATCCTTGTATTTGCTTCCACCGGCATCACTGTCTCGAACAACGTGGTTGGAAACACGCAGTTCGGAATCGTAACTGAAAGTGCCGGCGAGGGATTCCTGGCTGACAGCACCTCCGTTACGGGAAATAGGATTATCGGGACAGAACTGTTTGATGGAATCGATCTGTGCAGTAACGGGAATACGGCGACTGGCAACACAGTGAACAGCAGCACCGAAGCGGGCATTCACCTGGATGATAGCTGCGGTTCGACAGGCAACAACAACACAGTAAAAAGCAACAACATCAATGAAGCCTGCGCGGGTATTTTGACCGGGACGGGCACTAGCGGCAACATCACTACTCCCAACACAATATTCAACGTAATAAATACAATAATGGCCGACGACACCTGCACCGCGTTTCAAGCGCAAGCGGCGATAGCACAGCCAGCATCGCGTAACGCGAGGCATGGTGTGGCCCGCATCTCGCCCTATCCTCCAAGAGCATTCTCCAAGCAGTAGGGTAAAGGCCATTTCGGGCTAGGTTTAGCGAGGGTGCGTGGCCCGAAATGGCTTCAACTGCCGGCCAAGTGTCGAGTGCTGAGCAAATTCACAAAGCTCAATATTAATAGTCTGTGAATATTTTATATTTGTGTTGACCTTTCAATAAACACAGGTTTACACTCTGGCTCCCCCCGGTCTAACAGATCGAAAATCTATGGAGGAATTGATGATTAAAATGAAGACGTTGCTGCGTACAATTACGATTGTAGCAGCAGGATTAATTGCATGTACGGCGCAGACGGCCCAAGCCTCAACGGTCCAAGTGGGTGGGTGCAAGACCGGACTAACAAATTTCACCACAATTCAAGCCGCAGTGAATGCGGTCCCCCCTGGATCCACGATTCAGGTTTGTCCTGGAACCTATCCCGAGCAGGTGATAATTGCTCAGAAAGTCACAATTACCGGCGTTTCTTCAGGATCGTTGGACGCGCCAATAGTGACAGTACCCGCGAGCGGCTTGGTTGCAAATGGAGTCGATATTCTTGGTAATCCGGTAGCAGCGCAGATTTTCGTACAGAATGCGACCGGAGTTACGATTTCCCGCATCACGGTAGACGGCAGCAACAACCAACTCACCAGTTGCGGCTCCCCCAACCCGATAGGAATCTATTACCAAAATTCCAGCGGGACGATTAACGATGATGTCGCCCGAAATCAGTTAATGGCCCCGGATCTCCAGGGTTGCCAACTTGGTTTGGCGATCAACGTGGAAAGCAACTCCGGCGCTCCTGTCGTCAACATTACAAATAATTCAGTGCGGAATTATGACAAGAATGGAATTACGGCCAGCGGTCCTGGTACCGGTGGGGGGCCAAATGTTCTTGTCAGCGGTAACACAGTAATCGGTCTCGGTGCTACAGGCGTCATCGCTCAGAATGGTATTCAGGTGGGCTTCGGTGCCTCAGGAAAGGTCATGGGCAATAATGTGGCCGATGACATCTATACTGGGCCGACATTCGGAGCGTCTGGAATCCTGATTTATGCTTCCGGAGGCATCACGGTTGCCTCGAATGTGGTAGAAAGCACTCAGCTGGCGATCGCACCGACAACAGACCCGACTGCCGGGTCTGCGGATAACACGTTTATCGACGCGAACCATATCGGTGGAACCCAAACCTTTGATGCCATCGATCTGTGCAGCAACAACGACACCGTAGAATCGAATGTCATTTTCGGCAGCGCCCAGTCAGCCATACACTTGGACGACGAATGTCCAGGCCCCGGATCAACGCCCAGCGGAAACAACAACGTAGTAAGAACAAATACGATCAACGAAGCATGTGCCGGAATCCTGCTGGGTTCGGGCGCCGGCAACACGATCGGTCCGAACAATACTTTCTTCAATGTTGTGAACATAAGTTTGGCAGGGGATTCTTGTCCTGCCGTGGCACCAGCCTTCGCGAACAAGGCGGCGGGATCGGGTGAGAAGCATCAGTCGCTTCGACCTTCACCGTTTAAGATGTAATGGACGCTGCATGAAATTTGCGCGCCGAGGCTCGAACAATGGTTACCTCGTACCTCGGCGCGTAAGCCTTTACACTGAATCGGCAAAAGCTCGTAACAAATCTACAGACAACCACACTTCCCAAAACGTTGCCGCTATGCCTCTCCGCAAGGGCGTTTGTTGACAACGGCCAACAAAGAGCGAAAATGGCGGCATGGCACACCAACTGACTACTTCCTACGTGAAAGATTCCACCGGGGTTTTTCGCTACTACAAGAATCTTGGCGAGCGCGCGATGGCGCAGTGCCCGGACGAAGCCTTATTTATAGCGCTGGACGAGGAAGCGAATTCGATCGCCATCATCGTAAAACATCTAGCCGGCAACATGCGGTCACGCTGGAAGGATTTTCTTACCACGGACGGCGAGAAAGCGGACCGGGATCGCGACTCCGAGTTTGAAGCGCCCCCGAAGACGCGCGCCGAGTTGATGGAAATGTGGGAGGGCGGTTGGAAGTACGTCTTCGACGCGCTCGAGCCGCTTACCGAAGCTGACTTGGCGCGCACGGTCACGATTCGCTCGAAGCCGCATTCGGTGATGCAGGCGATTACTCGTCAAGTGACGCACTACGCGCATCACGCAGGGCAAATTGTGCTGCTGGCGAAGCATTTTGTGGCGAAGTCCGGAAAGAAATGGGAATCGCTGAGCATCCCACGAGGCCAATCAAAGCAGGCTACTGCGAATATCGCCGCCGGAACGAAAGCAGACCATTGGATGAGCGAAAAGTGATCCAAGGTCCCGCTCTGACGTAGACTCCAGGCTCACGACAACCACGAAGAGCAGATCCTACTGTGAGTAGCGAGTTCTTTCGCTTCGGCGAGAAACGTTGGGTGCAGGAAACAAGCCGCGGAACTCCTCAAGATAACGATTTAGGCGATGCGATCGTGGACGAAAGTGTGAAAGCGGGCACAGCATGCTGTGCCCCTACGGAGAAATTGCGACAGCGCTAGTCGGCGGGGTTGATGGCGCGGGATTCGGCTGCGGCTATGCCCTGGCGCTGGTGGCGATTCTCGACGCTGGCGCGAATGAACGCGGCGAATAACGGGTGGGGAGCGAGCGGCTTGGATTTAAATTCGGGATGGAACTGGCAGCCGAGGAACCAAGGATGGTCGGGGGCTTCGACGATCTCTACGTACACACCATCGGGCGTGCGCCCAGTGATGCGAAACCCGGCGCGCGTCAGGGTATCTTCGTATTCGCAATTGAATTCGTAGCGATGGCGATGGCGCTCTGAAATTTCCAGCTGCCCATAAGCTTTGTGCGCGAACGAGCCCGGCTGCAGCTTACATTTCCACGAGCCCAGGCGCATGGTGCCGCCCATTTCGTCCACACCGAGAAGCTCGCGCAATTTGTAAATCACACGGTTCGGCGTGCTGGGGTCGAACTCAGTGCTGTCAGCGTGCTCGATATGCGAGACGGTGCGCGCATACTCGATGGTGGCGCATTGCATCCCCAAACAAATTCCAAAGAACGGAATCTTTTTCTCGCGCGCGTAAGTGATGGCGTGAACCATTCCGGCAATGCCGCGCTTCCCAAATCCGCCGGGAACAAGAATGCCATCCACGTGACGTAAGAGGCGCTCGGCGGTCGCAGGCGAGTCGATATCTTCCGCTTCGATCCACTCGACCACGACACGATGCTTGTTGGCCAGGCCGCCATGTCCCAAAGCTTCGCGCAAACTTTTGTAGGCATCTTCGAGCTGGACGTACTTCCCTACTACGCCGATGCGCACTTCGCCTTGCGGATGCTCCAGGTTCTCGAGCATAGCAAGCCAGCGGCTTAGATCGCGCGGCGGAGCGTTCAGATGCAGCAAGCGCAAAATTTGTTCGTCGAGTCCTTCCGCGGCGAGTGACATCGGCACTTCGTAAATATTGCCAACGTCGGGAGCCGAGATCACGCAAGATTCCGCCATGTTGCAGAACAGCGCGATCTTCGATTTCAAGTCGGTGCCGAGCTGGCGATCGCTGCGGCAGATCAAAATGTCGGGCTGAATTCCGATGCTTAAAAGTTCTTTCACGCTGTGCTGCGTGGGCTTGGTCTTCAGTTCGCCCGCGGTGGGAATGAACGGCACCAGTGTGAGGTGAACAAAAATCACATTTTCGGGGCCGAGTTCAAGGCGCATCTGGCGGATGGCTTCCAGGAATGGCAGCGACTCGATGTCGCCTACGGTACCGCCGATTTCGACGAGGACGATGTCCGGCGCGTCGGGGCCGCCCGAAACTTTGCGGAAGGCAGCCTTAATTTCATCGGTGACATGCGGAATCACCTGCACGGTTTTGCCCAGATAATCCCCGCGGCGCTCTTTGGTGATGATCGATTCGTAGATTCGGCCGGTGGTCCAATTGTGGTCGCGCGTTAAATGCGCGTTGGTGAATCGCTCGTAGTGGCCCAGATCGAGATCGGTTTCAGCTCCGTCATCGGTGACAAACACTTCGCCGTGCTGATAGGGCGACATGGTGCCAGGATCAACGTTCAAGTAGGGATCGCACTTCTGGAGGGTAACTTTCAGACCGCGGCTTTCGAGGAGACATCCGATCGAGGCGGCCGCTACGCCTTTTCCGAGTGAAGAAACTACGCCGCCCGTCACAAAAATGTATTTC
>Ga0209006_10006674_pt1 | contig 10430 bp, 7 predicted proteins | sample JacPin_JW_Ref_O2_FD_188567 | JGI IMG/M metagenome (GOLD analysis project Ga0209006, IMG submission 188567) | Forest soil microbial communities from Algoma, Ontario, Canada - Jack Pine, Ontario site 1_JW_Ref_O2 (SPAdes) (version 2) | ecosystem: Environmental > Terrestrial > Soil > Boreal... | reverse complement strand
GCGGCAATAGTTGCGCTCGGCGGCGGCGCGTGGCTGGCGATTCATCTGAGCAGCAAGAACGCGGAGCAGCCTGTGGCGCAGGCCTCGCCCGCAGCGGGATGATCAAAATTACCGCGGACGCCCACGACGCCCGCCGCCTGCAAATCCGGGCCAGCGCAAAAGGGACGAGCCTGCTGCACCAGGCTCGCCAGCGGCGCGTCGCCGACCTGGCACAGCATCTGGAAGCTCTAACTCCCAGTGACCGGGCCGAACTAAGCAAAGCCGTAGAAATCCTGCGCCAACTGCTGCAACGATGGACCCCGTAGGGTCGGACGCCCCTTCGGCAAGCTTGGGGGCAGGCTCTCGTCCGCCCAGCCAGCGAATGTGAACTGAAAGTCCAGCGAATCGCCTCCCGTGCACTGTGACACTCTCCGAACTGTCCCATTCCGGCCCAATACCCCCGGCGCAACCTGCTAGCATTCTTGCGATGCAGCCCGGATGCGCACCCTGCCGCGCAGCCTCAAGGAGGGCTATGCCCACGCCCGCTCTTCGCCTTTCCGCAATCTTCCTCATCCCACTGGCTCTGATCTCGCTTGCCGGATGCGGCGGCAACCGTGCCACCGTGTGCCCGTCAGCAACGGCGAGTAACTGTTGCGATTCGGCCAGCGATGCCTGCCCCAGCCCGCGGTTTCTCTATGCCGCCGGCATCAGCGGAGAAATCTCCTCCTTCCAGGTTTCCGGCGGAGGAGCGCTCGGCACTCCGGTCACGATCGCTGGACCGGCGGAGACCCTGGGCATGGCCACCTCCAACAACCAGTTTTTATATGTCTCCGATTTTCAAAATTCACAGATCAGCGCCTGGTCAAACGCCATGACGGGAAACCTGGCGGCCGTTCCCGGATCGCCCTTTGCTCTGGGCCCGCTCAGCATCGGCGCCGGACTCGCTACCACAAAGACAGGTTTTCTCTATGTGGCCGACGTTGGAAGGATCGATGCCTTCCAGGTCGGCTCGACTGGCGCTCTGACCGCAGTCCCCAACTCGCCCTTTCCCTCGGGAGTGAATCTCTTCCTGGCGGTCGATCCCCAGGACCGCTTCGTTTTCGCCTCTGACGATGCCCCGCCCGGCGGAGTTCTTGCTTTCACCATTGATTCGTCCACCGGCGAACTCACCGCCGTTCCCGGCTCTCCTTTCGCGGCGTTGCCGAACGCTGCCATCAGCCAGCCCGAGGCGATTAGGGTCGACTCAACCGGAAATTTCGTATACGCCACCCTGCTTTCGACGGGCCAGGTGGCTGGATTCGCCCTCGTCGACGCGAGTGGCGCGCTGACTCCCATTCCTGGATCTCCATTCACCGTCGGCGATGAGCCGATCGCCCTAGCAACCGTCAGCAATTTTCTCTACGTTGCAGGCGGTGGCACGCTCTCGGGCTTCTCCGTTAACCCTACAAATGGCGTACTCACGCCGATCCCGGGATCGCCCTTTGCCATCTCCACCGGAGCGCTGACCATCGACCCTGCTGGCAACGTTCTCTACGCCTCCGTCAAGGGCGGCATTTCCGCCTACACCATCAACCCCGACACCGGGGCTCTCGCGCCGATAGCCGGATCGCCCTTCCCCAGCGGCGCAGCCACCGTCCTGACGATCGTGCAGTAGCGCAACGTAGCTTGGCGACCGGCGGAGCACCCACAGCTGACCGATCTCCGGACGCCTGTCAGGACATTTTCGGTCCCCCACCTCAGATAGTTCGTGACGTAAAACATTAAATCGGTTTAATATTCCCGCCATCAATCTGAGGGCTTCGCGGGTCCTGATCCATTTCGCCGCGAAAAGGGGGCAAGATGAATTCTTCCGCTTCGGTGCTTCAGGTCAGCCGTCCACGGATTTCAGCCGCAACTCTGATCATCGCTCTGGTCATCGCGACGTTGCTCGCGCTGCCTGCCACATTGTTGGGCCAAGCCTACTTCGGCACCGTCAGCGGTGAACTCACAGACTCCACTGGCGCGGTCGTGGAGGGAGCGAACGTCGTCCTGACCGATCAGCAAAAAGGATTCACATTCCATACGACCTCCGACAACAGCGGGCGCTATCTGTTCCGCTCCGTTCCCCCGGGACTGTACATGGTGTCGGCCGAAGCCAAGGGCTTCGGAAAGACGGCCAGCGGCAGGTTCAAAGTCGACATCAACGAGAACGCGACCACAAATCTGGCTCTGAAGGTTGCCAGCTCCAGCCAGAGCGTCTCGGTGACCGCCGAAGCGCAGGCCATCCAGACCAACGACGCGGAGACCGGACAGGTCATCAATCGCAGGTTTATCAATGACCTCCCATTGATCGACCGGAACGTAATTGAACTGGTCAATCTGGCGCCCGGTGTCACCGAGATGGATGACCAGTGCGACGTCACCTGCACGGGCACGAACTTCGCCTCCAATGGCAGCCGGGGATCGACATCCGACATTCTGACCGACGGCGCATCCGTCACGAACTCCGAACCGAACGGCGGCATTACAGCGGCGACCTATCTTCCTTCTCCCGAGGCGGTGGAAGAATTCAAGGTGGAGCAGACCAACTTCAGCGCGGAGTATGGATTTTCCGGGGCGTCGGTCGTCAACATGGTCACGCGCTCGGGCACCAACAAATTCCACGGCAGCGGCTATGACTTTTTCCGGGACGCGATCATGGATGCCAACAATTGGTTCGCCGACCGTGCGGAGCAACCGCTTCCGCCGTTGCGGCGTAACAATTATGGATTTACCTTCGGCGGGCCGATCTTCAAGAACAAGACATTCTTCTTCGTCGACTACGACGGTCTACGCTCGACGGGCCTGAGCACGGCCCAGTTCGGCGTGCCGACCGATCTGATGCGTACCGGCGATTTCAGTGATGTGTGCGCCGCCCAGGGCGGCACGTTCGACAGCAATGGCCTCTGCAGTGCCCTCGCCGGGCAACTGTTCGACCCCTATCAGCGCACTTATGACCCCAATGTGGGGGCGGCCCTGGCAAACGGCCCGAATACCTACATTCCCTTCAACAACGTAGGCATCTACACCAGTCCGGGCAATCCGAAACTGCCCGCGAGCCTTCAACCCCCGAATACGCCCGGCAATCTGATCGATCCCGTGGCGCAGAAGATGCTGCAGCTTTATCCGGAACCAAACACGCCGCAGGAGGGCATTTACGACAACTGGTTTGGATCCGGCTCCAGTAAGAGCTACAACGATCAGTTTGACATCAAGGTCGACAACCGTTTCAGCGAGAGGAACCTGGTCAGCGTGAAATATTCGTACCAGTACAACCACTCTGTGGGCCTCGACTGTTTCAAGAATTTCACTGACCCTTGCCAGGGCGGTCCGGGATGGACCAACGCCCACCTGTTCGCGATCAACGACACACATACCTTCAGCCCGACTCTTTTGCTGAACACGACCCTGGGCTTCACGCGGGGCGTGTGGCATATCGACGCTTACAACCCTCACGGGGTTAGCGATCCTCTCAGCACCTTAGGGTTTCCGTCCTACCTGCAGAGCAATGGTTTCACCGGCGTGCCCGCTATTTACGTTAATACCTACGCGAACAACGGTGGAACCAGCACCGGCACCGATCCCTACGGCAATTACCGGCTCGGCCAGGATACGGGGCAACTGTCGGCGACAATCGACAAGGTGCACGGCCCCCACGAACTAAAGTTCGGCTTCGACGGACGCCTGCACCAGATCAACTACATTCAGACCAATGCGCCGGTCGGCATCTTCAGCTTCGACGAGAGCGGTTCCGCGGCCTGCCCGGACGCAAGCAACCCAAATTACGGAAATACGGGAATTGCCTACTGCGGTGGGGACTCTTTTGCAAGCTTCCTCATGGGGACGATGAATGGCAACTCCTACTACGAGATCCAGTTTCGCCCCGCCACCTCGAATTACCAGTATGGCTTCTTTGGCCAGGACAACTGGAAGGTCGACCAAAAACTGACGTTGAACCTGGGCTTGCGCTACGACGTAACGCTGCCGCGCACCGATCGCTATAACCGGCAGAACTACTTCGATCCTAACGTGACGAGTCCGCTGAACGGTGGCAGTCTGTCATATAACGACGAAATCACGGGGCAGCCAACGACGCTACAACTGACTGGTGGCGAAGTATTCGCGACTCCAGGCCAGCGCACGACCTACGTGACCGACTGGCACGACGTTCAGCCACGCATCGGCTTCGCCTATCAGTTTGCCCCGAAGATGGTGGTTCGTGGCGGCTACGGGATTTACTACGGGCAGTCCCGGTCGGGCGTCACCGGCGTTGTACCCTATGGCGGCCAGGGCTTCAACCAGTACACCAATGTGATTAGCACCTACCAGAATGACGGAGCGACTCCTTATCTCCATCTGAGCAATCCCTATCCCAACGGATTGATTCAACCCGCCGGGAATTCGCTCGGCTTGTTGAACGATGTCGGGTATGGCGCGAACGGCCCGCTCCGCACCGCGGTCGCGAACCAGACGCCCTACGAACAGAGCTGGAGTTTAGGCGTTGAACGGGAAGTGCCTGGCAACATCGTGCTCAATGCGGAATATATCGGCAAGAAAGGCACGCACTTGGCGTTCAGCGGCTCCAACCAGCTGAACATCCTCGGGCCTCAGGTCGAGAGCCCCAGCGCGAATATCAACGGACTGCTCACCTACGTGGACAATCCGTTTTCCTCGCTAAATGGCGGGCCCATCAGCGACCCCAACAGCACTCTCTCATCGGAGCAGGTCCAGGAGTTTCAATTGCAGCTTCCCCATCCGCAATTCACCGGGGTTGCCACCGATGTCCAGTTAATCGCAAACTCCATCTATCACGGGTTGCAACTGAGCGCGGAAAAGCGCTACTCCAACGGATTGCAATTCCTGGTGACTTACGTCTGGTCGAAGTCAATCGACGACTCGTCTCAGGCGGACGACAACGTGACCTGGCTGGGGAGCTTTACCAGCCTGCAGGATCCCAACAAGCCGTGGCTGGAGCGCAGCTTGTCGACTTTCGACATTCCTCACGTCATTCAGGCTAGCTATACCTACGATCTGCCGTTCGGCCGGCACCGCATGCTGCTAGGCAATATGCCACGCTGGGCGGACGCGATCGTTGGTGGGTGGAAGACAAATGGCATCTGGCGCATCGCCGACGGCAGGCCGCTCACCTTCACCCTGGCCGATGGCAATGCAATTCCGACCTACGGAGCGATGCGGCCAAACATCTCCGGAACGCCCAAGCGCAATCATGGTTCGGATTGGGTGGATAATTATTACGCGGATAACAGCATATTTTCTCGCCCTCCCGACTTCACACTGGGCGACGCTCCGCGCGCGATAGGAAGCATTCGTTCGCCGTGGTCGTTTACCACCAACCTGTCGATTAACAAGCAGTTCCCGATCCGCGAAGAGATGTTCGTTGAGGTCCGCCTGGAGGCACGGAACGCGTTCAACCATCCCGTGTTCGGCACCCCCGACACGACGGTCGACGATACCGGGAACTTTGGAAAGATCTTCTACCAATCCGGCAACGGGCCGCGCGAGATGCAATTGGCAATCAAGTTCAACTTCTAGCGACCACGACTCACGGAAGGCAAAGTAACTCACGCAGCCCCGGACGCCCTCGTCCGGGGTTGCGTGCTTCAGCACGCAATTCGAAGCTTGCCGATCATCCGGAGCCTATACGCCAGCGGCCCACTCGGAGCTGCGCTCCTCGGGGCGAACCCTTCGACCTCGCTCAGGGCAAGCTGCGTCCGCCCCTGCGCGAGTCGAGATAGTCGGCCGGTTTTCTTCTGTTCGTTTTTTGTAACAAATTTTGGTCTATCTTTTCCCGCGCCCTAATTCCGTTTTAGAATCCGGTCGATTCTTCCCCTCATTGCAGTTGCAATCCGTCCGCGGACACCTGCGGGCGGCCGGCCCAAAATTTAATTTCAGGAAATTCTGCACCTTCGCCAAGGAGGCCTCCTCATGGCCGTCAAGAAATTGGATTCCACAATTCCCGACTCGCGCGCATCCGTAACTCTGCGCTCCGACCCTACGCGCATCGATCCCAGGAAACTCAAGCTGGGCAAGACTGTGGCGCGACACGATCCGCGCGCGCTGCTGCTGGCTTCTTACCTCACACCCGCGCTGCCTGCCCCGCCCGCGACTTTGAATGTCGCCTCCAAAATCACGACCTGGGGCATGATGGAGAACGACCAGATCGGCGACTGCACCTGCGCCGCCGCCGGGCACCTCATCATGGAGTGGACCCTGAACGCCGGCAAAAAAATGGTCATGCCCACCGACAAACAGATCGTCGCCGCCTACTCCGCCATCACCGGCTACAACCCGGTGACCGGAGCCAACGACAACGGCGCGAACGAAACCGACGTCCTCAACTACTGGCGTCAGACTGGAATCGCCAGCCACAAAATCGGCGCGTACGTCGCGCTTGAACCTTCGAATCACACGCACATCATGGATTCGGTCTACATCTTCGAGGGCTGCTACATCGGCCTGCAGCTGCCCAAGAGCGCGCAGGCACAAACGCAAAACAATCAGCCCTGGTCGGTCCCGCCCGGAGGCCCGACCGGCGACGGCGCGCCCGGATCCTGGGGAGGCCACGCCGTCCCCGTCATCTCCTACGATCAACGTGGTGTAACGGTTGTAACCTGGGGAGCACTACAGATTATGACTTGGTCCTTCTGGGAGACGTATTGCGACGAAGCCTATGCCATTCTAAGCACGGACTACATTGACGGAAAACAGGAAGCCCCGCAAGGCTTCAGTATGCAGCAACTGCAAGCCGACCTGGCGGATTTGAAGTAGTGAGAACAATGCCGCGAAGCGCAACGACTCATGTAGCCCCGGCGGCCGTCGTCCGGGCAGCGGTCACGATGCTCCGACTTTCGATGCACCGGCTGGGCGGACGAGGGCGCCGCTCCAGCGAGACGAGCCAAAATGATTTCTTCCCCATCGCAAACTCCACCCCGGCGCTCGCCGGACGCAAGGAACCTGCGCGGCATGAGGGGGAGCCGCGCATTACGTTTCACTCGCGTTTTGCCTCGCGTTTCATTTCGCTTTTGATTCGCGATCGATTCGCGTCTGATTTAGGAGAGGAAGTATGCAGCAGCAAATCGAACTACCCAACAGCACACACACTTTGCCGGCAGGCTCCATCGTCCAGCGCAAGACCAGCCCCAACCAATGGATCGAAGTCACCCTGGGGGTCGCGCGCAAGCAGAAGCTGCCCACCCTGGCCGCACTCGAAAACAAGAAGCCGCGCGATCGCAAGTACATGACGCGCGATGATCTTGAGAAGACGTATGGCTCCTCCGACAGCGCCATCACTCAAATTACGGCCTACGCCAAACAACATAACCTACAGGTAACCCGCAGTGAACCGGGCGCTGCCCGGATGCGCCTGGCCGGGACAGTTGAAGACATCAGCAACGCTTTCGGCGTGACTCTGTTTGACTACCACCAGGACAAGCTAGGCGACTTCCATGGCCACACTGGCCCGGTCTCGATCCCAGCGGAACTCAAGGACGCGGTCACAGGAGTCTTCGGCTTCAACAACCACCGTCACCTGCGACGCCATCCTGCGACGGCCGAAGTTGCCGTTTTGACTCCCATGGCGGCCGCGCCGCGACGGGCCTGGTTCGAACCGCCGGAACTGGCCACGCTTTACAATTTCCCCAGCGCTACCGGCAAGGGCCAGTGCATCGGCCTGCTCGAGTTCGGAGGCGGCGTGGAGGCTGACAGCGTTACCGCCTACTTCCAGAAACTTGGCATCGCCAAACCCAACGTGCTTACGATTCCCGTGAACAGCGTTTCGGTCGACCCCGCGTCCGACCCGGACTCGACTGGAGAGGTGATGCTCGACATCGATGTGGCAGGAGCACTCGCTCCCGAAGCCACGATTGCCGTCTATTTCTCGACCTTCGACGAAAAGGGGCTGATCGACGCTATCAGCGCGGTGATCGCCGACAAGACCAATGACCCCACGGTGGTTTCCATCAGCTGGGGGTGGGACGAGAACCAGCCCTTTCAGAATTCCGTCCTCTGGACTCCGGCCGCCATCGATCACATCGGCGAGAGCTTCCTGGCAGCGGCGCAGTTGGGGATCACGGTTTGCGTTTCCACAGGGGATGATGGATCGGAGGCGCAGATGAAAGACGGCCGCGCCCATGTGAACTATCCGGCAACCGACCCGAGCGTGCTGGCGGTCGGAGGCACGACCCTGCACAAGAAGTCAGGCAGCAAACCCGCTATCGCCAGTGAGACGGTCTGGAACGATGGTCCGGGCAACGGCACGGGGGGAGGCATCAGCGATTACATCGCCGTTCCAGCCTGGCAGAAGGGCATTGTGCAGGCCTCGATCAATCCCTCTCACTTTCAGGGGCGAGGCATTCCCGACGTGGCGGCCAACGCCGATCCCGACACCGGCTACCTGACTTATTCGGGGGGCAAGTTCGGCATTGTCGGAGGAACCAGCGCGGCCTCGCCGCTCTGGGGAGCGCTCATTGCATTATGCAACCAGCAACTTGGCGCTCGCGTCGGTAACTTCAACGCGCTCTTGTATTCGGCCCTCGGACCGAAGCAGGTGTTGAACGACATCACCAAAGGTAACAACGACACCGACGGGCTGCTCAGCGGCCAATTCGCAGCGAAGACGGGATGGGACCCGTGCACCGGCTGGGGCACTCCTGACGGCGATAAGCTGCTGGCAGCATTGAAGTAGGCGCGACGGACACAAGCAGGCTCGAGAAAATCCCTCGTAGCCTGCGTTCGTGGTCCCCACCCTTGCGCAAAGGCGCGCAAGGATGGGGCACCCACGCGAACCAATGTCATTCCGCCAGCCCGCGTTTTTCTTCGCGGGCGGAGGAATCTCACCCAGCGCCGGCCTCGCAGGAACTGACAAACTGGCGTCAGAGGTTTCTGCCGGCGACTTCCCCACATCGTGTTGCTTCAAGCGGCCATCAGAATCATCCATCATCCACCGTTACGGTTCTTTCCTGCATAGCAGACCCGACCGACCAGATAGTCGGCGGGTTCCTGTCTCCCCGATCTCTACACTTTCCAGAGAAAATGACGCCTTGCGCGGGCACAAGATTAAATGGTTTCTTGCTACTTCGACCTATCTCACGGTACAAGTATCGTTTTTCAGAACAGCGTATAGATTGAACCGACCTTTGCGACAAGGAGTAAGTGAGTTGTAATGTCGGTCGGGCAGCAGGGTCGCTCCTGAGCATAAGTCGCGGATACACGGCCATAAGGTCCCGGGCATCGGGTTGGATCGGCACGAGGCGGTACCACGAGGTGCGGTCTCCGTTTAGCCGCTTACTGCGGAACCTTTAAACCCAAAGGGGGTGCTGAGGTTTCGCTAAGGACGCAAGCAAGAGGTTCATCATCACAGATTGGTTTGGGCAATCATTCGATTTACACATGGGCCGAGATTTCCACAGCTGGCATTGTCTGTCCAACCTTGACTGAGAAAATTCACAGCTATAGGATCGCGGGATTGCGCGACTACTAACGCTCCGGGGACGAGGTCATGACGAGTAACTCAGATAACTCAAACATAGACAAGAACTTCAGTGAGTTCCGAAGGAAAGTGCGGTCGGCTGAGGTACTATCGGCCTCCATGGAGCGGCTGTTGATATCTCTTCGCTTCAGCGGACGGGTGAGCGTGGTGATACAGAACGGGCGCGTGCTCAAGTCGGGTTACGAAGAAAGCTATTTCTCCCAGCGCGGAGATCGCGCGGAGGGGGACGACGGGATCACGCAGAAAACTGTGGAAGCGGAGGGCGTTCAAGGCCGAACACAAGCGGCGACGTAGTCTCTTAACACCCATTTACAACTAAATAGCCGAAGCAGGCCATCGTAAGAGAAACGAGCCCTGCGCTCGATTTCCGCCAAGCGGCGGAAATCTGCGCAGGGTTTTTTTCTTTTGACCCGGGATTATGGATTCCGGCCAGAGATTCCGGAGTAGCGCCTGCTGGGCGACGAATCTCCCCTCGGACGGGTTGGAAGGAGTGTCATGAAGAGCGATCAGGGAAAAAACGAAGTGCGCATGGAATTGAAGTATTGCGAACGCTGCGGCGGGTTGTGGGCGCGGGAATGCGGCGGTGGAGTCGTCTACTGCGGCCATTGCCAACCCAAGGTTGACGACCTGCCAATGCCGATGGCGAAGAAGATGGTGAAGAAAAGAACAGACCGGGTGATCCTGCCAGTGCGGCGACGCACGGTCGTGGAACGGTACGAGGTCGATCCGGGTGATGGCGCAGAGATGGATTTTGAAGCCATGGGAGGTGTGGCATGAGCTGCGTAATCGCGTGGATCCATGGCAATGCGGACGCTGACCAGGGGCCGCAGACGAATCGCCGGGAACAGGAAGCGAAAGGCGCAGAGGCAGGCGAGCGCAAGGCTCCGCAACGAGTCGAGGCGCCGCGAGGGAGTGCGGTCACCGG
>Ga0209006_10006673_pt1 | contig 10432 bp, 6 predicted proteins | sample JacPin_JW_Ref_O2_FD_188567 | JGI IMG/M metagenome (GOLD analysis project Ga0209006, IMG submission 188567) | Forest soil microbial communities from Algoma, Ontario, Canada - Jack Pine, Ontario site 1_JW_Ref_O2 (SPAdes) (version 2) | ecosystem: Environmental > Terrestrial > Soil > Boreal... | reverse complement strand
TCACTTCCTTGCAATGACGTGCCTGCCCGCCAAGCCTGCCGGCGGCGGCGACACTGTGACGCCGCCCGCCGCCGGGTAATTAATCCCACTAGTCTCCTGATACGATCGTCAGCAGACCTGAAGATTTTTGTGCGGGCTGTTTAACCATGCGCTGCGACCGGTTCGGAGCTGATTCTCAGCGCCATGCGCCCCAAATGATGTCGTTGCATTGCTGCGTGCGCCGACGCGACGTCGCTTAGCGGGAAAACTTGATCGACGTGGACCTCGAATGGACCTGTACCAATGAGCGCATTCAACCTGTCGAATGAGGCCCGGTTCGGCTCAGCATTATACACCACAGCTTCAACACCCGGCCTGCCTTGAGGCGCTGGAATCACCCCCGTAGGGTAAGCAACCATGCCGCCTTGGCGGATGGCCGCAATAGCCTCATCAAGTCCTCTGCCGTTGACTGTTGCCAGCACCGCCGAAAGACCTTCCGGAGCAAATTTCCGAACGGCGGCCGCCACCTCGCCAGTCGAACTGTTGACCGCCTCATCCGCTCCGGCTGTCTTTGCCAGCGCCACGCCGTCATCGGCTGAGGCTACTGCGATCACCCGCGCTCTGAGGCGTTTCGCGAGTTGTATGGCCACATGGCCAACGCTGCCAACTCCGAAAATCAGCAGAGAATCGCCGCTCTTGATTTTCAAAACGCTGTCCAATCCATGGAGAGCGGTGAGCCCCGGGATGGCAAGAGCAGCAGCCTCGAGGGGCGGCAAGCTTTTTGGCGCCGGCGCAACCAGATCTTCCGGCAGGGCGATGTATTCGGCATAAAAACCGCCCTTGGGATTCAAAAATCCACTGCCATAAACTTTATCGCCAACCTTAAAATTGCGCACGCCAGTTCCGACAGCTTCAATGGAACCGGCCCCGTCCGCCCCAAGCACGACGGGAAACTTCAACGGAAACATTTCTTTCATTCGACCTTCGCGAAGCTTGTCGTCCCACACGCCGACTCCGGCAGCTTGAACTTTGATAAGGACTTCGCCAGGACCGGGCTCGGGTGCTGGAATCTTGTTTACTTTCAGAACTTCCTTGCCGCCGTATTTATCGATGGTGACGGCTTGCATCGTTTTGGGCTTATTCATAATTTCTCCTTTTCGTTACGCTGTTTTGAGACTCCTTTTGCCATAAACTTCCCACACGAAAATCTACGCGGCAAACGTCGCGTGTGCCATACGGAGCCGCCTCTATTCGTTACAATGGAATCCCTGAATCGCCTTTTTCCGAAAGAGTCGAAACCCGTGCGTTCAAGAACTAATCAACAAATCAGGACACTAACGGAATCGTAATGACCTGGGCTTCAGCGCCTAGCTCTAGTGTAATCGGGTTAAGTAAACGTAAAGGTAGGGGCACTCTTAATAAAATCTTAACGTCTTTCCGCCGCGTTTTTATTAACCCCTCTCGCAAATCGTCGTTACGGTTACGGCATGAAATGGAATGAAATTGTTCAGATCGTTTTGTTCTTCGGATTGGGTATCGCGCTTACGCCGGTGGTGGGCCGCTTCATGGCCAAGGTCTTCAAGGGCGAGAAGACTTTTCTCCATCCCCTCCTGCTGCCCATTGAGAAGGGCATCTACCGCTTGACTGGCGTCAATCCCGCGGAGGAGATGACCTGGTTAAGATACTTTTGGGCGGTGCTGCTTTTCACCACGGTCGGCTTCGCGACGTTGATGGCGATCTTCATGTGCCAGCATGGGCTGCCGCTGAATACGGAGAATCTGCCCAATTGTAGCTGGCACCTGGCATTCATGCAGGCTTGGAGTTTCACCTGCAACGCCGATTGGCAGTCCTATCCGGGCGAGACCACCATGAGTTACTTCTCGCAGGTCTTTGGCATTACGGTGCATCAATTCCTGAGCGGCGCGACGGGTCTGGCGGTGCTGGTGGCGGTGGGGCGGGCCTTGAAACGCGCCTCCGTCCAGAGCATCGGCAATTTCTGGGTGGACCTGACTCGCGGACTGCTCTACTTCGTCGTGCCGCTCTCAATTCTTTGGGCCATTCCGCTCGCCTGGCAGGGTGTTCCCCAAACCTGGAAGCCATACCAAACCGCCCAATTGATGGAGCCTTACACCACCCAGGTGCAAAAAACCGATGACAAGGGCAATAACGTCACGACCAACATCCAATTGGTTCTCTCCGCACCCAAGCTGGACGCCAAAGGCCAGCCCGTCTTGACCAATGGCGTCGCCGTCATGGTGGATACCCCTCAAGTCGATGCCAAGGGCGCGCCGATCATGACCAACGTCCCGGTCATGGTGGATGCCAAAGTGGCGACTCAACCCATACCGATCGGCCCGGTGGCCTCGCTGGAGTCCATCAAGCAACTCTTCACCAACGGCGGCGGCTGGTACAACGTGAACAGCGCGCACCCATTTGAGAACCCCACGCCGCTGGCGAACTTCCTTGAATTGCTGGCCATCATCATCGTGCCGATGGCGCAGGTCTATATGTTCGGCCTGCTGGTCGGCAACACGAAGCATGCCTGGACCTTGTTCCTCGTCATGCTCAGTCTGTATATGCTCTCCTTCGCAGGCTCTTGGTACTTCGAGTCGCGGCCAAACCCGGTAACCGGCAATTACGCGTTCAACATGGAAGGCAAGGAACAACGGTTTGGCGTGATGAACAGCGTGCTCTGGTCGGCTTCCGCCACGGCCATCGACAACGGCTCGGTCAATTCCATGATCGACAGTTACATGCCGCTGGCCGGCATGATGCCGATGTGGAACATCGTGGTCGGTGAAATGCTCTTTGGCGGCATCGGCTGCGGCATGTATTGCATGTTTTTCCATGTTCTCATCACCGTGTTTATCGCCGGCTTGATGATTGGGCGAACGCCGGAGTATCTGGGTAAGAAACTCGACGCGTGGGTGGCGACTTGGGCGGTCATCGGCGTGCTCATTCCAAACGCCGCCATCTTGCTCCCGAGCGCGCTGGCGGTCATGCTGCCGCAAGGCTTGTCTAGCTTGGGTAACGGCGGTCCGCATGGGTTTAGCGAAATCCTTTACGCTTTTGGGGAGGCGGCCAATAACAACGGCAGCGCCTTCGCCGGGCTGAACGCCAACACGCCCTTCTACAATATCGCTGTCGGCATTGTGATATGGATCGGCCGCTTCGTTCCGATCATCGCCGCGCTGGCGATTGTGGGCCGGCTAGCCTCCAAGAAAACCGTCGAAGCCTCCGCCGGCACCTTGCCGACGCATGGCTGGACGTTTGGATTGACTCTCACAGGAGTCATCACCGTTGTCGCCGCGCTCACTTTCTTCCCGGCGCTCTGCCTGGGTCCCATGGTGGAGCATGGGTTGATGCTGTTAGGTCGAACATTCTAAGTCTCAAAACAATTTTCAAAAACTATGAGTGCAAGAGTTGAATTCAAATATTCGCAACTGTTCCGCCAGGCGGTGATCGATGCTTTTAAAAAGCTGAACCCGCGCGACGAAATCAAGAACCTGGTCATGTTCGTGGTCTGGCTGGGATCGATCTGGACCACCATCATCCTGTTTCTGCCCGGCCAGTGCAATCTGTTCAACGTCCAGATTTGTTTCTGGCTATGGTTCACCTGCCTCTTTGCCAATTTCGCCGAAGCCATGGCCGAAGGCCGCGGCAAAGCCCACGCCGACGCCTTGCGCGCCCTGCGCACCAAGACCATGGCGCGCAAACTGGTGGACGGAAAGGAGCTCTCCGTGCCAGCCAATGAATTGAAAGTCGGCGACAGATACATTTGCGAGTCGGGCGAATTCATTCCTGCTGATGGCGAGATCGTTGAAGGCATCGCCACGGTGGACGAATCCGCCATCACCGGCGAATCCGCGCCGGTCGTGCGCGAAAGCGGCGGCGACCGCAGCGCCGTGACGGGCGGCACCAAAGTTATCAGCGACAAGATCATTGTGCGCGTCACCTCGGCCGCCGGGCATTCTTTTCTGGACCGCATGATTTCCATGATTGAAGGGGCGCGCCGGCAAAAGACGCCCAACGAAATCGCGCTCAACATCGTCCTGGTCAGCTTGACGGCGCTTTTCATCGTGGTCGTTTTCGTGCTGCCGCCCTTCGCGCATTACAACGAAAATGCCGCCGGACAAAAAGACGTGGTATTGACCACCATCCCCGTCCTGCTCGCGCTGATCGTCTGTCTGATTCCCACCACCATCGGCGGATTGTTGAGCGCCATCGGCATTGCCGGCATTGACCGTTTGATGCGCCGCAACGTGCTGGCCACCAGCGGCCGCGCCGTCGAAGCGGCGGGCGACGTGGACGTGCTGTTGTTGGACAAGACCGGCACCATCACACTGGGCAACCGCGAGGCGACGGAGTTTATCCCCGCTCCGGGCGTCAAGGTGGAGGAACTGGCCGATGCAGCACAACTCGCTTCGCTGGCCGATGAAACACCCGAAGGCCGTTCCATCGTGGCGCTGGCCAAGTCGAAGTACGGCCTGCGCGGACGCGAGATTGGGGAAACTTACGCGACTTTCATTCCCTTCACCGCGCAGACGCGCATGAGCGGAGTGGATCTTTATGACGATCGTCCGGGCGCAGGCGGCTCACGCTCCGCCCCAAGCCCGGCCCCGGCCGCCGCCGCCACGCGCTCCGCCGCGCTGGGCGCGGCGGCCGTTGTCACCGCCAAATCGCCCAATTCCAAGCTGACGCCCGAGGGCAAGCCGATTCGTTGCATCCGCAAAGGAGCCGCCCAGGCGGTGGCCGTGTTTATTGACAGCAATGGCGGCACGGTGGCCAAAGCCCTCATGGACAAAGTGGAAGAGATTTCACGGCAAGGCGGAACGCCCTTGCTGGTGGCGGATGGAGCCAAAGCGCTCGGGGTCATTCAGCTTAAGGACATTGTCAAAGGCGGCATCAAGGAACGCTTCGCGCAACTGCGCAAAATGGGTGTCAAGACCATTATGATCACCGGCGATAATCCGCTCACGGCCGCCTCCATCGCCGCCGAGGCCGGGGTGGACGATTTTATCGCGCAAGCCAAGCCGGAAGACAAGCTGGCCCGCATCCGCAAGGAGCAGGAGGGCGGCAAACTTATTGCCATGATCGGCGATGGCACCAATGACGCCCCGGCCTTGGCCCAGGCTGACGTCGGCGTGGCCATGAACACCGGTACCCAGGCCGCGCGCGAAGCCGGCAACATGGTGGACCTGGACAGCAATCCGACCAAGCTCATTGAAGTCGTGGAAATCGGCAAGCAATTGCTGATGACGCGCGGCGCGCTGACCACCTTCAGCATCGCCAACGATGTCTCGAAGTATTTCGCCATTCTGCCGGCCATGTTTGGCTTGCTCTATGCTACAACCGCCGGCGGGCGCGGACCGCTGGACAAGTTGAACATCATGTATCTGCACTCGCCGCAAAGCGCGATCCTGTCCGCGGTCATTTTCAACGCGCTGATAATCGTGGCGCTTATCCCGCTGGCGCTTAAGGGCGTGAAATATCGTCCCTTAGGCGCCGCTGTGATCTTGCGCAATAACATGCTCATCTACGGCGTCGGCGGCATTCTCGTGCCGTTCATCTTCATCAAGTTGCTCGATCTGCTGTTGGTGGCCGTTCACTTGGCGCCTTGATTCACTGCGGCTGCTCATTTCAACAAGGAACATTATTATGAAACTTATTCTTCAATCTGTGCGACAACTGCTCCTGTGGACCGTCATCGCGGGCGGGCTTTACCCGCTCGTCGTTACCGTCATCGCGAAGACGGCCTTTCGTCACCAGGCCGAAGGAAGTCTGGTGGAGCGCGACGGCAAAATGATCGGTTCGGCGCTGCTCGCCCAGCAATTCCAAGGCAGCAATTACTTCTGGCCGCGGCCTTCGGCGTGCAGTTACGGCACCGGGCCGACGGGCATCGCAGCCTCCAGCGGCAGCAACCTGGGGCCGACCAGCGGCGCGCTGCAAACCAACGTCATGAACAACGCCGCCGCCTTCATCAGCGGAAACAATCTGCCCACCAACACGACCCTGCCCGCGGACATTGTCTTCGCCTCCGGCAGCGGCTTAGACCCGCACATCAGCCCCGAAGCCGCCCGTCTTCAGATCGCTCGCGTAGCCGCCTCGCGCGGATTGAGTTCGGACAAGGTCAAGGAGCTGGTGGAGCAATTTGTGGAGCCACCGCAATGGGGTTTCCTGGGAGAAGCGCGCGTCAACGTGTTGCTCTTGAACGTCGCGCTAGATCAACTGGCCGCGCCCAAGAACGATAGCAAGCCTTCAGCAAATGGCTGAGCCGTTCTGCCTGAAGTTCCAGGTTAGAGTGGCACGAGAGCAATTTAACTAAGACTATAGCCGATGGACCAAGGCCCCTCTCTTTAATTCTCTCCCCGCCAGGCGGGGAGAGAACGGACGCGAAGCGCCAAGAGAGGGGGGGCGCGCAAATGGCGACGGTATTTCTTAAACCGCTCGAAAGCCCCATGCAAAAGTGGTACCGGCTTCTTATGGGATGATTTTCCGGGAAGGATTTCTTAAACGCCAGCAAGGGACTGCTCTGGATCGCCGCCGCACAGTCTCGCCCGCCAAGCCAAATGCGCAACCGAGTCATGGAAGATTGGCGCGAGTTTTCGACTTGACTCTACTGTTTTCCTAATCTTACTAGCGTAGTGTCACTGAAGTTCTTTATGAAACGATGAAACGAACTTCAGTGACACTACACTAGTGAAATTTCCCTGCGGGCGTCATCCTGTAATTTCCGGGCGCTACGAGGTCACCAAGCTTGCCGACAGACATTGATCCTTATATTGTCTTCAGCCTCTACGTGTCCTACGCAACGACAATCCGAGCTATGGAAGCTGCCGAAAGACGGCGCCAGCGTGATGTGCAGAGGCGGCTAGGGGCGTCAGAGCGCGAGGCGAACGAGCGCGCCAAACTCTCGGCAGTTGAGCAGGCCCAGTCAGAAGTGGCGGAATTCAACCATCGACTCGAGGTCCTTTCATCAGTTCACAAGGAGCAAGGTGAGGTCTGGGATTGGTTGGCAATCGCGGCGTCGTTGCCACCACCCTGTCCAGCGACCTACGGACGTAATGAATACCGAGCAAGACAAAGCGTGGCGGTCTTGCCAGCGGAGCAAAAACGAGCAGCTGCATATCTGATTGAGCAAGCTCAATTGCAAGATGAGCAGGAGCGTCAAAAGGCAGTACAGGATTTTTCCCAGCAAGTGGCAGAGTGGGCAAAGCTCAAGAACATGGCGCAAAGGATACTCGCTGGGGAACATCGAGCCTTCACTGAAACCTTAGTCGATTTCAATCCATTTGCTGACATGTCGGATTTTGGCTCCTCGATTCATTTTACGGTTCACTCAGCGAAATTGGTTGAGTGCGGATTGAAGGTGAATGGTAAGAAAGCGATTCCAACTGAGGTCAAGACTCTCACAGGTGCGGGGAAAGTTTCCGTGAGGCCGATGCCGAAAGGGCGGTTTCACGAACTCTACCGGGATTATTTGTGTAGCTGCGTGCTACGAGTGGGGCGTGAGCTGTTTGCGCTTTTTCCGGTCAGCACAGTTTTGGCGACTGCAGTGGTTGATTCGGAAGACCTGGAAACAGACCAAACGCGCGAGCAGCCGGTCTTATCGATCGCCATGCCGCGTGCAATTGTTGATCAACTTGATTTCAGCGCACTGGATCCATCTGAGGTGATTGAAAAATTTCATTATCGCGGCAATTTTAAGGCGTCACGCAAATCCGAAGCGTTCACCCCAATCGTCGCGCTAACGCCCGCTGATGTCGCCCATACTTCGATCGCAGAGATGAGCCTTGGCCAGTTGCTAGACAACATTCAGAAGCTGCGCACAGACCTTAGAGCTAAGATTGATGAATTTCGGCAGACCGCTGCGAATTCGGATCTCCAGGTCCTTGTCTCCCCATGACTATTGCGTTCGCCATAGGTTTCGCACTCGCGTTGGGCTTCGCGATCGTCCTTCTTTACCTGAATAAGAGGTTGGAGGGCAATGTCCTGCGCAGCCAGAATGAAGCGCAGGCATCCGTGGCGGATGCGCAAAGACAAGCTGACCAAAGAATCGCCGGAATACAGCAAGAATCTCAGGCAGCGGTCGCCGAAGCACAAAAGCTCATTGACCAGCAATATGCAGAACTGAATCAGGAATCGGAACGGATCCGGCAACACTACGAAGCGGAATCGCGCAAAATACAGGAGGCGGCCGACGCGCTCGTGACCAAGACGATCAAAGACTTCGAGCCGCTCCGAAAATACGAGCACCTTCGCGATGCTGAAGCGGAAGCGCAGCGCCAGTTGGCCGAAGCATTGAACGAGGCAACCAATCTGCGGGCAGACGCCCAGGTTGTTCTTACATTAGCGCGCGATGCAGCTGCCCAGGAACGTTCAGCCGCAGTTCAAAAAGCGATAGATATTCATCAGCAAGCTGATGCACGCCTCAACCAGGCTATTCGGGATGCTGGTCGGATCATTGCGGAAGCCGAGAAAAAAGCCGAACAAATCGGTGGCGAGGCCTATTCCGCGCTTCAGAATAAGCAAATGTTAGAACAGGCTGCTGAAGCCATGCGCAATATCATCGAGGGTTACGGAGATCGCTACCTAGTTCCAACGCACAGCTTGCTGGATGATCTGGCGGCCGAATACGGATATGATGCCGCTGGACAATCGCTCGCCTCCGCCCGAGAACAATCCAAGAGAATGGTTGAGCAAGGTGAGGCAGCGAGCTGCGACTACGCTGAAGCAAATCGTCGGAACACAGCGATACAGTTCGTGATTCACGCATTCAACGGCAGTGTGGATGCCACCTTGACGCGCGTGAAATCTGACAACTATGGGATCCTTGAACAGCGCATCCGGGACTGTTTCAGCATTGTGAACAGGGACGGCAGCGCTTTTCGAAATGCCCGTATTCTTCCGGTGTATCTTGACGCGAGACTCGCGGAATTAAAATGGGCCGTAGTCGTGCAGGAGTTGGCCTTAAGAGATCGCGAAGAGCAGCGCCACTTGAAGGAGCAGGAACGGGATCAACAAAAGGCCGAGGAGGAGCGCCAAAGGAAATTACGCGAGGCGGAAAAAGAGAAGGAACTGATACGGGTTGCAATGGAGGAGGCGGAAAAGCGTTTTGCCGCGGCATCCGCCGAACAAAAGGCGGAGTCCCAAAAGGAGCTGCACGACTTGCGCCAAAAACTACAGGAGGCGACCAAACGTGAACTGACCATTGCACAGCAAACCAGCAAGGGCCGGATATATATCATTTCGAACGTCGGCTCTTTCGGCGAAGGCGTCTATAAAATCGGGCTTACGCGAAGGCCAGCAAATGAGCGAGTGGACGAATTGAGCAGCGCCAGCGTGCCGTTTGAGTTTGATATACATGCCGTGATCGAAACGGACAACGCCCCGGCATTGGAATACAAAATCCACCAGCAGTTCCTTGGCGTTCGAATCAACAAAATAAATCTGCGGAAAGAATTCTTCCGAGTGAGCCTAACTGATATTCGTCTAGCAGTGGAAAAACTCGATCAAGGCAAAGATATCAAAGGCACGGTGACCTGGACGGAAAAAGCCAAAGCTCAACAGTACTTGGACAGCCTCCATATCGACAGCGATTCGTTAGTCAAAGAGAAATGGCTTTCAGTCGCGCAGGCACGGGCACGATTATTTGCCGAGCGACGGGAACGAGCGGCTTTGAAGGCTCCGATTGCGAGCGAAACAGACGACGACGATGGAGCGAATGTCTAACGCTGTGTAGGTGTCAATTCTCACTTTTTGCACTTTTGTCGGTCACGGCGGAGAAGGGAAGCAGTTGGCGACGGCGCTGTAGTTCATTGCTTGTGGTCTGGGGAGCAGACACGCCCAGCCCGCCACGCGGGCATCTCTTATGTTGTTCCGTCTCGCGTGTAGTGGTCGGCGCTCCGCCAACCGGGCCCGTTCTTCAATCCCTTCAGGATTTGTCCGACCAGCGGTGGCACCCTCAACATCAACGGAGATTCCGGGGGCAACAGTAAGAAACCCAATGGCTCTTTTCTTCTCTACGCGCTCTGCAATCCGTCACAATCATTCATTTTCGGGAAGATTTGTCAGAGGAATCATTGTCAGGTGAATGGCAGAGAGGTTTTCAAGGCTTATTCCCCTGACAATGATTCCTCTGACGCCTCCGGCCCTGCCCACCACCATCCTCGCTTTGGCTGCGGCTAGGGTGGTTTTAAAAAATGCCGTAGCCGTTTGCGCACCCCTCTCTTGGCGCTTCGCGTCCGTTCTCTCCCCGCTTGGCGGGCAGAGAATTAGAGAGAGGGGCCTTGGGGCGTCGACTACAGTTTTAGTTGAATTGCGCTAACTGCGCCAAGCCTCCGCGCGGGATAAAACCATTAGAGCATTTTCTATTTAGATAGACGCATATTGGGCCTGACGAAAGAAGCCCTGGCAGTGCTGGGCGGAAAAGGAGTTCAAAGCGGTGGCCACC
>Ga0209006_10006672_pt1 | contig 10433 bp, 6 predicted proteins | sample JacPin_JW_Ref_O2_FD_188567 | JGI IMG/M metagenome (GOLD analysis project Ga0209006, IMG submission 188567) | Forest soil microbial communities from Algoma, Ontario, Canada - Jack Pine, Ontario site 1_JW_Ref_O2 (SPAdes) (version 2) | ecosystem: Environmental > Terrestrial > Soil > Boreal... | reverse complement strand
CCCAGACCCGCGGCCCGCCGGATCACCGGCTCATACAGCGCCTTCCAGGCGGTCTTCGGCCACATGAATGTCTTATAGTAGAACCCGGCCGGGAAAAAGGGCGAGAGCCAGTCGTTCACTCTCCCAAGGTCGCGGCGCAGACTCGGCCAGCGGTTCTGGCTCATCGAGATCAAGCCGTCGTACACCTCAACCTGAGTGGCCCGCAAATTCGGCGTATACCGCGCCGCATCCCGGCTGACGGTGACGAGTGCATTCGGCTCCTCGGATCCGGCGGCCAGGAGGCCGCGCGGACGGTGGTATTTGAACGAGCGTCCGACCAGATGCACGCCGTTGGCGAGCAGCGCCGAGGCCAAGGTGTCGCCGGCGAAAGCGCCGTAGGACACGCCGTCGAAGCTGAACCGCAGGGGCCGCGACCGGTCGATGCGGCCGCCGTTCGCCGTGCGCATGTCGCCTGCCGCGGCGGAGCTCACTTCGGGTGCTCCGGCGGCCGCTCGCCGGTCTTGTAGAAAGCGAGGAAATGATCGGTGGTGGTGTCGCGCAGGGCATTGAAGAAGCGGCCGCAGCCGCGTGCGTGCCGCCAGCGTTCGGCATAAATCCCCTTGGTGTTGGTGCGCATGTATAGGAAATCGGTCCATGCTTGATCGTCGAGTTCGGCGGGCCTCATCGGGCGCGCGAGGTGTGCCTGGCCGCCGTAGGTAAATTCGATCTCGGGACGCTTACCGCAGTAAGGGCAGACAATGAGCAGCATTCAGTGCGCCACGGCGGCGGCCGCGGCCTCATCGATCAGGTAGCCGTCCCGAAACCGCTCGATGGTGAAGGGCGCGTTGATCGGATGCGGTTCGTCTCGCGCGATGGTCCACGCGAAGACATGGGCCGATCCGGGCGTGGCCTTGAAGCCGCCCGTACCCCATCCGCAGTTCACGTAGAGGCCGGGGACCGGGGTCTTGGCGATGATGGGCGACCGGTCCGGCGTGACGTCGACGATGCCGCCCCAGTTGCGCAGCATGCGCATGCGCCTGAAGTTCGGAAATAATTCGCAGATTGCATCGAGAGTGTGGGTGTTGATGTGCAGCGCTCCGCGCTGCGTGTACGAGGTGTAGGCGTCCGTGCCGGCACCGATCACGAGTTCGCCCTTGTCCGACTGGCTGATGTAGGCATGGATGGTATTCGACATCACGACGCACGGGAAAACCGGCTTCACCGGCTCCGACACCAGCGCCTGCAGAGGATAGCTTTCCAGGGGCAGGCGGACGCCGGCCAAGCCCAACACCACGCTCGTGTTGCCGGCCGCCGAGACGCCCACCTTGCGGGTACGGATGGAGCCGCGCGAGGTTTCCAGCGCTCTCACCGCGCCGCCCTCGTCGCGCTTGATGCCGGTGACTTCGCAGTTCTCGATGATGTCGACGCCCAAGGCGTCGGCGGCTCTCGCATAGCCCCACGCTACCGCATCATGGCGCGCCGTGCCGCCGCGGCGCTGCAGGGCGGCGCCGAGCACCGGATAACGGATGTTGTCCTCGATGTTCAATAGCGGACAGAATTCCTTGGCCTGGGCCGGTTCCAGCCATTCATTGTCCACGCCGTTGCAGCGATTCGCATGCACGTGCCGCTTGAATACCTGGATGTCGTGAACGGTGTGCGCCAGCATCATTACGCCGCGGGGCGAGAACATCACATTGTAGTTGAGTTCCTGCGACAGCGTTTCCCACATCTTCACGGAATGATCGTAGAGAGCGGCGCTTTCGTTGAACAGATAATTGGAACGAATGATGGTGGTATTGCGGCCGGTGTTGCCGCCGCCGATCCATCCTTTCTCGAGCACCGCAATGTTGGTCAGGCCGTGCTCTTTCGCCAGATAATATGCCGCACCCAAGCCATGGCCGCCGCCGCCCACGATGACGGCATCGTAAGCGGCCTTGGGCTCCGCCTTGCGCCACTGATTTTGCCATCCGAGATGGCCGGACAGCCCGCGGCGGATCAACGCCAGCGCTGAAAATGATTGCCTGCTCATGAATGAATGCGCCGGGTCAGGCCTTGAGGTCCTTGTTGTCCGGATCATACGGGGAGTCCACGAGTATCGTGGCGCGCTTGCGTTCACCCAAGATCTCGATCTGCAATTCGCCGCCGCCGCCCGCGAACTCGGATTTCACGTAGCCCAGTCCCAAGCTCTTGCCCAAAGCATGCCCGTAATAACCGGCGGTCGCGCGGCCGACGAGATTGCCCTTGGCATCGAACAGAGGTTCGTTGCCGAGCGGGTCGGCATCCGTGACTCCGTGCACTTCGAAGGTGATGAAACGAGTCGGCACTCCTTTCTTGAGTTGTTTCTCGAGGGCTTCCTTGCCGATGAACGGCCCCTTGTTCAATCGCACGAAGCGATCGAGTCCCGCCTCATAGGGCGTGTAGTCGGGGCTCAAGTCCGTGCCCCACATGCGATAGGACTTCTCGAGGCGCAGCGACTCCATGGCGCGCATGCCGGCCATCCCGATGCCGTATTCCTCGCCGGCGGCGAAGATCGCGTCGAACAGATGATGAGCGTATTCGATGGGGAAATGCAGTTCCCACCCCAGCGCGCCGACGAAATTGACGCGCAGCAGATACACGTCCACCGCCAGTCCCACTTCGGCGACCTGACCGGTCAGCCACGGAAAGGCGGCGTTATCGAGCGGCGTGTCGGTGAGTTTTGCCAGAAGATCGCGCGAGCGCGGTCCGGCCACCACGAAGCAGCCGCGGCTGTTGGTGATATTGCGCAACGAAACCTCGCCGGCCGCCGACCCGGGGTCCTCCGCTTCGGCGTGCGGCAGCATCTGTTGCAGATAATCGCTGTCGTAGCGTTCCGCCGCGCCGGCGCTGACGACGTAGAAGTGCTGATCCGCGATTTTGGTGATGGTGAATTCCGAGCGGATTCCGCCGCGGCGCGTGAGCGCATGGCAGAGCGCGATGCGGCCGATTTTGGTGGGCACCTTGTTCGCCACCAGACTGTCCAGCCACGCCTCGGCGCCCGGGCCGGTCACTTCGTGCTTGGTGAACGGCGTCAGATCGATCATGCCGACATGCCGGCGCAAGCGCAGCGCCTCGGCGCCGACATGCTCGAAGTAATTCGAACGCCGGAAACTCCACTTGTCCTTCGGCGCCACACCCGGGGGAGCGAACCAATTGGCGCGTTCCCAGCCGTAGCGTTGGCCGAAGACCGCGCCCATGCGCTTGAGTTTGTCGTAAATCGGACTGGTCTTCGCCGGCCGCGCGTCGGCACGCTCCTCGTCGGGATAGTGAATGACGAAAACGTTGCGGTACGTTTCCTCGTTCTTCTGAACGACATAACGCTTGCTCGTATAGGGTCCATAGCGGCGCGGATCGACGGCCATCATATCGATGCCGGGTTCGCCTTCGACGATCCACTCCGCGAGCTGCCAGCCCGAGCCGCCGGCGGCGGTGATGCCGAAGCTATGACCTTCGTTGAGCCAAAGGTTCTTCGCGCCCCAGGCCGGTCCCACCAGGGGGCTGCCGTCCGGGGTGTACGCGATGGGCCCGTTGACGATGTCCTTGATGCCGCAGTTGGCGAGCGACGGAACGCGGCGCTGCGCCGCCTCGACGTGCGGCAGCAGGCGTTCCAGGTCGCCTTCGAACAGGCTCTTGCCGAACCAATCCGGGACACCGTCGGCAAATCGCGCCGGCGCGCCCGCCTCATAGGGCCCTAGTATCCAGCCCATGCGCTCTTCGCGCAGATAGTACGACTGATCCGATTCGCGCAGCACGGCAAGTTCGCGGCCGCCGTTTTGGCGGTAGGCTTTCAACTCCGGCGACTCGTCGTAAACGATGTATTGATGCTCGACGGGGATGGAGGGCACGTTGAGACCGAAGAGGCGGCCCGTCTGGCGCGCGTAATTGCCGGTGGCGCAAACGACGTGCTCGGCAACGATGTCGCCCTTGTTGGTGGTCAGGTGCCACTCACCGGACGGCGTGCGTCTGACGGCGCTGACCTCGGTCTGTTCATGGATCTCGGCGCCGCGGGCGCGCGCCCCTTTACGCAGCGCCATGGTGAGATCGGCCGGTGCGATGTGCCCATCGTCGGGGTGATAGAGCGCCCCGATGATATTCGGCGGACCGCCGCCCGACATGTCGCCGCCGTTGCCGATCTCGGCGAGCGGCCACAGAGCGCTGACTTCCTTCGGGCCGATCACCTGGAACGGCACGCCGATGGTGTTCGCGGTGCCGCAGTACTTCTGATATTCGTCCATGCGGTCGCGGTTGGTGGCGAGCCGCAGATTTCCCGTGACATGGAAACTCACATCCTGGCCCGTTTCCGCGGGCAGACGCTTGTAGAGATCCACCGAATACTTGTGGAGTTGACCGACGGTGTAACTCATGTTGAACAGCGGCAGCAGCCCCGCCGCGTGCCAGGTGGACCCGGCGGTCAGTTCGGCCCGCTCGAGGAGAACGACGTCCGACCAGCCCTTCAACGCTAAGTGATAGAGCGTGCTGACGCCCACCACTCCGCCGCCAATCACAACCACGCGGGCATGAGTTTTCACTGAAGCTTTCTCCCAACGCAAATGCGCCAGGCAGTGTAACCAGCCATAGGCCAAACAGGAGGCTAATTGCGACAACCCCGTGCTGAAACGCGCCAAAACGTGCCGAGAGTGGGCGGACAGGCGGGACGGCGCGGCAGCGGCCGCCTGTCTATAAGCGACGGGTTTTTGTCGGATTTAGACATTTATGGACCGACAGGTGGCATAATTGTCGACGCATCCTCAAGCTTCAAATCGGAGGCCCGCTTTGGATTCGCCGGTGGTATTGCGGAAATGCCGGTATGCCTTTCTGACGCTGCCGCATTATTCTTTGATCGCCGTCGCGAACGCCATTGAGCCGCTGCGAATGGCGAACCGTCTGGTCGGCAGGGACGTGTACGAGTGGTCCGTCATCAGCCTCGACGGACGGGCCACCGATGCCAGCAGCGGCCTGAGCTTATCGCCCACGGGTGCCCTGGACAAATTGGGGCCGATCGACATCTTTTTCGTATGCGGCGGCATCAACGTCCGGGAAGCCGTCTCGCCGGCGCTGCTGGCGTGCCTCCGGCGTCTCGCGGATCGCCGGGTGCCTTTGGGCGCTTTGTGCACCGGAGGCTACGCGCTGGCACGCGCCGGCTTGCTCGACAATTTTCGTGCCACGATCCACTGGGAGAATCTGTCGGCGCTGCGCGAGGAGTTTCCCCGGGTGCGCATTGGCGACCAGCTGTTCACCATCGACCGGGACCGCTACACCTGCTCCGGCGGAACTGCACCGCTCGATCTCATGCTCAATCTCATCCAACTGAAGCTTGGGTCCCGCATCTCGCAATTGGTCTCGGAGCAATTCATCGTCGAGCGCGTACGGAAGGACACCGATCGCCAATACGTGCCGCTGCGGGCGCAAATCGGCACTTCGCATCGGGGGCTGCTGCGCGTCGCGCAACTCATGGAAGAGAACATCGAAAAGCCGCTTTCACTCGAAAGGATTGCGAAGGATACCGGACTGTCGCGCCGGCAGATCGAGCGCCTGTTCAAGCGGGACCTCAACTGCGTACCGAAGAGGTACTACCTGGAAATGCGGCTGAGGCGCGCCCGCGAACTGCTGCTGCAAACGTCGATGCCCATCATGGAGGTCACCGCCGCCTGCGGCTTTCAATCGCCGCCGCATTTCTCCAAGTGTTACCGCAACCAGTTCGGCTACCCGCCGAGCTCCGAGCGCAAGCCGGGGGGCGTCGCTCCCTCGACCGAAGCCCTTATTTGAATACCACCGTCTTTTGATCGTCGAGAAAGACGCGATGCTCGAGCAGCAGGCGCACGGCGGTCGACAGCGCGCGGCGTTCGGAATCGCGTCCCACCTCGCTCAGCATTTCGGGTGTGTAGCTGTGATCCACTCGCTCGACGATCTGTTCGATGATGGGGCCTTCGTCCAAGTCGCCCGTCACGTAGTGGGCGGTCGCACCGATTAATTTCACTCCGCGGGTATGCGCCTGGTGGTACGGCTTGGCGCCTTTGAAGCCGGGCAGAAACGAGTGGTGGATGTTGACCGCGCGCCCGTGCAGGCGCCGGCTGGTCTCATCCGACAATATCTGCATGTAGCGGGCAAGGATCACGAGCTCGGATTGAGTCTCGTCGATAAGCGCGAGCTGGCGGGCTTCCTGGGCCGCCTTGGTGGCGGCAGTGACCGGCAACCAGAAGTACGGAACGCCATGGCGGTCGGCGATGACCTGCATATCCGGGTGGTTCGAAACGATGCAGGTGATGTCCATTTTCAGTTCGCCGGTGCGATGGCGATACAACAGATCTTCGAGACAATGATCGAACTTCGACACCAGGATCATGACCCGGCTGCGGTAGGAGCCGTCGTGAATCGCCCATTGCATCTGTTCGATATCGGCGACCGCGATGAAGTCCTCACGCAAGGCCGCGAGGTCAAAGGGCTCGCCGGTGACGCCGCAAAATGTGACCCGGACGAAGAAACGCTGCGTCATCACGTCATCGAACTGGTGCATCTCCATGATGTAGAGCCGGTGCGCGGCGATGAATCCGGTGATGCGGGCGGTGGTACCCATGCGGCTGGCGCACGTTGCCGTGAGAACGTAAGTATGGGAGGTATTGAATTCCATGGCGGCATGATACCCAGGGTGAAGACAATACGGAACCGGCGCGTCTACTTAACGAATCGACGCGCCTACTGAACGAATCGGCGCGCCTAATTGAACGTTCGATAAACTTCGCCGCGCTAATCGTTGACAGGCTGCGCCTTCGCAAGACATGATCCGCCGGGTACACACATCGCACACAAGGGGAAACGGGGGCGAGCAACTCGCGTCCGGGGAAAATGAAGGCAACTAATGCGCTGGCGGCGAGTGTACTGCTGTCACTATTCGCGGCGCGGGCGGAGCCTGCGGATACGCCGGTCCGTGGACCGCTAACCGCGGATGACGTCTACCGAATCCAAACTCTGAGCGACCCGCAGGTCTCGCCCGATGGACTGTGGGTGGCCTACGTCGTGACGACGAACGACCGCAGTGCCGACGAGGAGCGCAGCGCGATCTGGATGGTGAGTTGGGACGGAAAACAACGCTTGGCCCTGACCGCCGCTGCCGGCGACACCGATAAGCCCCGCTGGAGCCCGGACGGACGATATGTCTCGTTTCTGGGTTCCGCGGCGGGTTCCGACAAGCCGCAAATCATGCTGTTGGACCGACGCGGCGGGGAGGCGATGCCGTTGACCGCCGTGACCGGCGACATCCACGACTACGCATGGTCGGCCGACGGCAGGCGTGTTGTCCTCTCGATGGATCAACCCGGTGATTCGTCGAAACCGCCGAAACCCATCGTGATCGATGCGATGCACTTCAAGCACGATGAGGACGGTTATCGCGGAAATGGCCGTCGGCGGCATTTGTACTTGACCGACGTCGAGACCAGGCGCCTCGAAACACTCACCGAAGATGCGCAGTTCAACGACGATCTGCCGGTGTGGTCTCCCGACGGCGGGCGAATTTTGTTCAGCCGCTCGCGGGAACTGGGTACCGATCCGGACGGTCGTTGCGACATCGACGTCATCGAGACCCGGTCGGGAGCCATGGCGCGCTCTGTTGCGCGGGCCTATGCGCCAAACGTTCAAAGGCTTGCCTGGAGCCCGGACGGTACGCTCATTACGTATCTACAAGGCTTGCAGCCGAAATTAAACGCCTACATTCAGGATCAACTCGTGGCGCTGCCGGCTGCCGGCGGCGCGCCGCGCGAATTGGCGGCAAAGCTCGACCGGGCGGTGAGCTCGTACGCATTCTCCGGCCCGCGCGCGATCACCATCGCCGTGGAGGATGACGGCATCTCGTATCCGGCGCAGGTCGACGTTGACGGCGGCACGATTACCCGCAATGCGCCGGCCGGTCCCTTCGTGGTGTCGTCTCTTTCATCACAGGCCGGACATACGGCGCTGCTCCGCGCCGACGACAACTCCCTCGCGGAGGTGTATGCGTTGGAGGACGGCCGCCTGCGCAAACTCACCGCACACAATGACGAGTTTCTGGCGGAGCGGCAGATGGGCGCGGTCGAAGACATCGGGTTCAAGAGCCGGGACGGCACGGACGTTCACGCACTCCTGGTCAAGCCGCCGTCGTACGTTCCCGGCCGCAGGTATCCCACGCTGCTGTGGATACACGGCGGTCCCAACGGCCAGGACGAGCACGCGCTCGTCATCGACGGTTATCAGTTCGAGCACCAGCTATTCGCGGCCAAGGGCTACGTGGTGCTGCGGGTCAACTACCGGGGCGGCAGCGGCCGCGGGGCCGCCTACGCGCAGGCCATCGTTGCCGATTGGGGCCACAAGGAAGTGGAGGACTTGCTGGCCGGCGTCGACTACCTCATCAGCCGGGGTATTGCCGACCGTGATCGCCTCGCGATCGGCGGCTGGAGCTATGGCGGCATCTTGACCGACTACACGATCGCCACGGATCGCCGGTTCAAGGCTGCAATCAGCGGCGCCGGCAGCGCCAACCAACTATCGATGTATGGGGCCGATCAGTACCTGCTTCAGTACAACAGCGAGCTTGGGCCGCCGTGGCGTAACACGGCGCTGTGGCTGAAGGTCTCGTATCCGTTTTTTCATGCCGACCGGATTCACACCCCCACTCTCTTCCTGGGCGGCGAAAAAGATTTCAACGTCCCGGTGAGCGGCGGCGAGCAGATGTACCAGGCGCTGCGAACCTTGGGAGTGCCGGCGCAGCTCGTCGTCTATCCCGAGCAACACCACGTGTTCACGAGGCCCAGCTTCGTCACGGATTTGGAGGAGCGCATGTCGGATTGGCTCGAGCGCTACGTTCCGGCGGTCCCCTGAGCCTCGTCGGCTGAGGCCGGGCGAAATCATGACCGCGCCTGGACCAAAAGCCACCTTCGCGGAGAGCCTGGCCCAAGCGCACGCGGCGCTGCGCGCCGGCCGCGCCGCGACCGCGGAGCGCTGGCTGCGCTCGCTCGATGCACAGTTTCCCGGGGACGCGAATTGCCTTTGGCTATTAGGCGCCGCCTTGCAGCAGCAAAACAAAATCCCCGAGAGCGTAGCCGCGCTCGAAGCGCTGCTCAGCCGCGCCCCCGATTTTGCGGACGCGCGCGTGGACTTGGCGCGTGCTTACCGGTGCGACGGAAGTGCTGCGCGCGCGCGCGACGAAGTGCGGCGGGTGCTGGAGAAAGTACCGCATCACCATCTCGCATGGCTCGCGTACGGCGATGCGCTGGTGGACCTCCAGCAGTATGCGGACGCACGTGTCGCCTTCGAGCGCGCACGGCTAACCGATCCCCATCGACAGGACGTTGAGGAAGCAACCGCCGCCCTCGTGGCCGACGATCGAAAGACATCCGAGCGGATTTTTCGCGAGATCCTCCAAATAGATGCGAGCCACGTCGCGTCGTTGTGCGGTCTTGCGGCTCTATCCATCGCGGCCGACAAATCCAATGATGCGGAGCGCCTGCTTCGTCATGCGCTGAAGCAGTCCGCACACAGTCCTCTCGCATGGCGCGGGCTGGTGCAGGCGCTGGTCTCGCTCGGACGCCTCGACGAGGCGGATGCGGCAGCGCGCCGTCTGGTGAAGATCGAGCCGGAGAATCCCCAGACCTGGATCACGATCGGCTCCGTGTCGACTCGGCTCATGCGCCAGGAGCAGGCGCTCGAGGCCTATGAGCAGGCGGCGCGGCTGAAGCCTGCAGAAGTTCAATTGCGAATGTCCATCGGCCACATTCACAAAACGCTCGGCCGCCGGGACGAGAGCGAAGCCGCCTATAAGGCGGCGCTTACCATGGATCCGGGAGTGGCAGAGGCTTACTGGAGTCTTGCCGACCTCAAGAACTACACGTTCAGCGACGCCGAGATCGCGGCTATGCAGCAGCTGCTCGCAAACGGCAAGATCGAGCGCTCCAATGCGGCGCAGCTGTGTTTCGCTCTCGGAAAGGCCTTGGAACAGCGCCACCAGTACGCCGACGCGTTTGCGTACTATGACCGCGGCAACACACTGCGGCGCGTCGATGCGCCCTTCGATATCGAGCATTTTGAACGCCGCACGGCGCGCATTCGCGCGTTCTTCGACACGGCATTCTTCGCCAAATTTGCCGGCAGCGGGGACCCGAGCACTGCGCCGATCTTCATTGTAGGCCTGCCGCGTTCCGGTTCCACGCTGGTGGAGCAGATCCTCGCCAGTCACTCGCGCGTGGAAGGCACCATGGAGCTTCCCAATATCATCACCATCACGCACCAATTCGACGACATGGTCGCGAACCGCGATGGCTATCCCGAGACGGTCGGCACCGCCCCGGTCGGGTTGTTCGCGGTGCTTGGTGGCCGCTATCTCGCGGAAACCGCGCCGCTCCGCGCGGGGCGTGAACACTTCACCGATAAGCTGCCCAATAACTTCAGTCACGTCGAACTCATCCATG
>Ga0209006_10006671_pt1 | contig 10433 bp, 9 predicted proteins | sample JacPin_JW_Ref_O2_FD_188567 | JGI IMG/M metagenome (GOLD analysis project Ga0209006, IMG submission 188567) | Forest soil microbial communities from Algoma, Ontario, Canada - Jack Pine, Ontario site 1_JW_Ref_O2 (SPAdes) (version 2) | ecosystem: Environmental > Terrestrial > Soil > Boreal... | reverse complement strand
ATTAGCTTCTCAACCGGACCTTTTTGCGATTCCAATTTCAGGCCGAGTTGTTCCCGTAGCGCGGTGAACAGGCCCGGCAATTCGGAATTGGGCGGTGCGGCGCCCTGGACGAATGTGAGTTCGAAGTCCCAGTCGCCTGCGAGTCCCGTTCTATCGACCACAGGACGGCCCAGTTGCGCCTGGGAGGCAACCTGGCGCGCGAAGAAGTTCATGGACACTTTCTTGTAGCTCAGTTTTACGGCCCCACCCAGCCCACCAGCTGAGTAACTGAAATCGCTGCCAGTGCTCTTTCTCAGTTTTGGCCCGTTCTTCTCGACGACGAGCGCATAGAGTGGGCCTTCTTTGGTCTCACGATGAACCTTGAGCTTGAACCGTTCTTCCAGCAGAGATCGCAGCATCTCGCGGGCTTGGACCGGCGTGGGCGAGGCGTCACCCGGAGCCTTCGCGATGATTTCAAACGGCTCCGTATCCCGCCAGGCCGGACCCCCGGAAAGCTGCCACGATTCCACTCCATATGCATCCATAATCAGGCCTTCCAGAGCGTACCCGGAAAGAGTAATCCGCGGACCCGAAACGTTGCCGCGCGCATTGACAAAGCCCCCAATCGGCTTGACCGATGCGACTTCGAACGCCAGGCGCTCCTGAGCGGTTGCGGCCACGCCGAACAAAACCACGCTGACGGCAATTCCCGCGCATGCGATCACGACACGGCGCAAGCGCATGGTTTCTTCGCTCACCCTCACACTTTATCGCGAACTCACCCGTGTGATGAAGCCGCCAACAGACAATTCCCGTGGCATTCTTGAATCGACTTCAGATGCAGACCGATATCCTCGCACTATAGATGTTTCATCCCCGGCGCAGAGGCGTTCACGAATCCAAGTTGCCGGTTTGTCGCCTACGAGTTGAAGTGCTAACAGTGTTCCAGGAAGCGACCTGTTATGAAGCGACCTGTTATCTGGTATTGTACGCACTTTTCTGCAAGGGCACATCCGCGACTAGGCCGTTATACGGCAAGTGATTTTCCCAAACTCCTAGAACGCCGTGTCTGTTCACACCACAAATCGAGACCCAAAACCAGTGCCGGCCTATCTCACGCCTCGGACCGCAGGAGGCTTAGTTCAATGTGAAATATCTGGCATATCGACGGATAGCGACGATACGTCCAAATGAATCTCGTAACTTCGCAGAATCGGATTTCGGCATGTTGACCGAGTAAACTTCGCGAGATGCTTGCCGAATCATCCCAACAGATCGGTCTCAGTTCGTGATAGAAATGATCGAGGGAAAAGCCCGCAGGCCTCGTGTCAATCAAGAGTACCGGATATGTTTAAAGATGAGGTGAACTGATGAAGCTCTGGCTTCTTTCACTGCTCATGTCCGCTCCAGTTCTCGCCCAGACGTATGACGTGGTGCTAGCAAATGGGCGCGTCATCGATCCGGAAACCAATCTGGATGCAATCCGAAACGTCGGCCTCAATGGTGGGAGAATCGCTGCGATATCGTCGTCGCCGTTAACCGGGCGAACAACGGTTGATGCGAAGGGACTTGTCGTGACGGCTGGGTTTATCGACCTGCATTCACACGGCCAGGACGCCGAGAACTACGCTTATAAGGCGCGCGACGGTGTAACAACGGCTCTTGAATTAGAGGTTGGTGTAAATCCCGTCGCATCCTGGTACGCCGCGCGAGCGGGCCGGGCATTAGTGAACTTCGGGGCTACCTCTGGTCACATTCCAGCGCGCATGGCGGTAATGCACGATTCAGGCACCCTGCTTCCGCGCGATGCAGCCGCCACTCGTGCCGCCACCGCGGGTGAGCGCAAAGAAACCTATGAGCTGGTTCGACAGGGTCTTGACGAAGGCGCCCTCGGAATCGGCATGGGTATCGCGTACACTCCCAAAGCAAGCCGGGAAGAGATCCTGGAAATCTTCGAATTAGCAGCGCTCAGGCGTGTCCCCGTTTTTGTACACATACGAAACAGCGGACCGGTGGAGCCTGGCGCTGTGGATGCGTTGCAAGAGGTGCTCAGTGATGCCCTCGCCACTGGCGCAGGATTACACATTGTACACATCACAAGCATGGGACTGCGCCAAACGCCGGTGCTGCTTCGAATGATTGCGGGCGCCCAAAGGCGCGGACTCGACGTCACAACGGAAGCATATCCCTACACGGCGGCCATGACGGACTTGGGGTCGGCCGTTTTCGCCGAAGGGTGGCAAGGCCGCAACGGGGATATCACGTTTGGCTCTCTGCAATGGGCCGCAACCGGCGAGCGCCTTACGGCGGAAAGCTTCGAGCGTTACCGGAAGCAGGGCGGTATGGTCATCATTCACTCAATCCCCGAGGAGATGGCTCGATTGGCGATCGCTGATCCAAATGTGATGGTGGCAAGCGACGGAGAAATTGACCATGGCAAAGGCCATCCTCGGGGTGCGGGAACCTTCGCCCGCGTTCTAGGACATTACGTCCGGGAAGAGCGAGCTCTCACGCTCATGGATGCACTGCGCAAGATGAGCCTGATGCCCGCTCAACGGCTTGGAATCCAATCCAAAGGTCGACTACAGGTGGGAGCTGACGCGGATATTACAGTGTTCGACGCTGATCGGGTAATTGATCGAGCGACGTTCGACAACCCGGCGGAATACTCTGAAGGCATACCTTACGTACTCGTAAATGGCGCTTTTGTCGTCAAAGATGGACAGTTGCAGCAGAACGTAGCTCCAGGCCGTGGATTACGGCGTTGAGCCTGGAATCTTTCGCTATCGAACAAGGTGTTGAACATCCTTGTTGTTGTCCTGGCACATATACTCGATCATCTCTGTGTCGACCATGGGCTTCATGTGCAGTCCCACCGTCCAAATCTTCGTAAACACTTTGGGGTCATCAATGGTGACATCAATATCCAGGCTTCCGAAGTTGGGGCGACGGATGCGCTCGGTGACGCGTGCTTGGCTGGAGAAGAAGTTGCCTGCAGTATCCAGCCAGGAATCGTCGCGATAGCCCGCCGATTCCACTACCAGCGTGTCGCCTTCCCAGTGGGCCACTGAGTAGCCGTTCCAGGCCGGCGTCATGTCTTCTGGAAGCTTGCGTCCGTCGAAAAGATCTGCCGGTAGCTCGCGTTGAATTCGTGCAAGAGGACGAGTTGGGTGGGCGTTTGGAAAATCTTCTGAGTTTCCGGGTATGCCCAGGCCCGCGGATAATTGATGGGCATGCAAAATGTGTGGGGATCGATATACCCTACATCCTTGGCACGGTTCTTGACTAACTCGGCCGCCCATGGTTGATAGGGGATGCCGCCTTTGAGATTCATCGCAAAATTGCCGAGCTGGGGAGTAATGGGCAGTTCCGAGCATTGAAAAAGGCCGATCTTGGGATCGCAGGGGCGCTCGTCGCGCGGAACCCACATCCCCGAGAAATCCGGCTTGCCGCCGGAAGTTTTGGGCGCGGGAGCGCGTAGATCCGGTTTGCCAGCAGGCGTGCGGGGGATTCCCGGCGTGGGTAGGTTGATCCATTGCGCGGTGGCAGGCAAAACCAGAAAAAGAGCAACCTTGAGAGCGTTCATGGCTGTCGATTGTATCGATCGGGAAGAATGAAGTCAAAACGCTGCGGGCGACAAACGCTGCGGGCGACAAACGCTGCGCGCGTGTAGAAGAGCGCCGATAATGAACCATAACGGTCCATAGGCCTCTCTGTGGGAAGTCCCTGGGACCGAGTGCAAGCAATGCAGAGGAAGAGATCGGAAGCTCTTACAATGCTCAAACGCTTACGCTGGTGGCGGTCGACAACAAACAGGATTCGCTTTATTGCACAGCCGCGGCGGTGGCTGGAAGCTTGCCTAACAGGGCCTCCAGCGCGGCGAGACGCTCTTCGAGCGAGTGGATGTGGGCCGCTTGCTTTTGGATCTCGTTCAGCAGCATGGGCGCGAGCAACTGATACTTGACCGTCAGTATCTGGCCGTCGTGATCGTACGCCACCATTTCGGGGTAGACCTTCGCCACTTCTTCGGCGATCAGGCCATATTGCAGCAGATGCGATCCGTCGTCGTACTCCGGCTTGTAGAAGAAGTTCACCGGACGCAACGGAGCAGCTGGGCCGCTGGAGGTCAAGCTCTGGATCGGGATGTAGTTGCGCTAATGCGGCGCGTGGAACAGTTCGGTGACTGTCTGATACTGATTCACCACCACAACATCGGGCAGCCCAGTGCCAGTCAAATCGGCGACGGTTAGCTGGCAGGGATTGATGCCGGTTACATACAAAGCCGGCGTTCCGAAAACGCCGTGCCCCTCGTTCACCGATACCGAAACGTTATTGGCTTCGTAGTTGGCCGAAATGATATCCAGCTTGCCGTCCCCGTTTACATCGGCAAGCTTCACTGCATTGGGCGCCAGGTCGGCCGGCACGATGACTTCGGAACCGAAGCCTCCCTTGCCGTCTCCAGGAAAGTAACTATTTACCAAGTAGAAGAGCGATGCGCCTTGACCGCCAGCCAGAACCAGGTCAGGAAAACCGTCGCCGTTCACGTCTCCCGCGGCAATGCCGGCTGCTAACGCTTTCGATTTGAGCGTTAGTGGATCTCCGAAGGTACCGTCTCCGTTGCCAAAATAGACGACGGCGCCGAGGGCCTGAACACTGAACGCCAGGTCTGGCTTACCATCACCATTGAAGTCTGCTATCGCAAGACCGGTCTGCGGGCCGGTTCCGGCGAAAGTCTGGCCCAGCCGGAAAGTGCCGTCGCCATTGCCCAACATGACTGTGATCTGACCGTCTATCCAGACCGCGCCGACCAGATCGAGAATACCGTCGCCATTGACGTCCGCCGTGGCGAAGCAAACCGAGGGAACGATACCGACAGCGTGATTGGTGCAGTCCCCGAATAGATTAGCGTAAGTGGATCCCTGAGTGAATTGGCCGTTGCCTTGGCCGAGGAAGATGGTTGTGCCAGTGCTCTGACTGGACACGGCCAGATCCATCACACCATCACGATTGAAGTCCGCCGCCAGGATCGCGCCCGGATTTTGCACCGCCAGGTCCACACCTTTCTCCATGGCTCCGGTGCCAGTGTTCAGGAAAATGTGAACGCCACCGGCGCCGGAGACTCCGTAGTCGGCCACTGCAAGGTCAATGGAGCCGTCACCATTCAGATCCGCCGCGGGCACATCCTCCGGACGTGCTCCGACGATGAAAGTGGGGGCGCGCAATAGACCGCGGGAAGAAGCTAGCTGCACGGTGAGGTCGTCGGAGTTAGCCGAGGCAACCACGATAATCGCGAAATCGCGCCTGCAGACGATCACGGCCTGGTCGGGAAAATTTCCGCCGTAGAACGTAACCGGAGAGCCGAAAGTGCCGTCGCCGTTGCCCAAGATGTAGCTTCCGGGCGTTGCGACATCCAGCTTGCCATCTCCATTGATATCGCCGACCGACACGCTCTGGAATTCGCAGAGGCCGGCCGGGCAACCTGCGGGAAACGTGGCTTCCGGGCCAAAAACGCCATCGCCCAGGTTCAGCCGCACAATCACCACGTCGGAATCGCGATCCTGAGTGACGATGTCTAACTTTCCATCCCCGTTGAGGTCCGCGAGCTGCGCTTGAAACCCGCTGCTGGCGCTGGGATACGTCGCCTCGTGGAACGTCCCGTCGCCGTTGCTGAAGAAGATGTCCAACCTCCCGGAATCCACCACAACGGCATCGGGGATTCGGCCGCCGCTCAAGCGACCGGTAACGACGTAGAGGGCGTATGAGAGTGGGTAGGTTGCCTTGGCATTGTTAAACGTGCCGTCGCCGTTCCCCAGGTATGCGGCAAATGAGCCGGTACTGGCAACCGCCAAGTCCATTTTGCCGTCGCCATTGAAGTCCGCCGCCGAGAGGTAGCAATCCGTGCAGGGCTGCGGAAGAACAATGGGTTGCTGGAAAGTGCCGTCGCCATTGCCGAGAAGTTCAATCAGATAGGTACCGTTTCCGAGGGCGCTCATCACCAGGTCGAGCTTTCCGTCGCGATTGAAATCCGCCACCGCCGTCGAGTACGCGCTAGCCGCGTAGATGGTCTTGGGGGGACCGAAACTGCCATCTTCCCGGCCGAGCATCACAACCGTCCCTTCCCCGCCGGAGGCGATCGCATCCGGTATCCCGTCTCTATTGAGGTCCGCCATGACGAACTGCAGGTTATAGCCACCGGTGCGATATTGCTTTGCTCCGATGAACCGGGAAGAGGTCGCCGCAGGAGCCAGAGAAGCGGCAGCCAGAAAGACGGCAAAGGTTCTGGAGAGCATGTGAAGAAGTCTGGTTCCCATCCGGGAAAGATAGCCACCGACAATGATCGATATCGGGTGCACGCAGGCGTTTCCAAAGTGCCCGGGAGCAGAACGCGAAGGTAAACAGAGCTTTGTGAACATGGTTTGCGTCTATTTCACCCACACCCTCCCTAACCCAAGCGACCCGGTGGTTGCTCCTACTCCAAATATGCCATTCAGACCAGGCGACGCATTAGCGGGGACGGTCATGGCAAAAGAACCGCTTCCCAGCGAATCGGCGACCGCGGTACCCAATAACTGGCGCGGCTCATTCCAATAAATGCTGACTGTCTCGCCAGCTCCGAAACCAAGCGGGTACGCTGTTATAGCGCCGCCAGGGGCCTCAGTAGCAGGGTTTGTCGCTACTGCTGAAATTACGGACAAGGTCGCCGCGCCGAGTTCGCCGCTGGTGAGTCCATAGGCGTACACATCCATCGGACCGACCGGATGCTGCGGCTCGTCGACCGGGATTACGAAGGAGCCGCTGGCATCCGTAGTGGCAGTGGCAAGCAGCGTCGGATAGCTAATTGGTCCGGCGTAGAGATCGACCTTCTCGTTAGCAGCGAACCCGCTCCCTGTTGCCGTAATTTTCGTGAAAGGCGAGCCGCTGGTCTGGTTGAAACTCAGCTCTGCCGCCGGAAAAACGCGCAGGGAGAAGGATCCGAAGGGGCTCGGCCCACCGCTGCCAGGAGAGAACACAAAGGGTTGGCATACATCGCCGGGTGGGGTGGCTGAGTTGTTCCAATCGTAGCCGGTCAGCACCACGACGACGTCACCCGCCCTATAGAAGCCGCTGCCAGAACCCGCCACCGGGGTACCTTGCAGCGTCAATGTGCTGCTACTGTCTGGCACAAAGCTAGAACGGCCGAGAGCGCCGAATACGGAAATACCGGGAGTAGAACCGTTGCCGTCGAAAAACAGATTCAAGCCGCTGAAGTGCAAGCTGCAGCAGGGACCGGCGCCGAAGATGTAGTACTTATAACTGCCCACCTGCAGCGGTATGGAAATGCTCGCTTGCGCATCGGAGGGGCCATTGATCGGCGAAGTGGCATCCGGATTCCGCGCCAGCCACAAGTTCCACCACTGATCGCCTCCAAGAGTATTGGAAGCGCCGTCCGCATAGGCCTGCGCAACGCTCGTGGCACCGCTAGAAGTTGAGGCGAACCACATCGCTCCCGTTAGCGTGACCTGCGAGTAGGCGGAGAACGGAAGCGTCAGAAGTGCAACAAGAACAACCAAGCACCTAGCAGAGTCGCGAAACGCGATTTTAGCAGTCATAATAAGTCCCTGCGCCGCTATGCACGAAGTGGGATTGAGTATATCATTCCGACGAGTCGGTTATCGCGCGCATTCTTGGCCTAATCGTTTTGAGCACGATTGGAATCGCCAGTGTCTTTCGTGCCCACTCAGCAATTACAATAGACCCCGTTAATGTTGGACGCCGACCGCCGCTCCGCATCATCGAAGGGGGTAAGCCGTGAAAATGTAGTCTGTTGCCTTCACCTTCGAATGGCACATATCGTAACAATAAGTCTTGCCGAACGAGGCATCTTTCCCATAAGGAGTGAATGTACCGGACTTGGCATCATAATCAAACTGCGCATATCCCCATCCACTTGTGTCTGGGAATCTCTTGGAATCCTTCTCGATGAAGGCGAGCACTGCCAGCTTGTCCGGTATCTCGACCGCATAGGGAGACAAAGGGTTCGTTTTTTTGGCCCACATGATCTTTACAATCTTGACGCCGTCGGGGAAGGGCTTGCCGTTGCCGGGAATGCCTGATTTGTAGGCTTTGATCATCGCCGGATTCCCCAACATGGCCTTGACCGTAGTATCGGTCCGGCTGACGGCAACATCCTGCCATTCGTCGTAGCCTGTGAACTCAGAGAACGAGACCCCATTCAAGGCTTTCATCGTGTACCGGTCCTGCGCCGCCTTCTGCTGCGCCACAAGGGCAATGCTCGCGAGCACAGTCAGTGATGACATAACGATCACAATCGTGTGGACGTTCTTGCTCCTCATCTCCAATACCTCCTTTTTCTGAGCCGCTGCTCATCCATCCGAAAACTGTCGTTGCGCATGCCGGACTTGATTCATAGGCTCGCGCAGTGGAATAAGCTGGTCAGCGACAGTGCGACGTTAACACTTAAGTTTTCAGCCTGTCTGTTCAAGAGTGCTCACAATTCGTCTTGCCGGAACAACTACTCAAATCGTCTCTGCGAAGAAGATGCGGCGCGACGTGATGCGTGATAGAAGTCGCGGAAGTGGCCGAAATCTAAGTCCCCGGATACGTTCGAGGAAGCTACCGACAATGCTACTCATCAGCCCGTTTTCGCCGACTCGGTCTCTGGACGACTCCGGCCCGCCGACCTCGAAGAAAGCGTTCCTGTTATGTGACAGGTGTCGGAATGCTAGGCTTTCTTAAAAGGGAGAGAGCCTGATGCTCTGGTGTACGTTCGATAAGCAAGATCCCTTCAACTTCCTCAACAACTTGAGTCTATTCGGAACATATGAAGACTGGCTGATGGGCGCTCCCAAACTGAGCGAAATGCCGGATCTCGTTAAACGATGGGAAGCCGCAGCGAGCGGGATTCATCCCGGCTGGCCGGTCTATACCGCAATCCGGCCCGAAGACTACAAGAATGATGGCTTTCTACCGGACTACGTCTGTATAGGATTCTTCGCGTCGAACTGGACGCGAGAACTGAACTGGAACCGCTCGGCCGTGGTTATCGTGTGGTACCAAGAGAAAAGCCCAATTGACGGCGGCATTTCTCTTCCTAGAATCAAGAAAGAGGTTTGGGAGTCGCTGGCGAAGGACTTCAACTATTGAGGCCTTGGGGTTACTCGGCCTGTTCATTCCGCAAAAAACTTCTTCGTCGCCTCCGACGGAGTATAAATCGCCCCATCGATCAGCATGCGCCCGGTATAGGCGCCATCGTTGCCAAATTCCCAAGCCACGTCGTGACCCTCGCTCGCGAACTTCGCCCATTTCGACCGCTTCTCTGGATTCTGTTGCAGCCAAAAGTTTCCGTCCTTGTCTTTGAATGAGCGCAGGTTGGTATGGCCTGTGCGGTCCAGCCAGGTGGACATGTCGGTGAGTACGGGCGGCACAGGTTAATGGTAGCGAGAAGGCCCGCAGCGTGGCGGATCGTTTGTGATAAAGTGGCTGCCCAAATGCCCATCGTCATCGCGTCGTCGTTTGCAGACCCCGAGGACATAGCCGACTACAAGAAGGCAATCGCGGCGGGAAAATCGGAAGCAGAAGCATTGAAGGTTGGCGATAACGGCATCGGTAAGTGGGGAGATATCACCGCTCGTGACGATGTGCCGATGTGCGCGCTTCCGCCTGAAGATTGGGTTGCGAAATGGGGACGCGGCAATGGTGCGCGAGGGAAGAAAGTCGCGGTGACGATTAAAGGAAAGACCGTCATTGGCGAACTGCGAGACAGCATGCCTCGCAGGGGGAATATCAAGAATGGCGCCGGAATCGATCTCAACCCCGGCTTCGCCAAAGCATTCGGCCTGAAACCACCCTTCTTGATAAAGGGTGTGGAATGGGAATGGGCTTAGAAAAGATAGATGTTCGGGCTAGCTGATGATCGCTTTGGGCTCCAGATACTCCTGCAGTCCGAAGATCCCGCCTTCCCGACCAATTCCCGATTGTTTGAACCCGCCGAAGGGAGCAAACGGATCGTGGCCTATTGTATTGATGAGGACCCGGCCGGCAGCAAGTTTGCGCGCCACACGGTTCGCGCGTTCCGGGTCGGCCGAGCTTACGTAAGCGATGAGCCCGAATTCCGTGTCGTTGGCTATTTCAATGGCTTCAGCTTCCGTCTTGTACGTCAATATCGACAAGACCGGTCCGAAGATCTCTTCCTTCGCGATCCGCATGTCGCGCGTGACGTTGGCGAACACGGTGGGCTTCACGAAATTCCCGTTCTCCAGTCCTTGAGGATGACCTTCTCCGCCGATAACAAGCTCCGCACCTTCCTCGATGCCTGATTTGATGTATTCCTGGACGCGCTTGTACTGCTTTACGCTCGCCAATGGGCCGAGGGTGACATCCTTGTTCCTGGGATCGCCCATTTTGATTTTTTCGACGGCCGCTTTGGTCAATCTCTTCACTTCGTCCAGCCGGTC
>Ga0209006_10006670_pt1 | contig 10434 bp, 8 predicted proteins | sample JacPin_JW_Ref_O2_FD_188567 | JGI IMG/M metagenome (GOLD analysis project Ga0209006, IMG submission 188567) | Forest soil microbial communities from Algoma, Ontario, Canada - Jack Pine, Ontario site 1_JW_Ref_O2 (SPAdes) (version 2) | ecosystem: Environmental > Terrestrial > Soil > Boreal... | reverse complement strand
ACGCGCCGGTGAAGCCCGGGATCAGGAGATTGTACTGTTGAGCGTGCAGGGTCCCCAGTGCGCCCCGTAGCAAATCGAGACCGGCTCCCGGCTCATCGCGGGCGATGGCAAGCTCGCCTTTCAACGCGATGCCAAGAGCACGGTACGGTGCAAGCGAGAATCGTCGGGCGTGTGCGATCAGCTGCTCGATGAGGTTGCTGGCTCCTAGCCAATCACCGGTCCGCAGTGACAACATCGAGGCATAGACCAGCGAAATGCAGATCGTAACTGGGTGATCCCGGCTTGCTGCTTCATCGATGGCATTTTGCACGATTCCAAGCGCCCGATCGGAGAAGCCACGCAGCCACAAGGTGCGGGCGAGGAAGACGGTCTCGACGCTGCGATAATCAAAGACGAAGAAGTTTGCGTTGAATGTACCAAGCTCGGCCGCGAGCGCCATGCCGCGCTCAAGATGGAGTTGTGCCGCGGCTTGGTTGCCCATAAAGTGGTGAGAAATGCCCACCCACCACTGCGCCCAGATGGTGCCGGCCGAGTGCTTGGCAGCCTGCGCGATGACGCCGCTCTGTTCCCCGACTGCCAGGGCACTGCGGACGTCGCCAAGCCGCGTAAGAAAAATGTTCAAACCAGCGAGAAGGCGCAGTTGGCGCCCACGGTCCTGGAACGCTTCCGCTAGCGCAAGTCCACGCTCGATCGCGGCACGAACCTGATCGCCGTGTCCCTTCGTGAACATCGACGACATCGCCAGGGCTTCCTGAAGAATCATCTCCTGTCTGGTGCCGCGGTTGGCGTCATCGAGCGCGGCCAGCGCCCGTTCACACCAACGCCTGCACTCTTCGAGCAGCGACAATTTGACGAACAGCGCCGCCGCCCAGGTGGCGAGCTCGATGCCGACCGCGACATCGCCACGCTCGGACAGCGCCCATCCGAGCGCCGCCCGCACGTTGCCGATATGCGGGGCGTATCCCGAAAGATCATGTTCGTCGAACACCGACTGGATGATCTCGTCATGTTCGAGAAACCTGGAATAAAAGATCGCATGGCGGCGCGCGATGAGATCCGCTTCGCCACGCTCCGCGAGTTTGGCAGCGGCGTAGGCGCGCGTGGTGTCGAGCAGCCGGTATGTCAATTCGTTGGTGACGGTCGTGGATATCAAGGATTTTGCAACCAGGCTCGCGACCGCGTCGATAACGTCCGCCTCGTCTACCTCGGTCTCCGACGCAACAGCGCCAGCGGCCTGAAGCGTGAAGTCCCCGACAAAGACCGACAGCCGGCACAGGACGACCTTCTCGCGGTCCGAAAGCAGGCTGTAACTCCAATCGAGCATGGCGTTCAGGGTCTCGTGCCGCGGCAGCGCAGTGCGACGGCCTTGCCAGAGCAAGCCGAAGCGGTTGTCGAGCAGCTCCGCGGTTCTATGAATCCCAAGGGAGCCGACGCGACTGGCCCCGAGCTCAATGGCAAGTGCGATTCCGTCAAGCCGGCGGCAGATCCGGGCGACGATCGGCGCATCGATATCGCTCAACGCCGCGCCATAGCCGCTCGCCGCCGCCCGCTCCATGAAAAGCTGGGCAGCCGGATACCGGAGCGCTTCCGTAGCAGTCAGGCCGACATCCTCGGGCGGACAATCAAGTGAATACAACAGATGGACATGTTCACCTTCCACCCGGAGGGCTTCGCGGCTGGTCGCCATGATGTGGGCTTGGGGCGCCTCGCTGACGACGCGTTCGGCCAGTGCCGCCACAACGCCGATTACGTGCTCGCAATTGTCGAGCACCAGGAGGACCTTCCTATCGCCAATAAAGGCCGGCAGGCTAGCGAGCGGGTCCTGGGTTTGCACTATGAATCCGAGTGCCGACGCGACCGTTGCCGGCACGAGCTTGGCATCGGTCACCGCAGCTAGATCGACGAAGAAAACCGCTCCGTTGAAACCGTCCAACAGCATGTGGGCAACGGATATCGCGACAGTGGTCTTTCCGATGCCGCCCGGACCGACGATACTGACGAACCTCGCCATCATCAGCCGTGCCGATAAGGTGCGAATGGTGTCATCGCGGCCTATCATACGAGTCAACCTGGGCGGCAACCTTTGGAGCCAATCGGAGACAGCGACCTCTCTCGGCGGCAAGGACTGCGACGTGGAGAGTGTCACCGGCGCGACAAAGCAATACCCTCGACCGGACACAGTCGCGATGTAGCGAGCGCCCTTGCGCCCATCCGCCAGCACCTTCCGGAGCCTAAGGATATGGACGCGGAGATTAGCCTCGTCCACCGTCACATCCGGCCAAACGCGCGAGATCAGCTCCCTTTGAGTGACGACTTCTCCGGCCCGCCCCGCGAGTGCGATCAGGATGTCAAGCGCGCGACCGCCGAGCGGTATCGGCTCGTCGGCCTTCCTGAGCAGCCTCTCGGCCGCAAACAGGCTGAACGGGCCAAAAGAAAGCACGTCGCCGGGCTGTGAGTTGGAGTTGCGGCGATCATTCATACGCGTCGTCCGCGTTCTTATGTCGGCAACTAGACATCCGTGTAAAGCGAAGGTCCTACTTAGTAGCGGCGATGCTCCCTTGTGCCGAACACTCTCCCGCACTTTACCGCGCAACCATCATCGCTTCAAGCAGGGGAACCGCGGGAACGGTCAATAACCGGCCGCTTTTTTGCGAGGAACTCTAGCCAGGGCGGTCGCGTTGCGCCTCGCCCTGTCTGCAGTGTCCGATATGGCATCGACATATCGGCGGCAGCGGTCTTCCGGCAGTTCTCGGCGCCTCAGATGCGGGCATTGATGATCGAGGAAGAGGAGGACGGCCGGGACGGCTCACCTGTTCCAAGGTGCAATTCCTCTATGGTGTTGCAATCTTCTGTCGCAGCGCGGGATCACGGGCGACATCGGCCACCTCCCATCCTCCCCCGAGGGCGCGATAAAGACTGACGAGATATGTCGCGATCTGCGTGTCACTGTCAGCCAGATCATTTTCGCTCTGCAGCAACAGGGTTTGTGTCGCGTTGACATTCAGGAAGTCGATCGCGCCCTCCGAGTAACGTTGCCTGGCGGCTTGCAGGGCGACCTTGTTCTCTGTGACGGAGCGGGCGACGTCGGCACGCCGGTTTTGCGCTTCGCGATAGGCCGTCAGGGCGTCGTCGACCTCCTTCCAGGCCCGCAAAACCGTCTCGTGAAAGAAAGTGGCCGCTTCCCGCTGGCGCGATTCGCGCAGCTTCAGGGCGCCCCGCAACTGCCCTCCTTCGAAGATCGGAATGGAAATCGACGGGCCTACGGCGAATGCGGCCGACACCGGGGAAAACAGGTTGCTCAGGCGCAAGCTTTCGACGCCGACGGCGCCATTCAATGCCACTTCAGGGTAGAAGTTCGCCACCGCGACACCGGTCTCCGCCGTGGCTTCATGCAGTCGCGCCTCGGCTTCGCGGACGTCCGGGCGGTGGCGGACGAGCGTTCCGGGCAGGCCGGCCGCGGCTACGCGCGGCACGCGCGGCAGGATCTGGGCGCGGCGCAACTCGGCCTCGAGCGCGCGGGGAGTATCGCCGAGCAGCAGTCCGATGGCATTGATGAGCTCTACCTCCCGGGAGCGCAGCGGCGCCAGGGTTGCGGCGATGGTGGCCTGTTGAGCCCGGGCCTGCGCCAGGTCGAGCGTCGTGGCGATTCCGTTGGCGAAACGCGTATTCACAAGCTCCTCGTTCTCTTCGACGATGCGCAGATGACGTTTTGCGATCTCAAGAAGCTTCTGCGTTCCGCGCAGTTGCATATAGCTCTGCGCCAGTTCGGCGACCGCCGCGAGCGCGACGCCATGGCGGTTCTCAACGGCCGCCAGGGTGTTGGCGTCGGCGGCTTCCACGGCCCGCCGAACGCGACCGAACAGGTCCAGCTGCCATGACGACATCAGGCCGTCCTTGAACAGGCCGTAATCCAGGGGCGCGCCGGGTGCCGGTGTGAGCAAGGAGAGTACACCGTTGGGGCTCGCCCCATTGTACGTAGCTGATGATTGCCCTTCGATATGCGGCAGTCCCGCCGACGCTGCGACCTGGCGCTGCGCCACGCTCTGGATGACGCGTTCCGCCGCCGTCTGGAGGTCCAGGTTTTGGCTCGCCAACCTTTCGACGAGCGAGGTCAGCTCAAAGTCCCGGAAGCTCTTCCACCAGACTATGTCGACTGCGTCCTCGACGGTCCGGCTGGACACGTCCCCGCCATTTGGCGCCGACCGCGTCGGTGCTTCTTTTATCTCCGGGCTCTGGTAGTCCGGCCCAACCGTGCAGCCGGTCAGCGCGATGCCTAACATCAGACCGGAGAGGTACGTCACAAGACCTGAGGCACGCACTATTTAGCGCTCGGTCGCACGGTTGCTCGATCTGCGCTGTTCGTCCACGACATCCTCCAGTCCGGTATGGATGGTGGTCTCGACCGACAAGCCCACGCGCAGGAGCTTGGCCAAAGGCTGCCCAGGCATCACCACGATCTTGACCGGCAGCCGTTGCACGATCTTGGTAAAATTGCCGGTGGCGTTGTTGGGCGCGATGGGTGCAAAGGCGGCGCCGGACGCCGGCGGGATGCTATCCACTGTCCCTTTGAGGTCGATGTCGTAGGCGTCCAAATGGATGGTGACGGGCTGGCCGCTGCGGACATGCAGCAGATCCACTTCGAGATAGTTCGCTTCGATATAGACCTGGTCGAGCGGCACAACGGTCATCAGCGTCGTCCCCGGGCCGACGTAGTTGCCGACCTGTACGGACCGCTCGCCCACCACGCCATCGATCGGCGCCCAGATCTGCGTGTAGGACAGATTAAGCCTGGCCTGTTCGAGTTGAGCCTCATCGGCCCTGACCGTCGCCTCCGCCGCGGATCTCTGGGCCTTGAGCACGTCCATTTCCCGGCGCGCCGCCTCGAGCGAAGCCTCGGCACTGTCCAGCGCGGCTTGACCCTGCTGAAGCGTGGTGTCGGCTTGCTGGTGTTCCTGCATTGTGCCGGCTCCCGTCACCGCGAGGTTGCCGAAGCGGCGCGCGTCGGCCTGCGCGAAAGCGAGTTTGGCGCGCGCCGATGCAACGGCGGCTTCTTGCTCTTCTATGATCGACGGCTGGCGTGACACGGTCCCGGAGATCTGATCGAATTGCGACCTGTCGCGTGCGACCGCCGCCTCGGCGGAAGCCACGGCGGTCTCATTGTCGCGCGGGTCGAGCGTTGCGAGCACTTGTCCGGTCTTGACGCTGTCGTTGTCGTCAACCGGCACTGTGGCGACCTGACCGGAGATGCGCGGTGCGATCGTGGCGTAATGCACCATCACATAAGCATCGTCAGTCCAAACGTTCGGATGCGGTCGGAAAATGATGTACAGCACCACCGCGGCGAAGATCGCCACGACGAGGCCGACCACAACGAAGGGCCACCGCGGCAGCGGTGCTGGAAGCTTGTCGGCTTCCCGCGCCTCGCGGTCCTTCGCCTTTCCATCGCTCGGTTGAGATCGAGCGCCGTTCTCGGGCCTCGGGGTGGGACCGGGCGTATCGTTCGGCCTCGGCTCGACGCGTCGCGTCTCAAGTTCGGCGTTGTCCTTTGCCATGCGGCCCCCTACTTCCTTGCAAAGAGGATACGCGGCGGGACGGTCCGGACCGGCAACGTTATCACCACCACCATCAGGAACACCGTCAGGGCTCCCAGGATCAAAAAGGTGTCGCTGGTCGACAAGATCGTTACCTGCTGCTCCACGGCGTGGCGGAAGGCTTCCAGGCTGTTCGGCACGCGCGGCTGACCGGCCGGCGTCAACGGCGGCGGATATTGCGGCAGCACGCCATTGCTCTGGATCAACCGCCAGCGGTCTTGGCCAGCTTGATCGATGATGCGGTCGGAATGCAGCGCGTTGCGCCAGCGATTGATCAAATCCAGGAACCAGGCGCTCGTCGCCTCGGCGACGGCGCGCGGCGTGTTGACCAGAGCAGACACGAAGGGACCTTCTGCCGGGCCGGCAACGGAATTAGTCGTCATCATCAGCAGCGGCATGATCACCATCGGTTGACCGACCGCCTGGAGAAGCTGCCATAGAAAGAATTGGTCCCGGTTCCAATAAATCGTGAGAAAGGACGAACCGATGCAGGATGCCAGGACCAACCCCAGCCCGACCAGGCTGACCATGCGCGAATCCAGCCGCTCGTAGTCCAGCAGCAGCGCCATGGCAGGCAGCATCACAAGCTGCAGCGCCGCGATCTCCAGCGTGATCAGGTTGGATTGCAGCGGCCGGTAACCCTGGACCTCCTGCAGGTATCGCAAGGGCACGGTCGAACCGGACTGGCCGATCACCAAAAAAATGAACAAAGCAAGCACACCGTAGGCGATGTTGCGCCGGCCGAGCATCTGCAGCTTCAGCAGTGGCAAAGGATGGAACCACTCATTGATCAGCAGCAGGGGAATGCTGATCGCGCTCACCAGAGCCAGCACGCAGATCAGCCTTGAGTTGAACCAGTCGAGCCGGTCACCCTGATAGAACATGGTGCTCAAGGCGCCGGCCCCAATCATCAGAAGCAGCACGCCGCGCCAGTCCAGTATTCGGAACCGTTGGTATCCCGGTCGATCCTGAGGCAGACAGTACCAGACGAGTACGCCGGCCAGAGCGCAAAGAGGGATCGACTGCAAGAACACGAAACGCCAATCCACCACATCCGTCCAAAACGCGGCCACCGTCGCGGCCAGTGCCGGCGTGAAGGTGGCGGTCAGGGCGTAGACGGCCAGGCCGTAGAGCCGAATGTTCGGCGTGAGAACGCGAAGAGCCGTGGTCATCAGCAGCGGGATGATAAGGCCCCCGGCCAGACCCTGCAGGAGCCGCAGCGCGTAGATCGCCTCGATGTTCGGGCTGAACGGGATCAGCACGCTCGAGCTGCAGCACAGCGCGATGGCGAAAAGCGTCCAGCGCCTCAATGTGACGGTCACTGCCATCCAGGGCGAGATCGCCATGCCGACGATCTCGGCTGACACATACAGGCTATCGATCCAGGTTCCGGAATCGTGGCTGATCCCGAGGGCGCCGCGGATGTCGACGAGCGCAATGGCTGTCACCTGATCGTTAAACTCGGACGCCATAGCCGCGATGAGGACACCGCCGAGGCCAAACAAGGGCTTGATGTCCATCAGGTCTCCTTCGATGCGTCGTCAGATAGGCAAAGCCAGCGTCCTGATCAATACAGAAGTCGTCGAGCATCCTGCCGCCACCGACAACTTCCGGCTCCCCGACCGGATCGTAGGTCGCAGGTTCGACCTTCACTCGCATGACGTCGCTCTCTCAGGTGGCAAGCAATCGCAATATCCTTATGGCGAGGTCGACATTGAGGTCGGCCGGAAGTAGGTCTTCTGGATCGACAGACCGTTCATGCTCTGCGCTTCCAATATGAATTTCACGATCGTTATCCCATTCGTCGTTGCCGAGCGTATTCGCGCGGTCTTCATTCGCGCGCAAATTAAGCGTTGTAGAATTCTGTAAATGGCTTTGAAGACGGGCCGCGGAGGTCCGGGCGATCCACCGCGAAGGCGCCGGGTGCTACGGCCAGAACGGCGCCGACGATGTCGCCGCGGAGGCCGCCCTAATCGCGAAACCGTTCCCGGCCCTCCGACCCGGCTGCAATGGATGCGGGAGCAGGAGTTCGGGTGGGAGCCGCCGGGCCCCGGGATGGTCACGGAACTTCAGGCCTCGCTCGACGCGGACAACCGCATTGTGTCCTGGAATCACGAGGTCTGGAGCAACACACACAGCAACCGGCCGGTCGGCGCGGGCGGTGTTCTCGTCGGTGGCGAAGTCATTCCGGGCTTTCCTGCGCCTGAACCCAAGCCTATCCCGATGCCGGAGGGCGACGGAAGCCGGAATTCCAATCCGCTCTACGCGCTGCCGAACATGCACGTGATCTACCACTTCCTGAAGGACATGCCACTGCGGGTCTCGGCGCTGCGCTCGCTCGGCGCACATCTCAACGTGTTCTCGATTGAGTGCATGCTCGATGAACTGGCAAAAATGGCCGGCGTCGATCCCCTGACCTTCCGGCTCAACCACATGAAGGACGATCGGGCCCGTGCCGTCATGACCGAAGCAACGGAACGGTTCGGCTGGTCCAAACGCGTCAGACGCGACGGATGTCGCGGCTGCGGCATGGCGTTTGCCCGCTACAAAAACATCGGCGCCTATTTGCCGGTCGCAATGGAGATAGAGGTCGATCGGGACACCGGCAATATTTCGGTTCGTCGCGCGGTAGCGGCGACCGACTATGGGCAACCTGTGAATCCGGGCGGGATCCGCAACCAGATCGAGGACGGGATTATCCAATCGCTAAGCTGGACGACCCGCGAGGAAATGACTTTCAGCGCAACGCATCGCACTGGCTTTGATTGGAGCGCTCATCCGATCATGCGATTCGAGGACGTCCCCGATTCCATCGACGTCCACATCGTCAACAGGCATTCCCAACTCTTGGCTTTTTTTGAAAAGCGATTTCATCGCAAACATAGGAAGAAACTCACTTAAACGAATATATCCGTTGCGTAGTTCTGGGAGCTGAGGTCGGCGATGGCCTTGGCCCGCTTGCTCTGCGAAGACGGGCAGCGCGATCGGGCCCGGCATGCGCTGGCTCTCGTCTACGACCGCTTCACGGAAGGATTTGAAACCGCGGATATCAAGCTGGCGCGCGCTGCTTGAGGATTTGCGGTAGCCATTGTTAGCCTTTCCACTGCGCACTTCGAGACCAATTCTGCGGCCCGGTGAGCGCGCCAACTTGAACTTTGGGTCAGCAAGCCAGCCGCTCAATTCGGCGGCGGCCCACGCGCATCGACCTGGACTGTCGCCGTCATGCCGGCGACCAGGCGAACGCCATCAGGTACCTGATCAATCCCGATGTGCACCGGCACACGTTGAGCAAGGCGTACCCAAGTGAAAATCGGGTTCACCGTGGCGAGCCCTTGCTGGTCAGGTTGCGCGTTTGAGACATTGATGCCTCGCGCGATGCTGCCGACCCTACCGCGAACGATTTGGCGGTAGCTCATCAATTTGATCACGGCAGGATCGCCCTCGTGCATGGAGGCAAGTTGCGTTTCCTCGAAATATGCGTCCACCCAGAAGGAATTCGCGTCGGTGATAGAGATCTCGTTCCGTCCAACGGTGGCATAGTCACCCAGTTGCGCCAGGAGATTGGTCACCCAGCCGTTCACCGGTGAACGTATCTGAGTGCGCTCCAGGTTAACCTTGGCCTGATCGCGGTTGGCGACCGCCTGCTGATATTGCGCCTGGGACGCGACGGCGTTCGCGTCGAAGATCTGTTTCTGCTCCACCGAGACTGACAGGTCGTCGAGTTTGCGCCGGCGTTCTGCCTCGCGCTGTGCATTCTGGGCCGTGGCCTGAGCCTGATCGACCGCGGCATCGGCCAACTGGAGGGCGATCTTGTAGTTGGTCGGGTCGATCACCAGCAGCAAATCGCCCTTGTGCACGAACTGATTGTCGGTCGCCGGTAGCTCGACGATGCGTCCTGCGACCTCCGGCGCCATGGTGGCGACATAGCTGCGCACCGTGCCGTCGCGTGTCCACGGCGCGCCCATATACGCGTCCCACATCGCCCAGCCGAGAACAACGGCAAACACGGCTGTAGCGAGCGTGATCAAAAGCGGGACGGCTCGGATCGACGCCTTGCGCATATTGTAGACTGCCGGCTGGGCGGAGCGCACGACGTGAAGATCACCATTCTTGCGCTCCGGTTTGGTTTCAGGATCGGACATGGCGACCTCAGCGTGAAATGACGAGGACAATTGACGACAGCACGATGATGTACACCGCGAACACGAACAGCGCCGGATGCCAGACGTAGGCCAGCAAGCCAAAGCGGCCCGCGACCCTGCGCAAGATCATGGTAACGAACCATGCCCCCACCATCATCACCGAGATCGGCGCAACGTAGACGCCGAACAGATCGACCTCGACGAACTTCAAACTGATACTCCTGCGTCAAAATAAGAGCGATGTTGGACCAAGGCGTCGCAGATCGCGAGAACCCAGCCGCGCTCTCGCTGCACAAACGAGGTCTGCGGGTCGCCTTGCCCGAGTAAGGCAAGTCGTTGATCGAGCGCGATCAGTCCCGCGGTTGCAGCGACGCTATTCCCTCGCGCAAGGGCATCGAGCGCGGAGTCGAGCTCCGAGACCAGGCCCAGTTGAGGTGCGATGCGACGAAGACGGATGATCTCGGTCCCGACTGACAGCGCCGTCAAGAGCTGCGACCGCTGCAGCGGCTCCGCTTGGTCCGGCAAAGCCGCGAGGCGGCCGTGCATGCGGCCTTCCCAATCGTCTCCTGGCAGCTGGTCGGCAGCCGTCGCGAGGCGGCGCAGGTCGCGCAAGGTCAGCGCCAGCAGCCGCTCGCTCCGCTTTGCCGGCGACAGTGGCGGCAGCAAACGAAACGACAGCGCCGCGGCGCCGAATCCCGCGA
>Ga0209006_10006669_pt1 | contig 10435 bp, 5 predicted proteins | sample JacPin_JW_Ref_O2_FD_188567 | JGI IMG/M metagenome (GOLD analysis project Ga0209006, IMG submission 188567) | Forest soil microbial communities from Algoma, Ontario, Canada - Jack Pine, Ontario site 1_JW_Ref_O2 (SPAdes) (version 2) | ecosystem: Environmental > Terrestrial > Soil > Boreal... | reverse complement strand
CGGTCAGCCCGTGGCGAATCTCTCGATCAGCGAGCGGACGCGCATCCGCAATCGCGAGATCGGCTTCATCTTCCAGGCGTTCAACTTGATCGGCGATCTCACGGTGTATGAGAACGTCGAGCTGCCGCTCACCTATCGCGGCACCAGCTCGAGCGAGCGCAAGCAGAAGGTGCAGAACGCGCTGGAGCGCGTCGGGATGGCGCACCGCCTGCGGCATTATCCCTCGCAGCTCTCGGGCGGTCAGCAACAGCGTGTCGCTGTGGCGCGCGCGTTGGTCGGCGATCCCCTCATCCTGATGGCCGACGAGCCGACGGGAAACTTGGACTCCAAGAACGGCGAAGCCGTGATGGAATTGTTGCGCGACCTGCATCGCAACGGCGCGACGATCTGCATGGTGACTCACGACCAGCGCTACGCGAACTTCGCCGAGCGCACGATTCACCTGTTCGACGGCCGTATCGTCGAAGAAACTCAGGAAGCGCGCGTCGGAGCGTAACAAGTGGCACAGGCACTCATGCCTGTGCTCGTTATGCACACTCGTTTTGTGGGTCGCGGCTTCAGCCGCGACATTCACTCAGCCGACGAAGGGGGCTTTAGCCCCTGAAGCAAATTCGTTCTCGGACAAGGGCGCGGAACTCCGCGCCCTTGTTACTTTCGGCGCAATTTCGCAGCAACTTTCGGACGCTTCAAGACATACGAAAATATAGCTGGAAACGATTCGATGGATAGGCCGTCAGTCCCATAGAAGCTGCGTGCGCGGCGCGAACAAGGGGAGGAACGATGCAGGCACTCTGGCAGGATGTCCGATTCGGCTTTCGGATGCTGATGAAGAACCGGCTCGTCTCGCTGGTCTGTATCGTCGCTCTGGCGCTCGGCATCGGCGCGAACGCCGCCATCTTCAGCATGGCGGAAGCCTTCCTGCTGCATCCCGTCCCGTTTGAAAACGCCGACAGCTACCTCATGCTCGTGGACAGGCATACGGATAGCCGCGGCGCCGGGTTCGGCACGGTGGATGATGTTCCGATCGCTCCAGCAACGTATTTCGACTGGAAGAAGCAGGCAAAATCCTTCGACCGCCTCACCGCGTATTCATGGGACGAAGTAAATCTCACCGGAAACAACGAGCCGCAAAAAATTCAGGCCATGCACGTCGCGGCGAATTTTTTTGAAACCATCGGCGTGCCTCCCGCGATGGGCCGTGCGTTTCTGCCGGAGGAGGAAGAGGCCGGCAAGGAGCAGGAAATTATTCTGGGCCACGCGCTGTGGGAACAGCGCTACGCCTCCGACCCGAATATTCTCGGCAAAAGCATAAAGGTCGATGGACGGAGTTTCACGGTCGTCGGCGTCATGAAAAAGGGGTTCTCGTACCCGCTCCCGGCCGAAGCGTGGCTGCCTTTGTATTTCAGCGCCAAAGATCACGGCCGTCGTGACAATCGCTGGCTCTGGGTGGTTGGGCGCCTCGCGCCGGGTATCGCTTTTGACCAGGCGAGCGCGGAAATGCAGGGGATTTCACAGCAACAGGCGGACGCCTATCCCGACACGAACCGCGGCTTCAAGATCGCGCCCACGCTTCTGCGGAACTACATCACGAGCGATCTCACCAAGCAATACATGGTTCTGTTACTCGGCGCGGTAGGTTTCGTCCTGTTGATCGCCTGCGCGAACGTCGCAAACGTGCAATTCGCGCGCGTCACCGGGCGTGTCGGCGAATTCGCCATTCGCTCCGCGATGGGCGGTAGCCGCTGGCAAATCGTTCGCCAGCTTTTGGTCGAGAGTATTTTGCTCTCCCTCGGCGGCGCGGTCCTCGGCCTCTTCTTTGCGCAGTGGAACATCGACATGATCCTGGCGCACATGCCGGCGGACGTGGCGAAGTTCGTCGCCGGATGGAATACGATTCGGCTCGACGCTAACGCCCTTCTATTCGCGGTCGGCATTTCCGTCGCCAGTGGAATTCTCTCCGGCATCGCCCCGTCCTTGATCAGTTCGCAGACCAACGTCGCCGGCACGCTGAAAGAAGGTGGCCGCGGGACTTCCATCGGCCGCGGCCGGCACCGCATGCGCGCCGCGCTCGTGATTGGCGAAGTGACCCTCGCGCTGGTGCTTCTCGTCGGCTCGGGGCTCCTTGTCCGCAGCTTCCAGGGCTTGCTCAACGTCAACGAAAGCTATTCGCCTTCAACTCTGCTCACCATGAACATGCAGTTGCCCGAAACGCAGTACGCTACGGCGGCGCAGCGCTTGAATTTTCATGAGCAGGTCCGCCAGCGCGTCTCAGAGATTCCGGGAATTCAGGAAGCGGCGCTCGTCTCGCATCTCCCCTATTCCGAAGGCGGCTTCATCGGAACCGATGATTTTTCCGTCGAAGGACGTCCGCTGACGCAACGCAATGACACGCGCGACGCCATCGTTGAAACGTCTTCGCCGAGTTACTTTCACGTGATGAATGTCGGGTTGCGCGATGGACGCTATTTCACGGACTCGGACGGAACGACCGCTCCCAAAGTCGCGGTAGTAAGCGCGAGTCTCGTGCGGAAGTATTTCGACGGTGAGAATCCCATCGGTCATAAGATCAAAGTGGGAAAAGAGGATTCCGAAAATCCGTGGATGACGATCGTCGGAGTCGTCGGCGACCTGCACTACAGCTGGATTTCACGCGAGGATGTGCCGACCGTGTACCGGCCCGTGCAACAGACTCCCCCGCACTACACGACCCTCGTATTGCGTACGAATGGCAATCCTCTGAACTTTGTATCAACCGTTCGGACCACGATCGCGGCCATCGATCCGAACCTGCCGATGTACAACATCAAGTCGATGGACAAGGTAATCACCGAGGGGATCATCGGCATCGCCTACATCGCGGTGATGATGACTGTCCTTGGCGTGATTGCGCTGGCGCTGGCGTGCGTCGGGATTTTCGGCGTGATGTCGTATTCGGTGAGCGAGCGGACGCACGAGATCGGGATTCGCATGTCGCAAGGCGCGCAGACGAAGGACATTCTCACGCTGGTGCTGAATGGCGGGATGCGGATGACGCTGCTGGGGCTGGCGATCGGGCTGCCGATTTCGTATGCGTTGGCGAAGACCATGGCGGGATTGCTGTTTAACGTGAAGGCGTCGGATCCGTTCGCGTTTCTGGTGCTGCCGCTGATTTTGGCGGCGGTGGCGGCGTTCGCGTGCTACTTGCCGGCCCGGCGGGCGGCGAGTTTGGATCCGCTGCGCGCGTTGCGTCACGATTGAGGTGGCTGGTGGTTGGTGACTGGACTCGCCCCCACCCCCACCGGTTTTTGCGCAAGAGTGTGATTCTGTGGGGGTTGCACGGGCGCTTCGTGCAAGAGTGTGAATCTAAAGGGGTTGGGGGCAGCGAGAGTGGACAGAGGACACCGGAGGGTTCGGTAACTCGTTTGATCTTGCGGACTTGGGGCGCAGTGGGCAACGCCCTTACATTTGCTGTGACAAGCACTATCGCGAGCGGCTCCCCTTGGAGCGGCGGCTTGAGCGCGATTTTGAGGGATTGAGAGTAGGATTGGGTAATCGAGTGGATGCGATTTGAAGGAGACGGCGTGGAACCTTTGATTTCGATGCGGAATTTGGAGAAGTCGATCGAGGCGGGGCCGAACAAGTTTTTCTTGCTGCGGCGGGTGACGCTGGACATTATGCCGGGCGAGTTTGTGACGATCATGGGGCCGTCGGGCGCGGGCAAGTCGACGTTGCTGAGCATCATCGGGATGCTGGATAGTTCGTGGACCGGCGAATATTTCTTCCTCGATCAGCCGGTGCACCGGCTCAACGTAAAAAAACGGAACGAGCTGCACAAGGCGAACATTGGATTCGTGTTTCAGAGCTACCACCTGATCGACAATCTCACCGTGTTCGAGAATCTCGAGATTCCGCTTTCGTACAAGAATGTGCCGCACAAAGAGCGCGTCAGCATGGTCTGCGACGCGCTGGATAAATTTAATATCGTCGGGAAGAAAGATCTTTTCCCGAGTCAGCTTTCGGGCGGACAACAGCAGCTGGTCGGTGTGGCGCGCGCGGTGATCCAGAATCCGAAGTTGATTCTCGCGGACGAGCCGACGGGCAACCTGCACTCCGAGCAGGGCGACGAGATCATGCAACTGTTCAAGCGCTTGAACGAAGCAGGCACGACGATCATCCAGGTCACGCACTCCGAGAGAAACGCGACTTACGGAAACCGCATCATTCAGCTCAAGGATGGTTGGGTCGTCAGCGAAGGCAAGCCGGAGAACCAAGCATCGGCAGTTACTTCGTAGCCCAGCGCGCTACGACTGCGACTCGACGCGGCGCAGGAGCCTTCTAGATCAGCCGAGTAGCTACCCTCATGAAAATCGTTCCGGTGATGAAAGTCGGTGATCTTCAAAGGTCGCTGGATTTCTATACGAAGATTCTCGATTTCAAACGCAAATGGCCAGGTCATGAGAACGAGGAGATGGCGAATGGTGTCATCGACCTGACGCTCGATGGCGCTGACTTACAGCTTTCGCGTCATGCGGGGGACGGCGTCTTTGGTTCGGTGAACCGGGTGTTTGTCGATGACGTCGATGAGCGGTATGCGACATTTCGGGCTCGCGGCCTGGACACCACGCGTCGGCCTGACTCTCCCGTTCATACCGCGCCGGTCGACCAGACCTGGTGGCTCCGCGAATTCGCGGTGACTGACCCAGACGGCAATAATCTTTGCTTCTGTATGCCCAAGAAATAGAGTTTTCAGAGCTTTGCTGCCTGCATTCGAACGATCCTTCCAGAGCATCAACCCCAGAGAGTGGTAGTGGAAACGGTTTCTTGATTTGGGCCGTTGAACCAGGTATGTCCGGCGTTTGGCGAGGCTGAGCGGGCGGATAGGGCGGAGGGTGTTTTGGGCGACCTTTTGCAGGATTTGCGGTATGCGGTGCGAATGCTGGCGAAGGCGCCGGCATTTACGGCGATCGCTATCCTCACGCTGGCCTTGGGGATCGGGGCGAATACGGCGCTGTTTTCGGTGATCAACAGCGTGCTGCTGGCGCCGCTTCCCTTTCCGCAGGCGGACCGGCTGATGGCGCTGTTCACGAGGCGCGTCGCGTTCACCACGGCTTCGATTTCCTACCCAAATTTTCTGGATTGGCAACGGAATAACCGGACATTCGAATCCTTGGCGTGCTACCGGCCCGACGATTTCAACCTGACGGGCGCGGGGCAGGCGGAACATCTTCTTGGCGAGATGGTGAGCGCGGACTTTTTCTCGACGCTGGGGATTCAGCCGGCGAGCGGGCGGTGGTTCACGGAGGCGGAAGATCAGCGGGGCGGCGCGCCGGTTGCGGTGATCAGCGCGGGATTTTGGAAGCGCAAATTCGGGTCGGCGGCGAATATCGTCAACGGGCGAATGACGCTGAACGGTGTGGACTACACAATCGTCGGCGTGATGCCGACGTCGTTTCATTTGCGATTGCAGAATTTCCCGCCCGACGTCGAAGTCTACGTTCCGGTGGCGCAGTTTAACGACCCGACATTCTGGGATCGGTCGTCGGGTTACAGCACAAAGGCAATCGGCAGGCTGAAACCGGGCGTGACGGTGGAGCAGGCGCGAACAGACATGGATTCGGTGGCACAGCAACTCGCGGCTGCGTATCCGGTGGCGGACAAGGACACGGGCATCACGGTGATGACGCTGAAGGACAGCATGGTGGCGGAGATTCGGCCATTTTTGCTGTTGCTGATGGTAGCGGTGGGGTTTGTGCTGCTGATCGCGTGCGTGAACGTGGCGAATTTGTCGCTGGCCCGGTCGATGAGTCGCAGCCGGGAATTCGCGATTCGGACGGCGCTCGGCGCGGGTACGAAGCGGGTGCTGAGGCAATTGCTGACGGAGAGCGTTTTGCTTGCGGCGGCCGGCGGGGCGCTGGGTTTGCTGCTGGCAATCTGGGGCAAGACCGGGGCGTTGAGTTTGGTGTCAGATTCCCTGCCGCGAGCGCAGGAAGTTTCGCTCGACTGGCGCGTGCTTTTGTTTACGTTTGTGATTTCGATCGTATCGGGAATTCTTTTTGGCTTGGCGCCGGCGATTCGAACGATTCGTCCGAACGTGCAGGAAGCGCTGAAGGAGAGCGGGCGCGGGTTTACGGCCGGCAAACACCGAGCGCAGGGATTGTTTGTTGCGGTCGAACTGAGCATGGCGGTTGTACTTTTGATCGGCGCGGGGCTGATGTTGAGGAGTCTTTCGAATTTGTGGGGTTCGAGTCCGGGATTCGATCCGAGCCATGTACTCGTTTTCGAGATTTCGTTGCCGCCGAAACTGGCGGGTGCGGCTCCCGATGCAGTGCGGGCCCAATTGAGGGAGGCGCACCGGCGGATCGCGGGTATCGCTGGAGTTGAGAGTGTGTCGGAATTGCGCGGATCGCTGCCGATGGGGACCGACTCGGAGGATCCGTTCTGGATCGAAGGGCGGCCGAAACCGGTCAGCGAGAGCGATCAGAACTGGGCGATTTGGTCGGAAGTCGAGCCGGAGTATTTGACGGCAATGAACATCGGGCTGAAAGAGGGGCGATTCTTTACGCATCAAGACTCGTCGACGACACCGCATGTGGCAGTGATCGACGAAGAGTTCGCGAAGAAATTTTTTCCGGGAGAGGAACCGATCGGAAAAACTTTCACGGACGACTACCTAGGCGCGACACAGATCGTGGGAGTCGTGGGTCATGTGAAGCAGTGGGGACTTGACGACAACAAGATTGCGATGCACGCGGAGTTTTATGTTCCGTTCGCGCAGCTACCGGACAAGTCGATGAGCGACGTCACGAGGCGGACGACGCTGGTGATGCGAGTGAAGGGCGACCCGGAGAGTTACGTCGAAAAGGCCCGGCGCGAGCTGGCGGATATGAACAGCGAGACGATTTTGTTTTCGCCGAAGACGATGGCGAACATGGTGTATTCGGAATCGGTGCTGGCGCAGAGATTTTCGATGACGCTGCTGGGAGTGTTTGCGGGGATGGCGCTGGCGCTGGCGAGCGTGGGGATTTATGGCGTGCTGTCGTACATCGTGGGGCAGAGGACGCGGGAGATCGGGATTCGGATTGCGCTGGGTGCGCGGAGGAGCCATGTGTTGCGCTGGGTGATGGTCGAGGGGGCGCAGATGGCGGTGGTCGGAGTTGTCGTTGGCGTTGTGGCGGCGCTGGGGTTGACGCGATTGATGGCCGGGCTGCTGTACGGGGTTAGTGCGATAGATCCACTGACGTTTGGTTGCGTGGCGGGGGTGCTGCTGATGGTGGCGCTGGTGGCTTGCTATATTCCGGCGTATCGGGCGATGCGGGTGGATCCGATTGTGGTGTTGAGGGAAGAGTAGTTTCAGATTGGCAGGTTTGAAGGTTGCAGGTTCGGAACTGATGGCGCAGTCGCGCGGTCACGGGCGGCCTGTGTCGGGCGGGGCGGGCGGATTCGAAGTGGAGGCCGATATGAGAAATCTTTGGCAGGATTTGCGGTTTGCGGTGCGGATGCTGGTGAAGTCGCCGGGGATGACGGCGGTGGCGGTGTTGACACTGGCGCTGGGGATTGGGGCGAACACGGCGATTTTCAGTTTGGTGAATTCGTTCGTGTTGCGGCCGATGCCTGTGCCGCGTGCGGAGCAGATCGCGTACCTGACGTTTGAAACAAAGGATGGAACGCTGCAGAACAACTTTTCGGTGCCCGAGTTTCAGGACATCCAGCGTGGGGCGGGCGCGGCGTTCAGCGACGTTTTCGCCTACCAGATCGGGACTGGCGGATTGACGATCGGCAAAGAAACGGCGCCGGTCACGACGAACTATGTGTCGGGGAATTTTTTCAGCGGACTGGGATTGCAGCCGGAGATTGGACGATTCATTTCGGAAAACGAAGGGAACGCGGCGGAGATAACACCGGTGATCGTGCTGGGGTACACGTGCTGGAAGACACGATTCGGCGGCGACCCGAACGTTGTAGGGCGGTCGGTGATGTTCGACGGCCGGCCGGTGACGGTGGTGGGCGTCGTGAAGCGCGAGTTTCACGGGCCGTACGCGCTGCTGGATACGCAGGTGTATTTGCCGCTGGGGATGTTGATGGCGGACCCGACGAATCCGCGCGACTACGTGACGAATCGGGAACAGCGCTATCTCGTTTTGTACGGGCGGATGCGGCCGGGAGTGGATATTGCGGCGGCGCAGCCGGTGTTGCGCGTGCTGTCGGAACGAATGGCGCGGGAATATCCGAAGAGCGAGACCGGGATAGTAGTGGAGGCGTTTCCGGAGCGATTGTCGCGGCCGTATCCGGATCGCGACAACACGATGCTGAAAATCGCCACGCTGTTTTTGATTCTGGCGGCGCTGGTGCTGGTGTTGGCTTGTGTGAATGTGGCGAATTTCCTGCTGGTGCGATCGACGGTGCGGCAGCAGGAGATGGCGATTCGGGCGGCGATGGGAGGTTCGAGGTCGCGGCTGATTCAACAGTTGCTGACGGAGAGTTTAGTGTTGGCGCTGGCTGGCGGACTAGCCGGCGTGCTGGTCGGGATGCTGTCGACGGATTTGTTGAGCGCGGTGAAGCTGCACACGAGCTTTTCTGTGGTGTTGGATTTTCAGTTTGATTGGCGCGTGTTCTTGTACGCGTTTGGAGTTGCGCTGGTGACGGGATTGTTTGTCGGAGTTGTGCCGGCATGGCGTGCTTCGAACGGGGCGATGCTGCAAGTGATGCGAGATGGCGGGCGGACGGTGACGGCGGGCCGGAGTTGGCTGAGGAATGGACTCGTTGTGGCGCAAGTTGGCGGTTCGCTGATGCTCCTGATCATCGCGGGGTTGATGACGCGGAGCCTGGGAAATGTGCGGCAGATGCAATTGGGATTTAGCGCGCCAGGCATTGTGGATTTCACGATGGATCCGATGGAGATCGGATACGACCAGGCGCGAGGGACGGAGTTTTACAAGGCAGTGGTGGAGAAGGTGCGGATGCTACCGGGTGTGAAAGCGGCGAGCGTGGCGTTTTCGGCGCCGATGGGCTACTACCAAAATGGGGATTCGATCGAAGTGCCGGGGATGGAGTTGGCTAAAGGCGAAGCGTTGCCGGGCGCGGGGATGAATCAGGTTTTGCCGGATTATTTTGGAACGCTGGGGATTACGCTCTTGCAAGGGCGCGACTTTAACTATGCGGATGGCGTGGACAAGCCGCGTGTGGCGATTGTGAATCGGGCGATGGCGGAAAAGTTTTGGCCGAAGCAGGATGCGATCGGCCATGAGTTCACGATGGCGAGCGACCGGGCGCACAGCGTGCGAGTGATTGGAGTCGTCGAGAACAGCCGGACGACGAGTTTGACGGGGCAGGTGCGGCCGTATCTTTATGTGCCGCTGACGCAGAATTATTCTTCGTTGGCGACGCTGCAGGTGCGCGTGGAGAACATCAATGCGCCGGAGGGAATGATCGGCTCGGTACGCGAAGCGATCGCGTCGGTCGCGCCGACGATGCCGGTGTTTGATGTGCGGCCGCTGTTGCAAGCGATGGATACGCTGAATGGGTTTCTCGTGTTTGAGATGGCGGCGCTGCTGGCGGGCGTGCTGGGGGCGCTGGGATTGATTTTGGCGGTGGTGGGAGTGTTTGGCGTGATTTCGTTTTCGGTGAGCCAGCGGACGCATGAGATTGGGATTCGAATGGCGCTGGGAGCAGAGGCGAAGACTGTATTGGTGATGGTGTTGCGACAGGGCGTGGTGATTGTGGCAGTTGGACTGGGATTTGGGATTTTGTTGGCGGCGGTGATGGGGAGTCTGGTGGGCGGATTTTTGGCGGGGGTGAGTCCGTTTGATCCGATCACATATATTGGCGTGACGTTGGGTCTGACGTTGGTGGCGATGCTGGCGTGCTATTTGCCTGCGCGCAGGGCCACGCGAGTGGATCCGATGGTGGCGCTGCGGTACGAGTAGCGGCGTGCGTGCATGGAGTTTGAGGTTGTCATAGACTGTTGAACAGAAATTGAGTGGCTTTCACGATTTAACGACGGAATTGCGAGTGGCGATCTGCGAGCTGAATGAAAACTTCTTCTGGTCATCCGTACCGCGTACTGATTGCTGACGATCAAGCTGATATTAGGGATGCGCTGCGTCTTTTGTTGAAGCGCGAGGGGTATGAGACGCAGGGCGCGCAGTCGCCTGCCGAGGCGTTGGCGGCGATCGAGGCGCGCGAATTCGACGCGGTGCTGATGGATTTGAACTACACGCGGGATACGACTTCGGGGCAAGAAGGACTGGATTTGCTGCCGCGGGTGCAGATGGTTGACGGCACTTTGCCGGTGATTGTGATGACGGCGTGGAGCAGCGTGGAAGTTGCTGTGGAAGCGATGCGGCGCGGCGCGCGGGATTTTATTCCGAAGCCGTGGGAGAACAATCGGCTGCTGGCGGTGCTCCGGACGCAGATCGAGTTGCGGCAGGCGCTGCGGCAGGCCTCGCGGCTGGAGGCG
>Ga0209006_10006667_pt1 | contig 10438 bp, 10 predicted proteins | sample JacPin_JW_Ref_O2_FD_188567 | JGI IMG/M metagenome (GOLD analysis project Ga0209006, IMG submission 188567) | Forest soil microbial communities from Algoma, Ontario, Canada - Jack Pine, Ontario site 1_JW_Ref_O2 (SPAdes) (version 2) | ecosystem: Environmental > Terrestrial > Soil > Boreal... | reverse complement strand
GTAAACTCGATTCCCAGCAGGGTCTTGTATATGTAATCAACCCTGCTTTCATTCCTGGCCTTCAAATTCGAGAAGATCACAACTAGAGGAGAAGACACGAAAGGGAATTTTAAGCACGCTAAGCGGCGGCTAAATCGTGTGAACGGGTCCGAAGCGGACGGAACTGATCTGGCCCCAACGTTGGGGAGGTGTCCCAGTGGTAGTCTCCGGTCAAATTGATGTGTTCCCAGCCGAGCGGCGACAGATGGGCAAGGTCGACCGGTGCCGGATGGCGCCCTTGCTTGCGTATGTAATCGACGGCGCGCTGCAGGTGCACGGTGTTCCATAGAATGATTGCGGCGACCAGCAGATTCAAGCCGCTGGCACGATGAAGCTGGTTTTCATAGGAACGGTCCCGAATCTCGCCAAGGCGATTGAAGAAAACAGCGCGGCGGAGCGCATTCTGCTGCTCGCCCTTGTTGAGTCCAACGTGACTACGCCGACGCAGTTCGGGGTCTTGCAGCCAGTCGAGGGTAAAGAGTGTGCGTTCCAATTTGCCGAGTTCGCGCAATGCGTGGGCGAGAGCGTTTTGACGGGGATAGGCGGCCAGTTTGCGCAGGATCACCGAGGCGGTGACCGTTCCCGTTTTGATCGACGTGGCGAGGCGCAGCAGTTCGAACCAATGATCGCTGATCGCACGCAGATTGATAGCACCCGCTACCAGCGAGACGAGCTCAGGCGGCACCGTCATGCCGGGCAATGTATAGAGTCGCTTTTCCTTTAGGTCGCGGATGCGCGGCGCAAAGCGAAAGCCCAGTAGCCGACACATGGCAAAAACATGGTCCGAGAATCCGCCGGTGTCCGTGTAGTGCTCGTTAATGACGAGACTGCTCTTGTGATAGAGCAATCCGTCGAGGACATGCGGCGCCTCATTGGCGGTCGCGTCGATCACCTTGGTGTGAAAGGGCCCAAACTGATCGGATAAATGGGTATAGAACTTAACCCCCGGCTCCTGACCGTAATGAAGGTTCACCAGAGCGCCCACTTCGCCCCGACCGCCGGCACGAAAGAACTGTGCGTCCGAGGATGAGGTGGTGCCGTCGCCCCAGTGGGCTGCCAATGGCTGACGGTGCTGCGCCTCGATCAGTCCGGCAAGAGCCTGGGCATAGCACTCTTCCCGAACATGCCAATCGGCGGTCCATGATAGCTGTCGCCAGGTCGTTTCGCGGCAGGCTTCCGACATGCGTGTGAGCCCAAGATTGATACCGTCGGCCAACACCGCGGTAGCAGAGCCTGCCGATTGTTGGGTGGCGCCTGAGTTCGCAGGTGCAAGAAGTGATCGCCGAGACTTGTCCACTGATCGACGTCGACGAGGAGTTCAGTAATTTTCACGTGGGCATCAACGCGTAGGACTCTTCCGCAAAGGCTTCTGGCTTACGCGGGAACAAGGGGTGGAAGTGAGACTCAGAGAGAGCTCCGGTCTTACGAACTGAACGTCAACCTGATGCTTACCGCGAAGCGGTTTAGTCCAATACCTTTTATGTGCTGCACCACATAAGCGTTACTTGGGGTCTGAACAGGATCTGGAGAATGCGGTCAACGACGCGCTGGTGTTTGAATGAAGGCTCGATGTCGAGCTGTACGTACGAAGGCAACCGCTCTATCGCCTGAATCAGCTCTGTGAGTTGACCATCGGCGAATGTCCCAAGGTGTCGGGAGAGCAGGGTCTTAGCAGCCTATCGCCCAGGCTTCACGAGCTGACCTTTTTCAGGCGTCCCAATGAGCCCCCCATTTACCCTTGACATTGTTCATGATTGGATTAGAGTACACCTCGCTCGACTTTCCGCCTCTTCTGGCGCGCTAAGCCGCCTGGAGTCCTCCCGTGAAGGACGCACGGTCCTTGGGAAATTCGAGGACCGCTCGAAGATGTTCTGGGGATCGAGGTCGACGGGGACAGGGGGAGGAGAATTGACTCCGAAACCGTGTCGCTCTTAACGCGCGAAAAATCATGAAAAGGAGACGAAAGATGAGGACGCATTGGACACTGACACTGGCGTTTTTGTTGTTTTTGGCAACCGCAACCGCTGCCTCAGCGCAGAGAACCGCCGCACCAGTCCACAATACGGGAAAATTGATCAGCTTGGGGAAGACCTCTCTACAGTCCCCAAAGATGGGAACAACGGCGACCCCGGCGGCGCATGCGGCCCCGAGCCAGATGATCAACGAGCCAGCCCTGATAAAGCTGATGCATCAGACGAATGCCAACGCAGCGATGCCGAAGATCGCCGAATTCCCGAGGTCTTCAACGAATGCGTCGGTGGGCTTCGGGGGATCGACCTTTACGGTCAACGGCCTTGACAACGGCGACAGCCGCGGTGTAAACGGCGGTGGTGACCTCGAGCCGCCCGACCAAGGTCTTTGCGCCGGAGCCGGCCAACTCTTCGAGGTGATCAACCTCGTGTTCGCCGTTTACGACGAGAACGGCAACAAGATTTCCTCTGACGTCTCAGCCAATGCTTTCTTCGGCGTGGGAGCGAATTTTCTCGATGGGGATGTTATCTCCGACCCGAGGTGCTACTACGATCAAAGCTCGCAGCACTGGTTTGTCACACTTACCGACGTCGAAGACGTCGGTTTCATTCCAGGGGGAACGGGCCGGAGCTTCGTGCTCATTGCCGTGAGCGACGGTCCGAGCCTGTTTGGCTCCTTCAACCTCTACGCAATTGACACGACCGACGACGGCAGCGACGGGACTCCGTCGCATCCTGGCTGCCTGCCGGTCGCATTCGAGGGTTGCTTTGGCGATCAGCCGCTGCTCGGAGCGGATGACAACGGTTTCTATGTATCCACTAACGAATTCGGACTCGCCACCCCGTTTTTCAATGGAGCGCAAATCTACGCGATGTCAAAGGTCGACCTCGAAAGCGGCATCTTTCCGACCTTCGTGCATTTTGGGAATCTGACAATCGGCGGTGGACTCGCGGCAAGTGTGCACCCTGCGCAATCGCCAGCGGTCAACCCCCTGGAGCGGAACTCCGGGACCGAGTTCTTCCTGAATACGCTCAACTTCAACGGAACGTCGGACAACCGCATCGGAGTCTGGTCGTTGACCAATACCTCAACGCTCAATTCCACTCCGAACCTCTTTCTGCAGAACCTAGTTCTAGAGGTCAAGCCGTACTCCGAACCGGGTTTCGCGCAGCAGAAAATCGGACCCTTTCCGCAGGGACAGGCTGACGGTGACCCCGAAGAGGCGCTCAACCCAGACGATAACCGCATGCAGCAGGTATATTTCGGCGGCGGTCGACTATTCTCCGCGATTACTTCGACAATCTTTGACGGCACCGAGTTCGTCGACGGAGTTGAGTGGTTCGTTGTCAAGCCGACCTTCACCTCCGGCGCGCTGCGCGCCGCACTCAGTGGGAACGATTACCTGACAGTCAAAGGCCAAAATCTCATCTACCCCGCGGTCGCCGTGGATGCAGCGCTTGACGGTGCCATGACGTTCACGCTGGTTGGGCCGAACTTCTTCCCATCCGCCGCGTTCATCAAGTTTAGTTCGAGCGCCCCGAAGGGAACCGTAAACGTCCTCGCCGAGGGGGCCGCTCCGGATGACGGCTTCAGCGGCTACTTCGGCATTCCATCGAACGAACAACTCGATGGACGCTGGGGGGACTACTCCGCAGCGGTAGCCGATGGCAAGAACATTTTCATCGCGACGGAGTACATCTCTGGAGTTGACCGCGACACCTTCGTCAACTGGGCCACTTCGATGAGCGAGATCAAAGCGCCGAAATAACGAGCATCCTGTTCCTTCCCGCCCCGTCCCGGCTTGCCGGGACGGGGCTTTCTTTGGCGTGCCCGCCATTCTTTGAAAGCCTGAAGCCAGCCACGTCGCCTCTCAATTCACTTTAATGAGGTCTAGCTAAGCTAGCGGTTGTCTGGTAGTTAAAGCATTCTAGCTCACCTTTCCGGGAGGTTAGGTGTCGAGCTGCACTTAACGACCGGACGATGCTGAGCGCGGCGCGAGTTGGCCCGGAGCGCTCCGAGAAATCGGCGTGGCATGAGTTATCCCCGCTGAAGTCTACTTTGAGTAGACCCACGCCTCCGGGGCCAAGGACACGCTCGCCGAGCGAAAAGCTTTCACCAAGGGCTGTTAGCGTGCCTAAAATTCCGTTTCGCGTCTTCTCCTCCATTAAGGGGATCCTCCGGCACCGGGAAATGTAATAGTGATTCTCTGTGTTTGGCGAATCAAGGGTTTCGCACCCTCGCAGCCTCTCGCTCAAGGTCGATTCGTACGCGCCAGGTTTGTCGTGCTGCCTAGAGAAATACGGCGGCGAAAAGGGCCATCCTAATACAACTAAGCTAGGAGCCCAACCCCGTTCCGAATGGGTTACCATTGCCCTGCGTGAGCCTTTTTCTAAAAGAGTTTTGACGCGAACCTATGACGCAAGTCTCGGGCAACGGATACCTCATCGGTGTGGACGTGGGCGGCACAAAGGTGGCGGCCGGTCTGGTGAACGCGGTCGGCGAAATCAGCTTCCAGATGCGCACTCCCATGGCCGCCAACGACGCTGCGGCCGGTTTAGCGGCAGTGATTTCGGCGATCGACGCGGTGCGGGCCACGGCCGATTCGCACTCCGAGATAGACGGATCGATTACCGCGATCGGAATCTGTGCGCCGGGACCGCTCGATCCGAGGACCGGGATTGTCATCAATCCTCCTAATCTGCCAGCCTGGCGAAATTTCCCACTCGCAGCCGAGATATCAAAAATCTACAGCTTGCCGGTTCGAGTCGACAACGACGGCAATGCAGCTGCGCTGGCGGAAGCTTTGTGGGGTGCCGGTCGGGGCTTTCGCAACGTCTTCTGCGCCACCATCGGCACCGGTATCGGAACCGGAATTGTATTCGATCGCCACATTTATCACGGCCGCACCGGCGCCGCCGGTGAGGGTGGACATATGTCCATCGACTACCGAGGTCCGCGTTGCGGATGCGGCAAGAGAGGCTGTATCGAGGTTTTCGCGTCCGGTCCGGCCATTGCCCGCCGAGCCTCCGAAACAATAGCTGAGTCGGGGCGTGCCTCGACAATTCTGGATGAGGCCGGAGGTCGGTTAGACCGCATCACCAGTGAGATGGTGGGACGAGCTTACGCTGCAGGGGATCTACTGGCCAAAGAAGTTTTACAAGAGACCGCGTTGTTCCTGACCGTTTGGTTGGGAAATATCGTCGACTTGCTAGAGCCTGACGTAATGATTCTGGGAGGAGGTGCGGCGTCCATGTTGCTCCCATTCTTTGATGACATCGGAAATCAGCTCCCTACGTGGTGTGTAAATTCGCATTGTCAGGACATTCCCTTGATCTCAGCCCACTACGGCGCGGATGCCGGCATTGCTGGAGGCGCAGCGCTTTGCCGGACTTGAATTATCTCCCTGCGATCACCCTCCTCACATGCGCATCAGCGTGGAGGTATTGTCCAGCGTCGGCCTGTCGGCCAACATTACGGTCGGCGCTCCTGGGCGGAAGCACAATTGGCATGAACCCCGGGGGTGTATTCATCACAGGAGGCCATGGTCTTCATCAACAGCGGTGCCGCGTCCGTGAGTGCTCCGGACGCCAGTCCGCAGCCCGATTCGCCCACCGCCTCGAAGGATCCGGACACTGCTGACCATGGTAGTAAGGGGACCAAACTGAACTAGGGGCTGAACTAATTTGGGTTCTCTTCCCGTATGCCAAAATTTACCCCTGCGGAGTTTGGCTCGTGTGCGGACTAATCCTGAACCTTCTCCTCGATCGTTTGCAAAAGCAGTTTAGCGCGCGGTCCCTATAGTCCCAGGTGTGTCCGCCCAGAGTTTCGTGATGTTCGTAGTCAATACTTCTGGATGAGAGCTGCTTGGCCAGTGCACGATTCGTTTCCAGAAAGAAATCATTTGTGCCTCGGGGAGGGAGTGGTTCGAAGCAATCGAGGTGGGTGTTCCGTGGTTTGTCGCCGCCCAGAAAAAATTAGCGGTTCGATGCCTCGACCGGATGAACGGCGGCCCCACTTGGCGGGGACGCTGGGGTGCGTGATTTATAAGCGATCTCGAAAACTTGGATTGCTGGTTCCCGTACGAGATACGCGCGTGCTGCGCGTCAGGCTGGAAGGCCGGGCACAACTTTGGAAATTGTTAGGAATTGCGGTCGCTTAGCGATATTCCCGGCTACGGCTAAGCCATCCTGGGCGGGGGAGGTTCCATATCCCCATCAGCTCGAAGGCTCACGCTGCACGAATTCCGGCAAGCTGCAGAAAGTTACTTACGGCATGAACTTGTAGCCCAGGCCGTGCATAGTCACTAGATGAGCCGGATTAGCTGGATCGTTTTCCAATTTTTGTCGAAGCCTGAAGATGTGATTGTCCACGGTGCGGGTGCAGGGACAGCACTCGTACCCCCAGATCATTGGCAATAGTCCAGCACTAAAGCACATCTGGAACTAGTCGAGACAGTCGCGCCCAACGATTCTACGGTCTTGCTGCTAGGGGAGACCAGGACGGGGAAAGGGCTGGTCGCTCGTGCCCCTCGGTGCCACAGCAGGAGAAAGGATCGCAGGTTTGTCAAGCTCAACTGTGCCGCCATCCCTACAGGTCTGCTCGAAGCGAATTGGTTGGACATGAAAAAGGCGCACTACCGGCGCCATAATGCAAAAGATGGGACCTTTGGAGCTGGCTGACGAGGGGACGTTATTTCTGGACGAAGTTGGGGACATTCCGATTGAAATCCAGACGAAGCTGTTGCGGGCTTCGCAAGAGCGGGAATTCGAGCGCTTGGGCAGCACCCACACGAAAGGTAAATATACGCCCGGTTGCGGCAACCCACCGCGACCTGGAGAAGCTGATTGCAGAACGTGACTTTCGCAGCGATTTGGCGCAGGGAAGATATTCCTTTGCTGGTGCGTTACTTCGCACAAAAACTGGCGTGAAAAATGCGAAAGAGCGTGGAAGCGATTCCATCGGCGGCAACGAAGGCCGCTGGCCACTTGGGATTGGCCGTCGGAATCTGCGGGTTCACCGTGGAAATCTCCGCAGCGAAGTACTGAACCTCCATGGCGAACGAGACATACTTATACTTATGCAACTACGCATGGGAGCACCGGTGTCGCCACTCCGGCGCTGAGGCGGACGCGAGCAATGGAAGCATGCAACTCCGTTCAGTTGGACTTCTTCTCCGCGACTGCGCTTTCTGCTGCTGCTGGTTGGAGGGATTGCAGCTGTGCCTTGATCCAATCCAGGGACTTGTTCTCGTCCTTGCCAACGGCCTCGTCGAACTCTCCAGCCGTCTTGTAATAGGTGTAGGTCGCATCAGCCGGAATCGCAGTCTTCAACTTCTCCTTCGATGGCCACGGCGTCTCGTGCTCGGTGATCCTCTGCTGCAAGCGGAATTTCTTGGCCTGCACCTTCGGCATCCAGTCCAATGTCTCCAGAGTTGCTGCCTTCGCCAGAAACTCCGGCTTTACGTAATTCGGACGCTCGTCCTTCGGGACAAACGGAGACTTCTCCATCCACGTGGGCCAATCGCCCCATGGATCCAGAGTGTCCAGTACCTTGATGCGCGGGTCGGCCGCAGAAGCCAGAATTCCCACCGTTGCTCCGGAGAGTTGCCCGAACACGCCGACGCGGTTCATATCGAGGTCGCCGCGCGATGCCAGATAATTCAATGCCATCTGCACGTCGTGCGATGACTCTGACAGGCACTGCTGCAATTCACTCAAGAACCATTTGCTCCACTCGATATCGTGATAGCGATGCCCGGTGAGCGAAGTCACAAATCCCGCCGCGGCGAAGCCCCCCCTTGTCACCAACTCCTGCCAGTCAGGATCCTTAAAGATGTCGGTGTCGGAAGGATAGCCATAGATGTAAAGAATCACGGGAGGATTTTTCACGTTAATAGGCCTCATCAGCCACAAATCGATTGGGTCCCCTAGTCTCCACTGCAACCGAATCTCTGAAACACTGTAGCCGGACTTCTCGTCGACAAATCCGATGAGAGGCCGGTCTGGTATCAGATGGGTTTTTTCCAAGGTGGGTGAAGTCAAATCTTCGACCACCTCGTTCAAGTGAGGATCTTTAAGCTTCGCGACGGAGGGGTCAGAGGGGGATGCGGGGTTCGATTGGGCAATGCTGTTCATGGATAAAAGAATCAGTACGATTCCGCCAACAACGGCACTCAAGCGGTTCCGTATCACAGTGTTCTCCTAATAATTGCTTTGAATCGGTGAGCGCCGGAGGCGCCACCAGTTTCAATTCATCTTTTTTTTGATCCTATCAAAAGAACGGGCGAACCGTTGGAACGGTCCGCCCGGGTTGTAAGGAAAACATTGAGCTAGTTGCGGTCCTGGCTGCAGGTAACCGCAAGCGGCTGGACTACGTTGGCTTGGATGAACTTGACCTTCGTGGTAGCGGTGATACCCGTAGTCGTGATCGTGCAACCACCCATGTCACCACCATGGTCGCCGGCAACTACACTGGGGTTGTGGTGAGTGGGGAACGTGCCGTTGGTCGGCCCACCGCCCAGAGCAAGGCCGTTGGCGTCACGCTGCTGGTAGTGCGTGTGCCACCAGATCAGTCCTGGATCGGTGTTGCCGAGCGAGTCCACGGTTTCATTAGCCGGGATGAAATCGCTTGTGAAGTTTACGTCGTACTTGAACGAAGCTTTAGCCAAGTCCTCAACGAGAGCTTCTTTCCCGCTGATGGTAACCATGCGCAACAGAGACCACGCGGTGTATTTGCCTGTGCGGAGAGACGGGAACGACTGCAGGGTTTTCCCGCTGATCCAGGCCGGGAACTTAGACTCGGGGCAAGGATACGCGCAGACTGGCAGTTGCTGGTTAGCGGTGCGAAGCCCGATCGGATCCTGGCCGTCCAGCGTCAGGTAGCCGAAGTTCGCACTGCCGGAGATCGAGCTCACGTTTCCAAAGCTGAAGAACGCGTAGCCGATACCGTCGTTGCCGTTTTCGCCGGTACCACCGGCCCCGCCCCCCGCATTTTTGACTGCCGTTCCGACCATTTGGCTGGTTCCGATAGCGCGGGAACGGGCACCACCGGCAGTGCAGGGAGTAACCCTAAGCGGGTTGGTGGCGCCAACACCGGTTTCCTGACTCAAGCCAATGACGGTCTTGGCTACTGTGTTGACCGGGCGACGGAACACGCTCGCTTCGGTCGTGTTCATGGTTCCGGAGAGAGGTTCGCGGAGGAACGCGTTGATGGGCGCTGGACCTTTCGTGCCCGCTAATACGTTGGCATCGCAGTTCGTGCCCGAGAAGATCTCCTGCAGTTGGGCGTCGGTCGCGTCTGCCGCTCCCTTCAGTCCGGTGTTGATGGTCGAGCTGCGGCTGAAGAGGAATACGATTGGAGCTGCGCCGAAATTGATTACGTCAGACGCCGGAATGGCGGTGTTCGTGAACGGATCATGTCCGCTGATATTGAAGGCGAGTGGGTTTGCCGTGGATGTAGAGAAACCGCTCTGGATGGGGGTACCCACGCCGTTAGCTAAGGAAATGCTGGCGAACGTGGGGCAAGTGCCCGTTGGGTTGGTGGCGTAGCCAAGACCGTCCAAACCGTCGGGGTGGGTGGCGGTTTCCGGGCCGTGGCCAAGGTTCGAATCGACGCGGCAGATCACAAACTGCGCATCGTCCGGACGAATATCGGTGGCGGCCGTGTTAACGCTCACACCGGGACCAAAGAGGGCCTGCACGTCAGCAGGTGGTACGGTGTCGGCGCCCCACAGGGAGGTCGGGATTTGCGCTCCTACGGTGGTCCAGACATAGCCCGAAGGAACCGTGATGGTGCAGCGGGGCTGCGCGTAGAAGCAACGGTCGCCGACGACGGAGTCTACGTTAGAGTAGACCCAGACGTGGCGCGATGTAGTGTTACTGTCCCACACAATCCAGAGGGTCCCGGTGTCTACGTTGGTGCTGCCTCCGATCTTCGTTGGCCGAGTGTCGTTGAGGTTGAACTTAGCGTTGGTCGTGTAGTGGAAGCACGGCTTGGTAACGGTAATACCCAAACTGGTGCAAGCCCCGGTGTTTCCGGTGCCAATCCGCTGGAAGGTAGCCAGACCCGCCGTCTGCCACATCGCAGACGAACCGGAGATCGCCAGCTCAACAGTGTCGGCCGCTGCCGCGTGCGAGGGACCAAAGACAACCGCCGCGGTCATGAGAAGCGCCGCGACATATATTTTGATTCTCGACATTTCGTTTCTCCTTGTAATTTTGTAACGAGGTAATTTTGTAACGAATTTTCAGGATTAACCGTGACTTATATGCGAGGACGCAAGCTGGAAAGCAAACCTATCGAACAGTCTGATTCCCCTCATTCAGAAAACTCATTTGCGGGATCGAGGTGAGCATAGAGGAAAGTTCACCCTTCGAGTGTGAAACGTCAGCCAAATTTGTGTGAATAGCATGTTACGAAAAAGCTGATA
>Ga0209006_10006666_pt1 | contig 10439 bp, 11 predicted proteins | sample JacPin_JW_Ref_O2_FD_188567 | JGI IMG/M metagenome (GOLD analysis project Ga0209006, IMG submission 188567) | Forest soil microbial communities from Algoma, Ontario, Canada - Jack Pine, Ontario site 1_JW_Ref_O2 (SPAdes) (version 2) | ecosystem: Environmental > Terrestrial > Soil > Boreal... | reverse complement strand
AGGCCACCACCGTCGCGATTCCATTCATTCAGGTTTACAACGCCATTACGCCGCCGCAATTGTCCCAGCCTGTGGCCAATTTGGGGCAATTGAACTTCACCCTTACGGGTCAGAGCAACATCACCTACGTCATCCAGCAATCGCCTGATCTCATCAACTGGACTCCCGTGGCCACCAATTTCAGCCCTTCCTCCATCCAGCCGATTTCTGTTTCCCCGCCCGACACGCAAGACTTTTATCGCGCCGTGGCCAGTCCGTGAAGAGGCGTCGTTCTTAGAAAAATATCCTCAGCCACTTGTATCCGCCGAAAATCCAAATGAGCGCCGCCACAGCGATATACGGCCCATAAGGCATCCGCGCGGACCATTCGCGCCGCCTCATCACGATCAAGGCCACGCCGACGACGGAGCCGATGACCGAACTGAGCGCCAGCGAAAAGACCACCGCCGGCCAACCCAAGAAAGCGCCGATGGCCGCCATGAATTTCACGTCCCCCAAACCCATCGCCTCGCGCGGCAGCACGACATGATCGGCCACCGCTTCCATGTAGAGCACCTTGTCCGGGTCGAACGTGTCCTGGCCGATGCGCAGTTGTTTGGCTTGCAGCCGCAGTTCCACTTTTCGGTAGCATCGGTCAATCAGCTCGACCTTTTCAGCTTCGATTCGAATCATGTCGCTGGGACGATAGAATAATTCCTCATAGGGCATTTCACCGTCCGGCAGCTTGAGGGCCGTTTCGGTGAAAAGGATGCGAGTGCCAGGTGGCAGCGCCACTTTGTAACGTCCGAACAGCAATTTGCCCAGGCGCAGAATGGCATAGACCACTCCCGCCCCGACGATCATCCCCAACACGCTGTCGCGCATTGCGGCCCCGGGCGAGTTCAAGGGGTGGAAACCAGAGAAGCTCAAAAAACTGAAATGAGACGCCGGCACAAAAAAGGCCAGAACCAATCCCAACACCATGCCGCCGATGGTGATTTCGTCGGGAATGATGAAATGCTCAAAATCGATGAACGTCGCTGTGATCAAACCGGCGATCAGAATACATTGCACGCCAGCCGCCGCTGGGGACTGATGGCCGAAGACAAGCCAGCACAGGGCGAATACTGTTCCGGTCAAGGCTTCCACCAGGAAATAACGCATGGAGATTTCCTTTTTGCAATTGGCGCACTGGCCGCGCAGCCAAAGCCATGTCACCAGCGGAACATTCAAATACCATGGAATGGAATACCCGCAATGCGGGCAATGCGAGGGCGGATGGATAATGCTCTCATCCCGCGGCATCCGGTGGATGCAGACGTTCAAGAAACTACCCACCACGCAGCCCAACGCAAAGAAGCAGAACGTCCAAAAATGAAACGGAACTTGTGCCAGGACTTTGGGATCAAAAATATTAATCATCCGTAAAGGTTTTTCTCCAGCGCGGCGCGCATTACTTTGATGGGCGCCGGGCGGCCCGTCCACAATTCCAGCGCCCGCGTCCCCTGGTGGAGCAACATGCTCGCGCCATTGGCGGCTCGGCACCCGGCGCTCCGGGCCGCGCGCAGCAAGCTTGATTCCATTGGTCGGTAGATCATGTCAAACACAAATCGCGGACGGTGCGCTTGCAGCCATTGCGAATCAATCGGAAGCGCGTCCTCCGCCTTCAACCCCAGCGAGGTCGCGTTAATCACCAAATCGACTGATTCCGGAGGATACCCCAGGACGATGCGCGCTTTCGGACTACTTTTGGCTATTTCGGCGGCGAGTTCAGCCGCCCGCGACTGGGTGCGGTTGACCAGATAAAGCGCCGTCAGACCTTCCTGCGCCAGGCGCAGCGCCGCCGCGCGCCCCGCCCCGCCTGCTCCCAGCAAAAGAGCCGTCGCGCCGCGCAGATTTTCCAAGGCAAATTCCTCCTTCAACGCCTGCACGAGGGCGTCGGCATACGTGTTCAAGCCGCGGCTGCGCACCTCCTTCTCAGGCGGTGAATCTAGTCCGCCCACTGGCGCCCAGGAACCAGAATGACCGCGCGATTCAAACACGATGGTATTGACAGCTCCCAATGTCTTCGCTTGGCCGTCGAGGACATCCACCATTTCGAGGGCCAACAACTTATGCGGCACCGTGAGATTCAACCCGATGAATCCCATCCGCCTCGCTCCATCGATGGCCGGGCGCAAATGATCCGGGTGAACATCAAACGCCAGATAACGCCAATTCAAACCCAGAGCCGCCAGACCGGCGTTTTGCATCGCCGGCGACGCGGAGTGCCGCACGGGATGCCCGAAGACCGCGCAGTAGCGCGTGCTGGCATTGACTGAATCACCGGCGTCATTGGACACGCGCTGATTATGGGCCAAGGGCGGTGGATATTCAATTTACAATGTGGGGCATGAACAAGCAGGCTGGCGGAACAATATTCCCGGCCCTTCTTTCTTCATGCGCGAAAGCGGCCACAGATGAACACAGAAAACCATGGACGGACAAAGCTGCCCTAATGATGCGTCACGTTGGCCATTGTCCTCCGTCATAAGCCATCTGTGTTCCTATCTGTGTCCATCTGTGGCTCCCCCTACAACGTCAGCCTCGCAATTTCTTCAGCGCCGCGATGGCCGCCTCGCTTTCGGCGGCCTTTTTGCTCTTGCCCAAGCCGTGGCCTAATTCGATTCCGCCATGCGAGACCACGCATTCAAAATCACGGTCGTGATCCGGCCCGGTGGCGCGGACGACTTTATAATGCGGCGCGTCGGGAGACTTGGCTTGCAATATTTCCTGCAGCTCCCCTTTCGGATTGTCGAGCGTGGGGATGACGGTTAGTTCCCCGAAAGCGCGGTGAAAGGAACGCAGCACAAAATCGCGCGCAGCGTCAAAACCGCCATCCAAAAAAATCGCGCCGATCAGAGCCTCGAAAGCGTCGGCCAGAGCCGAAGCGCGGCTGCGGCCCAGGTTGGCCTCCTCGCCCTTGCTGAGAATCAAGTGGTTTTGCAACGCCATTTGGCGCGCCTGCTCGGCCAGCGTGCGGCGATTGATCATTTGCGCGCGCGCCTTGGTCAGCGGCCCTTCGCTGACTTCGGGAAATTTTTCATACAACTCCCGCGTCAATACTACGCCCAGCACCGCGTCGCCCAGAAATTCCAGCCGTTGATTGTGCTGCACCATCCGCCCCTGCTCGTGCGCAACCGAGGGATGCGTGAGCGCCAGCCGCAGCAAGGCAAGGTCCCGAAACTGGTGCTGTATCTCCTTTTGCAGACTGTCGAGGTCTGACACCATCATCGCCCTACGAATGTGCGCCCAGGCTCTCCACCGGCGCGGGCGCGGGTTCAGAAGCGGCCGCAGGCGCGGCATCAGTGGGAACGGCATCCGCAGGCGTCGGATTTAATCCATGCGCCAAAAGTTGAGCCGTGTCGCGCTGGACTTCCTCCAATTGGTTGAGCTGAAGATTGGGATCGGCGATGGTGAAAACGTCGCCCGTTCCGACTTGTTCGTAAATGAAGACGCGTCCGCTCGCGCCCTGAATTTGCTCTTTAACTTTCAGAATCCGTTTGCGCTCCAGCATCACCGCCAGGATGTAGCAGACCGGCCCATGCTTGGGATCGTTGGCCTCGATCAATTTGCGCAGCAGAGATTCGGCCGATTCCTTCTGGATGGCATCGACCGGCGCGGCGGGCGGCGCGTGATAGATGCCTTGCCATTGGGAGATGAAACCCTTGCGCTCACTGGCGCCCTCGCGATATTGCGCCTCCCAGCACGACGGGCAAATATCCAGCCGTTGATACTGCTGCTTCTCCTCGATGAGCACCGTATGATAAGGCTGCTTGTGGGCAAAAGGCGTCTCGCACGCCTGGCAGAGACGGGAGCGAGACTGGATATTCCATTCGTTCATCAATTGTGCTTGTATTATCGCCGAGGCCCCTTCAACCGCAATGGCAAAATCCGCTTGGACAAAGGTCAAGGCTAAGCTCTGAAAAAAATCAGCGCCACAACGTCCGGTTTCCTCCATCTTCCCAAATCCTAATCTTAATCTTAATGCTCTCCGGTGCGATTGGGTTGGACTGGGCGCTCAGGGCGTCGTGAGAATTCGCATCACGTCCGGGCCGCATTGGGCGTAGTGACGAGTGTTCCAAGTATAGAGCGTTTCCGCCTTTGCTTTCAGGGCGCATGTGGCCAAGAACGCATCATAGATTCTGCTTGTCGCGCTGCTCCTGAATCTCATTCGGGAGATCATCAGTCACGGAAGCCGCCAAAGGCTGGCCAGTGCGGAAAACCGACACGCCCTTTTCCTTGGCCAACGGCGCGCCGCCACGAACCGGACGGAGCGTGATGCGTTCGCCGACACTTTCCAATTCCAGCAAGTCTCAGGGGCCAATGTCCAATTCCGTCCTCGGCAGCTTGGGAAGAACGATGCGCCCAGCCCCATCAATAATCAGTTTCGTCGTCACAAATGGTATAATATCAAGGGGTAACCCAATAATTAATGCCACGTCCAGGACGTATGCATTAACGCAATCATAAGAGAAAATTTAAGAGGATTAGGCCATTGTTCGATTTCGATCCAAGCTACATTCATCGCGCAAAAACTGCAAGCGATGCCTCTGTCATTCCGGCGCGATTATTCTCTAAATCGCTCTCGACGCGGTTTCATTTTGCGTCCGCCAGTTCTCTAGTGCGCTGGCGACCTCGCCAGATTCCGACGGCCAATCGCGCAGTGTGGCTGGATCGAAATCCGCGCCATTGGGCCAAACCAACGTGTAAACCTCGGCATCCAGCTTGACTTGTTCAAAAAGGCGCAAGTCGCGCAACGGTCCATAAAGCTCGCCTTGGAGGATCGGGCTGAAATCAATTTCCCGGATCGTCCCGTCGTCGAAGCCAATACTCAAGGTATATGGGCCAACAATGGCAAACGACTTCACTCTACAAATAGCGTGGCTCATAACAATTCTATTGAAGCGGCGCAATGGGTTGCGGCCGACGCCCTTGCTGCAGCAACCGCCAGTCTTCCATCAATTCCTCTCGATGCATTTCGGCCCACGCCTCGACAAGACGCTGTTGCCGGAGAGGAAGCGACCCAGCAATCAATTCGACTGGATCCAAGCCGTAAACGGCCATAGCCTCTTGATAGTAAGCGTGCAAATGCGGAAGATGATGGGGAGCGAATGGCTCCACATACATGCGGATAATGATCCCAAAAAACCGCGAAAGTTCCGGCATTCATAACTCAATCTAAGACGAATCCGCACCGCTTGCAAGTGCCGGCTCAGTCGTTCACAAAAACCGTCACTCCTTCACCAGTAGCTTCCGAATCTTGAGCAGTTCGCGATGGCGTGCTTTGTCCGGCTCGAGGGTGCCCATCTTCAAACTCTTGAGCACGCGCACGACGGTTTCGGAGATGATCAGGCGCGCGTTGGGTTTGTCGTCGCTGGGGATGATGTGCCAGGGGGCTTCCTCGGTGCTGGTGGCGGCGAGGCAATGTTCGTAAGCCTTCATGTAATCCTTCCAGAACTTACGCTCGTGAATGTCACTCACGCTGAATTTCCAATTCTTTTCCGGCTCGTCGATGCGCCGCAGGAAACGCCGCTTTTGCTCCTCCTTGGAAATGTGCAGAAAAAATTTCACCACCCGCGTGCCGTTGCGATGCAGCATTTTTTCAAAATTGACGATGGATTGGTAGCGGTGCTTCCAGATGTCCTTGTCCTCCAGCAATTCCTCCGGCAGCAATTGCGCGCGCAGGATTTCCGGGTGAACGCGCGCGATCAAAACCTCCTCGTAATAGGAGCGGTTGAAGATGCCGATGTTGCCCCGGTCCGGCAGGCGGCAGGTGGTGCGCCAGAGGAAATCGTGCTCCAATTCCTCCGCGCTGGGCTGCTTGAAACTGGAGACCTGGCAGCCCTGCGGATTGATGCCGGACATGACGTGCTTGATGGCGCTGTCCTTGCCGGCGGCGTCCATGGCCTGGAAGATCAGGAGCAGCGCGTAGCGATTGTGCGCGTAAAGCAACTCCTGCAACGCGCTCATTTTGTGGACGTGCTCCTGCAAACGTTCCTGATAATCCTCCTCGGAACTGTAAATCGTTTTGACGCGCGCCGGCCAATGCTTGAGGTTGACTTTTTTTCCGCTGGCGACGGCGAATCTGTCGGTGTCAATTTTCATTCAAGTAATGGGTGGTAAGAGAAGATCGCGTTGCCAGGCCATGAGTTGGTCTTGGTGCCGGTCCCAATCATTGGCCAGCGAGAGCAGCGTGGCTCGGCTGGCAATCAACGTTGGGTCCAAGCACAATTCCGCCGCCTGCTTATTGCGGCGCGTTTCCAATTCCAAAAAGCGCCGCCGCTCGGCTTCGCTTTGCCGACGCGAATGCGAGCGCAGCGGCTGCGGGTGCTGGGCCGGTTCCGTTTGCAATCCCTTTTGGATCGCTTCGTTCAATCCGTCCTTGCGCCGCGCGGAAAAATGGCGCGGCAGCAGAGGATCGATCCGGCTGTGATTGGTGGCGGCGACGGCGATGCTGATAATCGTTTCGTGGCTCAGGACAAAAAACGGCGGGCGATTCGCCGCCAAGGCTTCCTGCTCACGCCAATGCCAGATTTCGCGCAAAACGGCCATCGTGTGGCCAGCCAATTTGTTACTGCCGCGCACACGCCAAACCATGTCGGGTTCGGGTTGTGGCGTGATGGCGCACTCGGCGATGAGGCGGTCGCACGATTGCTCCTGCCAGGCGAGGCGCTGCTTTTGGCGCAATTGCTCAGTCAAGATATCCGAGAGCTGCTTGAGATAACGAGTGTCGTTGCGCGCGTAAGCCTCCATGCGCGGCGTCAGGGGCCGCCTGGACCAATCGGCCTTTTGCGATCCTTTTTCCAGCGTGACGCCGAGATATTTTTTCAGCAGGTTGACCAGCCCGAACTCCCGTTCGCCCAGCAGCCGACTGGCCAGCATCGTGTCAAAGATACGGTCGGGCACGAAGGAATGATTCTTGCGCAACAGGCGCAGGTCATAGTCCGCGCCGTGCAGGATGAGCCGGTGTCTTTTCAATTCCGGCCAGAGCGGAGTGAGGTCGATTTGCGTCAGAGGATCGATCAGATTATCGCCGCCGACGGTGCTGATTTGCAGGAGGCAAAGTTTTTCCGGGTAGGCATGCAAGCTGTCGGCCTCCGTGTCCAAGGCCACCCATTCCGCCGCGCGCAGGACGGGCAGGAACTCAGCGAGTATGCCATCAGAATCAATCACACGCTAATACGTAAAGGCAGTCGCCGCGCGGGCAAAGGCAAATCTGTGAGCGCACGGTATTCATTCCTAATCCCAATCGTAATCTTAATCCTAATCCGTTCATTCAGCGATTCATTCGATTAGGATTAAGATTAGGCGCAGCAAAGTCCCCCTTCAGCAATCCATACACCGCGTGGTTCACGAAATGGTCGTTCAGCCATTCGGCGTCGCGCGAGATGCCTTCCAGCGCGAAGCCCAATCGCTCCGCTACGGCGCGGCTGCGCTTGTTTTCGGCGGCGCAACGAATCGTCACGCGGTGCAGATCAAGCTCGCCGAAAACGTAATCCACCACCGCCCGGCAACCGGCTGTCATGATGCCTTTGCCCTGCCACACTTCCCCCAGCCAATACTCCAGGTAAGTGGCCTTGTGCGGCCAATCGATGGGAGCGCAATTGATCATGCCGCACAGCTTGCCCTTCTCCCAAACGCCGACGTGCATCCCCTGCCCCACCGCGAATTGCTTCAGGCTCGTCGCGATGTAGAGCGAGACCTCGACTTGCGTGCGGCGTTGGTCCACCCAACTCATCCACTCCCGCAGACGCGCACGATTGGCTTCGATCAATGCGAGAAGCTCCCGCGCATGGCGATGCTCCATCAGCGCCAATTCCGTCTGTTCTCCAATGCGTGTCCGAAACATAAAAAATCAAATCCAGCGATCTTAAGCTAAGCAGAAGCGGGCGCCACAGATTGCCACAGACGAACGCAGATTTTCCAGCGCAGAGATTTCCACCGCGAGGTAGGGATGCCTCGCCGAGGCGTCCGCGGACGGCTCGGCGAGCCATCCCTACCAGCCCTGTGCCGATCTGTGTTCATCTGTGGCTTCAACCGCCCAATGTCGTCGGGTCATTCACGTCGCCTTTGTTGAAATCAACGTAATCCTCGGTCAAGTCGGCAGCATAGATCAACGCCGCGGCGCGGCCCAGATTCAAATTGATGTGCAAATCGAATGCGCTCGCCACCGTGATCTTGCACAGCGCCTTGAAGGCAACGCTCGTCGGACGCCCGCGCCGCAACGAATACAAAATTTTCCGGCTGCCCGGTAGGCTGTAGCCGACATCGACCTTGCTCTCCACGACCTGCGCCGCCGAATAGCCCAGCGCGCACAGGATGCGGCCCCAATTGGGATCGCCGCCGCACCAACTCGTCTTGACAAGCGAACTGTTGGCCACCGCGCGCGCGGCGATGTCGGCCTGCGCGGGCGTCCTGGCGCCGTGAACATGCACGGTGACAAATCGCGAAACGCCTTCACCGTCAAGCACAATTTTTCGGGCCAGCTCCAGCGTCACGTGCTCCAGCGCCGCTTGGAACACTGGCAGCTCAAGCGAGCGCGCGTTCAGCGGGCGATGGCCGGCGCGGCCATTGGCCAGCACGAGCACGGTGTCGTTGGTGCTCATGTCGCCATCGACGGTGATGCGGTTGAAGCTCTTGGCAACCGCTTCATTCAGCGCGGCCTGCAACGTCCTGGCCTCGACGGCGGCGTCGGTGGTCAGGAAACAAAGCATCGTGGCATGGAGCGGACGCAAGGCCGGCGCGGCGCCCGATTGGCTCATGCCGGGCTGGATCATGCCCGCGCCCTTGCAAATGCCGCCCAGTCGGACCGTGCGACCGCCGATTTCAAACTCCACCGCGACTTCCTTGGCCCGCGTGGCGCTGGTCATGATGGCCTCGGCGGCGTGGCTCCCGCTGGGCAACGACGAATCAGCCCGCGCGGCGGCCTGCTGGATTCCCTTCTTGACGTTGGCCATAGGCATCGGGACGCCAATGCGGCCGGTCGAGGCGACCAGAACTTCCGCCGGGGAAATGTTCAATGCGGTCGCGGCAAGTTTGGCCATCGCCTCGGCGTCGAGTCGGCCACGCTCGCCGGTGCAGGCATTGGCGTTGCCGGAGTTGACAACCAGCGCGCGAGCCACGCCGAGCCGGACGCGTTGCACGCACAGCCGCACGGGCGCCGCGCAAATTTGGTTGGTGGTAAAAGTCCCGGCGACGCTGGCAGGCGCGAGCGACACCAGCAAAGCCAGATCGCGTTTCGGGCCTTTGTTGGAGCCTTTGCCCGTGCCGAGACGTTTGATATCGCAGAATACGCCCGCGGCCGCGAACCCTTGCGGCGCCGTCACCGACCCCGCGATGCTATGGAACAAGGATTTTTTCACCAATGCGAAGGACAAAAGCGGAAATGCAGTGGCTTGTCAATGGGGATGGGTTCCAACCTATGGCAGACGCATCTAATGTTCGAGGTAGGGACACCTCGCCGAGGTGTCCGCGGACCGCTCGGCGTCGACGCGTCGTGGGAACACCGCGGACCGGCCTAAGCGGGCTTGTCGAAGTGCTGCTTCACCCTAGAATTCGCTGTTCGACGCATAAGCTAAGAGCCGCTAAATCAATGTATAAGAATGGAGAATTCCGTGCCCATTAGATATCGCCGCACAGCCGAGCAATTGTCTAAAGAGATGGACGTTTTACAGAATCAGTTGTTCAACGCCAAAGCGCATTTTGACATTGTTATGGGTTTGCTCGATTCATGGCCTAAATATCCAGACGTTTTCCGAAGCTCCCTGGCATTCTGGAATCTGACGACGCAGGCGCACAGCGGCATGACCGTGCTTCACCTCTGCCGCCTCTACGATCAGAATGAGCAGGCCATCCACCTTCCTGGCTTTTTAATGGCTGTTGATAATAGTGAACACCTCTTTAACATAGAGTCTTTCAAAGACCGCATTGGAAATACACCGGGACGGGACGTGGTGTATCTTGCTAGGTTTCCACGAGTCTTGGACCGCGAACAACTGCAACAGGATGTCTTATTTTGTTCTAAAATAGCTCCGTTAGTTAAAAAGCTAATCGTCTGGCGCAATAACATAGTTGCCCATTCCAGCTATACACACCTCATAAGCGAACAAAAACCGTTTCATGAGAAGTTTCCGATGCCATGGAACGATCTTAGGACCCTGATCGACACCGGCTTTGCCATTGTCAATCGTTATTCGTCGGTCTTCGGAGCATCACAATACAGCGAGAATTTTTTGTCTCACCAAAAGAATGACTATCTGTTCGTTCTCGATTCGGTTCAATCGAGGTTGAAGGGGCATAATCCATGAGCTGGAAAATCCGGATTCTGCGCTGAATTCGGTCGCTTGTGCATCCACTGGCCGCGAAGGCCCGTTCTTCAAACCTTTCAGAAATCTCTGCAAAAGTTAGTCATTTTCGGG
>Ga0209006_10006665_pt1 | contig 10441 bp, 11 predicted proteins | sample JacPin_JW_Ref_O2_FD_188567 | JGI IMG/M metagenome (GOLD analysis project Ga0209006, IMG submission 188567) | Forest soil microbial communities from Algoma, Ontario, Canada - Jack Pine, Ontario site 1_JW_Ref_O2 (SPAdes) (version 2) | ecosystem: Environmental > Terrestrial > Soil > Boreal... | reverse complement strand
AGACTGGCGCGCCGCCTTTGCCCTGTTCGACAGCGAAACCCAAATCGTCCACTTTCACCGCACGCCCTACAACCTGAAAGCCGCCCAGGATCGCATCTTCGACGCCAAGCTCCCCCCGCGTCTGGCCACCCGCCTGGCCACCGGCCGCTAAGGATTTGACGAAAGCATCAAGGAAAGTTTAGGGTGCCCCATCCTTGTCGCGTTCTGTGCGATAGAGCCTGCCCTGAGCGTAGTCGAAGGGATGGGGATTTTGACTTCGCATCCATCGATCCCTAAAGCCAACCCACAAGACTCACCCCGTACGCTTGCGTCCATGCTGTAAAACACGTCAAACTCACCACATGCCCTCATACCCATCCCGCTCTCCCTCATCCGACCACCCTCCCGCCCACTACCTGATCGCCCATAGCGACGGCGGAGCCCGCGGCAATCCCGGCCCCGCCGGCTTCGGCGTCGTCATCCAAGATCAAGCCGGAAACCAAATCGCCGCCCTCAGCGAATACCTCGGCCACCAGACCAACAACTTCGCCGAATATCAAGGCCTCATCGCCGCCCTCGAATACACCGTCGAACACGGGCCCAAAGCCCTCAAACTCATCAGCGACTCCGAACTCCTGGTCCGCCAGATCAAAGGCATCTACAAAGTCAAGAATCCCACGCTGCAAGATCTCCATAGCCGCGCCAAAGAATTGATCGCCCAACTCGACTGGTTCAGCATCGGCCACGCCCTCCGCGAGCACAATCAGGAAGCCGACCGTCTGGCCAATGCAGCGATGGACAAAGGCATGGGCCGTGTAACGCGGGCGCCCTCGCCCGCGGAGCTCTCGCCCGCCCGAGCGCCCGCAGCCCCTCAAACCCCGCAAGAATACACAGGCATAGTCCGCAACGGAGTAGTGGAGTTAATAAACGCCACACTCCCCGAAGGCACCCGCGTCCAACTCCGGGTAAAGAAATAAACCCAACACAGATTTACCCTGTGTACCCCTGTGTCCTCCGTGTTAAAGGATTTTGACCTCCCGGCCCGGCAAACAAACCCCGGCAGGTCAAAGTGTTATACTGGGATATAACTCAGGAGAACGCCATGCACACCACAAGTCTGCGTAAGGTCGGCGGCTCAGTCATGCTGGCCGTGCCCCCAGCCCTGCTCGATATCCTTCAGCTGCGGCCCGGGACGAAAGTCGGGATGGCGGTGCACGGCGGACGGCTGGTCGTCGAGCCGCACCGAAAGCTCCGCTACACGCTGGACGAATTACTGGCCCAGTGCAACCCCAGGGCTCCGCGCCGCAAGCACAAGAAAGAGCGCGCGTGGCTCGCGGGCACGCCCCTGGGCCGCGAGTTGATCTGACGATGTGGCGTGAAATCTAGTGGGTGAAATTTAAAATGAAACGTGGCGAAATCTGGCTGGTCAGTCTCGACCCCACCCATGGACACGAACAGCGCGGTCGCCGTCCGGTCCTGATCGTCTCGCCAGAGGCCTTCAACCGCGTCACCAAAGTTCCCATAGTTCTCCCCGTCACCAGCGGCGCAGCCTTCGCGCGCACCGCCGGTTTTGCCGTGCCCCTCCAGGGCGCCGGAACCAAAACCACAGGCGTTGTCCGCTGCGATCAGCCTCGCGCCCTGGACCTCACCGCCCGTCGCGGCAAACTGCTCGAACGCGTTCCCGACCCGATCATGGAAGAAGTACTGGCCAGGCTCACACCCATCTTTGAATAATCGGAACTTTGTTCTTTCGTCCACTCATCGCCACCGAGCGTACAAGGTTCGTATCAGGATATGCCTTCAGGCATATCGCATACCCCTTAGGAGGCGATGAACATCGGGTGCTGGGGCGATGATCGCTCACTCACCCCTACTGCAATTCTAAGTCGAGCTTCAGGGATAAGCCAAGACCGTCAAGGCTAGGGAACAGCGAGGCCCGATGTATGTTCATCGCACGCAATTGTTTTAGAAAGTTGATGCGAAGACCGGCTTCGACCTCCAACTTTCTCATGACGGGCCTATCCGTCAATGTCGGATACAGCACCATCGTCATCAGGAGTTGGGCGACGGAGGCCTGTTCGATGAGCTTGCAGATGAATAATCCCCGTTGTGCAAACATCCGGGCGTTCGACATCGCTGGATTGATCCTGACGACAACCGCAGCATTCACCTCCATGAGCAGGCGATTCGTATCCTCAGCAATCCGGGTCGGGGAGGTATCAACCGGATCCAACTCAATATTTTTCTCCTGAAGCATCTCGCGTCCCCTTGCTTCGAGCCAGTCCGAGTCGATAGCCCAGACAGCGCAGTGACTTTCTGTTGCCTTGTACTCGACGGCGAAATACATTCCGACGAATGGTGACTCCGTCCAATCGAGCAATGGCGTTGGCGCACAATGGTGCTGCATCAATGCGTACCAACTACTGAGGTCATCGGATGCCGGAACGTGCGGGAGGTAAGTATGGGCATACTGCTGAAAACGGTAAAGAAGGGGCCGCAACTCTGTTCCACGGTCGAGATGCCACATCGCCGAACGAGTCGGAGAGTAGGATTCGCGTCTCACACCACGGTCGAGCGAAGTCTCGAACGTCCACGAGGCCTCCCTTTGGCCGCGAAAACACCAACAGTCCCCTAATTCACCAATCCATCGCAGGAATGAGTCCCACGAATCAGCCCTATCAACGACAACGAAGTGACCGAACGGATTGTCACCAAGGTATTCGTCACCGATGTATTCGTTGTTATCAGACTTTCGCTTCCATTCGTTCGCGAATGCCGTGAACCTTTGAGACCAATCCGATGGAATAGGCATAGTAGCGGCTCAACCAAAGACCCGTTTGTATTTCGTACGCGGGAGAATCAGGAGCGTCTTCAAAGCATTCCGATTGACGCCGCGATTTCCCTCCAACTCGAAGTCCAAACAAAAAGTCTCGACTTCAGGAACGAAGTCCGGCAGTTCCGCTTCTTCTCTGTTAATCAAGAGCTTCGCGAGATCCAAGAAATCCTGAACAGCTTTGCCCGTCTCTTTGGATTTGTCGAGCATTCCCTGTTTCGCAAGGAAAAAGCTACGGGGCGTGTCTGCGTGGAAGCCACACTTGTCGCGGAAACTTTTTAAGACCTTCCAATGCGGCTCGACCTCCTGCCTGACTCGTTCGATTTCATCGCGGTGGGCAGGAAAGAGTTCCCGCCAGACATTGAAGATGTTCAACCCACCGTCGGTTTGGTCGACGAGCGTGCAGTACCAACTGATGAGCGCCGGCCTGACTGACTCTGCAAAGTTGCGACCATTGTGTTCCATGACGTTGTCAGGAACGAACTTCTCATCCGCGAGAGCGCCCCAAACCAAATGAAGGTGGAAGAGTTCAACGAGCTTCATTCTGAAAACGAAATATCGTCGCAGCGCATCGCGCCTCAGTTGCTCGGCAGCCAGCGTAGCAGATCCTTATGGCGAATCAAAGGCGAAATAGAGAGGAAATGCAGCCCATGCAAAAAGGGACCAGGGAACGAAACCTGCCTTCGTACAAGAAATCCACAGCCCTCCTGTGACATCTGACCTTGCGCCTCAGGCCAAATGTCGTTCATCATGGCTTAACGAAGAACAGAAGGCTTAACGCAAGTTCCGGAAGCAGGATCTCCTAACTCCTTTGTTTCACGGATTTTACCTCTAAGTCCTTTGTTCGACGTACCTTGCGCGTAAAGTCGTGAACTTTGGGCATAAAATCGTGGACTTTCGAAAGCTAAGTCGATGATTCTATTACCTGAGGGAGCTGCTCAGGGGGGATGGGGGGGGTACCGCAGTGTTAGAGATCTACCAAAACGGGGACCGCGCTTCCGATGGAGAGCCGGACGAGTGCCGGAAGCCGGGTGCAACTGCCCCTTCACTCCGCCGCCGAAGTATGGTCATGCACAATCTTCCATCCCTCGGGGAACTTGCGGAACACCAGCGTAAACAGCCCATGCGGCGTCTTGCCATTGGGCATCGTCAACTTCCACTCACCGCGCACATACGCCGAATCTGGCCCCAGCATCTCGATTCGCAACCCGGAGAACTCCAACTTCCCCATCTCGTGCCCTGGACTGGCATAGGCCGCGCGATAACGATCCATCGTCGCCTGCCATCCATCCCGCTCGGTCGCACCGGAAAAGAAAGTAAGCTGCGGAGAATTCCAATACCCAGCCATGAAGCCATCGAGGTCGTGACGGTTCCAGGCATCCTGTTGCGCGTGCAGCACACCATCGATTTCGTCAAAGGATTGCGAGGCGGATGCAACTTGAGTTTGTGCACCGGAAACAGGCAAGGCGAAGATCAGGCAAAATCCAAGCAGAAAAAAAGATGCGAGAGAAAAAACTGAAGACGAAGCGGCGAACTTTCGCATGGGGCCTCATTCATGAGCTACAGAAACGGTGAAAATGAGCGCCCCAGTTTCGCACAATTGCCACGGATCGGGTAACCGACGAATCGTCCGTCCGAAGAAAAATCTAGCCTCGCCCCTTCTTGGCCGCGACCGCCGCGACCGCTTTGCCCGCCACCGCCGCCTTGCCCGCAACTTCCCAGGGCCGCTTGGGACGATCCACCGCAGGCTTGTCGCGGTCCTTGATGCGATCGTACTGGTACGACTCGCTCACCGTGCCCAGCGATTCGTTGTACAAGCTGGGCAGCCCGAGGGCAACTTTCAATTCTTCCGAAAAAGAGTGCAGGGCCTTTAGATGATCGGCCGACGCCGGCAATTCGTTCTTCGAGGTCTTCAAAAACTGCTGGTACCCGCGGTTCACCAGCTTGGAAATCTCGCTGCCCACCAAATATCCGGGATAGGCGAAAATCTTGACGCCATCGTCATCGGTCTTCTGAATCGCCGCCGACACGTTGTACTTGCGCAAAAAAACCCGTCCGTTGGTGCCGGGCGCATCGGTCACATCAAATCCGTGGTCGCGCACATACGCCACAGCTTCTTCGTAGGTCTTGGCCTCTTCAGTTTTCGCCATGAATTCCACTTCCAACCTTTCGTTATCTTTTTTGATGCGTGAGCCGCTGCTAACGTAGCGATTATTGCTGACTGCATCCGCCCGTGATCTTTATCATCTAAAGCGGAGTCGCCGAAGGGAACATCGTCTAAGGCAAGATACTACATACCGCGTTTTGGGTCGCAGAGCACATTACGTTGGTCACGACTTAACAAGTTTATGAAACAGCATTCCATTCCGCGATTAGAAGTGTTGCCGCAGTCCCCGCCGAACGGAGGCCACCCCGGCGGAACGGGCGTGGGCCAGAGTTTGCGCGATCGCATCGGCAACACTCCCTTGCTGCGCCTCGGCTGGCTGACCGGAGATTTGCCCGGAGTGACACTTTTGGGCAAGGCCGAATGGCATAATCCCGGAGGCTCGGTAAAAGATCGCGCCGCCGCCAACATTGTTGCAGAAGGCCGCCGCGGTGGCCATTTCAGCGATGACAAGATCCTGCTCGACGCCACCAGCGGCAACACCGGCATCGCTTTCGCCATGCTCGGAGCCGCGGAAGGATTTCCGGTGACGCTGTGCATGCCGGAAAACGTTTCTCTGGAGCGCAAACGAATCCTGCACAGCTACGGCGCGAACATCGTCTACACCGATCCCGCCGACGGCTCCGATGGCGCGATTCGCAAAGCGCGCGAACTTTATGCGCTCGGTCCGGGCAAGTATTTTTACGCCGACCAGTATTCGAACCCCGCCAACTGGCAGGCGCATTATCACGGAACCGCCAACGAAATCTGGCAGCAAACTCTGGGACGCGTCACTCACTTTGTTTCCATGATGGGTACCAGCGGAACTTTCGTCGGCACCACGCGACGGCTGAAAGAGTTGAGTCCCAAAGTGCGCTGCATCTCGCTGCAACCGGATTCGGCCTTTCACGGCATCGAAGGCGCCAAGCACATGCCCAGCGCGATCGTGCCTCCGATTTACGATCCAACGCTGGCCGACGAAAATCTGGAAATTGAAACTGAAGCGGCGTATGCCATGGCCCGCCGCATGGCGCGGGATTGCGGAATGCTGGTGGGAATCTCAGCCGCTGCCGCAGTTGCCGGCAGCTTGCAAATCGCCCGGCGCCTTTCGCTGAAGAAAGGCCAGCATGCGGTCATCGTGACGATTCTGTGCGACTCCGGTGACAAGTACCTGAGCGAAAGATTCTGGACGGAGGAGTGAGAAATTCTTCACCACAGAGACACGGAGACACAGAGAAATCTTGAAGAATCAAAGATGTAGGTCTGAATTCCGAGAACCAAAGTCTGCCCAGAATTCCCTTTAGTTTTTGATTTTCTCTGCGTCTCTGTGACTCTGTGGTGAAATGTTTTCATGTTGAGACTTGAGCGTAAGGACTACGAAGCGATACGCCGGCACGGCGAAGAAACCTACCCGCACGAATGCTGCGGCGTGCTGCTCGGCCACAGTGATGACGAAGGCACGCGAGTCGTGACCTCTACGGCGCCCTGCGGCAACACGCGCACGGACTCGGCCCACAACCGTTACAACATCGATCCGCGCGAACTGATTCGCATTCAACGCGAAGGCCGTGAGCGCGGCGAAGACATCGTCGGCTTTTACCACTCTCACCCGGATCACCCAGCCCAATGGTCGAAAACTGATTTTGCGGAAGCGCACTGGCTTGGCTGCTCCTACGTCATCACCAGCGTTGAAAAGGGCAAAGCTGTTCTTACCAACTCATTCGCTCTCAATGGCACCGACGAAAACGACAAGCAGCTCCAGGACGAGACCGTCGTCGTTGACTAAGACGGGGCTTGAGACCCCCGATTAGGTCGTTACCTTCCTTCGCGGTTCGCGTCTATATTCGCAGTTCGCTGGGCGCTCTCTTAATTTACTTTCTTTGCTCACTGGAGAAACTCATGGCATCCGGACTTAGCTTGGCCGCTCGACTCTTGGCTGTTGCCATCCTTCTCGCCGTCTCTCTGCCAGCTCATCCGGCAGCAACCGCTTCGCCAGGAGCCGGTCCCAATGCCGATCTTGCTGCGCGCATTCAACGAGTCGAGAACGGAATCCCTCCCATCACGGTCAGCAATACCGAGCCGCCGCTGCAACTCACTCTCGAGCAACTTATGCGGATACTCAAGGTCCCGGGCTTGAGCCTGGCGGTCGTCGACAACTTCAAGATCGCCTGGGCAAAGGGATACGGTGTCACAGAAGTGGGCACCAGGAATCCCGTCACAACGCACACACTTTTTCAGGCAGGCTCCATCAGCAAGCCGGTGGCGGCGACCGGAACGCTCGCCCTGGTGCAACAGGGCAAGTTGTCGCTCGATGAAAACGTGAACGACAAACTCAAATCGTGGTTCGTTCCCGACAACGACTTCACAAAAGATCAGAAAGTTACGCTGCGCCGCATCCTCAGCCATAGCGCGGGCCTCACGGTGCACGGCTTTCCCGGCTACGAAGTGGGCAAGCCGGTCCCAACCTTGCTCCAGATTTTCAATGGCGAGCCGCCCGCCAATACGGCGGCGATCCGCGTTGATTTAGTCCCGGGTACAAAATTTCGTTACTCCGGCGGCGGGGTCACCATCGAGCAACAACTCGTGATCGATGTGACCGGCAAACCATTCCCTCAGTTCCTGCACGAAACTGTTCTCGACAGAATCGGCATGAGCGACAGCACCTATGAGCAGCCGCTTCCGGCCTCACGAGCAGCAGTCGCGGCGACCGCAACCCATTCTGACGGCATGTCTGTGCCCGGAAAATGGCACGTGTATCCCGAAATGGCGGCAGCGGGACTGTGGACTACAGCGACCGACCTCGCGAAATTCGGCATTGAAGCCGCACTTTCGAAACAGGGAAAAGCGAATCACGTTTTGTCGCAGGGTACAACGCAGGAGATGTTGAAGCCTCAAATCGAATCAGTGGGCTTGGGATTTTTTGTCGGCCAATACAAGAACCCGGAGGAGTTTGGCCACAATGGCGACGACGAAGGGTTTAAGGCCCTGCTCGTCATGTTCGGCGATACCGGCAAAGGCGTGGCGATGATGGCCAACTCCGACAATGGGATCAACCTCTTCAACTATCTGATCCAGAGCGTCGCCAAAGAGTACGACTGGAATTACACCCCCGATCCGCAGAGCGCGGCTGACGTCCTGATGTTGATTGCCGATGCCAAAGGAGCGCAGGCCACTCTGGTCCGATACGCCGAACTTAAGAATGCAGGCGTGGCCTCGCCCTATCAGGTGGACGAGAACACCCTGATCATGATCGGCTACCATTTTCTTTTCGCCGGCCAGACCGATGCGGCAATTCAGGCATTCAAACTCGGTGTCCAAGACTTTCCGAAATACTGGAATGCCTATGACAGTCTGGGAGAGGCCTACGCCAAGACCGGCCAGAAAGATCTGGCCATCCAGAACTATCAGAAATCGATCGAACTGAATCCAGCAAATCAAAATGGCGTGGACGCGCTGAAGAAACTTCGCGAGAAGAAATGATCGGGAACAGAAATTTGACCGGATCGAACGAGAGCGATAAGCAATTGGTAGACGATAAAATTCAGGTCGGCTCACGAGCGACTTGCTCTAGTTTTTCGGCAGCCGCGCGACGATGAAATCCGCGGCGTGGCTGGCGGCCTGCGGATCGAGGTTGGCCAGCACGGCAATGACATATCCGGACTGCGGACAGATCGTCAATTCCCCATTCATGCCGGGTGCGCCTCCACCGTGGCCAAAGCAGCGGACTCCGTCTGCGGAAACTTCGTCGGTGAAGCCGTAGGCATACTTCGACCCCCGCGGCGTAGGGACCTTGCCGGTGGTCAGCAGATCCACGTGCTTTGCGTCGAGCAGTTTATGGCTCTCCAGTCCATTGGCAAAGGCCAGCAAGTCTTCGACTGTCGAATACCCCCCGCCCGCAGAGGTTCCGCGATAAGGAAGCGTATCGACGTTCGGGCGCCAGACTGGGCTATCCATTCTGGTGTAGCCGACGGAACGATCAGGAACGGTTTGATCTTCGGGAAGCGAATCGGTGGAGTGCATCCCAGCGGGGCTGAAAATGTGCTCGCGAACATAGTCGTAGTAGTCCTGGCCGCTTGCTTTTTCGACCACCAGACCCAGCAAAAGAAATCCGTAGTTGCTGTATTCCCAGCGGCTGCCGGGTTCGAAGGCAAGAGCGCGGTCGCCATAGAGCTTGACGTAATCCTGCAGCGTACGGAGCTCGAGGCGGTGCTTGTCGAATTCCGGGCCGAAGAAGTCGCCCGTGCCTCCCGTGTGCGTGAGCAGGTGATGAATGGTGACTTTCGACGCGACGTCTTTGTTGGGATAGTCGGAAAGATATTTGCCCAGGGGATCGTTGAGATTGATCTTGCCCGCCTGCACAAGTTGGAGCACCGCTGTCGCTGTGAACATCTTGTTCATCGACCCGATGCGGAACTTCGTGTCGAGTTTATTGGGAATCTTCTTGTCGCGGTCCGCCATGCCGTAGACGGCGGTGAATATTGGCTTTCCGTTTTTGGCGACGAGCGCCGCTCCGGAGAAACCATCGGCAGCGGCAGCCCGGTCGAGAGAATCGCGAAACGCCTTCAAAGCTTCAGCTTCCGTCATGCGAGGAATGGCAAATTCGGCAGGGCGTGGAACCGCGTTCAGTTCGACGCTCTTGATAGCGTGGGGTTCGGCGGCATCCACTGCAACGACCATGCGCGCGAACTGATCGGAATCGCGCTCCTGCACGAGGGCGGAGCACTTGGTGGCAGAACAGTCGCCAGCCTGCTTCAAGTCGAATCCTCCCGTCCGCTGACGAAAATCCATCGCTCCGTCGATGTCTTTGGCGCGATCCGGATAGTTCTTCTGGAGAAACGCGAGGAACGTGGCCTTGTCTCCGCTGTTAAAAGCGGCCAGCCAGCCGGAAAGCTGATGCGCGGCGGGAGTATCAGCCAGTTGCACCTGCGCGGGCAAGCACACGGAAAACGGCAGGATTGTCGCAGCCAGTCGTAGAGCATTCCGGGTTTTCATGCGGCTACTATAATCTCCTCTTGATCCTTCTGTTGATCATGAAGCTCCTTCAGAATGCCGTGTCCCGTGTTTTTCCACAATCGCGTGATCGGCTTTCTCGCCATTTAGTCGAAGCGCGCCCGGCTGTTTGAGTATTGGAACAAGCGACGATTAGACGGCGGTTGCAGAGAGTGGTAAGCATGCGTGCACCAAATCCGGTCACCGGCCTGTGAACGGGCTGCACTCGATTGAAAATACATCCACTTACAACGTGCAATTTTTCGTTGACGAAAAAATTTAAAAGCGTAGAACTGAATCGTTCTTTGACGGCTTTCAAGTTTTTCCGGTTGGCGCGGCGTCCGGGGCTCAAGCGAAGTCAGCTTCTGCATCGCGAGATGACGGAAGCAGGGCAAGCGAGGGTCTATAGCAAAGCGCTGGTCGAGGAGAACAGGAAGAAAAGTTGAAGGCAGGATAGAGTTCCGAGGCGTAGGGTAGGTTTATCCGGTTGGCGGTGA
>Ga0209006_10006664_pt1 | contig 10441 bp, 13 predicted proteins | sample JacPin_JW_Ref_O2_FD_188567 | JGI IMG/M metagenome (GOLD analysis project Ga0209006, IMG submission 188567) | Forest soil microbial communities from Algoma, Ontario, Canada - Jack Pine, Ontario site 1_JW_Ref_O2 (SPAdes) (version 2) | ecosystem: Environmental > Terrestrial > Soil > Boreal... | reverse complement strand
GGCTCCTCGACTTTTCCACAATTCGTAGCACGCTTGAATATCCGCAACGCGGAAATTCATAAAGCTGTTGATGTGATTCGGGTCGGGGACGCTGAGCGTAACCGTCGGTTTATCCGGAGTCGGCCCGCCTCCGACGTTCAGAATCATCCAGATATTCGCAAGCTGAAGGTAGGGAGGCGCGTTGCCGTCACCCATGGTCAGAATTCGAGCGCCGAAAACTTTTTCGTAGTAGCGAGCCGAGCGCTCCTTGTCGGCGACAGTGAGAAAATATGCGATGCTGATCCCTTCGCGCGGGGGCATCTCATAGCTTTTCTGTTCCACTTGTATGGCGCTCATTGATCGCTCCTTTCGCGTGGTGTATCAGTAACCTTGCACATTTGATCGACCGCAGTATTCGTTACTTGAGCGTGCAGTTTGTCGATTTCGCAGACAAGGGTTTTTACATCCGGCGGCATCGGCTTCCGGACAAAGACCGAAGGCCAAGGATTTATCACCAGAAATGTAAGGTCACGTGGTCCGGCTGCCACTCGGACTTGCAGTTCGTCGGACGAATCGATGTAAACGTAATAAGGGCCCAACCTGCCACGAAAGAGACTTTGGTCTACAGCTTTCAAAGTGCGAACGATGTTGGAGACGACCTCGGCACTGACCGAACTGGTTTGGCGCTCCGATACGTGAAGCCCCACCGGTTCGTCCCACTCCACTTTGCCATCGTCTGTGAGACGCACAACCAAGAGTTTGTTCTCGTGCCCACCGATCCCGTGCTTTGTGTTGGTTGCTTCCAGCACAACTGCTGGTGCGGAGACTCCCGATTGGGGACAGCCGCCCGCTGTATTGCAAACAGCGTTAATCCAAATCAGGATCCAGAAAACGTAAGTGAGATTCCGTGACATCGGCGATTCCAAACTCATTTGAGAAAGGAAGACGCAAAGCGTACGGCATCCTCGTCAAGGAGTAATCGTGTGATAGGAGGCGGCCATCGCGTCGAACGTTGCGAGTGCATCATTGAACAAGGGTTCCAGCGTGCCAAAACTCAGCCGAACCATGCGACCGTCATACGGAAGAATATAAACGATGAACTTCATTTCTGCATCACCAGCGTCCCGACTTTTACCCTGCCAGACCAGCTTGGTGCCAGTCCTGCCGGCCAGTTGGACCTCGGAATCTGACAGCTTCTGATAATCTTTGAAATTCATTTGATATTGGGTTTCGGCGAGTGCTTTGTAAGGATTCAAGTTGCCGTCGAATCTTTCGGGAGTATAAAAGAAGAAGAGGGTCTCGTCTGCTGATTTGAGTGCCGCTGCGACACCGGACTTGTCCTTCCGCAATTCGGGCGCGTTCTTCCAACCTTTCGGCACCATGATCTGAAACTTTTCTGTCCGATTCGTATAGGTCCCGTCTTGAACGGATTCGTCAGCGGGCGGTTCTGTCTTGCTGCCGTCCCCAATCTCCTTCTTCGGCTGGTTTTCCGGAAAAGTTATGGACAGAACGTCAGAACGAGGAACTTGAATCTCTCCGTAGGCTGTTTTGATTTGAAAGGTATCACCGCTGAGAGAGATGATTTTGCCGGTGATCTTGGTCCCGTCTTTCAGTTGGATTTCTTCTGCTCGCAACGACCAGCAAAAGGTAAGCACCAAGGCCAGGACCAGGCTCATTCTCTTCATGTCGCTCCTTTTGCGGTCTCCGGTCGGATTCATGTCGTCGCGACGTAGAAATGTACATGAAAGCTAATTTCGTCAATAATTATATTAGATTTTCCGCCAAAATGCCGGGCTGAAGCCCGGTGCTATGTTAAATGCGCGGCGACGAGGAGCTTCCTCGTTTAACTCGCAGGCGTCCTGTTACCTTTTCCCGACATCTAAGTTAATAGGAGAAAACAATGAAGCCAGCCTCAGCATTTCTAATCGTGCCACTTGCTTTTGTATGTTTGGCATTTTCAGCGGTAACAACGCAACAACAGGCGTCCGCGGAAGGATGGCGCCAAACTGAAAGGACTGATCCTGTCCGCGGCGACTACACTCGCTACACTTTAGTAGGCAAATTCCTTAAAGCGCCCGCTGGTGACTCATCCGCGCGCCCTTCTTTAACGGTAGATTGCAGCACGCACAACCGTTCGCACAAATCGAAATTCGTGCGCGGCACTTTGGTCGTCGGCGACCCTTTGAAGATCGACTGGGTCGAGCCGGAAGAAATCCACGGAATCTCGTATTTCCCCAAGGTTGACGTCTTGTATCGATTGAACGACGCCAAAGAGGATAAAGAGCAGTGGACGCCCTCAACGGACAAGACGTCCGCTTCGTTTTCCAAAAACTCGCTCGAGAAGATGCTTCGCGCGCACACGGTGGAAATAACCGCGCAGGATCAAGGCGGCGCGGCCGTGGTCATGCAGTTCGAGATTCCCGAGTCGAGCGTCATCGGGCAAAGCTGCGATGTAGATCAACACAAGAAGTAGGCCGTAGCGGAAGGATTGGAACAAGCTCAAAAGAAAAGAGGGCGCGACTGAACGGCCCGCGCCCCGTCGGGCTCATTGCGGACTATAAGGCGGCGGCAAGCCGCCGCACTCCAAATGTTCCGGCAATCTATCGATTTAGAGTTGGCCCTGCGAGGTTTTCGCTCGCTCAAATTCTTTTTGGAAGCCGGGCAGAACTCCTTCCAGGATGCTTGTCGCGCGTGTCGCCACGATGCCGAGCAACGCTCCGCCCAGAGCGTCCAGGTTTTTTCGGGTCGCAGTAGCGAGCTTTCCGGGCGATTGGACCGAAATGTTAGAGACCGAGGTATCGTAGCCTCCGGCACTATCGGCACTGGCCGAAGGCCGCTCCGCATGAACTTTCGCCGGTCCTCGCAGCGCGCTGAACAGAGCCGAAAGTACGATGCCGCCGCCGAATGCGACTGCGAGCATGGTTCCTGGGCGTTCTTCAACCTGCGAGCGCCAATCGACTGCCGCTTTCGCCCGTTGCTTCAACTCGATCAAATTACCGCTGAGCTCAGTTCGCTTCTGCGCGATTTCCCACTCTATTTGATTTGTTGTTTCGCCCATTGCGCGTCCTCCTCTAAAGTTCGAATCGTTTTCTCGGGGATCAAATTTGCCCGCTTTAATTTCGCTATACCGGCACCGACCAAAATTCCCGCAGCGACCGCGAGCACACCGCCCACGATCAATGCTGCGAGCCAACCTGCCATGACTAACGACATCGCATATACCGCGGCAAGAAGTAAAAATCCCAGTCCGAAGAGCGCCAAGGCCAGGCCCGCACCCAACGTTACGCCTGGCCCTGCGGCTTTTTGCGCTCCTTCTTTCAGTTCAGTCTTCGCCAGCCGAAATTCCGCCTGGACGAGCTGCGCCAGATTAGTGGCGATGTCCTCCAACACGTCCGGCACGGATCGCTGCATTCGTGGCGCGTTCATAAGCAGCCTCCTTCCCGATTCCGAATTTCGTTAATCGCGACGAAGGCTACGCGCCACGAGGAAGCCCAACACCGCCGCGGCGGCCAACGAAGGTCCGGGATACCGCTTCACGATGCCCTGTAAATCCTCTCCCATGCCCTTCAGGTCCGTCTCGCGGATGTAGTCCGCGGCGGCTTGAAGTTTGTCCGCAGTAGCATGCGCCACACCCGAGATTTGATCCGCGGCCGTATGCGCCGCGCCGGAGAGCTGGTCTCCACCTGAATGCAGTTTCGCAGCGGTTTGGTCCAAGGCACCCGCGGTGGTTTTCCGGGATTCGTCGATGCTGTCCACGGTTTTGCGGCCGAAGTCGGCTACTTTTTCTTTAACTTCCGCAGCTTTTTCGGAAAGCTTCATGCGTGCTGCAGTTGCGGCTGAGCCTTCCGGCTGTCCGTAGGGTGTTTCGCCGGCGGGCCGCCCGTAAGGGGGTTGGCCAGAGGGGTTATTGAAGTCGTCCATTGTATTTCTCCTTTTTGCGATTCTGGTTTGGTTTCCGCGACAGCCGTGGTCTTGAATCAAGTAACTCGTAGCCCGCGAACCGGACGTAGTGTCGTCTTTCCAACAACACAAAAGTATCGGGGTCCGCTGGTATATCTATATATGGCTTGCTGTAGGGACGCTGTTTTTGCCCACGGTCCCAGTTCCGCATTCAGCATTCCGGGGGCCGCGCTGCCGGCGCAACGATCTCCATGGAAAGAAGCACGTTGCTGCGGAAAGCATCTCGTCGCCATCGAGATTGGGTGCCAACATTCCGCCATTTGTAAAGATGCTGACACGGCGACCACAGCCGAGACTTCAGGGAGGTCAGGAAAATGAGCGATTTAAGAGCGCGGCAAACCGGAATGATGCGGGGGAATTCCATGATTGCCAGATTCAAAGGCGTAGATTCAAAGGTGAAGGTCGAGGGGTGGCGCAACCGGGTCTTCGGTGTGAATCGAAAGATGTGTCGGCCGCGGAGTTAGGTTTTATTGGGAGGACCGAGGCGCTTGTTGCCGGATGGAGTTACATCGCGCTCATACCAGCGTGAAATCCAGTGGCCAGCATTCCAGGTATTGAACTCCTTCGGTATCCATACCTCGTACGAGATAACGCCACCGTCCGGCACAACACAGCTGATAAAACCGTCTTCGTCCGTGTTGCGGTTATAAACCAACTGTCCGGCCTCGAACTTCGCGATTCTATAATTAACGGATGCGTTTCCGCGAATCTCGTTCACTATGCCGGCCACCATGTCGTCCCGCTGCTTCTGATTTTGCTTGGAAGGGGTCATTCGGTGACGATACGATTTAGATAAAAGCAATACTGTGCGATACGGTACAACTGGCGACAATCGCGCGCGAATTGTGACGTGTTATACACTGCGGGTTGTCCGGCGGCGAGTTGAAACAAATGGCCGCCGGGTGAACGCGTCGAGGAAGGCGCGCGTAACCGCCCTCGTAAGTCGGTTAACCGCAATAGTTCTAATTTCTTGCTTTACCGTTGATTGGCAAGAGGGCGCCGTCGCGCAAGAATCCATAAGAGGAATGCGGCAACCGTCGCGAGCAAGAGCGCGGCTAGAGTGCCGTCGTAGGTTGCCATGATGTAGGTGTAAATCGGCAAAAGGGAGAGCAAAATCGCAATCATCGCGCCCCCGGGGGCAGTTTTGAAGCCCGCGCCGGAAAAAGTAGCGCCAATCGTCATGAACAATCCGCCAAACATCCATACTCCGGTGATTAACCCCAGAACAGTCTGTGCTCGTGGGAATGTTTTTTCAGTCCGATTCACAAGAAAAAAAGTAACCAACAACGTTAAGGGCGACACAAGCGTGACGATTCCTACGTCTCGTCTATTAAAGCCAGAGGCCCGCAAGGCGTGGAGCATTGTGTCCGGCAACCAAAAGCTGATCCCACCTAGCAACATCAACTTCAAGAATCGTAACCACTTTGTGGAGGACCACTGCATTGGCATCTATGATATCTCACGGCATCTCGCAAAATTACGAAATCGCGGTGTTGGTGTGGTGGGTTCGGCGGACCGGGCCGCCTGGCTGGTCGGTTCGTTTGCTATACTCGAATGCTCCCATTACTTATGCGCAAAAAGCACTCAAAATCGCGTCGAGGCGATATTTCGGAGCTGAAGGCGACTCAACAGAAGTCGGACGAACTGCGCTTTCAACTCGACCAGCAAGCGCGCGTTCTGGACATCACGCTCTCCCACATCTCGGACTTCGCCTACATTTTTAATCGCGAAGGCCGCTTCGTGTTTGTGAATCAACCGCTCTTGAATCTCTGGGGATTAAAACTCGAAGACGCAGTCGGCAAGAATTTCTTCGAGTTGAAATATCCCGACGAGCTTGCGGCGCGCTTGCAGCAGCAGATTCAGACCGTGTTCGACACGAAAGACGGTCTGCGGGACGAAACTGCGTACACCAGCCAAACCGGCGCGGGCGGCTATTACGAATATATATTCCGGCCGGTGCTGGACCGCGAAGGAAACGTCGAGTTGGTGGCGGGTTCCACTCGCGATATCACTTATCGTAAACAGGTGGAGGAGAACCTGCGGCAGAGCCAGGAACGCCTTCGAGCCCTTGCTGAATCGCTGGAGCATCAGGTTCACGAGCGCACCAAAGAATTGCAAATGCGCACCGACAACGTGCAACAGCAATCAGATCTGCTGCGCGAGCTTTCCATGCGTCTGATGAGAACGCAAGACGAGGAACGCCGCCGGATCGCTCGCGAATTGCACGATAGCGCCGGCCAGGTAGTTGCGGCGATATCCATCAACATGGCGCAAATATGCAGCCGATTGAGCGGTGGGGATTCAGAGCTGGCGGAACTGGCGAACCAGGTCCAGACGATGGCGGGGGAATTGGAACGCGAGATTCGGACGACGTCTTACCTGTTGCATCCACCGTTGCTTGACGAACTGGGCCTGCGCGCCGCGTTGTCATGGTACGTGGAGGGCTTGCAGGAGCGCATTGGGATTGAAGTTCACCTGGCGATTACGAAGTTTGACCGGCTGTCGGAAGACGTGGAGCTGACGATCTTCCGCGTGATTCAGGAATGTTTGACGAACATACACCGGCACTCGGGAAGCAAATCCGCCGATATAAGCGTCGCCTGCGATCGCGCCAACGTTGTAGTGGAAGTCCGCGATTACGGATCGGGCATCTCCGAACTAAACCTGGCGAGAATTCGAGGCCGCGGTGTTGGCGTGGGGATGCGCGGGATGTTCGAGCGCGTGCGTCCGTTCGCCGGCGACGTACGGATCGATTCGCAGGTAGGGAAGGGTACTACCATCACCATCACTATTCCGCACGCTCGTTCAGCTCAGGCCGCGCATTAGTCCGGTTAGCATTGTTCCTGATTCGTGCTACGCAGTCACTGACGTGAGCGGATTCCATTGTATAATCCCGTGCATTCGCATCATGCGAGGCGACTGATGGCAGCGGACAAAGCTTCCACAATGTGGGTTCCGGTATGTTGCGGGCGTGTCATGCGCTGCAATATGTTCAGGCAGACGGACGGCGGCGCTTACGCAGCCCTGGTTTGTACGCAGTGCAACAAGAACATTACGCTGGAACAAGAGTCTCTCGCCGACGCGGATAAATTCGGGGAAGGCTCGAACATACTGAGTCTGATGGGATCGCCAAAACCGCCAAAGACGGAAAGAAAAAGGGCGTTCACCGAAGCCAGTCCCGACGATCCAACGCTGTAGAGTTAAATCCCGGTTCACCCGAAACCTTGCCTGCTAATGATCGGCCAGACGATTTCGCACTATCGCATCGTGGAGCATCTCGGCGCCGGCGGGATGGGCGTCGTATTCAAAGCTCAGGATAGCCGTCTTGAACGCGCGGTGGCGCTGAAATTCCTTCCTGAAAAACTGGCGCAACAACCTCAGGCGCTCGAGCGTTTCCGGCGCGAGGCGCGCGCCGCGTCCGCTTTAAATCATCCCGGAATTTGCACCATCTACGATATTGGCGAACAAGACGGTCGAACGTTCATCGCCATGGAGTACATCGACGGCGAAACGCTGCGGAGCCACATCCACGGCAAGCCGCTGCCTGTAGAAGAAATTCTCGAGCTGGGGATACAGATCGCGGAAGCTCTGGAAGCGGCGCACGCGGAGGGAATTATTCACCGGGACATCAAGCCGGCGAATATTTTCGTGACGAAGCGCGGGCGAGCGAAGGTGCTCGATTTTGGGCTGGCCAAGCTTGTCCCCAAAGGAATCGCGACTGGCAATTCGGATTCCGAGGATGAATCGTCGGATTCCAATTCGATCGTTGGAATGATAAGCGGCACTCCTTCGTACATGTCGCCGGAGCAGGTACGGGGAGATGGTTTGGACCCGCGCACAGACATTTTCTCGTTTGGTCTTTTACTTTACGAAATGGCGACCGGGCGGCAGGCGTTCAGCGGCGGCACGGGCGGCGTTATTATCGAGGCTGTTTTGACGCGGTCGCCGGACCGGGTGCGAAGTATCAATCCCGCCATTCCCCCGAAACTCGAAGAAATCATCGACAAGGCGCTACACAAAGATCGAGCCAAACGTTATCAGCACGCGGCCGACGTTCTTGGCGACCTGCAACGATTGAAGCGGGAAATAGATTCGGGCGCGAGAGCTGGTGATGAAGGACCAGCGTCAGCCACGATCTCAAACACGACGGAAAACCCGTTATCCGGCACGATATCGGGCACGTTATCGGGCGCAGGCGGTTTATCGTCAACCGGCAAGCACAAGGCGCGGACTGCGTCTGCCGCAAAAATCATCGACTCGCTCGCAGTTTTGCCGTTCGAAAATGCGAGTCGCGACCCGGAGAACGAATACCTCAGTGACGGGATCACCGGAAGCCTGATCAATAGCCTCGCAACGGTACCAAAACTGCGCGTGATGGCGCAGAGCACGGTATTTCGTTTTAAGGGCCGCGATATTGACCCGCAAGCTGTGGGTCGCGATCTGAATGTGCGAGCCGTGCTCACTGGACGAGTGACGCAAAGCGGCGGCTCATTGCGTATTGGCGCCGAACTGGTGGATGTAGCCACGGGTTCTCAATTATGGGGCGCGCAATACGACCGCAAGCATGGCGACATCTTTGCGATCCAAGACGAAATTTCCAACGAGATATCCGGAAAATTGCGATTGCAGCTAACTCAAGCGCAGAAAAAGCGCCTCACCAGACGCCACACCCAAGATCCCGAAGCTTATCGAATCTACTTGAAAGGCCGCCATCACTGGAACAGATGGACGGAAGATGGCTTCTACAAAGCGATCGAATACTTTCAGGAAGCGATCGAGAAAGACCCAGCTTACGCTCTCGCTTACGCCGGCCTGGCGGATTGCTACGTGCTGCTCGGATGGAACAGCTACCTGCCGCCGAAAGATGCATTCCCTAAAGCCAAAGCGGCTGCACTGACGGCGCTGAAGTTTGACCCGAATCTCGGCGAAGCTCACGCGCCTCTGGCGGCGGTTTTATGGCTTTACGATTGGCAGTGGCACGAGGCTGAGAAAGAGTTCAAACGCAGCCTGGAACTTAATCCCACTTACCCGACTGCCAATCATTGGCATGCCGAGTATGTGATGACCATGGGCCGCCAGGTAGAAGCGATTGCCCTGATGAAGAACAGCCAGACGCTCGATCCGCTGTCTCTTATTATTAATGTCGCGATCGGATGGGCCAACTACATGGACCGGCGTTACGACGATGCTCTCGAACAACTTCTGCAAACTGTCGAACTCGATCCGAACTACCCGGTCACCTACTGGATTCTCGGCTTGCTCTACAGGGCATCTGGCCGCTACGAATTGGCAATCACTCAGGGTGAGAAGGGCGCGGACTTGTCGGCCGGTAGTCCGCTGATGCGCGCGGCACTGGCGCATTCTTACGGAAAGGCGGGAAGGGCAAAAGAAGCGCGAGAGATCCTGGTTGATTTGACAAAACTCGCAGAACACAAATATGTTGCGCCGCACTTCTTCGCGGGAATCCACATCGGCTTGGGAGAAAACGACCGCGCGCTGGAATACCTGGAGAAATCCTACGACGAGCACTCCCACTGGCTTATCTACCTTCATATGGATCCGAGCATGGACGATTTGCGCAACGATCCGCGCTTCCAAGATTTATTGAGGCGCGTCGGCCTTCCCGCACCACCACCCGCCATCCCCAGCTGAACGAATTCGGGCAGAAGACGTCAGCGATGGGGCTTGCCCGCAACTGCTGGGGTGAGCTGTTTTCCGTCTTCAGTAGAGGATTTTTCATCGTGCGAACAATCTGTTTTTTTCTGGAGCGATTTGAGCACGTCGGCGAATGAAATTTCTTGCTCCGCCGCAAATGGGATTTCTCCGTCAGGCGGAATCACGGTTCCCTTAAATCCGCCACGGATACTTACAAAGCGAGGCCCAAGAAGTCCGTCTGGAAGAGTGGTCGCGATTGAATCGCTGCGAATCGCGTCCTGATACTGCTTATCCACGCGCAAATCCAGCTCCATTTTTCGCTCAGAGCTGTCCGGTCTGGCATTGAGTTTAATCCCACTTACCGAGCCAATCAGCATCCCGTTAAGTCGCACTTGCGTGTGATCATCTAAGCCAGAGACTTCCGGAACATAGACGCGCAATCGATACTTTGGTGTAAAAACGCCCGGGGCCCAAAAATGAAAAAAGACAATCACTATGATAATCACACTAACCACAAGCGCGGAGACCCTTAGGGCTCTATCCGAGACGCGAATTGTAATTTCCGCCATCGTAGGTCCGACCACCGTTTTACACTTAGATATTCATCTAGGCGAGAACCGTGAGATTAACGGCTTATGTATTACATATATTTCGAATTCCGAAGATCGGCCCTGGTCGTGCCGTCTATCACGGTGACAGTATTCGCTAGTGTGCTGCCGGTTCGTTGTGTTACTTCTTCGGGCGCGACTCGGGTGGGACCAGGCCTGCCGCGCGGTAGTACACGGTGAGCTGGCCGTAGATTTCTCCGGAATGCTCGATGAAGCCGTAGGCGAAATCGCTGATGCGG
>Ga0209006_10006663_pt1 | contig 10442 bp, 12 predicted proteins | sample JacPin_JW_Ref_O2_FD_188567 | JGI IMG/M metagenome (GOLD analysis project Ga0209006, IMG submission 188567) | Forest soil microbial communities from Algoma, Ontario, Canada - Jack Pine, Ontario site 1_JW_Ref_O2 (SPAdes) (version 2) | ecosystem: Environmental > Terrestrial > Soil > Boreal... | reverse complement strand
ATGATCGAGAGCGCTCATGAAATCGTCGAGAACGATCCGATATTCCGCATCCGGAGCGACCGATGAACCCGCTCAATTTTTGGCCAAAGTCAAGCTCAGTAGTCGCCTTAACGACCCCACCCCCCACGCCTTTAGGACGCGGACCGCTTGGCGTCACCCCTCTATGTCGACCTCGTCGGCCTGCCGCCAATCCGCGTCCATGTCGGCGATGACGAAGTTCCACTGGATGATTCCCGCCGCTACGTCGAGCGCGCGGTTGCTGCTGGCGTCGACGCCAAGGTCGATGTGTGGGAGGGCATCTCGCACGGGTTCGTCGGCAGCATTGGCTGCCTCGGCGCACGGGGTGCGTGTCGATCGCGGCGCGGCGGCGCGCGCGTTACGGCAATCGCTGCAGCTTCTGATATCGCTTCACCAGCCGGTCGCGCTTGAGCGACGACAGCTTCTGGATCCAGAAGATCCCATCGAGCTGCTCGACCTCGTGTTGATGGCACGCCGCGCGAAGCCCGCTCGCTTCCTCGACCTGCTCGGCGCCGCTCAAATCGGCATAGCGCACGCGGACGTGCGCGGCGCGCTCGATCTCGCCGGTCACGCCCGGCATCGAAACGCTGCCTTCCGGATGGCCGGTCATCTCGGTGGAGGCCCAGATGATGGTCGGATTGACGTAAATCCGCGGCGCTGTTTCGGGCGGCAGCTCCAGCGCGACCAATCGCGTCGCAATGCCGATATGCGGCGCCGTGATGCCGATCGCGGGTGCGGCGCGCATCGTGTCGACGAGGTCGCGGGCGAGCTCGCGAAGCCTGTCGTCGAAGACCGTGACGGGCGCCGCGACGGCGCGCAAGCGCGGGTCGGGGAATTTCACGATCGCGCGGACCGTCATGGTGCGGGTTGGGCCTGTTGCCGACGACCGCCATGCCCACCCGACCCGCGGATCGGGCTGCGACATCAGTTGGTGTTCTGTGGATAGACCGCGTAGGCGCGCGTACCGAGGACCGTCGTCGAGGACTCGTGGCGAATGACGACCGACGGCATGACGCCCGGCGCATCGCTTCCCATCGTTTCGCCATCGCCGACGATCGGCCCCTTGTTGATCAGATACCACGCAATACCATGCAGCCAGTTCACTAAATCCAGAAATTCACCGCTGAAGGCGCGCCACTCCACCTCCATGATGCCAAAGGCATTCAACCCTTCGGTCCGGGCGAACCATTTCGGCGTTCCGTCCGGACGCAGGTTTTCGGTGTCGCGGCCAAGCTTCACGGGGACCACCAACGAAACGGGAATCTCGCCTTTCACCCGATCCAGCTCCGACCGGAAAGCAGCCGGCGGCCACATCGCGTTTGCGTCCGGCCAAACCACCGCGGTCGCCGACGTCAACACGTCGAGCGCGGCCGCAGCAAGCTGTAGCTCGAGGAGAATGCGTTCTCTTGCCGGCGTCTTTTCCAACTGCCCCGTCACCACGGTGACGGCATGTGCCTTCGTCTTGGCCACCACCTCGCGGGTCTCGGGCCACCACCAGCTCGACGTCACGTAGCTCGCCTTGTTCAGGCCTTCGAGATTTATGTTCGGAATGTATGAGATGCCGCAGATAAGGGGCATCCGGCCCATCGCGAGCGCCTTGTCAAAGTCCGGGTAGCTGCCCAGCGCCGTCGGGCGCTGGTCGGGTCTCATCGGCTCGGGCAGCTTTGAGTCATTGAATCGCATCTCCGGAATGCGCCGCCGGACGGCATCTTGCAGAGCCGCTGACGTGATGTTCTCGACCTCACCCGTCAGAATGATCGCCGGCCCGCGATAACTGATGGGAACGCGTGGACCCTCTGGCGGCTTAGGCACCGAGGGATCTCCCGCAACAGCCAGTCGTGGCGCTGCCTGATCAGAGGATTTTCGACGGAACCAGGATTTGAACACTGCCCCACCCACCTGATTTTCAACGACGGCACGCAGAAGAGCCAACGTTCTGAACGCAACCTCGCCGCGTGCACGCCGGCCCTATCCATCATAGGAGGATCGGGCGCGATAGCGAGGGTCCGGTTGCAGCCTTGTCTTGCCCGTGCCGCGCCGAGTTGACGGGCCCTGACATGTGAGGCCCTTCGAGATAGGCTGGCGCAGAGCCAAGACCACGAGGACTCTGATGACCGAAACACCATACGCGCCGCCGAAGGTCTGGACCTGGAACAAGGATGCCAGTGCCTTTGTCAGGGGTTTTTGAGTTGGCGCGCTGCAGCCTCGGCGGTGTCTTCAGGGCGCGTATTGAAGGCGAGCGACGTGCTTGGCGCCGTCTTGTGGATGATGTTCACGACCGTCTCGAACAACGCCAGACTCTTGGGCGGGAGCCTCAAGCCGGCGCCGATCACCACACAGTCATAGGCGGCGGCCTTGAGCGCCTCCTCGAGCATGGCGCTGCCGGCCGCATCGGGGGTGATCATGCAGGTGTCGCCCTGCCAACCCCGATCCTTGATCTTGGCGACGCCCAACGCGATCCCGGCATTGATCTTCCCGGCGTCGAAGCCGGGCGGCAGGGAAGGATCCGAGAAGTCGACGGTTTCCGGCTTCTGGCCGACGAATAAGATGCGCGTCATTTGATTTCTCCATTCGAGTGGGCGGGACTGGTCAGCCGAGTAGCCCGGATTGAGCGAAGCGAAATCCGGGTCTCTCCGTGCTCCGCGGCAGACCCGGTTCTCGCTTCGCTCAACCTGCCGCAAGTGAATTCGGAAACGTCGTGCGCGGCGGTCAGCGGCTCGGGGCCGGAGAGCGCCAAGGCTCACCTCTGGTCTTCGGACGGTCGGTCTCCCATGGCGCTACGCGGCAGAAGAGATCGACCATTTCGGAGACCGGAGTCGCGGGGCAGGAGAGAGCCGCCATGAAAGCCTTGAAGCCGGTTGCCGTCACGCGAACGGGCGCCGTCTCCATCAGCACGTCCTCGGCCGCGCGCACCGCTGCCTCGCGCACGAAGTCCGTACGGGAGCGTCCGCGCAAGGACGCGGCGCGATCGATGATGGCAATGTCGGCTTGGGACAGCCGCATCGATAGCAGGTGCTCCTTGCGTTTGACGGCGCGGGGCATCGCAAATCCTCCGATCGGCGAACATGAGCGCCGGCACGTTTTGCACTACATAGGGGATCCGCCGCCCGGCTGCGACCCTGGACGAGAACCGCCGTAACGCCGACTTCATCGGGGCCGTCCGCGCGTGGAAGCGTCGACGCGGACCGCTTCGTGGTGACATTTTTACCAAAGTATCTACTTGTGCAATCGAGTAACGCTGTTGCTCTTTTACAACCATAAGGGAATCCTTATCGGGTATTGGCCGTACATTCCCGGGAGGCGAAATGACATGGCAAAGTCTGTCTCGAAGCCCCCTCGCGGCCGCATTCGCCCGCACCGCCTCGAGACGCGGGTGACGGCGGATCAGAAGACGCTCATCGAACATGCCGCGGCCCTGCAGGGGCGGACGGTCGCGGACTTCGTGTTGACCAGCGTCCAGGACGCCGCACGACGCGCCATCGCGGAGCACCGGCAGCTCGAGCTTTCGGTTCGTGACAGCGAGGCGTTCGTCGAAGCCCTCTTGAATCCGAAGCCGCTCAACGATCGCCTGCGCGACACGGTACGCCGCTATCGCGAAACCATCGGCCTCTGATCGGTGCATATCGCTCGGTTGTTCAAGACTGGATGTCGGGTGGTATCACCCTCCGCGGATGTGAAAAAATGGCTCGTCATCATGAGCAGCCTCGCGCAGGGCGCCGCGGAGGCAAGCGGCGCCGCTGGTATGCCCTGCCCATGGTTCAAGACGCGCGACCTGCGGTCGCGCTCCTCACCATGAGGAGTCGTTTTTTGCGCGCAGAGACTGAATCCAGCCACACACTCCTCGTCATCCTGAGGAGCGAGGCCGAAGGCCTCGCGTCTCGAAGGATGGGCGGCGGACGCAACCCGCGCCACCGCGTTCTTTGCCCATGGTTCGAGACGCGCGACCCGCGGCCGCGCTCCTCACCATGACGAGTCAATTGGTTCACGACCGAAGCGGGTTGACGACCTCGACGCCGACGAAATCCTTTTCGTTGCCGGTCACGACAACGCAGCCGTTCGCGTCCGCGACGGCCGCAATGATGGTATCGAGCGCGCTGCGCGGCCGGCCCCTCGCCTTGCCGTCGGCCATGAGCCGCGCCCACACCAGGCCGGCCTTTTCATCGAACGCGAGCACGCGGCCGGCGAAGAGGGATTGCGGGCCCTCGGGACCGGCAAACCACGTTTCGAGCCGGGCACGCTGCTTGCCGGCCGGCAGCTCGAGGACGCCGCGTCGGATCTCGGCGACGGTGAGCGAGGCGATGAAGAGATCCTGGTCGGCCTGCTCGGCCATCCACACGACGAGTGATTCGGCCGGCGACGGCTTGGTGATGTTGCTGACGATGTCGGTGTCGAGAAGATAACGCATCAGATCTCGACCTTGCGCCCTTCCTCACGGGGGCGGCGCAGGTCGAGATCGGCGCCGACGAGCGGCGAGCGGCGCAGGGCGGCGAGGATGCCGCCCTTTTTCGGCGGCTCCCCCGCGATCGTCTGGTTGACGGTTGCGCGCAGCCGCGCGGCTTCGGGACCTTGCTGCGCCAGACGCCGCGCGAGCGAGCGGATCAGGTCGCGATCGGTGTCGAGCCCCAGCACCTCGAAGCGGGCGAGGCCGCGCGCGCCGAGGCGGGAGCGATAGTTGCGCACGGCGCGCTTGCGCGAGTCGCTCATCATCAATCTCCGGATATTTCCAGTAATATATCCGGGGATGGATGTCGGATCAAGCGTTCTCGATGAGCCGACCGCACGCGCGGCCCCGGCGGCCGGCCGAGGTCGCGCAATCGCCCCGACATTGCCGAGAAATTTTTTCGCCGGCCCTGTCGATCCGGCACCTGCTGGTTCGTCGAGCTGTTTGATGGGATGGTCAGGCGGCGAGGGCGTCGCCACCCGTCGAAGGAGCCTCGACATGCGCTATATGTTCATCGTCAAATCCAGCCAGAACGCCGAGCCGACCCCCAAGCTGATGGAAGCCATGCACAAGATGGCCCAGCGCGAGATCCAGGCCGGCCGCATGCTCGACGATGGCGGGCTGGTGCCGCTCGCGATGGGCGCCCAGGTGTCGATCGAGAAGGGCGAGCTGCGGGTAATCGATGGGCCTTTCATCGAGGCGAAGGAGATGATCGGCGGTTATGCGATCTTCGATCTTCAGGGGCCGCAGGAGGCGCTCGCCTGCGCGCGCGAGTTCATGCAGGTGCACAAGGACTTCATGCCCGGCTGGGAGGGGACCTGCGAGGTCCGCGCCATCGCGGGGTCGATGACCAAAGGCGCGACCAAGGGCGGATCGGGACTGCGGCCGGCGTGACGCAGGCGGGCGTCCATCGCGCGATCCTGGCGGCCTGGCGGATCGAGCAGCCGCGGCTGATCACCAGCCTCGCCCGGATGCTGCGCGACGTGCCCCTCGCCGAGGAGCTGACGCAGGACGCCCTCGTCGCCGCCCTGGAGCGGTGGCCGCAAACCGGCGTGCCCGAACGTCCGGGCGCCTGGCTGATGGCCACCGCCAAGCACCGCGCCCTGGATCACCTGCGCCGCGCGCCGATGCTCGCCCGCCAGCATCGGGCGATCGCGGCGGCGCTCGACGCCGAGCAGAACGCCAAATCCGATTTCGAGCCGGATCTCGATCTCGATGGCGGCCGCGACGCGGATTTCGGCGACGAGATGCTGCGCCTGATCTTCACGGCCTGCCATCCGCGGCTGTCGCCCGACGCGCGCGTCGCGCTGGCGCTGCGCATGCTCTGCGGGCTCACCACCGGGGAAATCGCGCGCGCCTTTCTGCAATCGGAGGCGGCCGTCGCGCAGCGCATCGTCCGCGCCAAGCGCCTGTTGTCGGAGTCGGGCCTCGCCTACGAGACGCCGCGCGGCGAGGAGCGCGCGCGGCGTCTGCCGGCGGTGCTGGAGGCGATCTACCTGATCTTCAACGAGGGCTTCGTGGCGGCGCGCGGAGAGGAGTGGGCGCGGCCGGCGCTGTGCGACGAGGCCCGGCGGCTCGGCCGGGTGCTCACGGCGCTCGCACCGGACCAGGCCGAAGTGCACGGCCTGATGGCCTTGCTGGAGCTCAACAGCTCGCGTGACGCCGCGCGCACAGGGTCCGACGGCGAGCCGATCCTGCTGATGGACCAGGACCGCGGGTTGTGGGACGCGCTGGCGATCCGCCGCGGCCTCGATGCGCTGGATCGCGCGCAGGGGTTGGGCGGGGCTCAGGGCTTCTATACGTTGCAGGCCGCGATCGTCGCCTGCCACGCCCGTGCAGCGACGGCGGAGACCACCGATTGGCGCCGCATTGCGGCACTCTATGCCGAGCTTGCGGCGCTGACCCGCTCGCCGGTCGTCGAGCTCAACCGCGCCGTTGCGGTCGCGATGATCGAGGGGCCCGCCGCGGGGCTCGCGATCGTGCAGTCGCTGGCGGATGCGCCGGCGCTCAAGGGCTACCACCTGCTGCCGAGCGTCCGCGGCGACCTGCTGCAGCGCCTGGGCCGCCTGGACGAGGCGCGCGCCGCCTTCACGGCCGCGGCCGCGCTCGCCGCCAACACGCGCGAACGCGCGTTGCTCGAGCGCCGCGCCGCGTCGTGCGTGCCATCGTCGATATAGCGCGTTTTGCAATACTATGTTCGGATCAAGCTCGGCAGGGGCTGGAGGATACCTTGATAAAACTGGACATCTTCCTCTCTGCCTTTGCGCACCTCTGCAGGAAGCGAGATGCGCAAACGGAAAACAGGCCGTTTGCGTTAATTCTCGGCGCCGGCGCTTCGCGGTCAGCCGGAATCCCGCTGGCATCGGAGATGATCAAGGCGCTGAGGCTGCTCGCGCACGCGAGTCGAAACGAAATCCCTGAAAACTCGACCAGCGAAAAGGAATGGTCGTGGGTATTTCGACAAGTCCTTTCCGCGGTTGCGCCAGATCGCGCGTTTGCCGATCGCGCGCGAGAGTTCGTCGTCGAGTGCATCTCCCGCGCGCGCGGCGAAGCCAACGTCTCCCATCTGCTGGCGGCGGCCCTCACCAACGGGGGTATCTTCAGATATATCGTCACCACCAATTTCGACGATCAGGCGCTCGCCGGCTTCTGGAGTCTGCCGAGAGGCCATAAGGGGCTCGTGTATACCGAGCCGCACGTCATCTACGACGCTGCAGCCGGACCTGCGCCCAATATTGCCGCCAAGGTTCCCGTCATCGTGAAAGCTCACGGCCACCACACCACATACGGACTAGGAATTCTCGATGACGATATCGAAGCGCTCGCACCGACTGTGCAAAAGACCATTCAGCAGCTCCCGCCGCCCGAGCACGGTTTCCTCGTCGTCGGATATTCGGGGCTGTGGAACGATGGCATCATGCGCGCCTTCCAGGACAAGGCGTTCATGAAGGGCAAGGCCGTCTACTGGTTCTGTACCGGCCCGCGGCCGCCCGCCGATCCATTGATCAATGCCGTGAGAGCGGTGGCGGATGTGAAGTTCATTCGGATAACCGACAGCGACAGTCTGTTCTTGCAACTGTGGGACGCCGTCGAGGCGAACCGGGATGATGAATACGATGATCGCGATATTCTTCTTTTCCCGGCGGAATTGTTCACGTTCTCGACCGCTTTTCGCACCTGGATGCCGACCGCGTTGGTGTCGAAGGAGGACTGGTGGTACCCGCCGTACGACTGGCCTAACAAGAAGTTGGCCGACCTGAGAAAGAGGCTCCTGCCTGCGCTTCGGCGCGACGACGACAACGATGAGAAGCTGCTCCTCGACGAGTGCTTGCCGATGTCGCTCAAGAACTGGTTCGCTCGTGACGCCCTCAAAGCTCGTGGACCGCAGTTGCCACACCTGGAATGGCTGGAGATGTTCAAGATACTGCCGACCGCCGTACCGTGGACTCGGAGAAACAGGAAACTGGTCATTCGCGCGCTATCGGACAGGTGCCCCCCAGGACTACGGTATCGTATTTTACACGGCCTCTCGGAGTGGGGATTTCGATGAGCCGGCCGCGCGCGCAGCCGGCCATTGGCCTCGTGTCGAGCGTTCGACCGTGGCCCTTGTCTTGCGGGAACCGCGCTGGGTCGACGGCCCCTGACATGCGAGGCTCGTCGGGTTAGGCTGGTGCAGAGCCAAAATCACGAGGACCCTGATGACCGACACCCCCTACGCGCCGCCAAAAGTCTGGACCTGGAACAAGGATGCCAGCGGCTGGCGCTACGCCAACACCAACCGGCCGATCGCCGGCGCGACCCACGAGAAGGAGCTGCCGGTCGGGCGCCACCCGCTGCAGCTCTATTCGCTGGGGACGCCCAACGGCGTGAAGGTCACCATCATGCTGGAAGAGCTGCTGGCGCTCGGCCATCGCGGCGCCGAATACGACGCCTGGCTGATCAGGATCGGCCAGGGCGACCAGTTCGGCAGCGGCTTCGTCGGCGTCAATCCGAACTCGAAGATTCCGGCCTTGCTCGACCGTTCCGAGCCGAAGCCGGTGCGCGTGTTCGAATCGGGCGCGATCCTCGTCTATCTGGCCGAGAAGTTCGGCGCGCTGCTGCCGACCGAGCGCGCCGCGCGCGCCGAATGCCTGTCCTGGCTCTTCTGGCAGATGGGCAGCACCCCCTATGTCGGCGGCGGTTTTGGCCATTTCTACGCCTATGCGACGACCAAGATCGAATATGCCATCAACCGCTTCGCCATGGAGACGAAGCGCCAGCTCGACGTGCTCGATCGCCTCCTCGCGGAGCGGGAGTACATCGCCGGCGAGCGCTACACGGTCGCCGACATCGCGATCTGGCCCTGGTATGGCGGCCTCGCGCAGTACAACCAATATGGCGGCGGCGAATTCCTGTCGGTGCAGGACTACAAGAACGTGCAGCGCTGGACGACGTTGATCGGCCAACGCCCGGCGGTGAAGCGCGGCCGCAAGGTCAACCGGTTGAGCGGCGATCCCGCCGATCAGCTGCACGAGCGCCACGACGCCGGCGACTTCGACACGAAGACGCAGGACAAGCTGACGGTTGCGTGAGACCGCAGCATGATCCCGGAAAGTGCGGAGCCGATTTCGGCAAAGGTCATGTGCGCGAATTCCGGAGGCGAGCGCGATGACACCTGATGAGATCAAGCGGCGCGCGCAAGAATACCGACGGAATGCTCTGGAGCATTTTCCGTTCAGGCTGATCGAGACGACCGGCGGTGGTGCGCTCGCGAAATGGCGGCAACTGAGATCGGCCGGCCAGGGATGTCCGGTCGTCTTGGGCGGCGAGGACAAAGGCGACACGTTCGGCAATCTGCTGACGCCCTTCGGCCCGAGCGGGCCACATGTGCCACCACCGCCGCCGGTCGAAGACATACTGAAAGCGGCTGCCGGCATTACGTTTCCCGACGACCTCGCCAGGCGCAAGACCGCGGCTTCGGCGGCCGCCATCGCGAGCCTCAAGGCGGCTCTCGCCGCCAATCCCGATATTCCGCTGCCGCACTTCGTCGAGATGGAGAGCGGCGAGGCGCGAACCTATTCGCGAGAGGAGACGATCGCCGCGATGGAGCGCGAGCCGCACGATCCACCGCTTGGAGAATGGCCGGCTTCGTCGCACCCCTCCATGGGGCTTTCCGTCGCCCACGATGTTCTCACCGGCAAGCCACTTGCGAAGGTCTATATCGGCCTCGCACCAACCGAAGATTGGACGACCATTCCGGCCTATCTTCGCTGGGGCGGTTGGAACGATTGTCCCGCAGCCGAATATCATGTCGCCGCGATGAGGGTTTGGCGCGAGCGCTACGGCGCCGAGCTCGTTGGCATGAGTTCCGACACGATCAACTTGCGGGTGGCGGTCAAGCCCAAGACGCAGGAGGAAGCGCTCGCGCTCGCTCGCGATCAATACATCTACTGCAGCGACATCATCGACCAAGGTGTTCAGACCTACAGCGCGCTTGCCGCCGATCTGATGGCGAACGACTGGTGGTACTTCTGGTGGGATTGAACGCGCACTCCGGCGCCGCACTGACGTGTCGCACTTCGGCTCTTGTGATGTCCTGATGGACTATGCCGCGGTGCTCGGTGGATCGCGCGCGTACCGGGTGGCCGGATATGGCGGTGGCGAATTCCCGTCGGTGCAGGACTACAAGAATCTGCGGCGCTGGGTGACGATGATCGGCCGACGCCCGCGGTGAAGCGCGGCCGCAAGGGTCAACCGGGTGAACGGCGATCCCGCGGATCAGCTGCACGAACGGCACGACGCCAGCGACTTCGACACGAAGACGCAGGACAAGCTCGAAGTCGCGTGAGCGCCGCCGCCGGCTGATCGCATAGGAGCGATCGCGGTTCTTGCGCCCCCTCTCCCCACCCGAACTCGGGCCTGCCCGAGTTCGGCATTATAATGCGCAGGTCGGGCAGGCCCGACCTGCGTGGAGAGGGACGGGGTGAGGGGCTCTCGGAGCCTG
>Ga0209006_10006662_pt1 | contig 10442 bp, 7 predicted proteins | sample JacPin_JW_Ref_O2_FD_188567 | JGI IMG/M metagenome (GOLD analysis project Ga0209006, IMG submission 188567) | Forest soil microbial communities from Algoma, Ontario, Canada - Jack Pine, Ontario site 1_JW_Ref_O2 (SPAdes) (version 2) | ecosystem: Environmental > Terrestrial > Soil > Boreal... | reverse complement strand
GCGCGCCGCCCGTTTCATCATTTTCTACGCCGCGCTCTTCGGTCTCTGGACTCTGCTCGCCGAGTTGAAGATCTGGCCTCCGTATCTGTTTCCCACTCCGTGGGGAGTCGCCGAATCGCTCTACGCCGGATTTCAGGATCACTCTTACTTCATCGCGATCCGAGTCAGCATGGAGCGAGTGCTCATCGGCTATGCCATCTCGGTGGTGCTCGGCATGATTCTCGGCCTGGGCGTGGCCAGCAACAAGTTCCTCGAAGAGACCATGGGCGGGTTACTTGTCAGCCTGCAAAGCCTTCCCAGCATCTGCTGGTGGCCGCTGGCCTTGCTCTGGTTCGGTCTGAATCAGAATGCCATTCTCTTCGTCGTAGTGATGGGTTCCCTGCTGTCGGTAACCCTGGCCATGGAAGACGGCCGTAAGCAGATGCCCAAGATCTTCAGTCAGGCTGGTCGCAACCTCGGAGCCAAGGGATTCAACTTGTTCTGGTATGTGCTTTTACCGGCGAGTCTGCCCTTTATCGTTTCAGGACTGAAGCAGGGCTGGGCCTTCGCCTGGCGCTCGCTGATCACCGCCGAGATGCTTTATCTGAGCCTCGGCCTCGGCCAGGTGCTGATGATGGGCCGCGATCTGAACGACATGAGCGCCGTGATCGCAGTCATGATCCTGATCATCGCCATCGGCTATATCGTCGACGGCGTCGTATTCAAAGGAATGGAACGTCATTTGCAAAATAAATGGGGGCTGACGTCGGCGACCTAGATCTCCCGGCGCAAAACTCCCAAGAGTCTCCCGGAAATTAACAGTCCTTTAATAAGAAAATCGGCGTTCATTCGTTACTATCCCTACTACCTTTATAGTATTGATTGTTTAACTCGGGCTGAGCAAAATAACGGCCGGCCACGGTAAAGGAAGTTACGCCACCCAGAACGGCTAACGCTTCCTGTTGTCTTCCCCCCAGAAGAAGTAGATACGGTGAACCGAAGTAGATGGTGAAGCGAAACTTAAAAGGAGAGAACTGTACTTCCATGAAAGCCAAAAACAACTTATTCCTCACGGCTCTGACCCTGGCCGCATTAACCGCCAGCGCCTGGGCACAAACTCAGACGGCTTCGAACGCAGCTCCAGAAAAACCATATCCGGCCCCGGCCGCGGGCGCTGCGGCACCTGCTCCGCCGCCGGTCACGGCCGCCGATGTTCAGGCCTTGAAAGACGCGCTGGCCGCGCAGCAACTCCAGATTCAACGACTCACCGAGCAACTCCAGCACCAACAGGACTGGCAGGCCCAGCAATCGGCGCTTCATGCCTCCGATAAGACCAGTGCCACTCCGACACAAGTAGCAGCTGTTTCCAGCCCGGCCAATGCTGGCATTAGTAGCGTCAGTACCATCAATCCGGTGCAGCAGGACAGCGCACCGCCCCAGGCAGCAAACCCGGACGACGCGCCGCAGACCTTCAATAAACAGATGGAAGGCACGACGACCATCCACTTCAAAGGCATCAACATCACTCCCGGGGGATACGCCGAAGGCGCGTTCATTCGCCGTTCGCGCGCATTGGCCGCAGACTTATCGACGCCTTACAACTCTCTGACCATGCCCGGCGCGTCCCAGAGCCAGACTCCGGAATTCTTCGGCTCCGGCCGTCAGTCTAAAGTCACCGCTTTTGTCGACGGCCGCGTCGGCAGCGTCGACCTCTCCAGCTATGTCTCGGCCGACTTTCTGTCCGCGGGCGTTACCTCCAACTCTAACCAGACCAACAGCTACACACTCCGTCTTCGCCAGGCGTGGGCGCAGGCAAGATTTGATAGCGGGTTGACTCTCTCTGCCGGCCAGATGTGGAGCCTGGTCACCGAGAACGGCAACAGCATCGCTCTTGACGATGATCTCGGCAGAACCAACGACGCTCGCCCCAAGACTATCGATCCGTCGTATAACGTAGGTTTTGTTTTCGCGCGTCAGTACGGGTTGCGCGTGACCAAGACTCTCGGCGACAGAGTAGCCGTCGCGTTCGCCATTGAAAACCCGCAGGCCACGGTTACTACCCATGGCAACGCGTCCAACTTCCTGGTTGGTGAAGCCGGAGCCAGCAACAGCTACAACACCACTGCCAACTATTCCTTCAACCCCTCACCCGACATCATCGCCAAGATCGCCTTTGATCCCGGCGTCGGACACTACGAGATTTTCGGTCTCGCTGATCGTTTTTCCGATCGCGTGTTTCCCTGCGCTGAAGTCACTGCCACGGAAGTCTGCGGTGGAGCGGCTGGCGTAGCCACCGCTGCGGGTGCCTACAACGCCTCAAAGGAGGGCGGCGGCCTTGGCGCTAGCGCGCGCTTCAATATCGCCAAGCGAGTCGTAGTCGGCGTTAAAGGTTTCGGTGGCAGCGGAGTTGGACGCTACGGTCCCGCCGGCCTTCCCGACGCCTCAATCAACGGTGATGGCACGCTGCATCTCGTCAAGAATCTTATGGGCTTGGGCACCCTCGAGATTCACGTGACCAAGAAACTCGACTTCGTCGGTTACGGCGGTGTCGAGTACGCTGGCCGTGCGGCCAGCTTCGATCCCTTGGCCAAAGCCGGCGCCGGCACGGTCGTCGGTTATGGCGCTCCTACATTTAACAACGCTGGCTGCTACACCGAGGTTACTCCCGGCTCCGGGGGATTCGCCCCCGGCACTCTTGCCAATTGCACCGCAGATACTCGTGCGGTGGTCGAGGGCACCAGTGGACTTTGGTACAAGTTTTATAGCGGTCCGAAGGGCAGCTTCCGATTCGGCGCCGACTACGCCTATGTAACTCGCAATGCCTGGTCCGGTGCCGGCGGACAACCCCACGGAATCGACAACATGATCTTTACGTCGTTCCGTTATTACTTGCCGTAAGACCGAGGCTGGTCCCGCGCTCAGATTCTGGACGCGGGACCACCCAGGTTCCTCCGGCTTATCAACCTTCTGAGGGGCGCCTTCCCTTCAGAATCGCCGCCGGCCCGGTTTTGGCTACTCTCCTTTTCCGGGCCGGCGGTGCTTAACTATTGCTTTTGAAACGTCATGGTTTGAAAGAATGCGACGGTCGGAAGAATGTTATGCCGGGATGGATGTCACGTTCGGAACAATGTCATGTTTTGAAGGGGCGCGGCTTCGGCTTCGGCCGCGCCGCAAGCCTGCCAGATTCATTCCGGCGTTAGCCGCTGCGGCATGACCAACTGATCGCCGAGGCGAATTTCACTTGAGGAGAGCTTATGTCCGCCGAAGTTGGCTCCAACCGAAAGCGCTTCACTCTCTCGCTTGATACCTGGGCGGTTCTACTGGCCCTCGCCCTGGCGGCCGCCGTGCGCTTGCACATCCTCAAAGCCGTGCCCTGGTAAACGCAAGTAGTAGCAAAATAGAGTCGCATAACCGTCGAAGAAACGAACTCGCGGTTTGTAGGAGATTCATCCATGTCCGCCACCCTTTCCGCACCACCGATCGCAACTGAAAGCCGTCTGTCGAGCTTTCTAAGTCTTATCCCGGGAGTTCTTCTTCTGGCGGTTATCGGTTATGCCGGAAAATTCCTGGAGAAATTCCTCAACACCTACGCCAAGACCCATCACTGGACCTTTCCCAACATTGAGTATGTACTCTGGGCGATCGTGATCGGTCTCATTATCTCCAATCTTCTGACCGTGCCGAAAGTATTCCTGCCTGGAATCGCTACTTACGAGTTCTGGCTTAAGGTCGGCATAGTATTGTTGGGCTCACGCTTTGTCTTGGCTGACATTCTCAAGTTGGGCGGCATCAGCCTGGCGCTGGTTGTCGTCGAGATCTCGCTGTCGTTGTTGCTGATGCATGCGTTGGGCCGCGCTTTCAATCTGACGCCGAAGCTCACCAGCCTGCTGGCGGTGGGATCGTCCATCTGCGGCGTCTCGGCCATCATCGCCGCCAAGGGCGCGATTGATGCCGACGACGAAGACTCCACCTTCGCCATCGCCGCGATCCTGGCCCTCGGAGCGTTGGCGCTCTTTACCTTCCCGTTAATCGGACACAGTCTGCACCTGAGCGATACTGTGTTCGGGCTGTGGTCAGGTTTAGGAGTGGACAATACCGCCGAAGCCACGGCCACCGGCGCGCTCTATTCCGACGCCGCCGGCAAAGTCGCCGTGCTGGCAAAGACGGCCCGCAATGCCATGATTGGCTTCGTGGTTCTGGCCTACGCCATCTACTGGGCGAAGCGGGGACAAGCTGCGACCGTGGGCAACAAATCCGCGTTCCTGTGGAACAAGTTCCCCAAGTTCGTGCTGGGATTTCTCGCCATGTCGCTGCTCGTGAGTCTGCACACCTTCAGCAAAGACCAGGTGACGTCACTGGCGAACCTATCGCGATGGGCCTTCCTGTTGACGTTCGCGGGAGTGGGGCTGCGCACGAACTTCCGTCAGATGTCAAAGCAGGGGTTGCGTCCCTTCATTGTGGGAGCGCTCGGCGAAGTGCTGATCGCGGCGCTGACGTTTGGGTTGGTTCTGAGTGCGAATCGAATCTGGGGACTGTGAGCCCAAATGCAAAGCGCTACCGACCCAGTGTCAACAGGCTGGCTGGACACTACGGTAGCGCCGCAGCTTTCTGAAGCCAAACTGAGGGAAAGTATAGAAATCTGGATGCACCAATAACAGTGCATAGACAGGTACCAAGCAGTTACTATCCGCTCGGTACTTACCCTTTCTCTGTGTCCCCCGTGTCCTCTGTGGTTGAGAATTTCTCAGGCCGCAGCAATGGAAACAGGATAACGTCGCGGATGGTGTGCGAGTCGGTAAGCAGCATGCACAGCCGGTCGACGCCCACGCCGACTCCGCCCGCAGGCGGCATTCCGTACGCCAGCGCCCGGATGTAGTCTTCGTCCATCTGGTGGGCCTCTTCGTCGCCGCGCTCACGTTCCCGCAGTTGGCCTTCGAAGCGGCGCCGCTGATCTTCCGGATCGTTGAGCTCGCTGAAGCCGTTGGAAATTTCCATCTGTCCGACATAAATCTCAAAGCGTTCGGTCCAGTCCGGTTCATCCGGCTTCTGCTTCGACAGCGGAGAGATCGCGGTGGGAAACTCATAGATAATCGTCGGCTGCATCAGATGTTCTTCGGCAAAAGCCTCGAACAACATCGCGATCACTTTGCCGATATCCGCACAGCTGATTACATCGGCCATGGCCTGACTCAAAACCCGCAAGTGTTGGATCCGCGCTTTCTTCACTTCTTCCGAATCCTGCCAGGCCGTTGCGCTGGTGGCGGTGGCGTGCAATGTCGACGAAGCTTCCCCCAACCGACGCGCCAGCGCCGATTGAGTTGTCAGTTCGCCCACGGTTGGCGTCGCGCCTGCACCTTGCGGCCAGTAGTGAATCACCGCTTCCCGCATGGTCATGCGGCGCCAGTTGGCCCAGTCGACTTCGTGGATCACCTGCTTCTCGCCTTCGCCGACGGTCCACTTGGTGATGGTCCCGCCGGTTACATCTTTCGCGCACTGCGTGACGATTTCCTGGGTCAAATCCATCACGCCCTGGTAGTCGGTGTAGGCCTGATAAAACTCCAGCATGGTAAACTCGGGGTTCCAGCGCCACCCCAGCCCCTCGTTGCGGAAGTTGCGGTTGATCTCATACACGCGGTCGAATCCGCCCACCACCAGCCGCTTCAAATAAAGTTCCGGAGCGATGCGCAGGTAAAGATCCATGTCGAGCGTGTTGTGATGGGTCACAAACGGCCGGGCCACGGCGCCGCCCGCTATCGGTTGCATCATCGGCGTTTCTACTTCGACGAATCCGTGCGCGTCGAGCGTGCGGCGCATGGATTGCACCAGCCTTGTGCGCTTCAGAAAAATTTCGCGCACCTCTGGATTCATCACCAGATCCAGATACCGTTGCCGGTAACGAAGCTCGACGTCAGTAAGCCCGTGAAACTTTTCGGGCAACGGCAGCAGGTCTTTACTGAGGAAGCTGATCTCTTCCACGTGCACGCTCAGTTCGCCGGTGCGCGTACGAAACAGATATCCGCTGACGCCGATGTGGTCGCCGAGGTCGAGCAGTTTGTATAACTCGAAGCCCTGGTCGCCGACCGCATCCTTCTTCACGTAGATCTGGAGCTTATGACCGCCCTGCTGGATATGGGCGAATCCGGCCTTGCCCATCAGACGAATGGCCATGATGCGACCGGCGACGCGGACGTTGACGTGTGCCGCATCGAGTTCCTCGGCCGACTTCGCGGTGTACTCCGCCAGAATCTGCGCCACCGTGTGAGTGAGTTCGTACTTGCTGCGATAGGTCGGCTGCCCCAGCGCCTCAATCCGTTTCAGTTTTTCGCGCCGGAGTTCGTAGATGTTGTCGTCGAGTCCCAAGGTCGTCCTTTTGAGTCGTTGTGGTGGAAGGGAGATTATAAACAATGGGTACGGACCATCCGGTGAACCCGGTTTGCACGCCAGTTGGTTCCGAGCCTGGCTATGTATCTCCAATATTTTTTTCCAGCTTCTGGGCAGAACCATGATTGCGTTGGGGTTAGCGCGATGACATGCCCAGGCCCAACGGCAAAATATTGGATCGAGAGGAGTTGCATGTAAAATACTACGGAATAAGGAGTTAGCGGAACGAGTTTCTCGCTCTTGAGCGAGCGGGGTTTCGAATCTGGCGAGGAACTGGGGCACGATTTGATTGTCGGCTTTCTGTATTCTCGGTAAAGGTTGTTCGTCACAAGGAAGGGGAATTTTTTTGGCGCGGAGCTGTGGAAAATCGAAGTAGCCACGGCATACCAGTGTGGCTACCGCGAGATTCGGGGAGTCTCGCTCACCGTCGCCGGGGGTCAATGAGCGCAACCGGTGGACAGGCTTCAGGGCGGGGCAGCGGGATGGTCACAGAGCGTCCAGAAGCGAACAGTGATTTGCACAAATGGACAGCAAACGGTTTGAATCCCGGCCGCAGCTCCTGCGACCATTTCCAATGTCGGAAGCGACTTAAGCGGTTCGCAGCAGAGGTTCGCAGCGGCTAGATTCCTGGCAGGTCGATTGCGTGGTTTTATCCCGAAGAATCACTCCTGGGGAGGCTTATCATGGCGCATTTTGAACGAATTCGCGATGTGATTTCCGGGCCGTTTAGTCCCGAGGTCATGCGGCAACGCATGGCGGTGGGGTGGCAACTGGTATCGATCGAATGGCGGCGCGAGTTGCCAGAGTCGGAAGCTCCGACCCAAGGCGCATTTAGTGAGCACATCCCCTACGGACTGCGCATCTCAGACGATTGCCAGCGCCTGGAGGTCGATCCCGTCGAGGACAGGACGCTTAGGCTGATGATGGAGTTGCTGGTCCAGGACTTCCCCTACTCAAGCATCGTCAGCGATCTAAATGAAAAGGGCCTTCGGATGCGGGACGGCAGGCCTTGGACGCGAGTGGCCGTCTTCAATATGACGCCACGCCTCATCGAGGTGGGGCCGCGCCTGTTCTCGACAGAGGAGTGGAACAGGGCGCGACAGCGGTTTTCTTCGTCAAGAGATCAAGGAGTCCCTGAATAGCGTTCGGTCACAGGCTAGCTCGAATTGACGGTGCCAATCCGCCAGCCATTCCCACAGACCACACAGCCGCGGAAGCCTGTTGAGCGTCTGGCGTGACTGCGCCAGGTGTGCCTCATTGACATCAATACCTAAAGATATCTATATACGGATATCTAAGTATGGCAAAGACCGATGCTCACCAAGGTTCGCTGGACTTGCGACCTTTGTCAAAGGCTTTCGATCTTGCGCTCAGCAATAAAAAAGCCTTTAACCGCGGAGATCGCAAAGGAAACGTCGCAAAGGTCGCAAAGTTGAACCGACGCTACTAATTTTGATTCGCATGTCTGACGACCTCTTCACTCTCCCGCCGCCGTCCGCTGATGCGCGCCTCACTTACGGCGCCGATCCGAATCAGTTCATCGATCTCCGACTTCCTTCTGCCCGACAAAAAAACAACGCTCCATCTCCGCTGGTGATTAACATCCATGGCGGATTCTGGCGGGCGAAGTACAATCTTGAACACGCGGGCCACCTTTGCGCCGCGCTTACTAAGCGGGGATTGGCGACGGCGAACCTGGAATACCGCCGCGTCGGCAATGAAGGCGGAGGCTGGCCCGGTACCTTCGCCGACATCCGATCGGCCTATAGTTTTCTGCTGCAGAACGCACGCCAGCATAACTTAGACGCCAGCAATGCTGTGGTCATAGGCCACTCCGCCGGAGGGCAACTGGCACTTTGTCTCGCGGCCCACGAGCCCACCCTGACCGGCGTCGTTTCGTTGGCCGGTGTCGTCGACCTGCAACGCGCCCACCAACTTCATCTCAGCAACGACGCGGTCGTGGAATTCCTGCATGGTACTCCCGACGAAGTGCCGGATCACTATCATGAAGCTGACCCCCGGCAACTCTCGATTCCGCGAGCCCGGCAGTGGCTAGTCTGCGGATCAGCCGATGAGATAGTTCCGCCAGACTTCAGCACTAAATACGTTTCCGCCAAAGCGACGCGAACCGGAAAACAAAAAGAAGACGTGACCTTGCTCGAAATCCCCGGCACCGGACACTTCGACGTCATCGATCCCCGCACTCAAGCCTGGAAGCAAGTTGAGGAAGCGGTGGTCCGGCTCGCAACATAGAAGCGGACAGCCCCGCGCGTTAATTTTCCGTTCCTCCCTTAATTTCAGTATCCATGTCGATCCGACCAAATCCGTGGCCAAGAAGCTACGCACTCCATCCCTTATAATCTTCCGTCATACCGGGTTACCCAAAGGAATCCTTTGCCCTTCGACGACCTTCGTCAGTGGATCGCCACGCTGGAGCGCGCGGGCGAGTTGAAACGCATTCAGACCGAATCCGATCCTATTCTTGAGATTGCGGAAATCACCGATAGAGTGTCGAAGAGCCGCGATGCGAACGGCTTTCGCGGCGGTCCGGCGCTTCTCTTTGAACAACTCAAGGGCCATCCGGGATCACAACTGCTCATTAACCAATTCGGTTCCGAGAGCCGCATGAAGCTCGCCGTCGGAGTGAACTCCTTCGATGAAATTGCGGCCCGCATTCGCATGTTCATGGAAGTCAAATCTCCCCAAGGTTTTCTCGATAAGCTCAAACTACTTCCACTCCTGACTGAAGCCGGCAAGTTCTTTCCCCGCACGGTGCCTACAGGTCCGTGCAAAGAAGTGATCAAGCGCGACAATTTTTCGTTGCTCAACTTTCCCATTCTGCAGTGCTGGCCAAAAGATGCGGGATGCTTCATCACGCTACCCTGCGTCACCACCCGCGACCCCAAGTCCGGCAAGCGCAATCTGGGTATGTATCGCATGCAGGTATATGACGAGTGCACTACGGGCATGCACTGGCAACGCCAGAAAGTCGCCGCCGAACACGCCCGCGAGCGCATGCGCGCCGCCGTCGCAAATCATGTTGAAACGGACGCCCATTCAACAGGCTCTGGGAAATCATTTGTCCGTCCAGCGGGAGAGTCCGCACGTGCGGCAGTGGACATCATGGCCCGATCTTCCGGAGGCTCTATCCTCGCCGAGGGCGAACGCCCGTCCGGCAAGATGGAAGTCGCAGTCGCCATCGGCACCGACCCGGCCGTGACGTTCTCCGCCATAGTCCCTGCACCGCCCGAAATCGAGGAGTACCTGATCGCTGGCTTCCTACGCGGCGCGCCCGTCGACTTGGTCAAATGCGAAACCGTCGACCTCGAAGTTCCCGCCTCGAGCGAGATCGTTCTCGAAGGCTATGTGAATCTCGATGAACTCCGCTCGGAAGGTCCTTTCGGCGACCACACCGGCTTTTACTCACTCGAAGATCTTTATCCTGTTTTCCATGTCAGCTGCGTCACGCACCGCAAAGATCCCATCTACGCGACGACGATTGTCGGCAAGCCTCCGCAGGAAGACGCGTACATGGGAAAGGCTGTCGAGCGAATTTTTCTGCCACTGATGAAGCTGACCATCCCTGAACTCGTCGATGTCAACCTACCCATCGAGGGCGTGTTCCACAATCTGATGATCGTCTCCATCAAGAAGTCCTATCCCGGTCAGGCCCGCAAGGTGATGAACGCAATCTGGTCGCTGGGTCAAGCTATGTTCACCAAGTGCGTCATTGTCGTCGACGAAGATGTCGACGTGCAGGATCTCGGCGACGTAACGCTGAAAGTTCTGAATCACATCGATCCCGAGCGCGACATTCAGTTCACCCTGGGGCCTGTCGATTCGCTCGATCACGCCTCGCGGCTGGCCAACTACGGATCGAAGATGGGCATTGACGCCACCCGAAAGTGGTCGACGGAAGGTTTTACCCGCCCCTGGCCCGATGAGATCGTGATGGATCCGAAGACAAAAGCTCTGGTTGACGGCAAGTGGCAAGCTCTGGTCAAAGAGCTTGGAATCTAGTCGCGCGACGGCCTTGCCTCCGGTGTTGACGGCTCATATCCGGCGCAGTGCAACACCGGCAG
>Ga0209006_10006661_pt1 | contig 10442 bp, 7 predicted proteins | sample JacPin_JW_Ref_O2_FD_188567 | JGI IMG/M metagenome (GOLD analysis project Ga0209006, IMG submission 188567) | Forest soil microbial communities from Algoma, Ontario, Canada - Jack Pine, Ontario site 1_JW_Ref_O2 (SPAdes) (version 2) | ecosystem: Environmental > Terrestrial > Soil > Boreal... | reverse complement strand
CAGCTTGGTGGTGAAGGTAAATGAGCCGTTGGCACTGACCGTGAGCGCATTGCCGCCGTTATTGAGCAGCTTCACCGAGGTGCTGGTGTTTAACCCCGAGACTGTGCCGCCGATGCTGAAGGTTCCGGATGCAGTGCAGGCGACGGCGACGTTGGTCACATTGGACGAGCCCACTGTGCCTGAACCGTTGGTTACCGTGCAGGTCTCGCCGCTGGGCTGCGTGCCGACTGTAACTTTGTAGGTCGCGCCGCTGGCTAATGCGGTCGTGAAAGTGAACGCACCGTTGGCAGTTACTTTGAGCGAATTGGTGCCGTTATCCAGCAGCGTCACCGAGGTGCTGGTGTTCAGCCCCGAGACGGTGCCGCCGATGGTGAAGGTGGTGGTGGATGCTTTGCATGCGACTTTGACTGTGGTGACTTTTTTGGTAACTGTGCCTGACCCAGCCGTGACAGTGCAGGTCTCACCCGTGGGCTGCGTTCCAACAGTGACGTTGTAGGTGGCGGCGTAGTCCAATGCGGTTGTGAAGGTGAACGTGCCGTTGGCCGTCACCGTAAGCGCATTGGTGCCGTTATCGAGCAGCGTCACTGAAGCGCCGGTGCTCAATCCGGAGACCGTGCCCCCGACGGTAAAGGTCAGGACTTTGCAAGTGACGACGACCGTGGTGACGTCGACTGCCACCACTTTGCCCGTACCCTTCGTGACCGTGCAGGTCTCGCCCGTGGGCTGGACGCTGACGGTGACCTTGTAAGCAGAGCCGCTGGCCACAGGCGTGGTAAAGGTGAAGGCGCCGTTGGCGGTCAGCTTGAGCGCATTGCCACCGTTGTCGAGCAGGGCTACAGAAGCACCGGTCCCCAGGCCGGATAGCGTGCCGCCGACGGTGTAGTTATTAGGCGTGCACGCGACTGCGACGTTGGTCACATTAGATGTCCCCACTGTGCCGGAACCGTTGGTTACAGTACACGTCTCGCCCGCAGCTTGCGTGCCGACGGTGACTTTGTAAGCTTTGCCGCTGGCCAATGCGGTTTTGAAGGTAAATGCGCCATTCTTCGCTACCTTCAGCGCCCCGCCGCCATTGTCGAGCAGCGTCACAGAACGACCGGTGAGCAAACCGGAAGTTGTGCCGCCGATGGTGTAGGTCGTAGCTTTGCAGGCGACTTTGACGGTGGTCACGTTGACTGTGCCCACGGTGCCTGAACCGGCCGTTACTGTGCAGGTCTCGCCAGTAGGTTGCGTGCCGACGGTGACGCTGTACGCAGCGCCACTGGCTAATGCAGTGGTGAAGGTGAATTTCCCGTTGGCCGTCACCTTGAGCGAATCGGCACCGTTGTCGAGCAAGGTCACCGAATTGCCGGTGGCCAACCCCGAGACTGTGCCGCCGATGGTGAAGTCGCTGGCGTGTGCGTAGGTCGCCGATGCAAGAGCGACAAGACAAGCCGATAGGGCTGTGAATACCTTCGAGAGATCGATGCGCATACTGGAACCTCTGTCTAACGCCACGGGTCTCCCGATAGAGGCCTCGCCGAGGCGCTCAGGCCGCGGCACATGGCGTTTAAATTAGAGACCGTCTTTCTTCACAACCTTTGGGGGGACCAAGAACTATGTTTGCATTTGAGCCGATGCGTGAACTTCGAGGCACTCAGTTCGGGGGGTTGGGATCTATGGTGCCAAATCCCACGGAAGTCTACTGCGGTGCCGAACCGTGCGTCAAGTGAAGAGATGATGATTTGTGGGAAGGCTGAAAAATGTAAGCCGGCCACCGCTTCCTTGGCCGGGAATCGGGTATCCGTGGCTGGAGATCCACGTGATAGGACGACGGCGGACGGTTGCGTTTGACAGCGCATTCGCGAACGGTCAATTATTGACCGGGAAGCCGACGAACAACATGCAGAGACGAGAGATGCGCAGCCCAGAGCACTCCTTCGATAAGCCGGGCAACTCGCGAGCGGGCGGTTATGATCGATAGCGTGTTGCAGCCCGAATCGACTGGCGATTTGCTGACGGCGCGGTTCCGGGAGATGTTCGGGACGGACATGCGGATATTTCGCGCTCCAGGCCGCGTCAATCTTATTGGCGAGCACACGGACTATAACGACGGCTTCGTGATGCCGGCGGCGATTGGGTTTTACACCTGGATTGCCGCGGCGAAGCGTAAAGATCGGATTCTGGAAGCCTACTCCGACCACTTCGACGAAAAGATCACATTCTCTCTCGATGCGCTGGATGGTCCTCCGCGAAAACATTGGAGTGATTTCATTCGCGGGGTGGCGGCGACGTTGCAAGGCGCGGGACACAAACTGCCGGGCGCCAATCTTATGATTCACACGGAGGTTCCGCTGGGCGCGGGGCTTAGCTCTTCGGCTTCTCTGGAAGTGGCGACCGCCTTGGCTCTGACGGTGCCCTCGGGGATCGCGGTGCCTCGCCTCGAGCTGGCGAAACTGTGTCAGGCCGCGGAGCATGAATATGTGGGAGCGCGCTGTGGAATCATGGATCAGTTCATCGCGGCGTTCGGAGTTTCCGGAAACGCGCTGATGCTCGACTGCCGTTCGCTGGAGTATCAGCTGATTGCGGTCCCGCGGGATCTGCGGCTGGTGGTATGCAACAGCATGGTTCGGCACGAGCACGCTTCGGGAGAGTACAACCGGCGCCGCGCCGATTGCGAAGCTGGAGTCAAACTGCTGGCGCAGCATCTTTCGGGAATTCGAGCACTGCGCGATGTTGGGATCGCGGACCTCGATAAATATAAAGATGCGCTACCGGAGACGATCTATCGACGTTGCCGCCACGTGGTCACCGAGAATCAACGGGTGCTGGACGCGGCGAAGGCGCTGCAGTCCGGCGAAGCAGACGGGTTTGGCCGTTTGATGTACGCGTCTCACGCGAGCTTGCGGGATGACTACGGGGTGAGTTGCAAGGAACTGGATTTGCTGGTTGAGCTAGCTTCTTCGAGTCCAGGCATCTATGGCGCGCGGATGACGGGCGGAGGATTCGGTGGATGCACGGTGAATCTGGTGCGGGCAGAGTGCGCGGTCGCGTTCGAGGCGCAGATGGCACGGACGTATCAGATAGCAACGGGCATTGCGCCGGATATTTATGTTTGCGAGCCCGCGCAAGGCGCAGAGGCGTGGCCTGCGGAGAGGAGCTAGCGAAGTTGAAATTCTTGCGTGCCGAAGGCAACGAGCGCGAATTGCGTTTTGCGCTGCGCGCGATCGGCGGGAGCGGGCTTGCGTTGCTTCTGGCTGGACTGGTGAGCTTGCCGCTGTCACCAGCGCTGGGGCAGGGCTCTACTCCGCAGCAGGAGGCGCAGGTTGGGGGCACCGTCCGCGATTCGGCGGGAAAGCCGGTTGCCGGAGCTTCTGTTTTGCTTCTGGGAGAGGATCAATCAAAAGCTGCCGAGACAAAAACGGACGCGGGCGGAGCTTTTGCATTTCTGGCGGTTCGCGCCGGAAGATATACGGTGAAGATCGAGAAATCGGGATCGCGAGACGGGATCGAGAGTTCCATAAATCTGGTTCCGGCGGAAAAGAAACATTGTGATCTTGTGTTGCGTGGGGCGGGAGAATCTTCCGCGTCTTCTTCTGCTGGCCCCGCTTCTTCTTCATCTTCGAAGGCGTCGTCCGCGATGGAGCTTGACGACAGGCCCAACTTCGTCGTGGCCGGCATTACGGATTCGACTGGCTCGGGCGGGCATGGATCGGAAACTCGGATGCGAACCGGCGAGGTGCTTGCCAAAGAGACTTTGAAGCTGGGATCCGGCGGATCAAAAGGAGCCCCAACCGCCGCGGCGGGATCGGCTGGTCGCGAAGCTCAGGCGTCTGAGAGTGTGGTACGCGCTGCTTTGCGGCAGAGTCCACGGAGCTTTGAAGACAATCATGGTCTCGGTGAGTTCTATCTCCATTCGGAAAAATGTCGCGAAGCCATTCCTCTGCTGCGGACGGCTTATCAGGTCAATCCAGAAGATCGTGCCAACGCGCTCGAACTGGTGCTGGCTTTCGAGGCCTGCGGTGAGTTCGCGGAGGCTCGCGAGCAAGTGAACCAAATGCTTGCGAGCGAAAGAGAGCTGGCCAGACTCGACGAAGCGGATTTGCATCGCGTGCTGGGGGATGTTGACGAGAAGCTGGAGGATCCTCTGGACGCTGTGCGCGAGTATGAGCGCGCGGCTGGACTAGATGCGAGTGAGCAAAATTATTTTGCGTGGGGAGCGGAACTGCTTCTGCACAGAGCGGTGGCGCCGGCGCTGGAGGTGTTTGGGCGGGGCGTTCGGCTGCATCCGGATTCGGCGCGCATGCAGGCTGGGCTGGGCGCGGCTCTTTATACGAGCGGCTCCGTGGAGGAGGCGGCCGCGCGTTTGTGCGCGGCTTCCGATCTTACTCCGTCAGCCCCTCCGTCATCCCCTCCCTCAAGCTCTCCCTCAGACTCTGCTCCTTATCTTTTTCTCGGCGCGATGCAGGAGGCCACTTCCACGCCCTTGCCCTGCGTTGAGCCGAAACTGGCGCGCTTTGCTCAAGATCAACCTGAAAATGCCTTCGCAAACTACTACTATGCGCTGGCTCTGTGGAAGCGCGAGCGGGGATCGGAGAATCCAGACGCTCTGGGACGGGTTGAGGCTTTGTTACGGAAATCATTGGCGATCGATCCGAAACTCGACCTGGCTTATTTGCAACTGGGCAATTTGTACTTTGCGCGTGGATCTTTTCAGGAAGCACTCAGCGCTTATCAGAGCGCCGTAGCAGTGAACGCCGCTGGCAGCGAGGCTCACTACCGGCTCGGCTTGACCTACAAGCGGATCGGAGAGGAAGCGAAGGCGCAGCGTGAATTCGAGGAATACAAACAACTTGATAAGTCGGAAGCGGCGACTGTCGATCGACAGCGGCGGGAGCTGCGGCAATTTATTTTTGTCTTGAGAGACCAGAGTTTGAAGAACCAGAGTTTGAAAGGCGAGCCGCTTTCTCATGCGACTTCGGATCCGCTCCCAGCGCCTGTTTCGCATTAGTGGGCCGGCGGTGCTGGTCGTGAAGACCATGCCAGTCGAGCTCCGCTCGATGAACAGCGGAGGGCGGCTGTCTGTCGCTACATGAGCATTTTGCAAACCAAGGAGGATCTTGATGCTAGGACGCCGCGAATTTCTTCAGAAAACGTTGGCCGGCGCTGGGCTCGTTCTTGCCAGCAAGGTTTGCTCGCCATTCAGCTGGGCGGAATCAAGTGGGGCGGAGTCGCGCATCGAGGTTCTGATTGACGAACCTTTGGGGACGATTTCGCCGAACCTGTATGGCCACTTTGCCGAGAACCTGAGCGGCGTGATCTACGACGGAATCTGGGTCGGACCGAATTCCAAAGTTCCCAACGTTGACGGCATTCGTAAGGATCTGATCGACGAGATGCGAAAGATCAAAGCGCCGGTTGTGCGTTTTCCGGGCGGCTGCTTCGCGGATAGTTACGACTGGCGCGATGGCATCGGCCCCCGCGAGAAGCGCCCGCGGCGTACCAACTTCTGGGAGGGGGTCGAGACCAACTCGTCACCGGCGAATCATCGCTACGATCCCAACGAATTCGGTACCAACGAGTTCGTTCACTTCTGCAAGCTGGTCGGGAGCGAACCTTACCTTGCCGCCAACCTGCGCAGCCTTCCCGCGGAAGAATTTTATCGTTGGGTCGAGTATTGCAATTCCCCAGCGGGAAGCACCACGCTTGCCGATACGCGGGCAAGCGGCGGATTCAAAGAGCCGTTCAACGTTCGCTATTGGGGCATCGGCAACGAATCCTGGGGATGTGGCGGCAACTTCACCGCCCAGGAGTATGCGGTGGAGTTCCGGCGATTCACGGCCTGGGTACCGGGCTATGGACAGAAGTTGTCGTTTATTGCATCGGGACCAAACGGAGATGACTGGGCGTGGAGTCGAGGGTTCTTCGAGGAAATCGCGCGCAAAGGCCGCGAGCAACTACGGGACATCTTTGGCTTAGCGCTTCACAACTACGCGTGGAACCTGAGCCGCGGTCGAACGCAGGACTGGGATCAGGGGAAGGGCGACGCTGTAAAATTCGACGCGGTCGACTGGTATGAGTTGTTGCGCGAGGGCGATCGCATGGAAGGGCTCATCAACGGGCAATGGCAAGCGATGAGTGAAGAAGATCCCGAACATTCCGTGAAGCTGGTTGTGGATGAGTGGGGGCCGTGGTACAAGCCGGGCAGCGAAGCGACTCCGGGAGATAAAATCGAGCAGATGCCCACCCAGCGTGACGCGGTGTTCAGCGGTATGACGCTCGATATTTTTAACCGGCATCCGGAAAAGATCGCGATGGCCAACTGCGCGCAATTGATCAACTGCCTGAACAGTCTGTATCTGGCGCATGAGGACAGGTTCATCGTCACTCCGGTAGGTCACGTGTTTGGCATGTACGCCGCGCACCAGGGCGGGCAGAGCTTGCGAACGATCTTTTCGTCCCCTGCGGTGAATTATGACCGTGATGGCAAACCCGCGACGTTCTGGGGACTGAAAGGATCAACCTCGTTGCATGGGAAAGAGTTGGTGCTCACCGTGGTGAATCCTCACGTTCGTGAAGAGAGGCCGACTGAGGTGGGTATTCGAGGCGCCAGCATCAAATCGGCGTCGATATCAATTTTGAAAAGCTCGGATATTCATGCGCACAACACGTTCGATCAGCCGAATGCCGTGACGCCTCAGACCAAAGAGTTGCAGGTGAGTGGGAAGGTAGCCAACATCGTTTTTCCGGCAGCGTCGGTTACGAAGCTCACACTCTTGTTGGAATGAACGCGACAACCATCGCGATGGCGAGGGTTAGCGCGCTCAACCTCCGGGTCTACGGTGACGTGATGGCGAACTCCCTCACCACTCCCGCCGCACCTTTTTCGCGGGCAAGATACTGGTCGTAGATCCAGGCGTAGATTTTTTCCAAGCCGGTTCGCAGCGGGGTGCTGGGCTCCCAGTTGAGAAGCTTCTTGATTAAAGTGTTGTCGCTGTTGCGTCCGTTCACCCCCTGTGGCGCGGAGAGATCGTACTTCCGCTCCAGGCGGATGCCGGCAATTCCTTCAACCAGATCAACCAACTGGTTAATGCTGACGGCTTCGCTCGATCCCAGGTTGATGGGCTCAAGAATTTCCGAATTCATAATCTTCTGAATGCCGGTCAGGCAATCGTCGATATACATGAAACTGCGGGTCTGGTGTCCGGTGCCCCAGATTTCGATTTCGTGTTTCCCGGCCAGCTTCGCTTCAATCACTTTTCGGCAAATCGCGGCGGGAGCTTTCTCGCGCCCTCCGAACCACGTGCCCCAAGGGCCATATACGTTGTGGAAGCGCGCCACTCGGGTATAGAGACCGTAGTCCTCGCGGAAATGGCGGCACATCCGCTCGGAAAACAGCTTTTCCCAGCCGTATCCGTCTTCGGCGAGCGCCGGGTAGGCATCTTCTTCCCTCAGCAGCGGCGCTTCGAAGCTCTTTTGTTTGTCACCGTTGTAGACGCACGCCGATGACGCATAAAAATAGCGAGTGACTCCGTGCTTCACCGCCGCCTGCAACATGTGCGTGTTGATCAGCACCGAGAGCATGCACAGGGCTTTGTTCTTCTCGATGAATCCCATGCCGCCCATGTTGGCTGCGAGATTGTAAATCTCAGACGCCCCACGGGCGGCGACTTCGCAATTCTGTTTTTCGTTTAAATCTAAAGACAGATTCTCGACATCGTTAAAGTGCTGATACCAGTGATCGAACGGTTTGATGTCTACGGCGCGAATACGCTTGTGGCCTTGCTTCCGCAGCGACGCCACCAGGGCTCCGCCAATGAAGCCACCGGCTCCGGTCACCACGATTAGATTATCGATATTAGGCATGCAGCTAGAATATCTCCAAATCGCGTTCTGAAACTACTTTGATGCACCTGCGGTAGGAAAGGGCACGAGGCGATAGAGCAGACTGCCGTGCGTCGGCAATGTCGCCGTCAGCGCGCTTGCTGGGCCAAGGTCCTTGTGCTCCCAAAGGTCGCGAAGCTCGTATCTTTTTCCGGCCAGCCCCAGATCCTTCCATTCGTAACGCACCACTGCGCTGGATTCGCTGCGATTAAAGACTGCGAGGTACTGTGCATTTTCTGACGTCGACTGCGCCAGCCAAACCACAGTCTTATCCGTATTAATCTTATCCGTATTCATCACGGGATGATTTCCGCTTGAATGCTGATCCACCGCGATGACTTCGGGATTGGTAAGCAGAGACAACGTCCACGCGTCCGCCGCGGATAGATCGCCTCCGACCATCAGCGGAGACGGGAAAATGACCCAGAGCGTCATCAACATCCTTTGTTCATCGTGACTAAGCCGTGTATCGCGCGGTTCGCCCCAGCCCGGAGCCGGGCCCAGGTGCCCGAACGGGAGCATGTCGGCATCGGGCCAGTGTCCCGGCTCGGATTTGCCCGCCCATTTGTTAACGTTTTCAAACTGGTCGTCGAGGCCTTTTGGATAAGGGCCATCGTTATGCCAGATATCCCAGATGTCGTCGGAGATTCTCCACATTTGCGCGTACTTCCGCATCTCATCCAGCTTTTCCACTGGCGCGGGCCCGGGGGAAAGGCTGAGCACAATGGGTCTCCCGGCTTTGTCGAGAGCTTGGCGGATCATGCGAATGTCGTCGCCGTTGTAAGGGTGGCTGCTGATGCAATCCACTTTGATCAGGTCGACTCCCCAACTCGCGTACAGCTTTGCAATGGAGTCGTAATAGGCTTGAGCAGCGGGTTGGGCCGGGTTCGTGCCGAAGTTATCGAAGTTCCAGGGACAGGTATCGGAAGAATTCGCGCCGTCTGCGGCCGAATAAGACGTGCTGGCGATTGGAAGTTTATTCACCACCGCTTGTTTGGGAATGCCGCGCAGAATGTGGATCCCAAATTTCAAGCCGAGTGAATGGACGTAGTCCGCTAGAGGCTTGAAGCCTGCCCCGTTCGCGGCAGACGGAAACCGGTTCACAGCAGGCGTGTAGCGACCGTTCTGGTCTAGGGAGTACTGAAAGGTCTTGGAATTGCCTTCCGCCGTGGGGTTCGAGACGAACCATTCCATGTCGACGGTGATGTACTGCCAGCCGAAGGATTTGAGATGCTCAGCCACCCATTGAGCGTTGGCTTTGACTTGGGCTTCGTTGATCGTCGTTCCGTAGCCATCCCAACTATTCCAGCCCATCGGCGGAGTCACAGCCAATGCATCTTGCGAGACGAGATCTTGCGAACACCAGAAAAGCAAGCATATAAAAAACAAGATCCACCATCGCATAATTTTTCTGACTTCGGTTGTACCTAGTGAGACGGCACCACGGGCAACATCAACGCCGAGGGGTGCTCCGCGTCGTGGTAGATCGTGTTAGTGGCTGGTTCGTAGTGCTCTCCTGCGCCCGGCACCTCTCCAGTGTTCAAGTTGCGATCGAAGCGCGGAAAATTGCTGCTGGAAACTTCCAGTCGCAAGACATGCCCCTTGAGAAATACATTGCTCGTCGACCACAAATCAATGGTGAACTTGTAGACCTGTCCGGGATTCATCAGCGTGGGCTTTTCCTGGGAGTCACGATAACGCGCGCGGATAACTCCTTCCGTGAGGTTTTGCGCGAAGCCATCCGGCGCCACGTCTACCAGCTTGGCGGTGAAATCTGTGTCCACTGCTGTGGACTTCGCAAATAGCTCAAGGGAGATTGGTCCAGTGATTTCCTCGTCCTGCGCAAAAACTGGAGTCGAATAAATCAGGACATCGTCACGCACTTCCACCGGCCGTTGATCCCGCGGACCCGGCGGCATGTGCGCACTGTCGCAACAAAGAGGACCGCCAATGGTGGGGACGGGATTCGAAGGATCGTAAATATAGTGATCTGGCGGCTCCGAACGTGCAGGCGGCGCGGTTGAAAGGGTGCCGCTACCGCGAACAGAATTTGCGCTTCCGTCGGAATGCAGAAAATACCTGCTGCTCTGTGCTCGCGCCAGCGGCCAGTCGTCTTCCTCTCGCCATTCGTTTCGTCCCATCACGAAAATGTTGACCGCCTTCTCCTTCGCGAAACTGTTCTGCACTCCCTTCAGGAGGTATTCATACCAACTTAAAGTGACCGCATCTTCCTCGAACTGAGCTGCGGCGGCACCGAAGTCGACTTCGCCGATTTTCCGCCCTTCGCCGGCGTGACCCCCGATGGCTATGAGCAGGCGCTGTCCCGTTCTGGCGCCGTCGCCTCCGTGGGCGCGGAGCCCCGCGTAATTACGCAAAGACCCTCCCTGGAAAATGTCGTACCAGGCAGCCACGGTGAGAGCTGGAACGTGAATGTCGGTATAGTGTTCTTCGATCGACCAGCGCTTCCAGTAGTCGTCGTAGTTGGGGTGAGCTAGCCAGTCGAGGAAGTAGGGCGCAAGCGTGCGGGCAGAGTAAATCCCCGACGAGGAGTCAGAAAAGTTAAACAGAGGATAGCTGGT
>Ga0209006_10006660_pt1 | contig 10443 bp, 6 predicted proteins | sample JacPin_JW_Ref_O2_FD_188567 | JGI IMG/M metagenome (GOLD analysis project Ga0209006, IMG submission 188567) | Forest soil microbial communities from Algoma, Ontario, Canada - Jack Pine, Ontario site 1_JW_Ref_O2 (SPAdes) (version 2) | ecosystem: Environmental > Terrestrial > Soil > Boreal... | reverse complement strand
CGCACATCACACTGGTGCCTGATACCCAAAAAGCGGGCGTGAGAAGCGTGGCTGCAGCAGCGACCAGCGGCAAACGAGTGAAGCGCTGCGCCAGATAATAAGTGCCTAGAATTACGATCAGTGACGGAAGCAAGAATGCAAGATGCAACGTGATCTCAGACCAGCCGGCGACAGCGCCGACGGCCGCGCTGTAATAACAAGCCAGCGGAGGATTTTTGGTTACCTCCGCCATCGGCATCGAAGTCGTATACCACACCACGTCAAATCCATAGGGATTGAGAGGATGTTCGACGATATGTTGCGCAGCCCAAACAAACAGCGGGTCATCGGCCTGAAACGCTTTTCCTAAGAATGGAGCCAGGCAGAGCAGCGTAAGACCCGTAAGCAACCAGTATGAATGTGAACTCCGCCACTTCACAAAAACGGATGCCCGTGCCGGGCCCTCTTCGCGTGGAGAACGAACCACGGAAGGGCGTCGCGGAGATTTCACCAGGCTCTTGTCAGTTCGCTTCATGGTTGCGATTAACGTGCCGTTTCGCGCAATCAGCTTTTACCGTCGGCTATGGTCCAGAGCATCCAGGGATTGTTTTGCATCCGTCAAGCCCGGGTCGAGCTTTAATGCCTGCTCATAGGCGGTGCGGGCGTCGTCCACTTTGCCACTTTCCTGCAGAAGCATTCCAAGCTGCAGGTAGTGCGGAGCCGTAGGTGAATTAGCGGCATCCTGGGAAACACGCTCGATCATGTCTGGAGCTTGCGTCGGATCCGCCTGCAACGCCAGCCGGTAATTGTCACGCACTTGCGCGAAGTCACTAAGTTCGTCGTAAATCGCGGCGATGCTTTCGTAGCATCGGGCTTGTATTGTGGGATTCGAACTGACCTTTATGGTCGACTCGTACTGGGAAATGGCATCGGTGAGATGGTCCGATTCGAGCAGAGCCGCGGCGAGGTTCACATGGCGGAAGGGATCCCTGGGGTTCAGGCGGGCCGCTTCTTCGAATCCTGCGATTGCGTCCTGTGGACGGCCCAGTTGCATCAAGGCCTTGCTCAAGCTCTCGTCGGCAACTACGTTGTGCTCTGTGACCGCGACGGTGTGCGACCAAAGATCATAGTCGCTTCGCCAGAAGGCAATTTGGCGCCAGCTCAAGAATGACAAGGCGGCGAGGACCGTTCCAGCGATCGCCGTGCGCAGGGGGACACTGAGTCGTCGACGATCTGCCGCGTCAGCAGCGGCCCAAACAATCATTACAAAAATTCCGATCAGCGGGATATAACCGTAGCGGTCGGCCATAGCTTGATCGCCTACTTGGACGATTCCGATCACCGGGACTAAGGTTCCGAGATACCAAAGCCAACCGCTCACGAGGTAGGGGCGAGTGCGGCGCAGTTTCCAGACGAGCACGCTGACAACGAGAAGGAAGACGACTGCGAAGGTGAGCAACCACGCAGAGCGGCCGTCGCGCGGATAGGGGTATAGAAAGGCCAGCCGCGTCGGCCAGAATGCTTTCCCTATGTAGGCGGCGTAAGCGTAGAGGGCGTTCTCGAGCCTTCCGGCAAATGGATATATATCGAGGGTCTGAATGGCATGGGTTTGCTGGGCAATGATCGTAATTGCCGCGCTGCCCGCGCAAAGAGCCAGGAATGGCAGTTTTTCAAGTACCAGGCGCGAGAACGGGAATTGAGGTGCACGAAAAACTTTCTCGGCAGCGCCGTCCTGCACTCTGCTTTTCTGACGATGCTTGCCGCCGCGCTGCTTTGATAAGGATTCTGCGTCCCAGCCGCGGATTCTTTCCAGCGGCCAGTAGTCGAGCACAAGGAGCACAAACGGGAGCGTGATCACCATGGGCTTGGCAGCGAGTCCCAGCGCGAACAACCCGACTACCGCGAGGTAGCGCTTCAGTTCGGGCTTTCGCGCGTACCAGCCATAGGCGGCAAGAGCGAGCAGAAAAAACAACGTGCTTAAAACATTTTTGCGCTCGGCGATCCAGGCAACAGATTCCACATTAACAGGATGCAGCGCAAACAATGCCGCAACCAGTAAGCTTCGCCCTCTGGCCCCGGTGGCGCGAACTAACAGCAGAAAAAGCAGGGCTGCGTTGCACCCATGCAGAAGAATATTCGTCGCGTGATGGCCCGCCGGATTCAAACCGTAAAGCTGGTAATCCAGCGCGTGAGAAAGCCAAGTAAGCGGATGCCAGTTCTCCGCCTCCGTGGCGGTCAATGCCCAAGTCAACGTTTGCCAAGCCACTCCGGCCTGCACGTGCAAATTTTCGGTTACGTAAATTTGATCGTCCACGCGCATGAAAGGATTGTGCACAGCGCGGCTGTACAGAGCCAAGGTAGCAAGGACAAGACAGAGGCAGGCCAGCGCCACAAAATTGCGGCGTTTCCCCTCCATTGGACCGGGTGACGGCTGCACGGGCGTGGCCCGGGGAGTTCTGAGCGGAGACGGAGAAAATCTCATCTGGATGATGTGCGGTTATGTCGCATTCGCGCTGATGTTTTTACGTCATTCTTTGCCATCTCGAGCCAGAGCGCGCAAGTAATCAGCCGCGGTAGAGCTTGGATCCAGCTTGAGGGCTTGTTCATACGCCGCGCGGGCTTCGTGCGTCTTGCCGCTTTCCTGCAGCAGGATTCCCAGCTGCACGTAGCGTGGGGCGGAGGACTGGGCCGCGACACTCTGCGTGAGCCACTCAATCATAGTCGCGCTGCTTTGCGGATCAACCTTCAAGGCCTGGTCATAACTTTCGCGAACCTTCGAATAGTCGCCGAGCGCATCGTACACGGCGGCGAGACTGTCATAGAAATGGGCCTGCATGGCCGGTTCGGATGTCAGGGAAATGGCAGTCTCGTACTCTGGAATGGAATCCTGCAGGCGATCGCACTGCACCAGGTCAACTGCCAAGTTGCCATGTCTCACCGCGTCCGCGGGTAGAAGTTGGGCGGATTTTTCAAGTAATGGCAACGCCTCTTGCGTGCGCCCCATCTTGTTCAGCGCGTCACCAAGGTTGCTGATGGCTAATGGACTGTCCGGTGCCACTGCCAGAGCATGCGACCACAAGTCGTACTCGCTGCGCCAATAGCCCACCTGCCGCAGGGTGAGCAAGGACAACACGACTAGAATGACTGTGGCAGTTGCTATCCGCCATGCCAGCGCGATCTTCTTGTCGTCGGCCCAGTCGGCGGCGCTCCAAACTACCATCACGAAGATTCCAATCAACGGGATGTAGGCGTAACGGTCCGCCCTCGCCTGATCGCCCACCTGGACCAAGCCGATGACCGGCACCATGGTGCCTAGATACCAAAGCCATCCGGTGACAAGATAGCGGCGGCTCAAGCGTTGTCGCCACACCAGAATCGTCACGCCCACAAGAAACAGCCCGGCCACTGCGACCCGCCAGACGGCGAGGGTGTTGCCGGGGTGAGGATAGTAGACCGCCAACTGCGTCGGCCAAAATGCTTTCCAGATGTACATCGCGTAAGAGTCGATGGCGTTTTCCAGGCGCACAGCAATCGGGAATCCTGCCAGGGACCTGATGGCAACGGCACGCTGGGCCACAATCGTGAGCGCGGCGCTGCCGACACAAAGAGCCAGAAGTGGCAACTTTTCCCGGATGAGTTGGGCCAAGGATGCCTGAGCGAATTGGGGTACCGCTTGCGCGTCCCGCCTATCCGGTTCCAGGGGCCCATTTTTGCGCCCCTTGCGATCCGGTGCGCTAAGGGCCTGCCATCCTTTGATCCTTTGCAGGGGCCAGAAATCAAGCAGCAGAAGTACGAAGGGAAGTGTAATTACCATCGGCTTCGATGCCAGCCCCAGGACGAACAGCAAGGCCACGGCGAGGTATCGCTGGAGGTTCGGGCTGCGTGCGTACCATCCGTAAGCGCCGAGCGCAAGCAGGAAAAATAGCGTGCTCAAATCGCTCTTACGTTCTGCTACCCAGGCTACGGTCTCGACATTTAGAGGATGCAGAGCGAACAGCGCAGCGACCAGGAAACTGCGCCCCACTGAACCGGTAACTCGCAGCAGCAGTAGGAAAAGAATCACGACGTTCAGAACGTGAAGCAAGAGATTGGTCAGGTGATGGCCGGACGAATGCAATCCGTAAAGCTGGCAATCCAGAGCATGCGAAAGCCAGGTAAGGGGGTGCCAGTTCTGGGCATACCCGGCATTAAAGGACCAAATGAAGACCTTCCAACTCAGTCCCCCGTGTATCACGGCATTATTGACGACGTAGTATTGGTCGTCGAAATCGACAAAAGGATGGTACGCGACTGAGCTGTAAATGGCCGAAGTCCCAATGGCCAAAAGCAGGCAAGAGAAAACAATCAGATGCTTGCGTTTCGGATTCATGGAAGGGTTGAAGCTGTGCCCTGCCTCGGATGCATGGAGTAGCTCCGGGATGCTAGGGTTTCGCACAGGCTACTTGGTGTCGGCTCCGCTGGGGGCGGCTTTTTCCCCTGTAGGGCCAAAATAAGAATCATTGAATGTCGGATTCACCGCGCCGTTTACCGATTCCATGGTTTCCTTCATGAATTTAGCGGCGATGCGCTTTTTGGCATCCTCTGGCGACATCATCTCTTTTGAAACCAGCTTGAAGATATGCCAAGCCTCCCCGCCAGGCAGCACTTGCGAGATCTGTCCGGGCTGAAGGGCAAAAATGTCGTTTCCAAATTGGCCAAGCTCGGCCCGGGTGTTCGCACCCATGTCCGTGTCGGGAGTGTCATCGGGATCGCCCGCAAATGTGTAAGCTTCAGTCTCCAACTTTTCAAAGTCTTCGCCAGCAACGGCGCGAGTGCGAATCTGCTCCGCTTCCGCTTTTAGCGCGGCGGCATCGGCAGCGCTGTCAACTTTTGGCGGAGGAGTTCCCTCCGGCTGGTCGGGCTGATGCTTTTCCTTGGGAACCGAAATCTGCAATACCTGCGCCAGTTCGAACTCTTCCGGGTGTTGCTTGAAATACTGGTCGAATTGAGCTTCCGCTTTGGCATTCGCCCTTTGCTGCATCTCATTGGTAAAGGCGCGAGCTAGAACTTGCAGGTAGGTAAATTTCAAGACTTCTTCAAAGCGTGGCTGTTTATCCAGCCCAAGGTCGCGAGCTTTTTCGGCGTAGACCATTTGTGTGGAGTAAAAATGGGCAAGCTGAATCGTAGTCGCAGGCTCCTGCTTGGGAGCCACTACTCCGGCAAGCTTTTCGTATTGAGCGCGAGTGACAACGGTTTCGCAGCCGGGGTTGGCGGTTGCCGATTTATTGGAAGCCGACGAACCACCAGTCTTCGAATGCGGCACACTTGCGGTTTTGGGGCTTGTGCCTGTTTTCCCTGACGAAGGATGGCTGCTGCAAAGACCGTCAATCTTGATCACAGGAGCGTCTCTCGGCACCATGGAACTGGAAGCCGGCGGCTCGACTTTTGCGTTTGCCGTGGGATTGGTAATTGTCGTTTGCGCATCCGCATAGAGGCATGCCCAAGACACGGATGTGAACAGGAGAAAACTCAGACACCAGCGCATTGAAAATACAACCTCCGTAAGAGAACATGAAATGCTACCACAGCGAGATCACGCCTTTGACCCGGTTGAGGCGTAGTAGCCAAAAAAAAAGGCCGCCATACTACAGCGGCCTGATCGAGACCTCCCAAAAGACTACAGAGCCCGAATTTTGAATGCTGGAGCGGTTGCGCCGGTTGCATTCAGCCACGTAAGCGAGCCAGTGCATGCACCGCCGTCCTGGAACCAGAACGGACTGGTGAAATCGTCGTTGGAAAGCATCCAGAGCATTACGGCGGTCGAATTTGGTTCAGTCTCACACAGGAAGTAGGTGGTGCCCTTCACCAGCTTCACCCTTCCATGGTACCTAACGACTCTAAGTGTTGGATAATCTGGAATCGTGCCGCCCTGGGTCAGTGCCGCCAATTGGCTGGTTGGACCGCCAGTGGCCGTTCCGTTTAACAGGAAAGCGGAAACTCCGGCACCTGATACTCCCGTATAGTTGGTGTTAGGCGTTAAAGCGAATCGAAATGTTACCGTCTGTGTGGGTGTAAAACCAACCGCCAGGGTCTGACCCGCTCCTTCCGATCCTGTTCCCGCCACGTAGTAGCCCGAAGCCGTATCGTAACTGGAGCAACCGGTACCGCAATTGCTGAAAATGTCATGGGGTGGCAGCACCGCACGAGTGTGCAGACCGCGCACTCCGGCGACCCCGCCCTTTACGAAACTCTGTTGTGCAGCCGCTCCTGAGACCAGCACTGCCAATCCCAGGCCCAAAACACAAATCGAAAAAATCTTCTTCACTGTAGTCCTCCTGAGAGTTCATTGAAGGGTGATTCTGCATCCCTCGCCAGGATGGAGAAAAACCTCCGGAGGAGCATCCTCTTTCGTCTTTGCCAAGTCAAGCGAAATTCCGAGTGCAATGCGGAATTCTTGAAGACAGATGCAGGTTCTTGCCTCTATTGTGCAAGTTGCTTCGCGTCAGCGACATGCGCTAAATATCGCTCGGAGGGGATGACGGGAGCGCAGTAGATATTCGACGAGAGCACGAACTTATTTTCGCAAATAAGAAAGCAGGCCGCTGGTAAGCGGCCTGCTACTCCAACTCGAGTGTAACCAGAAAGACTGAGTGCTAACTAGTTAATCTCAGTTGCGGGAGCGGTAGCGCCCGTCGCATTCAGCCAGGTAAGACCCTTCGCGGTGCAGGAGTCCTGGTCTTGGAACCAGAAAGGACTGGTGACATCGCTGTTGGAAAGCATCCACAGCATGGTGACCGCGGCGGCCGGCTCGGTCTCGCACATGAAGTAGGTTTTTCCCTTCTTGAAGGTGAGGGCCTTCTTGGAGGTATATTTGATTACCTTAATCGCTGGGTAATCAGGAATGGTGCCGTTCTGCACGAGTTTCGCTGCGAGTGTGGTCGGTCCACCGGTTGCGGTACCGTTCAACAGATACGCAGAGATTTTGCCTTTCACCCCTGTGTAATTGGTGTTGGGCGTCAATACGTGCGTAAACTTAGTCGCTTTGGTCGGGGTGAAACCAATCGCCAGGGTCTGACCCGGCCCGGACGTATTGGAGGTTCCGGCGACGTAGTAGCCACTGCCAGTGTTATAGCTGGTGCAGCCAGTGCCACAATTGGTGAAAATCGCGGCGGGCGGTAGTATTGCATGGCCGTTCAAACCACGCACACCGGCGACGCCATGGTTAACATAGTTGTCTTGCGCGGCCGCTAGGGAAACGACCAGTAGCGCCAATCCCAAGCCTAAAAGGCAATTTCGAAGCATCTTCACTATAGTCCTCCTGAGTTTTGTTGCTGCAAGGGTGTCAGGCTTAATCGCCCCATCCAAAATCGATATAGCCCGCGGAGAAGAATCCTATCCCGACTACGATCAAAGTCAAGTGAAATCCTGCTCTGGACGCGGTTTTTGTCACAATTTGTAAACTAGTTGCAGATTGATGCTTCTATTGTGCAAAGCATTTCGCAAGTGCTTTCGCCGAGCGTCTGATAACCTGCAGCATAGGGTCTCGCGTCAGCCGAAAGCCGCCACGAAGTATTCGCAGTGGTGAGTTGAAAATAGAAACGATTGAAGCGCCGAACGATGGCAGGTCTTGTCACCGGTGCCGGGATTCGTTCCCGCATCTCCGTTCTACTTATTGCTTTGTCCCAGCTTGCTTTGCCCCAGCGCCTCCAGAGACGCTTTCGCCTCCGCCAGCGTGGGGTTAAGTTCTAGCGCCCGTTGATAAGCCGCGCGCGCTTCAGACAATCGTCCAGCTGTCTCCAGCAGCATCCCCAGATTTAAGTAGCCGCCGCCCGATGGGTTAGCAGCAAAGGCTCGTGAAAGATTTCGAATCATGTCTTCGCCCAATTGAGGATCGATTCGGAGCGCCTCGCGATAGCTTTCGCGGACTTTAGAGTATTCTCCCAGTTCGCCATGTAAAATCGCCAGGCTTTGGTAGGAGCGCGCTTGTTTTTCGGGATCTGAAGTCAACTGAATCGCGGTTTCATATTCAGCGATCGCATCCGGCGAGCGGCCGCATTCGGCGAGGTCCTCGGCCAGGTCAATGCGCCGGCTTGGGTCGTTGGACTGCATGCTCACCGCATTCTGGAAATGGGGCAGCGCATCCTCAAAGCGTCCGAGCGCGTGAAGCGCATCCGCCAAATCGCTCTCGGCCACTGGGTTAGGCCCGGTCACAGCCACAGTGTGCGACCAAACATCATAGTTGCTCCGCCAATAGCCCTGCTGCCGCCAGGTAAGAAATGAAAGCATCGCCAAGATAATTGCGGCGGTGGCCACCCGGAACCGAACGCTGACTTTCACTCCGTCCGCCCAGTCCGCGAGACTCCAGACGACGATTACGAAGATTCCGATTAGCGGAATATACGCGTAGCGGTCAGCCATCGCTTGATCACCCACCTGGATGATTCCGATCACTGGAACCAGCGTGCCCAGATACCAAAGCCAGCCCGAAAGCAAGTAGCGCTGCGTGAAACGCCGCTTCCATGCAAGTGCGCTTACGATCAGCAAGAACAGCACGGCCAGCCCCAGTTTCCAAAAGGCCAACCGATGCAGCGGATAATACAGGGCAAGACGCACCGGCCAGAATGCTTTCCAGACATACATTGCATAGGAATACGTGGCATTCTCGATGCGGAGCGACAAAGGGATTTTCTCCAGCGAACGAACCGCTCCACCGCGGCCTTGTGCGATCACGGTTACGATTGCACTGACGGTACACAACGCAAGCAGGGGCAACTTTTCCAGGATGAGGCGAGGAAGTGGGGCTTGGGCCACGGCGAAATGAGTGGCAGTATCCGCCCTTTGAGGCTGTGCTTTGCGATTCTTCAGCATTCTGGGGAGTGGCGCTGGTTGTGAAACCGGCGTCTGAATTCTCCCCAGCGGCCAGAAATCAAGCAAGAGAAGGACAAAAGGCAAGGTGATCACCATCGGCTTTGCGGCCAGTCCGAAGGCGAAGAGCAGGGTCAACAACAAATATCGTTTGATGCCCGGTTTTTTTGCATACCAGCCGTACGCAGCGATGGCAAGGAGGAAGAACAGTGTACTCAAAACATTCTTGCGTTCCGCGATCCAAACCACGGATTCGACATTGAAGGGGTGTAAGGCAAATAATGCGGCAACTGACAGACTGCGTCCCGGACTTTCCGTCGCCCACAACAGCAACAGGAACAGGAGCAAAGCATTTACACAGTGCAAGATTAAGCTGGTGAGGTGATGGCCACCAGCGTTGAAACCGTACAACTGCTGGTCGAGCGAATGCGACAGCCAAGTCAGGGGATGCCAGTTATACGCATCGGTGGCAGTCCACGCCCACGTAAAAGTCTTCGACGTGAGTCCTGCCTGGACGTGGGGATTGCGCGTGACATATTCCTGATCGTCGTAGTTGAGGAATGGGTAGTTTCGGATTGGGCTGTAGATCGCGCCCGTGACCGCAACTAGAAAGAGGCAGGATACCGCTGTGTACAGTGGGCGTTTTTCTTTCATCCGACATTTCTATTTGTGGGACCGGTGCGGCGCCACTGATTGCACGGGCAAATGCTCCTGCGGTTCGTGAGCCTGCGAGACGCTATCGCTTCAACTCACAGAAAACACTGTGAGGTTCGCTCTCCTCTATTGACCTTTTTCTGCATTCACTTTCTTGCGTTCGCTGACCGGAGACGATGGGAAGTACTGTTGGTTGAACTCGGTCTGAACCATGTCACGCAGGGACTGCATCGAGTCCCTCATTCGCAGCCACCCATACAACTTCTTCCGCCCATCCGACGGAACAGTGTGTTTATCCACACACTTGAAAATGAGGTACTCATGGTCATCCTCAGCAACGGCTGATACCTGGCCAGGCTGCAAATTGAGAATGAACTTGCGGTATTCCGCAGGTATCTCCTCTGGGACTGGGGTTCCCAGTTCGACGTCGGGAACGGAGGAGTTACGGGCGACCCGGTACGCCGTTGCCTCCAGCTTTTCAACGCTTCCCCCGGCGGCGGCCTGTTTTTGAATTTTCAGCGCCAGGCTATGCATTTCCTCCGTCTCCGCCGGATCTGCTTTGCGGGGAGCCTCATCGCTTTCGCCCTTGTGTTTAGGTACCGAGATCTGCTGCAGGTGCGTCCGCACGAATCTCTCGGAATGCTCCTGGAAGTATTTCTCGACATCCGCGTCGGTAATATCATCGGCCTGGTGCTGCATATGCACCATCGCAAATTGAAAAAGCCCCTGCACGTAGTCGTAGCGCAATTTCTCCAGCAAAGCGGTGTCCTTTTCGGCTCCCATTTCGCGGGCTTTCTCTGCAAACAGCATCATGTCAGCGTATTGCCTGGCGAATTTGGAGGGGGGACCGGACGTGACTTTCCCACCCATGGCAGTAACCAACTGCTCATACTGCTGACGGGTGACAACAGTTTTACAGCCAGGATCAATGCCCTTTTGTGAGGTCGAAGCGGTGGATCCGGAGTT
>Ga0209006_10006659_pt1 | contig 10443 bp, 11 predicted proteins | sample JacPin_JW_Ref_O2_FD_188567 | JGI IMG/M metagenome (GOLD analysis project Ga0209006, IMG submission 188567) | Forest soil microbial communities from Algoma, Ontario, Canada - Jack Pine, Ontario site 1_JW_Ref_O2 (SPAdes) (version 2) | ecosystem: Environmental > Terrestrial > Soil > Boreal... | reverse complement strand
CGGCCGCTGACGGCCTGTGACTTAGGATTACCCGGCACGCCTGCGTCCGCATCCTACAAACGAGTCAGCCAAATCTCACGCGCTGACGGCGATCGCAAGAATTGCGATGAGCGGGTTCCTATCGCACAGGTGTCCATGTGGCAACTGCAATTCGGAGATCATGCCTTCGCCGATGCGCTGATGCGCCTGGATCATGGATGCGTATCGGAGCGCTGCGCGCTGGTGCGTTGGCAATCTTTGCGGCCTTGCTGGCCGGCGGCGCACACGCGGCGAAGTTCAACTCGACCGAGCGCACCCAGATCCAGGCGCCGCGCCCGGCCGACGTGCCCAGCGATGAAGTGTTGGAGGCGCAGGGGGCCATAATCGGCAAGATCGAGCTGGACTTGCGCCAGATATTCGATGAGCGAGATCCGCGCGAGAATAGCGGTTTGTACCACCTGGCCGATCAGCTCCACGTGCGCACCAGGCAATCGGCCATACGTGCCCAGCTGCTCTTCCACCCCGGGGACAGATACAAGGGGCGCGTCCTCGAGGAAACCGAACGCAATTTGCGAGCGCTCGCCTATATCTACAATGCATATGTGGTACCGGTCAAAGACGTCGACGGTAAGGTGACCATCCGTGTGACCACAAAAGACGTCTGGACCTTGAGTCCCGGGGCCTCGTTTTCTCGCACAGGCGGGTCGAACAGTTCGGGGTTCGATCTGTCGGACTCCAATATTCTCGGTTTCGGCAAGTCCTTGACGGTGGATCATTCCAGTAATGTGGATCGCACCAGCAATGGCATCGTCTACGGTGACCCTAATTTGTTCGGTTCTCGCTGGACCCTTGCGGCCGCATATGTCGATGCCAGCGATGGAGCACAGCGCACCTTCGCGCTGGCACAACCCTTTTATTCGCTGGATACCCCCTGGACCGCCACCGTGAAGGCAATAAAATTGGACCGCACCGTGTCCCGATATAACTTGGGCGATATCGTCGATCAATTCAAACGCGAAGAGAACTATTATGAGCTGAGCGGCGGGTTGTCATCCGGTCTGATCGATGGCTGGACCCATCGGGTCTATGCCGGAATGCGCTATGACCAGAATGTCTTTGCGCAGGTACCGGGCACACGCACACCGGCCACCGTGCTGCCGCCGAATCGCACATTGTCTTACCCCTTCGTCGCGGGCGAAATCGTTCAGGACGATTTTCGCAAGGTTGCCGATCAGAATCAGATCGGGCGCACGGAAGATCTGTACTTCGGGACGCGTTTGTACGCTGAGATAGGCTATTCCGCCGCCGCATTCGGCGCCAATCACAACGATTTGCTGCTTACCACCAACGCGACCAAAGGATTTCAGTTGAGCGCGCTCACCCAACTGTTTCTGGCCGGAACAGTCAGTTCTCGACTCCAGAGCGGCAGCATCCGCAATCTGTTCGTGGACAGCACCGCGACCTACTACTGGCGCTGGCAGGACGATAAGCTGCTGTTCGTGTTCTTGAACGGCACCACCACGCATGCGCTCGACCCGGATTCGCAGCTGCTGATCGGAGGCGATACGGGTCTCCGCGGCTATCCGCTGCGCTATGAATCGGGTACTTCGCGCGGCTTGTTGACCGTGGAACAGCGCTTTTACACCGACTGGTATCCGTTTCGCCTCGCGCGCTTTGGCGCTGCCATATTCGGCGACGTCGGTCGCACCTGGGGCCGTGGCGTCATCGGCAACAGCGATCCCGGTACGCTGAAGGATTTGGGTTGCGGCATGCGTTTTGGCAATACCCGTTCCGGACTCGGCAATGTTTTGCACGTGGATGTGGCATTTCCGTTGAACGGCGATCACAACATCAGCAAGGTGCAGTTTTTGGTGCAGACCAAGGCCAGCTATTGAGAAGGCGGAGCCATACGGGTTCCACTGCCTTTGCCGAACCCGTAGCCCATGCCGCTGGTTTATAGAACTATGATGCCGTGCCGCAGCGCGTAGCGCGTAAGATCGGCGATGTTATGCAATTGCAATTTGCGCAAAATATTTCGCCGGTGGGCCTCGACCGTGGCTACGGCAATGCCCATTTGTACCGCGATGGTTGCACTGCGTTGGCCCTCGGCAATGAGCTTGAGCACTTCCTTCTCCCGTTTTCCCAAGGTCTGGGGTTGCGATAAACCGGCGCTGGGCACGGCTTCTTCCACGAGAGTCATCACCGCGCCCGTGACTTCGGGAGATAGATAATTCTTGCCGCTTGCGACCGCCCGCAGCGCATGAATCAACTCCCGCCCCGAGGCGGACTTCACCACATAGCCTTTGGCCCCCGCCTTGGTCATTGCGCGCACGAACTGACGATCGGTGTATCCGCTCAACGCAATGATCTTCAATTCAGGATGACGCCGGCGAAGCTCACGGGCCACTTGTTCGCCATTGATCTCAGGCATCGCAATGTCGAGTATCAAAATGTCGGGATGCAATTCGCCGATACGCTCCAGGCATTCGGTTCCGTCGGCGGCTTCGCCGATCAACTCAAATTCAGGAGCACCCGCGATGAGATGCCCGATCGCTTCGCGAATGAGCGGATGATCGTCGACCAGCATGACGCGATGGGGCTTCATATTGGACCCACAGGCACTTGAATCGTCGCGATAGTGCCGCGATTGGGCGCGCTGTCAATTTGAAATGTACCGCCGATGTATGCGATCCGCTCGCGCATCGTCGCGATGCCTAAGCCTCCCGTGGAGCTCGCCGACGGGCGTGCGGCGGCAAATCCGGCGCCTCGATCCATCACTTCAACAGTCAGCTGCGCGTTGACGCGTCGCGTGGCGATGTTTGCGACCTTCACTTTCGAATGGCGCGCCACGTTGATGAGCAGCTCGCGTACCGCGCGAAACAGAATCGACGCCGTGAGCGAATCCAGCGGTTTGGAAACCGAATCGTCGTCAAGCAAGACCTCCAGACGGTACGTTCTTCGCATCTCCTCGCTCAGCCATTCGATCGCCGGAATCAGCCCCAGTTGTTCCAAGACGGGGGGATTCAATTGAGCTGTCAAGCTGCGCATCTCGCGAACCACGCCGGCGAGCAATTGTGCGATCTCATCGAGCGCGGGATCGGTGCCTTGCGACTCATTGTTGTCGCGCAACGCATCGAGCTTGATCGAGGCGACATGCAGTTCTTGGCCCAGGCCATCGTGCAGATCACGTGCGATGGATTGCCGTTCGCGAACCTCGGCAAGTGCGAGCTCACGTGCGAGCCGTCCAAGCTCTTCCGTGCGCTCGCGCACGCGCTTCTCGAGCTCCTCGTTCACCGCGGCCTTGGCTTGAATCTGCGCCTGCGCCGCTCGTTTGGCCTCCGTGATATCGGTAAAAGTGATGACGACGCCGGCAATCTGGGTGCCTTCGGCGCGGTACGGCACGATGCGGCGCAGATAGACTCCCTTGTGTTCGAGTTCCTGAGAACGCGGCGCCAGGGTTTGCAGGACGATGCGCGCATTGTCGATGAGGGTTGAGTCCACGGCGGCCAAACTCAAATCCGCAATCGGTCGTCCGATATCGCTCTGCAGCAGATTGAATATCCTATGGGCGGCGGGCGTGAACCATTTGATGCGAAAAGATCGATCCAGACAAAGCGTGGCTACTTCGTTGGAGGCGAGCAGATTCCGCAGATCGACATTGGCGACTTCGAGTTCACCGACCTTGGTTTGCAACTGCGTGTTGACGGTGTTGAGTTCCTCATTGACCGACTGCAGTTCTTCTTTGGAACTTTCCAGCTCCTCGTTCATCGACTGCAGTTCTTCATTGATCGACATCGTCTCTTCGTGCGACGCGCGCAACTCCTCATTCGAGACCTTCAACTGATTCACGGCGCTCAGCAGGTCCTCCTGCGTCGCGCGCAGTTCCTGCCGCAATTGGGTATGAACCGCGCGGGAGTGTGCGCCGATGGCCTTGGAGTCGCTCCCTCGAAACGCGATCAAGTATCGTGCGGCACCAGGTTCGCCCAGGACGTGTCGAACCGGGAATACCTCGAGAGTAGCTTGACCGGACTTGCCCTTCGGCATCGCCTTGATCAGCACCGGACGCTGATCGATTTGCACGCGTCGGATGGCTTCGGGTAATTGCGTCCGGAGGCCTTTGGGCAGGCGCGGCAGCAGCGAGGTCTTGGTTGCGGGGCGCGCCGGGGACAGGAAGCGCTCGGCAAGGCCGCTCAAATAGAGAATCTCGGCACGCTCATTCACCAGCACTGCGGCAGGGGCGAAGTGTTCGAAAAGGGCGCTGCGGGTCATGTTCGCATGCGACGCCGTGTGACCGGCCTCGCTCAACGGTTCGTGGTTGAGCGGCGGTGGTCGAGAGTTTCCTTTGCCTACCCGCCAGGCCAGCTGATCCCGAGGCGTCGTACCGATGCGTTGGTAGATTCTCCATTTTCGGTCAATCAGTTTGAAGAGTGTTTCGTGCGTGCCCACCGTCTCGGCGCTGCCCAGAAACAAATAGCCAAGGGGACGGAGCGCGAAGTGGCACAGCAAGAGGATGCGATCCTGGGTGGCCGGTTCGATATAGATCAACAAATTCCGGCAGGTCACCAGATCCAGGCGCGAAAAAGGCGGGTCGGCAAGCAGGTCATGCTGACCGAAGATGACGCTTTCGCGCAGCTGTGCCGTGATTTGGTAATGATGATCGTCCTTGACCTCCTGAAAATAGCGTTTCAAGAGTTCAGCACTGATCTGGCTTCGAATGCCGGAAGGGTAACGTCCGGCGCGAGCGTAGTTCAGGGAATCTTCGTTGGCATCGGTGGCAAATATCTGTACCGCGCAATGCTTTCGCATGGCCTTGAGGCGTGCCAAGATGAGGATGGCCAGGGTGTAAGCCTCCTCGCCCGTTCCAGCCCCCGCCACCCAGGCTCTGATCGGCTCACCTGCGTTTTTGCGGGCGATCAGGGGGCGCAACACCTGATTGTCGAGTGCCTGCCACGCTTGCCGGTCGCGAAAGAATTCCGTGACGCCAATGAGTAGATCCTTGCGCAATGCGATGACTTCGGCGGCATCGCGCCGCAAGCGCTTGGCGTAATCGTCGAGCTTCTGAATGTTGAGCAGCCCCATCCGCCGCTCGATGCGACGCACCAGCATGGCCTGTTTGTAGCCGGAGAAGCTTTGCCCATGACCTGATTGCAAGACACCAAGAATCTTGGCGAGCGGGCCGCCCGCTCGCGCTGGTATTGGGGTGGCGCTCGGTGCGCGCACGTAAGCGTGTTGGGCGTAGCTGACCAAGACACGCGGCATCTTGGGGATCGCCAGCACATGAGCCACCAGACCGGTGGCGATCGCGCTTCGCGGCATGCCGTCAAATTGAGCAGTCTCCGGTGCTTGCACGAGCACGATGCCACCGTTCGCGACGATGTCTTTCAAACCGAGCGCACCATCGCTACCAGTGCCTGAGAGGACGATACCAATGGCGCGTTCGCGCTGATCCCGCCCCAATGAGCTGAACAGCCGGTCCACGGGCAGGCGGCGCCCACGAACTTCAGTCGGCGTCGAGAGGCGAATGCGGCCATGTGTGACTCCGATGTCCTTATCCGCAGGCGTGGTATACACGCAATTCGGTTCCAATCGCATGCCATCCTCTGCCGGGCGGACGCTCATTTCAGTGTGGCGAGCGAAGAGTTCCGCCGACAGGCTGCGCGGGGTGGGACTCAAATGCTGAAGAATGATGAAAGTGAGGCCGCTGTTGGCCGGCAAAGCATGCAGAAACTCCACCAGGGCATCAAACCCGCCGGCCGATGCACCAATTCCAACTACGCACGGGAGGAGGTTGTTCCGGTTGCTAGGTTTGAGGTCTGGCACGACGGAACGGCGCCGCTTTGATGTGGCCGCCTTCCTTGGCTTGGCTCGCGTAAGACCCATGGTTTTCGCCCGCAGTTCAAAGTGCGAGTTTACGGCAATGCGCCTGTTGAGGGGGCGCCGGATTGTTAGGGAATCAGGCTACTCGCGGGGGTTCGAAAATTTCAAGCAGTGCTACGCGCTGCCCTTCCTCAAAAAGTTCGTAACAGGTTTCCCCGACAGCACGCATTTCCCTGCCCGCGCTCAACTCGGCGACCACCTGGTCGAAAAGCGGAAGCTTGAGTTTCCGGGCTTCCTCTGCGGCTTCTGCACATAGGGTCGCCGGCGCCAGCGCAACACCGTCAGGGTCGAGAAGCAGAACTGCTTTCATCATAAATGCCTCCTTCTTGGAAGGCTCTGAACTTCATGGCGGTATCGGCTTGCGTCAGCCGTTCCGTGATAGACACGGGATATCTCGGATCGAACTGACTGAATCCTCCGCTCACGGATAGATTGAGTCCAGCCGACGAATTATCCGCGTCGATTGCCTCATCAAGTTGAGCGAGCACGGCGGCGCAAGCCGATGGACTCGCTGCCCTGCCAAGCACTGCAAATTCATCGGCACCGAGTCTGCCGATGACCGCAGCCTTTCGAAACGTTTGCCTCAAGAGGTTCGTTGTGCGGATCAGCAGACTGTCGCCGACAGTCCTCCCCAACGAGTGGTTGATGAACTTCAAATGCTCGACCTTGAGAGAAAGCAAGAACGCCCAATGCTCGCGCATGCCCGACATGTCCAAAAGCTCTTCGCCCGCGCAGATGAACCCTTCGCGATTATAAAGCTGCGTCAGCTCGTCGATGAGCGACATCGAATGGGTGGGGAGGCGGGAACGCAGCGGCGATACGCTTTTCATCGATACGGCGCGTCGGCAGCCTGAACAAAAGGCGCCTCGGTGGAGGACGGTGGGAATGCCGCCCCCACCGAGAACTTATCACCGTTCCACAAGCGGATCGCCGACGAACCGGGATAGCGCCTAAAAAGTTGCGTCAACACGCCACGGGCCGCTGCATCATTGATCGGGTGCGCATTGGTCGCATCCCGACGCCGGAATCGGGGGGCTGGATACGAAAAGCCGAAACCGGAGTCGGGTGCGTACGGGAAATGCCAGGCAAGAAGTCGGCCGGCCCGCCTTCATGCTCGACATCGTGATCGGAAGCAATACAGATGACGCCTGGATCGGTGGTCGCTACGCCAACGCGCCGGCCACCCCTGCCGGCCGGAACGACTGCCCAAATGTTTCGCTCATTTACGGTCAAGCGAGTGTCCTCGAAATCCTGGCGAAGTGTGAATTCCGTCTCAGGCGGACGAGGGTATAGCCCATGCCGATGCCCGGATATTCGCCATCGCCGGTAACGACATTACCGGGTAGCAGGTATGAATTGCCCATCCGACACTTGAACCCAAGCTGTGTTAAGAAACGGCTTCGCGGCGCTCAGTCAACCGGATTTTGGCGGGCTCAGCATCGCGTGATGTTGCCGTGCAATAATACTTTATCTCGCCGCTGGCGTAACCCGTGACCGCTGCCCCTTATGTCCGTTCCGTCAGATCGGTATCAGGGATGCGTACGTCCTGACCCAGGCTTCCAGCGCAGCGGTGTCCGAAATATCTCCATCGTAGGTCAATGCGGGCTCGAACGGCCCGATCTGGCTCGGAGCGGTTGAGTCGACCGATTCCAGTGTGGAGAATAGCGAGTAGCCGGATGGCAGATACTGTTCGCGCACCTCGAGGAAATGGGTTGCAGCGTCTGTCGGCTGGCCGACGTGCAAGGCGCCAAGCGAACGGAAGTCGTCCGTGACCGAAAGACAAGAACTGAAGCAGAGGTTATCGGTCAAGAGGATCAATCGTCCCTTCATCAGAGAAGGCGACAGTGTGGTCGAGACCGGCGGAGACACCGCGGCCGAACAGGTGATGGAGCTGGAAAACGCCCTGCCTCGAGCGCGGGCGGCGCGCATATCGCGAATCGCCTTCCCAACGATGATCCCGATCTCCGGTCCGCCCTGAAGAACCAGCGGGGTTCCGGCCAAATACTCGAGGTTGCGAATGTTGTCTGCAGAGGCTCGCCACGATGCGCGGCAATCCTCTTCCAATACTGAACCAAGACGCGCCTTCACTGCATCTGCGCCCGTAATATCGCCGGCAGTCCCAACGGCCATTGACACCATCATCAGAGAACATATTGTGCGCGCGCTTGACGCGATTCTTGTGATCATTCCCGAGTGCTGGAACTTGCGTCAGCCGCCGTCAGGGGAGCGTGCCTCGATGGAATCGGCGATGACCCAAGCGGCGCCGATGAGAGCAAGATTCATTGCGTTCGCCGTCCAGTTCAGGTGGCTGGCGGGAACGATGAAGATCGACGGCGCATGGACCAGGACCCCGAAGACGACGAACATCGCAGTGAGCAGTCTTGCGCCGGTACTTGCAAGAATTCCCGTGATGATGGCAACGGCGGCGGCCCAGTGGGCGACTCCGGTCGCGCAAGCCCAGAATACCTGACCGGCCGGCAACCACGCAGGAACATACGATGCAGTTGCGTCAATGTAATAAAAGTGGACCAAACCAAACGAAAATAAACAAACGGCAAATATCAGATGAGCGAATCGCGTCAGGCGTCCAAAGGTTCTTCCGTCGATTCGCGCGGCTGTTGCAAACGCGACCAGGCCTCCCGCGACCAGTGCAAGTTGCTCGGCGACTCCTGCCCAAGTACTCAGGTCTGACGGCTGCGCCACTACCCGCGGTATGTGCAACAAACCAACGCACAGCGCATAGAGCGCTGTGAGTGCAATGGCGCCGGCGCGGGCGGTGCGCTCCCATTGAACCGCGAGGCCGGCGATGAGCAGGACTCCGGCGACCGCGTAAGCCAACGCTGTCCGGTCAGGCACGTTGCTCGGAACCGGCTGCCAAACGAGCGCAAAATCGCCCCACGCAAGTCCGACCATCCCCAGAGCTACAGCCCCGCAACCATAAACACGCAAGCCGATCCGGCGCCCGAAATACCGCGCGAAAATATCGATGGAAAAAGATCCTGCATCGCGCCCGTGAAAAGCAGGCCGGACCGAAGCCTGGCGCTCTTCAAGATAAGGCTTGGGATTGTTCACGGGCTAGAGCACCTTCGGGCCTTCGAGATCAGGCAAACATATGCTCCAGCGATATTCCATCGTCAAGATCCACTCCACTACCAAATTCGAATGCCGCTTTGATTCGCACGCGCCAAATCCCCGGCCACCGTGGACGACACGTGACCGCGATCGTGGTGTGCATTCGCTGTCGCCAATTGGTACCCAAAAACGGTCGCGGACTGGCCCTTGACGGGCTAGGGCGCCGCTAAGAGTATTCGTTCGTGAGATGCCCATGCCGCCGGCGATCAATGCTGCCGGCGATCAAAGGAGAGTTAAGGTGCTCAAAACGCCGCATTCGATTCTCGGGGCCATCCTGCTCGGCGGCTTTGTTGCCGGCACCCTAGATATTGGCGCCGCGGCGCTCATCAACAACGCCGGTGTGCCGGTGATTTTGAAGGCGATAGCAAGCGGCATCTTGGGCAAGGCCTCATTTCAACTGGGCATCGAGGCTGAGTCGCTGGGGGTGTTGCTGCAGTGGGTGATGTCGATTTTAATCGCCGCAATCTTCGTAATCACTGCATCCCGAGTGACCATGCTCAAGCGGCAATGGCTGGCAGGTGGGCTGGCCTACGGCGTGGGTGTCTTTTTCGTAATGAACTACGTGGTGGTGCCGCTCTCAGCCATCGGTCGCGTCCCCCACTTCACCGCCGCGCGCTTCATAGAAAATCTTCTGGCCATGCTGTTGTTCGGCGTGATTATCGCTTTCTTCGCGCGCTCCGCACAGACAATCGACTCACGGATTACGGCGGTGATTGCAGGCGACTGACGTATGACACCGGCCACCCGCTGGTGACACCGGTCACCCACCGGCGGCATTCAACTGTTCGATGGCGGCCTGGTCCAGGTTCAATTGAGTGGCGGCGACCAATTCCTTTAGCTGATCTACCGTCGTTGCGCTCGCGATCGGGGCGGTGATGCTGGGTCGTGCAATTTGCCATGCCAGCGCCACACTGGCGGGCGAGGCGCCGTAACGCCGGCCCACATCATCCAAGGCTGCGAGAATTCTCAGGCCACGTTCATTGAGAAACTTTTCCACCACGCCTTTCCCGCGCGCGCTCTTCTTGGCGTCGGCGGGGGTGCGGTATTTGCCCGTGAGAAATCCCGAGGCGAGTGCGTAGTAGTTCACGACGCCGATCTGCTCCTTCACACACAAAGGTTCCAGCTCGGATTCATAGCCGGCTCGCGCGTAGAGATTGTAGTGCGGCTGCAGCACTTCGTATCGGGGTAGCCCGCTCTTGCGGCTCACCTCGAGTGCCTCACTCAGGCGGGCCGCAGTAAAATTCGACGCGCCGATGGCGCGCACTTTGCCCTGCGCAATGAGTTTCTGATAGGCGCCGAGCGTTTCCTCCATGGGCACGCTCGCATCGTCGCTATGCGAGAAATACAGATCGATATAATCGGTCTGCAGTCTTCGCAGTGATTCCTCCGCGGACCGTGCGATGTACGCGGCAGACAGACCCCTGCGATCCGGCGCCATCTGCATGCCGACCTTGG
>Ga0209006_10006658_pt1 | contig 10443 bp, 7 predicted proteins | sample JacPin_JW_Ref_O2_FD_188567 | JGI IMG/M metagenome (GOLD analysis project Ga0209006, IMG submission 188567) | Forest soil microbial communities from Algoma, Ontario, Canada - Jack Pine, Ontario site 1_JW_Ref_O2 (SPAdes) (version 2) | ecosystem: Environmental > Terrestrial > Soil > Boreal... | reverse complement strand
AGCCGATGGCATAGCCCTTGGTCACCGCCTTGGTGGTGTTGCCGACGGCGTCGAGCGCATCGGTCGACTTGCGCACCTCCTTCGGCAAGCCGGCCATTTCGGCAATGCCGCCGGCATTGTCGGTGACCGGACCGAAGGCGTCGAGCGCAACCACGATGCCGGCGAGCGCCAGCATGGTCGTGACCGCAATGGCGATGCCGAACAGGCCGGCGAGATTATAGGTGACCAGGATGCCGGCGATGATGACGATCGCCGGCAGCGCGGTCGATTCCAGCGAAATGGCAAGGCCCTGGATCACGTTGGTGCCGTGGCCGGTGACCGACGACTGCGCGATCGAGTGCACAGGCCGGAAGTTGGTGCCGGTATAGTATTCCGTGATCCAGATGATCAGGCCGGTCACCACCAGTCCGACGATGCCGCAGTAGAAAAGATCCGCGCCGGAGTAACCGACGCCCGGCAGCGGGCCGAAGCCGATCAGATAGTGGGTGACGCCGGCGATGCCGAGCAACGACAGGATCGCGGTCGCGATCATGCCCTTGTAAAGCGCGCCCATGATCGACTGGCTGGCGCCCAGGCGCACGAAGAAGGTGCCGATGATCGACGCGATGATGCAGATGCCGCCGATGGCCAGCGGATAAGTCATCATCGTGGTCGCGGCTTCGGCCGATGAGCTGAAGAAGATGGCGGCCAGCACCATGGTGGCGACCGCAGTCACCGCGTAAGTCTCGAACAGGTCCGCCGCCATGCCGGCACAGTCGCCGACATTGTCGCCGACATTGTCGGCGATGGTGGCCGGATTGCGCGGATCGTCTTCGGGGATGCCCGCCTCGACTTTGCCGACCAGATCGCCGCCGACGTCGGCGCCCTTAGTGAAAATGCCGCCGCCCAACCGGGCGAAGATCGATATCAGCGAGGCGCCGAAACCGAGCGCCACCATCGCGTCGACCACCGTGCGGTCATTGGGGGCGAGGTGCAGCACCCCGGTGAGGAACATGAAGTAAAGCGTCACGCCCAGGAGCGCGAGGCCGGCGACCAAGAGACCGGTGATCGCGCCAGCCCGGAAGGCGAGCTCAAGACCACCGGCAAGCGAGCTGATGGCGGCTTGCGCGGTGCGCACGTTGGCGCGGACCGACACGTTCATGCCGATGAAGCCGGTGGCGCCGGAGAGGATGGCGCCGACCGCAAAACCGATGGCCACGAGCCAGCCAAGGAAGATGCCGACAATGATGAAAATCACCACGCCGACAATCGCGATCGTGGTGTATTGCCGCCGCAAGTAAGCCTGCGCACCTTCGCGCACGGCGGCGGCAATTTCCTGCATTTTGGCGCTGCCGGCATCGGCGCGCAGTACCGAACTCGTGGCCCAGATGGCGTAGATAAGCGCCAAAACGCCGCAGAGAACGATGAGCCACAAGGTCGTCATGGAAGAACCCCGGTTGATGGAAGCCGGCGCCCAGTCCGGCTCGAAGGACAAACACACATGCGTCAACGCGCCAGAAGCGCGATCTGCACGAACTGGCGCGGACCGCGTCAAAAAATGACGATGGCCGCCCCGGTTATCGGTTCAGATTTTACAGATACTCTTTACGGTCACTCTTGTTCTTCATCTCACTTGGCCGTTCCTTGGCCGTTCGTTTCGCCGATGGCGCCAAGTCTGGGATTTGCGCCCCTGACACGGCTTTCATGACATCGACAAAGAAGGCCAAGTCACCCACGATGCGAGTCACTTAGCCTGTCATCGTTCGATCGGCAATCTTTCCGGCGGCAACGTTGGTGGCAAGACTGGGGGAAACCTCTGCGGAAGCGAGAACCGGGCGAGCGCCCACCTCCCCTGGTAGCATTTTCACAAATTCATCGTCAGAGTTTACTATATTAAGAAATCATTAAACCTAATGTGTAGCGCGTGCGCCCCCTGCCTGCTAACTTTTATGGCGGTATTGTGTTCATTTGCCAGGCGGGAGGAGCCCATGCAATCGACCGAAGTAGTTGAATCGCTTCAAAATATCCGCGACCAAGTCGAAACGCATCTGCGCAACGTCAGAGAATACCGTGCTTTCCTGTCCATCCAAGCGGCCATGGACGAGATTTCGCACGTCGGCGAGTTGCACTCGCCCTTGGAGAGCGTCTGCGAGGGCGTCAAGCAGCGTCTGAATGAGTTACGCGAATATCGCGCTTTGATTGCGGTGGAGAAGTCGATCGTCGACATCTCCGGCGTGCTGGGCCTGCTGGACGAAATTACGCCCCGCCCTGCGGCGCAACCGCAAGGCGCCGAGCCGGCACCTGCGGAGGTTGTGGTCGCTGAGGTCGCCGCTGCCGAAATCGCCCCCGAGGCCAAGACCGAAGAGCAACCTGCAATCCTCCACAGCGAACCCGCGCCGCAGCCCCTCGAAGCCGCTGTTACGGTTGAAGCCGCAGAAGCCGCGTCAGTGCCGGCTGAACCCGCCATCGCCTGGGCTCCGAGTGGCGTTGAAGTCGACACGGCACCGCCTCCCGCGATCGCAGAAATTCCGGCGTTCGAGGTCAGTGCCCCGCAAGCCTCCGAAATCTTCGTGCCAGTGGAGATGGTGGCCGACTCCAGCCCGGCTCTCGAGACGGCATCGCCAGACGTCGACCACGATATTGACTCGCTACGCGTCGCGTTGAGAACTGTTGAGGCGCAAGCAAGCGAGGCCTCTGCCCCTTTAGGCGCAGCCGTATCGAATCCGGCTGGCGAGCCGGCCTGGATTGGGTCGGAGCGCGGGGAAGAGCCGCAGCAAACGGTGCCCGAGCACGATCCGGGGATCGCAAAGGTAGCCTAAAGGCGCCGCCGCGGCCGACGAAGCGATCAGGCCGCGGCCTTAACGCCGCGTTAATCATATCGGTCCTACTCCTGGCTCTCTAGGAAGTGTCTTTCTAGAAAGACCAGGAGCGGGATCGTGCTGGAACAAACAATCAGTAGCGTCCGCGAGCTTGAACAATCCATCGAAGGACGCGCGCTCGCCGATCTGCGCGTCCGGCTAGCCCTGCGCGGCTGTCTCTCAGAACTGCGCGGATTGATCGTGGGGGATCAGGGCGCTTCTGGAGAGATCACGTCTGAACCAAACTTCGCGGTAGTGCGCCTTCGCGGCTAGTCGTGCTCTGCCGATTGCTCGAAGATTAACCTTCCTACGTAAGCGATAACTCCGCGTCGCTACCGGGGTTGCCCCGTGGTTTGTGCTGAGCTTCCGCTCTGAACCGAGCTGATGCTGAAAATCAGCATCGATTGCCCAATCAACGCCTCGCAATAATGCGAGACTCGTTGCTGTCTCTGCCGCGGGACCGCCCTCGGCGCAACGATCCTCATCGCACCGCACCAGCAAAACACTATTCCGCCGAGGAAACTTTTTTGCGCTATAGTGATCGCAACGCCCGCACAACAACGCCGGGCAGCGATTGCAGGAAACAGCGGGAGGACGCGCTATGGCGGATCGGAACGGGTCGTACGACAGCTACGGATCGGCGCGGCAGACATCGTCCAGTCACACAGCGTCCAGTCACACGTCGTTTGGATCGGCGCGCGCTTCCACCTATCTTAGCCGTTCTTCGCAAACGCCTAGTGCGCCGCCTCCACCCTCTTCGTCCTACGGATCCGGCACGCCAAGCTCGACCTATCGGGCCGGCGCCAACGAGATCCGCGGCACCGACATCATCGCCGAGTATCTGGTCAAGGAGAAAGTCCCCTACATCCTCGGCTACGCGGGCCACGGCGCCATCGGCCTGCTCGATGGCCTCTACAAGCAGACCGACCGCATTCGCCACATCTCGCCGCGCATCGAGCAATCGGCGGGCTTCATGGCCGACGTGTATTACCGCCTCACCGGCCAGCCGCTCGCGGTCTATGCTTCCACTGGCCCCGGCCCGATGAACCTGATGATCTCGGTCGCCAATGCCTATTACGATCAGTCGGCATTCTTCGTCATCACCGGCAACGTTCCCACCAATCAGTTCGATACCGGCGCGCTCCAGGACGACTACCGCTACAACGGCGACATGTCCTCGATTTTCGCGCCGGTGACGAAAAAGTCCTGGCGCATCCGCAAGGTCGAGGATTTGGTCAAAGCTCTGCCCGACGCGTTTTCGCTGATGCGCACCGGGCGGCCGGGCCCGGTGCATTTCGACATGCCCTACGACCTCTATATGCGGACGGCCGCGGTCTCGACGCCCGAGCCCAATGTGCACGGCTCGCCGCTTAATTGGCGCACCACCGTCGCCGACGAGACGGTGGAGAAAGCGCTCACCCTTCTCACCAGCGCACAACGGCCGCTGATCCTCGCCGGCGGCGGCGTGCGGGTGGCGCACGCATACGAGGAACTGAAAGCGCTCGCCGAGCAGCTCGACATTCCGGTCTACACATCCTTCATGGGCAAGAGCGTGCTGCCCGCCGACCATCGGCTGCATCTCGGCGTCGCCGGTGTGTGGGGCGAATATCCGGCGACCGAAGCGGTGCGCAACGCCGACGTGATCCTCGCCATCGGCGCGCGCTTCAACGATCTTCACACCGGCTCGTGGCTTCCGGGCTATGTCTACAACATTCCGCCGACCCGCCTGATTCAGGTCGACATCGACCCGCAGGAGATCGGGCGCAACTATCCGGTGGAAATCGGCATGGTCGGCGACGCCAAGGCGTTTCTCGCCCAGGCGGCGCGCATCGCCCGCGCCAAAGGCTTGCGCGGGGGTTACAACGGGGCGTGGCAAAAGGAGATCGAGGCCTGGCGCACGGACTGGCGGAATTACTGCGAGCCGTTCGAGCGTTCGAACGAAGTGCCGATCGAGCCGCGCCGCATGATGGCCGACATGAACAAGATCTCGCCGCCCGACACCGTGATGGTCGACGACGTCGGCAACTGTCAGGTCTGGAACGAGCAATATTGGAAGCCGCGCATGCCCGGCAACCACCTCACCGCCGGCGGCTTTGCCGCGATGGGCTTCGGCGTCTGCGGCGTGCTCGGCGCGCGGCTGGCACGGCCGAACTCACCCTGCGTGACACTGTGCGGCGACGGTAGCTTCATGATGATGCCGCACGCAGTCGCCACCGCCGTCGAATATAATCTGCCCGCCGTGTGGGTGCTGCAGAACAATTACGCCATCGGCACCATCCGCGACCTGCAGCGCTTCTATCACGACGGCCGCGAGCTCGGCACGAGCTTCATCAACGAGCGCACCGGACAATTGTGGAATCCGGATTTCGTGAAGATGACCGAAGCCATGGGTGGCCGCGGCATCCGCATCGAGCATCCGGATCAATTCGGCGACGCCTACCGCGAGGCGATCCGCTCCAACATCCCGACGGTGATCGAAGTGGTCATCAACCGCGACACCGGTATCCCGGTCACCGGTACCTGGCAGATGCCGCCGATCCCGGAAGTGCAGCCGACATTCGGTAAACGCAAAGTGCGCTAGCGCGATTGCAAATATCGTCTCCGCGCGCGCACGTCGATGCGCTCGCAATAAAACGGTTGAATGAAGTCGCGTGCAAAAATGCTGCGTTTCCGATCAACCAGCGCTCACTTCTAATTGATGACGCTGCGCAATCTGGCGTTGGACAGCCGCTCCTTGGAAGGGCTCTATTGAGCTCTCGACTTCCAAGGGGGACCAATATGTCGAAGAACACATGGGCCGGCGTTTCTGTCGCCGCTGCATTCTTTCTACTCACCAACGCTGCCTTTTCGCAGGACGCTCAACCGACGCGCGTTCGTGGCACGCTGGATCAGGTGAGCGGCGACACGCTGATGGTGAAGCCGCGGAGCGGCGGCACCGCCACTGTCCAGCTTAAGGAAGGCGCTGCCGTCGTCGCCGTTGCCAAGGGCGCGATGTCCGATATCAAAGAAAACAGCTTTGTCGGCATCGCCGCCATGCCTCAACCGGACGGCACGATCAAAGCCGTTGAGGTCAGCGTCTTTGCGGAGCCCCTCCGCGGCACGGCCGAGGGTCATTATCCGTGGGATTTGATGCCCAACAGCTCGATGACCAATGCGACGGTGGCGCAGCAGGTCGTGAAGCAGGAAGGAAACACCCTGACGCTGAAATACAAGGACGGTGAAAAAACCATCGTCGTGCCCGCCGACATTCCGGTGGTCAATCTGGTGCCCGGCAGCCGCGCCGATCTCAAGCCGGGTGAAAAGGTGTTCGTCCCGCAAGCAACAAAAGGCGCAGACGGCGTTTTGACGGCAGGCGTCATCCTAGTGGGTCGAGACGGTATAACACCGCCGATGTGAAAACGCGGATCAACTGCGGCGGCGCACCGCATTCGATTGGCGCGCCGACCCTAAAAATGTCGGGTTGTTGGAATATTTGTTGGTGATGGTGAAATTTCGCGCGGCTGTTCGCAATACTTCGTCGACCCTAAATCTCCGCAGCACGCTAAGAACATCATTCGCAGTTCTGACTGTTTGCGCTGCTATGCTGTGGTTGCCCCATAGCGGGCACGCGGCGAACCGATCCCAAAGCTGGCGCATCGACGAAGCACAGACGTCGATCGCGTTCAAAATTGACGCCGTGGGATTCCCCACCACGCATGGCCACTTTGGTCATTACACCGGAAAAATCCTGATCGATTTCGATCGGCCTGCAAAGAGCTTCACCAATTTCACGGTCGACGCCACCTCGGTCGACGTGGGCGCGGCGTCATTTAACGACTTTGTCAAGAGCAGAGCACTCCTGAACGTCGAGCGTTTTCCGACAATGGCGTTTGCTTCGACGCAGGTCGAAAAGCTCGACGCCCATACCGCGCGGGTGATCGGCAATCTGACGATGCTCGGCGTGAGCCGGCCGCTTACGTTGACCGTGGACGTCGAAACGAACGCGGCCAATCAAGAAAACGCCGTGTCGTTCACCGCCAAAGGAACTATCGTGAGATCGGAGTTCGGAATGACGTTTGGCATTCCGCTCATCGATGATGCCATCGAAATCACCGTCAAAACGCGAGCGCTGAACGATGAATGAGCCGGCGGCCATTTGGCCGCTTCCGATACGGATCGCGCATTGGCTCAGCGCGGCGCTTGTCATCTCCCTGCTGGTGCTCGGCGCCGTGATGGTGTTTGCCGTCGCCGATCCGGCTCGACGCTTCGAACTGACGCAAATTCACAAGCCGCTCGGCATCCTTGCATTGATCTTCACCGGCGCGCGAGCCTGCTGTCGGCTTTGCTCAAGCGCACCCAAAATCGCCCTCACCTCCCGACCGGCGGTGCTCGCCGCCAAAGCGGCTCATCTTGCTTTATATCTGCTGTTGTTTCTGATGCCTCTTTCCGGCTGGCTGATGGTGACGAGCACTCCCATCCGGATACCCGTCACGCTGTTTGGATTCGTTGATCTACCCTTTCCCCTGGCGCCTGATCTCGCGACTTATAACGCCGCCCGCACGACGCATCTCGTCTTGAGCATTGCGCTGGCCTTGATGGTGGTCGTGCACACGGGCGCCGCGATGGTCCACCAATTTCTCTGGCGTGACGGGACGCTGACGCGAATGTGGGGGCTCGGCCGCTCGCCGGACCCCCGTTGTTGATTGAGTGCTTCCTATTGAAAGATCCGCAGCGTGACGTAGGCGCTCAATGGATTGCCCACGTAGGCGCCCGCGACGTTGGCGGCAACAAAATAACGCTCGTTGGTGATGTTCTTCACGTTCAGCGAGAGGCTCCAGTTGGGCGCTGTATAAGCAAACAACAGGCTGCCGATCGCGTAGGCGGGTATCGAATTGATGTTCGTGGTGTCGCTGTAGGTCACGGCTTGATAGTTTATGCCACCGCCGGCCATGAAGCCGGGGACGCCGGCAATGGAGAATTTGTAGGTCGTCCACAGGTTGGCGAGGTAAGCCGGGACGCCCTGCGGATGGTTGCCGACTGCGGCAATGCCTTGCGGATTGTCGGTGATGACCGCGTTTTGAAAGGTCGCGTTGGCGAGAATGTGCCACGGCTCGAGAGGAGCGGCATCGATCGACGCCTCCGTGCCGATGGTGCGCTGCGCATCGAACACCACCACCTCGTTGCCGTTCAGCGTTGCCGGCGTCGCCACGTTGTTGCGCGACACGTCAAAGAACGCCGTGTTGATCACGAGCCGATCGCCGAACAGATTGAACTTGATGCCGGCCTCATATTGCAAAGCGGATTCAGGTGCTCCGATTCCGTTCTGCACGTTTTCGGAGTTGAAGTTTGTCAGAAAGCTTTTAGAGACGCCGGCATAGGGCGACACGCCCGGGAACAGCTTGTAAAGCGCTCCGACGTTCCAGCTCACCGGCGCGTCGTTACGGCTCTGCGTGACACCGGCGATGATCGGCTGGCCGGAATTGGTGAAGGCACCCGGCACGGTGACCAGCGGATCAAGGACCGTATTCCACCAATCCTGACGCACGCCGGCACGCAGTTTTAGCCTCTCGCCGATATCCATCTGATCGGTCGCGTAGACGCTCAGGTACGTCGCCGACAGGTTGTCGTTGTCGCAGGAATGCGACGCGTCGCACTGAAACTTGAGGCCGGAGGCCGAGAGTTCCGGCGGTATCGGGTCGAAGACATTGGCGATATTGGGCAGGTCCGCGGTTTGCCGCTGCGTCTGCATCGTCTGCCGTACCGCCTCAAAGCCGGTCAGCAATGAGTGACCCACCGGGCCGGTGTTGAATTGCCAGAGCGGCTCGAACTGATAATCGAAGGTGTTGTCACGATCGGTCTGCTCACGGAGCTGTCGGCCAATCACCTGGTCGAGGATGCACGGACGATTGGTGACCGGATCCTTTTGCGTGGCGGGATTCGTACAAACGGTGGTTCTGGTGCTGTCGCCGTTCCGCATGGCGTCGATGTCGCGATACGTGTAGGCGAAACGATTGTTGATCGTCAGGAAGTCGGTGACCGTCCATTTATCGGTCATGGTCGGCCGGATGTACGTTTGATCCGCGAACGCCCACGGTGTCGAATATTTCGCGTCCGCCGCCGATACATTCGATATCGGTGAGCCGTTAAAATAGATGAGCCCGTAGGAGTCCGGTGTCTGGTGGATTCGGCGCGCGTCGAGGCTCGTCTCGAATACGTGATCGTTGATGTTCCACATCAGGTCCGGCCTGATTTCGAAGTCTTTGTTGCCGAGGCCGCGGTAGCCGTCGGAGCTGATGCCGGTGGCATCGACGCGATAGTTCAAGCCCTTGATCGTGGTCGGGCCGGTGACGTAATCCTGACTGGTCACCGTGCCGAAGGAGCCCGCCTGCAAGCTCGTGCCCCAGTGAAAGTCGGGCAGCGGCTGATAATGAACGATGTTGATGGTGCCGCCCGGCGGCCCGCTTCCGAACAGCGCCGAACCCGGGCCTTCGATGACCTCGATGCGCTTCACGCCGTTGAGCGAGTGATTTAATCCGCCGAGCTGATCGCCGTCCGAAAAATTGTCCTGATAGACCTGGGCGTTGAGGCCGCGGATCAGGAAGTGATCGAAATAGCCGAGCGAATCCTGGCCGCCGACATTGACGCCGCTCGCGTTCGTCATGGCCTGGCTCAGCGTGTAGGCGCCTTGCTGGGTCAAAAGCTCGCGCGGAATGATTTGCACGTTGGCCGGGATGTCTTCGAGCCTGGTGCCCGTCTTGTCGGCCGTGACCACCTGTTGGGGTGCGTTGGCCCGATCGCTGCCGCCGAAACCGGCGTCTACTCTGGCTGCCGGAGCATTTGCATTCGCCGCAGTCGCGGCCGCTTGATTTCGCCGGCGTACGGTCGATGCCGTGCGCGCCGCTCTGCCCGCGCCGCGTTGTTGCTCCTGTTGTATCGCCTTTCGTTGCTTCGGCTCGGACGGTGCCGGCACGACAACGGGCGGCAAGGGTTGTGGTGCCGATCCGGCGGCTGGCTCGGGATTGGCGGCCGGCGCCGGGCTTGTGGCGGGCGCCGCCCCCGAATCGACTGCTGGCACCGGCGCAGACTTGACGGCCGGTGCGTTGGTATCCTGAGCGAGCGCACCGCCGGCGAGTGCAAGGCCGACGACAGCACCGGCAAAGGTCAGACTTGTGGATGAAGAAAACGCGACAAAACGCGACACAACGCGTGACATAAACTCCCCCCGCTATTTAGAACTATTCGAACAAGCCCCCTTTGTTCGAACAGAACACGCGGAAAGAGAGAGAGCGTGGACGCCGATAAAATCCCAATAAAATGTTTGAATTCAATTATTCTGATTATAATTCTAAATTAGCCGAGGACAGCGCCGAGCAATCAAGGCGCTGCCGCACACAATAAGAAATTTGCGTTGGATTTGTGGTCGTGGCGCGCAGTACGTGGCGCGCGCGCTCCCTTTATGCCCCCCACCGTGCGATCCAATTTGTTGCACGATTCAGTGGAGTCGGATTTGCTCTGCAATCTTGGCGCTGGAAATCTTTGGCAGTGTGACTTTTCTGCCTAAGTCAGCGCAATCAGCGCGCCCGCATCGGCGGACGGGACAGCGGCTCGCAGGCCGTCCATTCACACG
>Ga0209006_10006657_pt1 | contig 10443 bp, 11 predicted proteins | sample JacPin_JW_Ref_O2_FD_188567 | JGI IMG/M metagenome (GOLD analysis project Ga0209006, IMG submission 188567) | Forest soil microbial communities from Algoma, Ontario, Canada - Jack Pine, Ontario site 1_JW_Ref_O2 (SPAdes) (version 2) | ecosystem: Environmental > Terrestrial > Soil > Boreal... | reverse complement strand
CGCGGTCGGCTTCGCGGACGGCGTCGACGAAGCTACGGTCAGCGCGGCAGCACAAGATGCCATGCGCGAAGGCCGAGTGGCGATGATCTTCATCGAAACGCCGGCGAATCCCACCAACGGGCTGGTGGACATCGCGATGATGCGCCGTGTCGCCGACACAATCGGCCGAACGCAGGGCCATACTCCCCTCGTCGCGTGCGACAACACCCTCCTTGGCCCCGTGTTTCAGCGGCCGATCGAACACGGCGCGGATATCTCGCTGTACTCCCTGACGAAGTACATCGGGGGTCACTCCGACCTCATCGCAGGCGCCGCGCTCGGCTCGAAGGCCGTAATGAAAGACGTCAAAGCGCTGCGCGGAGCCATCGGCACCCAACTGGACCCGCACTCCTGCTGGATGCTCAGCCGGTCGCTCGAGACATTGAGCATCCGGATGGAAAAAGCCGACGCGAACGCGCGGCTCGTCGCGGACTACCTGCGCGACCATGCCAAGGCGGCGAAGGTCCATTACCTCGGTCACCTCGACGAGAACTCCCCGGCCGGCCGCCTGTTCAAAAGGCAGTGCACCGGCGCCGGCTCCACGTTTTCGTTCGACATCGTCGGCGGCCAGGCCGCCGCGTTCAAATTCCTCAACGCGCTGCAGATCTTCAAGCTGGCCGTCAGCCTGGGCGGAACGGAATCCCTCGCCAGCCTTCCGGCGAGCATGACGCATTCCGGAGTGCCGGCCGATGTGCGAAAGAAGATCGGGATCCTCGACTCCACGATCCGGTTGTCGATCGGCATCGAGCATCCGGACGATCTGATCGCCGACATTGCCCAGGCCCTGGACGCGCGGTAGACGTGACGGTGTGAAGCATTCGGGAAAACCGATCACACTGTGGTCGTGAGCTGATAGCCGAACACGGCTGCGCCGAGACAGCGCCGCCACGGGTTCACCCCGCGAAAAACCTCGTCGACGGCCCAAACGAATAGGCTGCCTTTGAAAACGACTTCTAAAGCAACTCCGGGATTGCCCGGCGGAGGCCAGACCCAGAGCAGAACGCCGGCCGCGATTGCGACCCACAGAACGAGGTTGGGCGCCTGGGCGATCGTGACTTCGCCCGTCTCGCGGTTTCGGAAGAACCAATACAAGAACCGGCGCATCATCGCAATTTCACCCGGCGCCACGATGTGCGTTTTAAGGTCCGCTAGAGCACAACCTCGCCCTCTTCGCGTCCCTTCCAATAGGTCGCGCGGGAGGCCTTCACCTTGATCAGGACGATGCCGGGCGTGTCCACCCCCTTCTCGAACCAATTGTCGAGGTCGCTCGTCCAATGCTGCTGAAAGGCCGCCTTGTCGCGGATCAGTTCGGCGGTGCCTTCGACTGCCACATAAATGCCGTCCGAAAAGATGCCTCCCTCGGAGGAAAATCCGAGGGCCACTTTCGGATTGCGCTGGATATCCGCCACGGCGCGGGTCTGTTCATATGTGAAGTAATACGACGTGCCATCATAAGTGACGTCGCCGTTGTTGCTCATGGGACGATTGGCGATTTCACCGTTATCGGTGTGAGTCGAGAGAATGGCGATGTCGATGCCGGCCATTTCGTCCGCGATATCGGCGAGGGTCTTCCTGGTCATGATCTGCCTCTCAGTAAGGGAGGGAGCAACGGCGCGGAGCCCATCGTGTTCCACGTGCGGACCCGTCGGCGCGCAAACGGCGACGACATTGCCGGAATTCGGTTTCCCAATGAGCGTTGCGGATGGAGGCGGTTCCGCCTAAGCCCTTTTCTTCGCGAACACCCCTGGAGAAGAACCGATTTTTCGCCTCATATTAAGTCTGCCCCTCCTGCTTGTCGTGACGCGGTTCATTTGGCCTTTGCATCTGCCGCTTTCGGTGAAATTCGTGGCGGCGCTGCTCCTGCTCGTGGCTTCTCAGTATCATTTCTGGAGTCGGCTCTCGTCAGGTTCGATGTTCGCGCCGGAATTCCCGCGTCCGATCGTCATTCTCTTCAACTGGGCGTTCGGAGCGATCATCTTCCTCGCGCTGCTCCAGCTGCTGCTCGATGGCTCGACGCTGATCGCGATGGCGGTACATGGCGGAAGAGTAGACGTCCCGGATGGCGCACGCTACGCAATCGGTGTCGCGGCCGCCCTCCTCGCCGCGATCGGCGTGCATCAGGCGGTGCGGGTGCCGCCGGTGAACGATATCGAGATAGGCATTATAGGGCTTGCGCCGGAATTCGACGGCTACATAATGCTTCAACTGACCGATCTCCACATCAGCCGCCTGTTTCCGGGTCCCTGGGCTCGCGCCGTGGTCGAGCGGGCCAACGGCCTCGGCGCCAGCCTGATCGTGGTGACGGGAGACCTGATCGACGGCAGCCTCGTGGCGCGGCGCGCGGACATCGAGCCGCTGCGGGATCTGCGCGCGGCGGACGGGGTGTACGTGATCCCTGGCAACCACGAATACTTCTTCGACTACCGCGCATGGATGGCCCACTTCACCTCGATGGGGATGCGCGTGCTGGAGAACGGCCACGCGGTTCTCGAGCGTGGTGGCGGCAGACTGGTGCTTGCCGGCGTCACCGACCTATCGGCGTCCCACTCGGCCTACCCCGCTCCCGACCTCCCCGCCGCACTAAAAGGCGCGCCGAAGGACGCTGCCGTCATCCTGCTCGACCATCAGCCGAGGGAGGCAAGGCGGGCCGCTGCGTTCGGGGTGGCGCTGCAGCTGTCCGGGCATACCCACGGCGGCATGGTCCTCGGGCTCGATCGGCTGGCCGCGCGTGCCAACAGCGGATACATCTCGGGCCGGTACGACGTCGACGCAATGACGCTTTACGTGAACAACGGGACTGGGCTGTGGCCCGGCTTCGCGCTTCGGCTCGGTCGTCCGTCTGAGCTGACGCGAATCACGCTGCGCCGAGCGCCGTGAGGCAACACCGATATCCCTGATCAAGACTGGATTCCCGCGCCTGCCAGTGATTGGCAACTTCGCCAAGCCGTTCGATCGACTTTCGCGTTCCGATTTCACCAATGTCCGGGATTCGAGGTATGCGCAATCCACGGGTAGATTTCGGGCATTCATGGTGTCCCATTTCTCAAACCCGCTTTAATACCCATATACGGCCCATCCATTATTCTCGAAGGAAGGTCGGCCTGCCCGAGCAATTGAGCCTTTTTGCCGACAGATCGTCGAGGCCGAAAGGTCTGCGATATGCCGAGGAGTTCGTCTCACCGGCAGCGGAGAAGACTCTGATCAGACACATAGCGGCTTTCCGCTGCAGCCTTTCCAGTTCGGCCAATGCGAAGGCAAACGCCGCGTGGCGTCGTTCGGATTTCGATACGACTACACGTTACGCCGGCTCGAGGAGGCCGATCCCATCCCCGAGTGGCTGGAATCGATCGTCGAGAATTTCGAGCTGCCGACGCGTGGAGGAACCAATCGTGCAGGCTTCGCTTGCCCAACCACCACCCATTCCGCCACCACGGCGCGGCGAAACGTGACCTTTATCTGTGCCTTGTCCCCAAATCAGATCAAATGGGTGCCTTCTTCAGATGTAGGTAGCTAGGATTGAATTGAGCCAGTTTCGCCAAACGTTCCCAATTCTTGATTTGCAGTACACCTCGCTGAAAGTCCACGGTTCGTGATTTTCGGAGATCGCTCAACGTTCGGTTTACCGTGGCTATCGACATTGCGAGAGTTTCTCCTAGCTGGATCAGGCTGATGGGCGCCATCATCTTGCTTTCTTCGGTAAGACCGGATGCTTTTGCACGGTAGAATAGTTCGCAGAAAAAGTGCGCCATCCGTGCCCGCCCCGTCCTGGCGCTGTTGTTCGTAATGGCTTCTCGGAAGATGGCGGCGTCCACCAACGTCTCCCTCCAAATCGCAAACGCTACAGAGGGACGTCGCTTGAACACCGCGAGCAGTTCCTTATGGGGGATGAGCGCGACGGCTGCGGGCCCTATCGCGCACACGGAGTGGTCCATCTCCTCGATGAAAAGCGCCTGGGAGTCCGGCATGTCTCCTGTCAGGTGATATGAAAGATACTGCCGCCTGCCGTTTCCTAATAGATGGTAGCGGGCGAGCACTCCCGAGGTGACGAGGGCCGAAACGCTGGGATCGTCACCCTGCCGGATCAGATCCTCATTCGATTCAAGCTTTCGCACAACGTGGTTCAACGACGCGATCGTGTCGCGATCGTCCGGACTCAAGCGCGAATGCTCTTCAAGTTTTCTGACCAATATCGATAACGGCTCCGACAACGCGCTCTCCCTCACCTCAAAGAACGTATCATATGATACGAATACGATTGCCGGAAGGTATAAGTTCCGGCAACGGCGACCCGACCTATTATGAGATTGCGCTGGGTATTGTCGGTCGCCTCGGCAGTGGAGATGTTGATGGATTTGAGTCGATGCCCGGTTTGCAAAAGACGATTGATCGCGATGACCGACCGAACCGGTCGCACGAATATGGCCTGCCTTAAGTGCGACAACGTCGATCCTATGAAGACGGACGCCTTGAAATGGGCCGCTAGCGATCTCGCCCGTTCGGGGCGTCCGACACCGGAAAGCTAGTCTATCTCGTCGGCCGCTATTTTTGCCGATTCTGAACCATTTGCGCAGCGCGGTATTAGCTATCCGCATGAGTGGAGATGAAGGCCCACTCGTAATTTTGTAGTCAGCGCGCTGAATGAACAGTCTTCTTTGATTGGTTTGAAATGTCCTCCAAAAAGTCGCTCCGACCATCCGACCGCATTTCGGTTTTATCCTCGAAGCAAACGTTGAAAATGGCCCGGTCGGCGCATGCATATGTCCGGGGAAGCACTGTCCAGTTTTACGACTGGTTGGAGACGCAGAAGAGCGGAACCCTTCCGGAGGGACCGCCCGTCTGGATATGTGGCGACTGTCATGCGGGGAATTTGGGCCCGGTTGCGGGCGTCGATGGGCGGATTGCCATACAGATCAGGGATCTTGATCAGACTGTAATCGGTAATCCGGTCCACGATCTTATTCGGCTTGCTCTGTCTCTTGCGACGGCATCGCGTGGCTCTGACCTTCCCGGTGTCACGACGGCTCGCATCCTCGAGCAAGTGATCGAGGGCTATCAAGCCGCCCTGCAGCACGACGCGGACACGCTGGACGACGCGCCGAACACCGTCCGCCTGGTGATGAAGCAATCGCTTGGACGATCGTGGAAAGCATTGGCCAAGGAACGTCTGGAGGATCAAAAGCCGTCGATACCGCTCGGAGCAAAGTTCTGGCCGCTTGCCAAATCCGAACGTGATGCGATCGAAGAACTCTTTGCCACACCACGGTTGCGTCATCTCGCCACGTCGTTGCGCTCGCGCGACGACGATGCACCCGTGGAAGTGCTGGATGCCGCCTACTGGATGAAGGGATGCAGCTCGCTTGGCTTGCTTCGCTACGCCGCGTTGCTCGGCATCGGCAAGGGCAAGAAGCGGGACGTCGCCTTGATGGATATCAAGGAAGCGGTGAAAGCGGCGGCACCACGCTATGCGGGCGAGAAAATCCCGAAGGACAATGCGGAGCGCGTCCTACAAGGTGCGCTTCATTTGTCGCCTCTTCTGGGAAAACGTATGGTGGCGGGTTCAATAGGAGACAAATCGGTCTTTATCCGAGAGTTGTTGCCCCAGGACCTCAAGATTGAGATCGAACGTCTTACCGTCGAAGACGCCATGAAAGCCGCAAGTTTTTTGGCCGGGGTCGTCGGCAAGGCGCACGCGCGCCAACTCGATCAGGATACGCGCGAGAGCTGGACCAGGGAACTGGAACGTCATCGGTCGAAAACTCTGGATGCGCCGAACTGGCTGTGGTCGAGCGTGGTCGAGCTTATTGGCCGACACGAAGTCGCCTACCTCGAACATTGCCGCAAGTTCGCCCTCCAATCGAAGGCGGCCTGAGGATGCCGCTGTTCCGGAATTCACCACGCGACCGCCGCGAGTCCGCATGACACCGAAGATCGCCATCATCGGCTCCGGTCCGACCGGCATTTATACCTTGAAGGGCCTGGTTGGTTCGCCACAACCATTGTCCGTCACAATATTTGAGATCGAGGCGGATGCCGGCAAAGGAACCCCCTATCATCCCGACATCAACGATCAGGCCATGCTCGCCAATATCGCCAGCATCGAGCTGCCTGAAATTTGTGAAACGCTCGTCGCTTGGTTGAGCCGGCAAACCGATGCCGAGTTGCAAAGGCTAAAGGTCGCACGCACTAACATAGACGAGCGGGAGTTTTACCCCCGCGTTGTTCTCGGCGAGTTTTTGCAGTCACAGTTCCGGCAACTCATCGAAAGGGCGATTGCGAACCGCCATACAGTTGATGTCAAAACTCGTCATCGCGTTATAGATATCAGACTCATGACGGATGACATTCAGCTAACCGTCAAACTACCGGACGGTGAGCGAAAGGACTACGTCTTCGACCATGTGGTCATGGCGACGGGACACGACTGGCCCGAGACGACCGAAATCAAGCCGGGCTTTTTCATGTCACCCTGGCCCGCGTTGGCCTTGAAGAAGATATCGGCCTGCTCCGTGGGCATTCTCGGCACGTCGTTGAGCGCTATCGATGCACTCATCACCGTTTCGACAGCGCATGGCGTTTTTTATCTCGATCCGGGCGGCCAGCTTCGATATCAGGCATCTGCTGGAAGCGAGAACTTCCATGCTAGCCTGATGTCGCGCAAGGGATTGCTTCCCGAGGCAGATTTCTACGCCGATTACCCCTATAAGCCGTTGAAGTTTTGTACGGAAGAAGCCGTCAACGCTCTGATCGAACGTGGGAGTGCGAATCTGCTCGATGAGGTCTTCGAATTGTTTAAGCGGGAGCTCGCGGCCTGTGACCCGGACTACGCAGCGAAAATCGGACTAGCCCTATTGAATGTCGAAACGCTCGCGACCGCCTATTTTGCCGCGCGCGATGAGGTCGATCCATTCGTGTGGGCCGCATCGAACCTAGCCGAGGCCGAGCAGAACAAGATCAATAAATACACAGTCCAATGGCGATATGCGATCCTGCGCATGCATGAAGTCATTGCCCGCGCTATTCCCTATCTCGATGAGGTAGACCTCGGCCGCTTCCACAAGAAGTTCAAGACGGTCTTTGTAGACGACTACGCAACGGTCCCCCATCAATCCATCCAGCGTTTATTGGCGCTTCGGCGTGCCGGCAAGCTCGACATCCTGAAGCTCGGCAACGATTATGAGATCATCACCGATGGGGTCAAACAGGGAGCGGCGATCCGCTACGCGGGAAATGACATAGCGTTCGACGCATTCATCGACGCGACTGGGCAGGCATCGATGTCCGCGCGCGACATGCCCTTTCCGAGCCTTATTGATCAAGGAGTGATCAAGAAGGCTTCGACACGCGAGGGCCCCCTGGTCGAAGAAGCCTTCACCCGCACCGGCGGCGTCGATCTCGATGCTGCCTTCCGCCCGAAGTTCGAGGGTAACCTGTGCAATCAACTCTATTGCGCGGCGATTTCGTTCCTTCTCCATAAGTTGCCTTTTGTGCAGGGAATCACCAGCGCTCGCGAAATCGGCGATATCATATCGAAGGCCGTCCTTCAGGACATCGGGGCCGACGGATCAATTTTCAAAGCGGACAATGCATCACTCGACGTTGCGCACCTTCAATGAAGAACTCGTCGCCGACCTGAACCGTCCCGGGGTCTTCGATTGAGCAGTAAATGCCGAGGTTGCGCTTGTTGTGTCGCAGGATATTCCGCAGGACTTCAGGATCTTCATCGACGCCAGGCTGAGATATAAAAGTCATGCCGCAGCGTTTCGTTTCTTCCTGCGCGATCAGGTTCGTGCTTCCGAGCTTCAAATGCCGGCCGATCCATTCGTGTTCGATGAAACCGTTTCCGGTATCCAGATCAATCAGGAACGTTGGACGAAATCGCCGGCTGTCAACGGTCTCGACGTTCCCCAGCATTGCCAGATGCCGTAGAGAGGTCTTCGTCAATAGATGCGCCGGGAAATGCTGATGGCGATAGTGAGTTAGTGGAAAGTCGACGCGCCCAGTATGCGCGTAGGCGGCAATGCCCGCGGCAAAGCCAAAATAGTCCGACAAGAGCCTATTCAGCTTCGGTTCACCCAACCCGCAAGACTGCCCATTTGGGAAGAAGATCGCAGGTAAATCCCCTTCAGCAGATCGCGCCTCCAGATGCAGTGCCTTGCGCCATCTGTGGTCTCTTTCCGGTGCTGCCGGTTTACCCGTTTCAGTGTCGATCAGGCCATACTGCCGATCGCCCTCCATGCCAACAGCGCTTAGCTCCGCACGGGTGATGCGCTCGCCGCCAACGGAACTCACGGGATATCGCCAGATCTCTGCCACGCGTCCGACCAGATCCAACGAATTCCCCCAGTGCTCGGTGAAAGCTGCGTTAATCAGTTTTTCATGCTGCGATCAACCCCGCCCGCGGGTTACGTAGGGAACTCCAACGCCGCGCGCGGCGGCGGCCCGACGCCTGACCGCACCTTGTCCCCACTCCTTCGGCGGAGCGACCGTTTGCGTGAACAATTCGCAGCGTGGCGGATTAGACCCAAAATGGAGATTCAAATTGAATTTCACCGCCCTGGTCGTCGAGGACGACACACTTCAACGAGAGACTTTGGCCGAACTTCTGAAGGAGGAAGGTTTGGAAGTCATCGAATGCACCACGGCCGAGGCGGCGGAACTGGTGGTCGCATCCACGGGAGCCGAGCTCAAGGCGCTGGTCACGGATGTTTCCTTGGCGGGCGAGATGTCCGGGACCGAACTCGCGCAGTTTGCGAAGCGCCGGTTTCCTCACATAAACGTGGTCGTGGTGTCGGGTCGCCCGCCGCCCTACATCCCGCAGGAAGCATCGTTTCTGCTGAAGCCGTACCGACCTAGAGAGCTTCTGGAGGCGGTTCTGCTATAGGACCGCAAGGAAATTCCCCTCGCTTGAGTATCCCAATTGGCCATCCCCATCGTCGTTGCAAGCATCCTGGTCGTCATGGTCCTGGCCGTTGGTGGCTGGACTACAACCGTGGGAGCCTGGTACCGGGACCTGCGCAAGCCGTCCTGGAATCCACCAAATTGGGTCTTTGGCCCTGCATGGACGGCCATACTGGCTCTGGCTGCGTGGTCGGGCGTCTCGGCGTGGACTGAGGCCGTCGGCGACGGGCCGGGCCGCGTCGTGATCCTTGCGCTGTTCGGCGTCAACATCGTCCTGCACATGCTTTGGAGCCCGCTTTTCTTCGCCCTGAAAAGACCGGACTGGGCTCTGGTCGAGGTTCCCTTCCTTTGGCTATCGATCGCAGCGCTTATGCTTACCGTTGGCCGATACTCTTCATTGGCCGTCTGGCTTCTCCTGCCCTACCTGCTCTGGGTGACATTTGCGGCGTTCCTTAACCTCATGATCGTCCGCCTGAACGGGTCGTTCGGCGAACGTGTCTGAATCAGAAATCCGACATTCCCCATGGCAGGACCCCGCCCCCGAGGGCACGGTGGTCGCTGTATCGGTCGACGGCAAGCATCGCTTCAGCAAGACGTCTCGACCATCGATCACATTGACGAGCGGCCATGGCATCGAAGGTGACGTGCATTACGGACCTTTTGCGCGGCACCGTTACCTGGCGAGGCGGAATCCAAAGGCACCCAATCTCCGGCAGGTGCACCTCATTCCGAGCGATTTATTCGATGCGCTCCGGTCGTCGGGATTCGCAGTAAATCCCGGAGATCTCGGCGAGAACATCGCGACGGTCGGGCTCGATCTCGAAAGCCTTCCGCTTGGCACGATACTGCAGCTCGGCGCCTCGGCGACGCTCGAACTCACCGGACTCCGCACGCCCTGCGTCCTGATCGATCGCTTCAAGTCCGGATTGAGGAAACGTTTGGAAGGGGGCGCGGCTGGCCCGCGCTTCAGAGCCGGCGTCATGGCGATCGTAATCAAAGGAGGCGTTGTCTCGCCTGGAGAGCGGATCCGAACGGTCCTTCCTGCGCCTCCTCATCGGGCCCTTCCGCCGCTTTAAGCTGACCCATCTCGCAACGGACACGCCGTCGGCCGTGTCGATTTTCGGCAGATGGGAATGACAGGACACGACGACATCGATGCCGCGCGCAATCGGATCGACCTTCAGGGTCCTCAGATCGTGCAGAACATAGATCGACCTGCCCGCAAGTCGGACGACCTCGGTTTCGGGATATGCGCCAGCCCAGTCGCCGGTATCAACGTTTCCTCGGATCGCGGAAACCGGAGCGATGCGGCGCAGCGCGTCTCTAATTTCGGGACGCCCGATGTCGCCGCAGTGGATGATGTGATCGACGTCAGCCAGGTGTCCCTTCGCCTCCGGCCTTAGCAGCCCGTGCGTATCGGAGATGATCCCGATCTTGAAGGTCATCGGTCGGAGCGTCTGTTGTTTCGCATCGGTCAACCTCGATTTCGGCCATGATCACTACCAC
>Ga0209006_10006656_pt1 | contig 10444 bp, 9 predicted proteins | sample JacPin_JW_Ref_O2_FD_188567 | JGI IMG/M metagenome (GOLD analysis project Ga0209006, IMG submission 188567) | Forest soil microbial communities from Algoma, Ontario, Canada - Jack Pine, Ontario site 1_JW_Ref_O2 (SPAdes) (version 2) | ecosystem: Environmental > Terrestrial > Soil > Boreal... | reverse complement strand
GCGGCTGAGCAAAAAAGGAATTGCCGCTATCTTGCTTGATTTGTCATTGCCGGACAGCGAAGGCATCGCAACCTTTGACAAATTGTTCGCGGCCTCACCGGATGTTCCGATACTTATCCTCGCTGGAGATGCGTCCGAAGCATTGGCGAAGGAGGCCGTAAGCCGTGGGGCGCAGGATTATTTGGTAGCCGCTCACCTGGATACCTATTCGCTGCAACGCGCGCTGCGGAATGCGATCGAACGCAAGAGCATTGAGGACGCGCTGTTCGTAGAAAAAGAGCGCGCCGTGGTTACACTCAACTCGATTGGCGACGCCGTTTTGTGCACCAACGTCTTCGGCAAGATCACCTACCTGAATATCGTTGCAGAAAAAATGACCGGATGGCTCCGTGCGGAAGCTATTGGCAAACCTCTCGCCGAAGTTTTTCGAATTATTGACGGAGGCACGCGCCAGACCGCACGGGATCCCATGGAAATGGCCGTCGAACAAAACGCGACGGTCGGACTCACAATCAACTGCGTCCTCGTACGTCGCGATGGGTATGAATCCGCGATTGAAGATTCCGCCGCGCCAATCCACAACCGGTCGGGCCGTGTGACAGGCGCGGTGATCGTTTTCCACGATGTGAGCGCGGCACGAGCTATGTCGATTCAAATGACACATACCGCGCACCACGATGTAGTCACCAGTCTCCCGAATCGGCTGTTGCTCAACGACCGCATCACCCAATCAATTTCCATGGCTCTGCGCCAGAGCAGGCCCTTCGCCGTGCTATTTCTGGATTTGGATCATTTTAAAACGGTTAATGATTCGCTGGGACACGCGGGCGGCGATGAACTCCTGCGATCCGTTTCGAAACGATTGCTTTCTTGCGTGCGCGGTTCGGACACCGTAAGCCGACAGGGCGGCGATGAATTTGCAGTCCTGCTTCCAGAGATAACGCATGCTGAGGACGCGGCCACCTGCGCGGCAAAAATCCTGCTAGCTCTTAATGAGCCTTATATGATCGGCTCTCGGACTGTTCACGTCGGAGCCAGCATTGGCATAAGCCTGTACCCGAGAGACGGAGCGGATTCGGAAACGCTCCTCAAGAGTGCGGATATGGCCATGTACCACGCCAAAGAACGCGGCCGGGGCAATTTCCAATTCTTCGAAGCCGCTATGAACTTGAGGGCGGTACAACGGCAATCGGTCGAAAGCGAATTGCGCCGCGCCCTAAAGAATCACGAGTTCTTGTTACATTATCAGCCAAAGGTAAACCTCAACACCGGAGACATCACGGGCGTGGAAGCGCTGATACGCTGGCAGCAACCTGACGGAACTTTGGTTCCGCCGTCAGAATTCGTGCACATCGCCGAGGATTGCGGGTTGATTGTCCCTATCGGCCGCTGGGTGATGCGAGAAGCTTGCAAGCAAGCGCGCGCCTGGCAGGATGCCGGATTGCGCCATTTGCGTATGGCCGTGAATGTTTCTGCCGTTGAGTTTCGCGAGAGGGGTTTTGTCGGAAACGTCCGTCAGATACTCTCCGATACCGGTTTGCGAGCGCACTATCTGGTGCTGGAACTCACCGAACGTGTTCTTATGGAAAATGCCGCATCCACGTCCCTGGTGCTTGAGGAGCTCAAAACAATGGGAGTGCAGCTTGCAGTAGATGACTTCGGGACCGGGTACTCTAGCCTTAGTTACTTGCGGCAATTTCCCATCGACGTCCTCAAAATCGACCAGTCTTTCATCCAAAAGATCTCGTCCAATTTGGATGACTCCACAATCATTTCTGCAATAATTGGAATGGGCAGGAACCTTAACCACATTGTTATTGCCGAAGGCATTGAAACCCACGAACAGATTGCCTATCTTCAATCTCAACGCTGCGAAGAAGGTCAAGGCTATCTGCTGAGCCCGCCGGTCGGCGCCGTCCAATTCGGCCACTTACTCGAAACGGGGATAGCCGCCATGGTCGTTAACTGACGGCTTAATCGACTATCGCCGTGGTCACATCTTTTTCGGTTGACGCCGGAGCTTCCCACCAGGCGCGATCATGTCAATGCGTTCAAAGGAGCAAAAGCATGGAAGGTAAAATTCTGGTGGTGCTTTCTCGGATAGAGCGAAAACTAAATGGAATTGAAGATCGGTTAGAAGCCCTTGAACTGGTGGTGGGCAGAATCAGAAGAGAAGAAACTCGGACCAAAGGCTAAATCAACTGGCTTAATGGCTTTTGTCGTCGCTTTCCCGTCGGTGGCGTTATTGCCATATCCATGTAACCCTTCCATGAGCGTTCACACGCTTGTCTTTACTTCCCGTTTCTCCGTCCCGGAATTAATCGAGAATGTGTGCTGTTTTGAACGGATTTCCTTCGCACGAAAGCCTAGCGTCACCACAATGATCGACAAAAATCAAAATAAACGCCTAAGGGACCCGACTTTGGCCAAGGTCGCCAAAGAAATGGCCCTTCCTCGCTTGTCCGCCTCGGTGGAAAGGCGCACGACAAAAAAGCTTCCCAGTCAGCTCAGCGCATCCGGCGGAAAAATTAAGAAACGCGTCCTTCTCAAGAGTTCCGAATCGTTCGTGGCCACGATCCGCCCCACGCCTTTAATCCACGTAAAGCTCAAGCCCGGCCGCAAGAAACCTGCGAAGTAAACAACTAAGGATGTGAGTTCATATTCACTCGGCTTGCGCTCGGGAATTACCGTTCCGGCGCTGCTTTACCAAGTCCCAATCTATACGCGAACGTTGCGCGAGTAATTCAGCTCGCCACGGAGGGCAGGCCATCCCCGGCTGGCAGGCGCGAAGATTTAGTCGTGGAGGACGACGTTCAGAAGCGACGGGTTAATGTGAAGGCCGCCGTTGTATTGAATGAATCCGAGTCGCTTGAATTTATTCATAAAAAAATTCACTCGGGAGCGCGTGGTGCCGATTATTTCTGCCAGCGTTCCTTGCGATACTTTGGCTATCAACTTTTGCGGCTGGTCCTGCTCGCCATAGCGAGCGAGCAACAGGAGGGTACGCGCCAGGCGTTTTTCGGCGGAGTTAAAGAGCTGATCCACCAAATCCTCTTCCAGGCGGATACTTCGAGACAACAAGTAGGACAGGAAGCGGTCGGCGAGGGCTCGTTCAGCGTGGAGCTCCCGAACCATCTCATCTTTCTTTATGTCCAGCACGGTGCAACGAGTGACTGCCGTCGCAGTCGCCATACGAAGAGGGAGCCCCAGCAGGCACCCTTCACCGAAAAACTGGGCCGGCCCCAGAATGGCAATGACGGCCTCCTTGCCGAGTTTGTTCAGCACGGAGAGTTTCACACCGCCTTTCTGGATATAGAAAATGTGATCGGATGGATCGCCCTGGCGGAAAATAACTTCGCGGACGCTGAACTCCACGATCTTTTTGTCCACACCTGCGGAATCGAGGAACGCTTGCGCGTTGAACGTGCTTTTTCTTCGAGGTTTTCTAACTGTCGGGCCGCGGACAGTATTCATAGCGTGCCCTCAGCAAACTCGCGGCTATTCTTCAATAAAGTATGTACGGTAGCGTACACCCAGGGCAAGTGAAATTTTTAGCATCGAATAGGTATACATACGGTAAAGTTTCGGGCACAAGTGTGGTAACTACGGCTTCTTTCGTACGTGTTGCTACAGAACTTGGCGCTTCGATGAAATCCCGAAAGATCAATAGGTTGGCCGACAGGCACGGATTGTATGTGGGAGGGCAAAAAAGAAACCCCGCACCGAAAACTCGATGCGGGGCTCAGGAGGTAATTTGGATTAGACGGCTAGGATTTCAGAAAACGCCGGCGCCCAATGGCAGCCACAGCGAGAAGTCCTGCGCCAAACATGGTGAGCGTTCCGGGCTCCGGAGCAGGAACAGAGTTGCCACCATTCCCTCCGGGGTTGTCGTCCTTCTTGCCGCCTTTGCCGCCGTCCTTGTCGCCCTTTTTCCCGCCTTTATAATCCTTGTCAAAATCCAGCAGGTGAAGCAGGTCTTTATCTCCGCCATTCATGTGGTTTGAGAGAAGTGAAGACAGGTCCCCACCATCTTTGTAGCCAACGTGGTGGTCAAGGTCACCGGAGCCGACGCTGCCGCCGTCAGCCTTCACGGATGGACCCGAAGTCAGCAGCAAAGCGGCGAGCAGGCCGACAAAAAATGTCTTTTTCATGAATGATCCCCTGGACTAACTGCCCATTTCCCCAAAAACCAGCCAACGCAAACAGTCACGTCGTAGTTCTAGCCACAAGTGCATGGCAATTCAGTCGCCACTGTAAGTGTTTCCGGACAATCTGGCTTATTTTAAGTAGCTTTTATTCATGGTGATGCGAGGACACGCTGCAACGTAAAAACCGGTTTGGCGGGAGAGTTAGAGCAATATGCAAAATCCTGCGCATAACTGACTTGCAACTGCCGTTTTATCCGCTACTCACGCTCCGGCAGAGGTGATTTACATCACGCACAGACGAAAAGGTGGCAGGCCGAGACTTGGGGGGATAAATATAGTGAACGCTCCGGAGGAAAAATGCGCGCAGGCTGCATCGCCGCGGCGGTCGTTATTTCAGGGACTTTTGTCAGGGCAAGCGGGATCTCGATCCCCCCAAAAGAGGAGCACGCGGATCGAAGCTCAAGATACAAAGAAAAGGGGAAGAGCCGAGGCCCTTCCCCTTTCATGAGCGAAAATCTTGTGGTTCGATCGCAGTCTTAGCGATTAGCAGGTCCGCGCATAGCAACGGTCAACGGCTTGGTGGCTTCGAGCTTCTTGGACTTCTTGAGTTTCTTTGCCATGATTTTGTTTCCTCCGTTTTTTGTCTGCCCGTGTGGGCGAACGCTGCATACTATGCACGTTGCGGGCCACGGTTTCCAGTGAAAAAATGCCTTTGCTATGTGATTGGAAATCCGAGGGATCCGCGAAATGGCTCGGATATTGAAGCAGCGGCACGAGCAATTTGCGTTGATTTAATCAACTTGACGATGAATTACTCAACATTTTGGGTGAGCGACCTGGTAGCGCTTCGGAGGTCGGGTCGAGGCGGCTCATCACTATGAACTCGCAATGCCCCGCCGCGAAAGAGCTTGCGCGAGCTCTGAGGAGGTGATACTAAATCCTTCCCGCATCGCCAAGATGGCGAGGTACTTGCCTGACACTCTGGATCGTGCTTCCTGGAGGTAATATGACTTTTCCCAAGGGCCTGGTGATATTCAGTTCGTCGCTTCTCTCGCTCTCCCTCGCGCTGTGCCTGGCGATGTTTCTCTCCTCGATTGTCGCGCCACCAGCAGCGGCGCAGAGCGTGATCTTTGCCTGCGTGAACAACACTACCGGGGCGGTGCAGATTGTGGGTTCCACTACCACTTGTGCGACCGGCTCGCACAAAATTCAGTGGAACCAGACTGGTCCTACTGGACCAGCAGGTCCGAAGGGCGCTACCGGCGCGACAGGTCCCGCTGGGGCGAAAGGTGCAACCGGAGCAATTGGACCAAAGGGCGCTATGGGCGATGCCGGAGCGATAGGGCCGAAAGGCGTCGAGGGTCCCGCCGGCGCGACAGGACCAAAAGGCGCGACTGGTCCTGCCGGGCCAACCGGGCCGCAGGGGCTGCAAGGACCTCCAGGAAAGGGCACAGTTCCCGCGAATCTGACAGCGCTCTCGGGAAAACTCAGTACGAATGGGGGTGTCGCTATCACAGGCAGCACGACATTCGAATACGACACGAGCCTGTGCATGATCGGAGATATTGTACTTTCGGTGAACGGCTATGGAGCGGGAGCCCTGCCGGCAGATGGACGTATTCTTCCGATCGCTCAGTTTGCCGCTGCCTTCAGCATCCTTCAGACGAATTTTGGTGGAGATGGAGAGACCACGTTCGGTCTGCCGGATTTAAGAGCGTTTGCGCCACAGGGACTGCAATACTCGATCTGCGTCAATGGGATATTCCCAAGCAGGGACTAGTATCGTTAGCCAGCGAAAACAGGAAAAGACTGGAACATGAGAAGTCCGGTTCCGGGAACTCGGCCCGCGCGGCCCACGCACGGACAAGTTCGGCGTTCGCACCGGATAGTATCTTCTTCGCACGAGCGATCTTCGCGACATTCTCGCGGCGAGCTTTGAGACTTTCGCCCAGACTCCACTGGTGCGATTGCGGATTGGGTAAGCGGGCGAGCACGGCGCGGTTCTCTCTGGCGGCTAAGAGAACTAGGATGACAGATAAAGCCGAAGGACTGATGCTTCCGCGGATTTAGCGGGTTGCGTGCATGCGAGTGTCCCAGAGAGAGACGGCGTCGGGGCGGTTCGCATCCAGGGCGACTCTCCAAGCTTGTTTTGCTACTTCACTTCTCGTGAACGGATGAGGGTCACCCCATGGTTTGGAGTGCTCCGCGACGTATTTGTAAAACTCCTCGGAAGTGGCCAACGATGTATCGATCTTTCCGTCTTGAGCGTAGGCGGTAACCAACCAAGACAACAGAAGGGATTTCTCGGAAAGAGCCTGGATATAGGACGGGTCAGAGTCTCCCAGGCTGGAACGGCGGGCGATGACCTGGTCCACCGTGGTCCAGCCGAGCATGAGCGTTTGCTCGCATTGTTCCCATTGCTTGGCCTCGGAGAAAGTTTGCGCGAGCTCGAGATATTTGTCGGTAAGCGCGAGGTCGGAGGGATTGGACGACGTTCGGAGATAGTCAATCATCTGGCGGGAATTTTCTATGGCGTCGTCGTAACGCTGGGTCTCTCGCAAACATTCCACGACTGCACCGCTGGATTCCATCAACGCGGCTTGTTTGCCTTCGGTGAGATGCGCGGAGAATTCCTGGGCGTCCTGCAAGCGAGGCAGAGCTTGAGCGGGGACATGGGCGCGCGAGAGGACATAACCTTCTTGAAGGCCGGAAGTTTGCATGGTTTTGTAAACGGCTTCGGCGTCGGCGGCGCGTCCTGACGATTCGTAAAAAGTGGCGATCTGCTGGCGTGAATTCTTCAGCGCGGCGTATTGATCGTCGTTGAGCTGGCCGCTGGACTGTTCCGCTTCCTGAAAACTTGCGAGGGCTTCCGGATATTCGGCGTTCTTGAGTTGCTTCACGCCAGTATCGTAAAGCGAGCGGAACTTTTTCGCGTTGGCGGCATTGAATTTAATTTCGGTGGCGTCTCGGCCCGAAACAGGTTTGGTAACTACGTGATTGATGACCGCGGAAGAGGCCACAAAAATCAGCACAACGTCCAGAATAATCGTTAAGACGCGCATTGGACGCATGACCCGCCCCCTAAGCCATGGTTATTAAACTTGTTAACAAAAGTATATCCGGGCGGCGAAGGCGATCGGACGGGATGTTAGCATCGGTTTACAAAGTAGGAATCGGCCAACGAGAAAGCAAATGTACGGTGGGAAGGCGGAAAGTTCACGCGGATTTCAAGCCGCGAACCACGACCAAGTGAGGACGCGTTCGTGAAAGCGAGAATCTTGAGCTTCTTAGTGGTGATCGTGACCGCCGCCGTTTGTGTTTTTTATTGGTATTTTCTCGTGAGACGTTCGGTTCCTGCATCCAGCAAAGTTCCTGAAATCAAATGGACCAAATATTTTGAGACTATCGACGGGTTTTACACGTCGCCGACGGTTGGAACGGATGGAACCCTTTACATTGCGGGAAGCAAGATGTATGCGCTGGACGCTTCGAGCGTTTCGCGCTGGGAATATCGCGTTGACTTGCACGATTTGATTGAAAGCGGCGTATTTCAGGACGAAACCCAAAACATTTATTTCAGCACGTTGAACAAGGTGTATTCGCTGACGTCTTCCGGGATGAAGCGATGGGAGACAACTTGCGGTGCGCCGCCGAAAACGGCGTCGAGTGACCAAGGCGGGACGTCCGACGGGAGCACGATATACACCACGTGCGGGCAATCGTTTTCCGCGCTCAACAAAGAGAATGGGACGCAATTATGGTCGATGCCACCGCTGGACCGAGAAACATCACCGGTGATGTTAAGGGATGGAGTGATTGCGTTCGTTCGCGAGCGAAGAATTTTCGCGGCGGACAGAGCTGGAACGATACTTTGGTCGTATCCGCATGTTCCGACCTCGGCGGGCGGCGCATTGGATTCCAAGGGCGCACCACTGGAGACTTATATCGATAGTCCGATTGCGGTAGGTGACGACGACACGATTTATGCTGGCTCGCAGATTGGCAAACTTATCGCGCTGGACGCGCAAGGCCAGGTGAAGTGGACCTACGATAACGGTTATCAGATGGGATTTCGCATATCCCCGGTGATCGCCGCGGACGGAGCAATCGTTGCCGTGTCGATTCAAGATGTGGCGTATGCGCTTGCGCCGGACGGGACGGTGAAATGGACGTTTCATTTGCCGAAGACGCGGAATATGAGCCGCCACGCTGCACCAGTGTTGGGGAGCGACGGAACGATTTATGTGCTTGCAGAACAGAAGCTGGTTGCGCTGTCCGAACAAGGCAAACTGCTTTGGGATTTGCCATTGCAAGGCACGGCGATGGGGTCACCGGCATTGGCGCCTGACGGAACGATGTACATTGCGATGGCGGAGGGAACACTTTATTCGATACATACCGGAAGCCGCGGCCTGCTGCAAAGCGCCTGGCCAAAATATCAGCGTGATGCGTCAAATTCCGGACGATCCGTCGGCGCGGGTGGCAAATGAGCGTTTTGTTTCGCAGAGATTTTCGAGCGAGTGATTTTGGACTTGGGCGACGACGGACCGGATATGTTGCGCAAGTTGCCCTGATGATTTGCGCAACGTTGGCGCTGATAAGCTGCTATCCCGATCCGCGTCCCGCATTGAAGGGTCGTATAGCCGGCGACTGGGAAGAGGTGCACGGGACGAAAGAAGTGTTGCACTTCAGCGAAGACGGCAGTCTGGTGATGGAGAGCCCGAGAGAACATCATCAATGCACTTATGATTTTCCCGACGCGAAGCATATTTCGCTGAATTGCGCGCCTCCCGGGACGCCCGCGAGGCCCGAGGTGTGGAGAATGTCGTTCACCGATGACGACAAGCTGCTGATCGGGAATGCGATGGAAACAGGTACATACAAGAGAAAATAGTTTTTGTTACCACGAAGGCTTATCGGAAGGCCTGAGACTCCAACTCGACTAAGGAACACAAACGCCCCACCGTCGGTAGCTTGCGAGCGCGGAGCCCTCAGGGGTTAAAACCCCTTCGGCTTTGGCTGACGATACGGCACGGCTAAAGCCGTGCCCTGACGATTCGTGAAATTAGGACGCCCCGCCCTTTGTTTATCACGGCAAAGGGCGGGGCGTTTGTGTTCACGCTTCCGCAGTACACGGCGGGGGAACAAAGTAACGCTCACCCACCTGTGGAGCACCAACCCGGGGTTAGGGCTTGAAACTAATCACGCCGAATAGGCCGTTGGCGTAGTTGTCCGGGCCGGCGGTGAAGAAGAGTGAGTTGACCTGTCCATCGGCCCCTGACCCGCCGCCAAATTCAATTCCCCAAAGCTGGTCGATGTGGATGACTTCATTGTTGGTGTCTTTTAAGGTGCCGACGAATTGGCCGGTGACAGAATTGAACGCGTTAATAGTGCCGGCGGCGAGATTGTTGGTAACGAGCAAGGTGTTGCTGAATGGCCCGAAATTCTTTGGCGCGATGGCCAAACCCCAAGGCTGGTTCAACGGCGCTCCGTGAGTGAGCTGCTTCAGGAGAGTGCCGTCTTCGGCAAAGATGTCGATGAATCCACCGGCAGCGGTCCCGGTACTCGCAAATGTAACGTACAGGAGGCCATTGAAGTCCTGGATTCCGTAAGGAGCGAAGCCAGCGGGGATCGAGGAATCAGTAAATGACTTTTTGAAGGTAAACGTGTTGTCAAACATGTCTATTTTGCCGCCGGCGGCGTCGGCAGCGAAGAGAAAGTTGCCGGACGCATTGGTGGAGATTGCCAGGCCGGTGTAAACGGCGCCGGTAGATGGGACGGCAATCATGGCTGCAGTTTCATTGATTGAAGGAGCCCAACCGCTGATCGTGCCGTCTAGAGTAGCGAAAATGAAGAGCGCCTGCCCGCCGCTAATGTTGAAGTCTGACGCTACTCCGTTGAAGACAATACCCGTTGGAGAACCCGGGCCACTACCGCTGGCAGCGGGAATCGAAACATTCAAGGGGATCTTGGCTCCTGTAGCCGAATAAAGGGTGGAAAAACCTGAGCCGTTGTCACTAGTCCAAAAAGGACTGCCGGGACCGTAGGCCAGTCCCCAGGCATTTACCAGGAGAGGATCGGTGGTTCGCGCGGTTTTTGGTTGGTTGGAAACCAGGTTGGTGACTTGATATTGACCGTGGACTACGCTGGAGCCGAAAAGCATCGAGAGACCCAGAAGGACTGCAAGTGCGGTGGTGCGGCGTTGCATCGTGATTCTCCTTTATTGCGGCCAGCTTCGATTGTCTGGGCTAGGACAACCTTGCTGACTGGCTGGAGTGAAATGCTAGGGCTGTGGG
>Ga0209006_10006655_pt1 | contig 10445 bp, 10 predicted proteins | sample JacPin_JW_Ref_O2_FD_188567 | JGI IMG/M metagenome (GOLD analysis project Ga0209006, IMG submission 188567) | Forest soil microbial communities from Algoma, Ontario, Canada - Jack Pine, Ontario site 1_JW_Ref_O2 (SPAdes) (version 2) | ecosystem: Environmental > Terrestrial > Soil > Boreal... | reverse complement strand
GCATGAAACTGGCGGCGCATCTTCAGCCTGGGACGCGCCCGGCTAGCCGTCCTGCCGAAGGCGGTGACGGGCACAAACACAAGCGCCGCATGCTTTATATTTTCGACGAGCCGACGACGGGGCTCCATTTCGATGACGTGAGCAAACTACTTTCGGCCTTCCGCCGTCTAATCGATGCGGGAGGCTCGATTGTTGTCATCGAGCACAATCTTGAGGTTATTAAGACGGCGGATTGGGTGATTGATCTCGGTCCGGAAGGCGGCGCTCGGGGCGGGAACCTGGTCGGTTTCGGACCACCGGAAGCTATTGCGGAGCTGAAGAACTCTTACACTGGACAGTATCTGAAGCAGGTTTTGAACGGACACGGCGTCGCGCATGGTGAACGGTAGAATAGCGACGTAGCGTTGGCGTGTTGCCGGCTGCCGCGAGACTTCTGCCGGACTGCCGCCGGACGGCGGCGCTACTTTTATTTTGTATGAAGCGCTTGCTCACGAACGGGATACTGCTAGGCATCCTGCTTGCTGCCTTTCTTGCCGTCTTTCTGGCGCCTGCCTCTTTCGCGCAAACTCATACCACTATCCGCCATTACAAAGAGCGCATCGACGACACGCCGCCGGAAATCGCACAGGCGGAAGATGCCATCCAGAAAAATGATTTCGCTGCCGCGGAAGTGCTACTGAAAAAAGCGCTGGAAAAAGATCCCAACAATTTTCAGGCTTGGTTTGACATGGGATTCACACTGAACCGGCTGAGCCGGGAGGAAGAGTCGATCGCGGCTTATCGCAAATCGGTTGCTGCCAAGCCCGACGTTTTTGAATCGAACCTCAATCTCGGGTTGATGCTGGTGCGCGCCAACAATCCCGATGCGGAGCAGTTTCTGCGGGCGGCTACTACGCTCAAACCTACTGCGCATGTTGAAGAGGGGCAAGCCCGCGCGTGGCTTGCGTTGGCGCATCTGCTCGAAAGTAAAAAGCCAGATGAAGCATTTTCGGCTTATCGCAAGGCGGCGGAGCTGACGCCGCAGGATCCAGAGCCTCATCTTTCCGCGGGGCTGCTGCACGAGCGGCAAAAAGAATTCTCCGACGCCGAAACTGAGTACAAGCAGGTGCTGACGATCGATCCGAAGAGCACCGAAGCGGCGATTGGACTTACCAACATCTATATGAAGTCGGGGCGCCTGGGTGATGCGGAGCCGATGTTGCGGCGGCTAGCTGCCGAACGTCCCGAGGATGCGGGCCTTCATCTGCAACTGGGGCGCGTACTCGAGGCGCAAGGCAAGAAAGATGATGCTATCGCCGAATTTCAGGCGGCGGTGAAGCTAACTCCCAATGATTCCGACGCGCAACGCAATCTCGTGGACCTGCTGACTAGTGCAGGAAAGAACGATCAGGCAGAGGCCATCTATCGCGCTCTGGTCGCGGCTCATCCCGATGAAGCCGAGTTGCATCGCGGCCTGGGACAGGTGTTGTTGCGGCAGAAGAAATTTGCGGAGGCTCAGCAAGAACTATTGGTGGCGTTGCGGCTTAAGCGGGATTCACCCGATGTCTACGTCGATCTGGCGTTCGCGGCGAGCGAGAACAAGAATTACGAGTTGGCGATTCGCGCGCTCAACGGGCGCAGCGTCCTGAACGCGGATTTGCCGCCAGTATGTTATTTTCTCCGCGCATCCGCTTATGATCACTTGCATGACTACAAACAGGCTTCGCTCGATTATCATCACTTTCTGGATGTTGCCAACGGCAAATTTCCCGACCAGGAATGGCAAGCGACTCATCGCCTGATCGCGATCGACCCGAAAAAACGTTGACCCCATGCGCCGAATCTCCCGCAGCCTTGTCGTCAATATTTCTTTGCTGGCGCTTCTCTGTGCCGCTTTTGCGGCCAAGGATGAATCGCTGGAGCAACTGAAGGCGCACTTTGAGACGGCGCGCCCGGAAGACCGGGCTGAGATTGGCATCCGAATCGGACAGCTTCAGTTGCGCAATGCCGACAAACTCTATAACGATGGCAATGTCGAGCAGGCGATTGCCGACGTGAATGACATTGTGAGCTACTCGGAAAGAGCTCGCGACGCCGCGACTCAAACTAACAAACGTCTAAAGAATGTAGAAATCGACGTCCGAAAAATGGCGGAGAAGTTGCGCGATATCAAACGTACGCTGGCCTTCGAGGATCAGCCTCCGGTGGAACAGGCCATCCGGCGACTGGAAGAGGTTCGTACCTCCCTGCTAAAAGCCATGTTCGCGAAAGAAAACAAGGCGGAGAAGAAATGACGTTTGCCATGGTGTGGCGTTGGCGTTCGACGGTTGGCGTGGCGATGCTGTTGCTGCTGCCGCTGTGTTTGCCTAGTCCGGCGCAGAAGCGACGCGATCCGCTCAATCCGCTGGAGATTGACCAGCTTCGGGATGCCATGCTCGACCCCGATGAACGGTTAAAGCTTTACGTTACATTTGCGCGGGATCGTATGACAAAGCTTGAACAAATGCGCAGCGATCCTAAGACAAAGGACCGCGCCGGCCAGACTCACGACATGCTGGAGGCCTTTCTGGCTGTGTACGAGGAACTCGACGACAACATCGAGATGTACGTCGGCCGGAAGGACGATATCCGGCGACCGCTGAAGCTGGTCATCGAAGCCGATACCGAATTCCAGTCGAAACTGCGCGCGATCAAGAACGCTGCGAACCCCAAAGCCGAAGAATCCAATGTCTACGAATTTCTGCTGACCGATGCCCTCGATACCGTGGACTCAAGTGCCGACGATCACCGCAAAACGGTTGCGGAGGTCGAGGAATATGTTAAGAAGAAAAAGAAAGCGTCGAAGTAGCACCTTTGGCCCGGGCGTCCGGCATATTTGAAACAACTGGCCGCGCCACCCCTCACCGCATAAGATAGTGTCCGCATGCAACTCTGGTTTGCCCGCGGCAGCGAAGTCAGCATCCGTGAACAGCTGGTCACGCAGGTGATTCTCGGAATCCTGAGCGATGATCTTTCGCCGGGACAGCGATTGCCGAGCACGCGAGACCTGGCGCGGCGATTTCGTCTGCACCCCAACACCATCAGCGCCGCCTATCGGCAGCTGCAACGAGAGCGCTGGGTTGAGTTTCGCCACGGTAGCGGCGTGTTTGTGGGCGAGCGGAAACCCGAGACGGCGCCTTCGTCAGAGCTTGCACTCGATCAATTGATCGCCCGGCTGTTTCGGTCGGCGCGCGAACTGGGAACGCCGCTGGCCGCCGTCCTGTCGCGGCTTCGGCAATGGCTGGAACTGCAGCCGCCAGACCACTTTTTATTGATCGAGCCTGATGAGGAATTGCGGGGGATTCTGGCCATGGAGATTGGGCAGGCAACAAATTTTCCAGTTCAGAGTTGCGGCATGGATGACTTGACGATCGATGACTTGCCGAAGGCGATCGACGGCGCCACTCCGGTCGTGCTTCCCAATCGAGCAGTCGCCGTCAGAAAAATACTACCGGAAGGCACCGATCTGCTCACGCTGCAGGTTCGCTCCGTGCCATCCTCGCTTGCGGCATGGCTGCCGGCTCCATCGGGAACGCTGGTTGGAATCGCCTCCGGCTGGCCAAACTTTCTTAAGCTGTCGCGCACTATTCTGCACGCGGCTGGCTTTCATCCGGACGCGCTTATATTTCGCGATACCCGCAAAGCGAACTGGCAGCGCGGATTACAGCAGGCTGCGGCGGTGGTGTGCGATTCAGTGACGGCCAGCAAGCTTCCCGCTGAATGTATGGCAATTCCCTTCCCATTCCTTTCGGACGCATCTGTTGATGAACTCAGGCGCTACGTTGAGTTCATTCGGAATCCACTGACGTCATAGCGCTACCCTCGTAGCACTTTAGAAACTGTCACACCGCGAGTCTTCCGCACCGTTCCGTTCACTCAGAATGTAGATCCTGAGGGATTGAGGAGATCACATGAAAAGACTCGTAGCGTTGTGTCTGCTTCTGGCAGTCGCTGTACCCGCGGTCGCGGTGGAAGACGGCCAAGTCATGTACTTTGGCGGCACGATCCCGAATTTGAAGACCGGAATCATCGGACGCCTTGACACGACATCAGAGACGCAGCTGATATTCGATTGCGCCAACAGCAAACTGGCAATTCCGTATGCCGATATCGAGTCCTTCGAATACACGACAGAAGTTACCCATCATCTCGGGGTCGCAGCCGGGGTAGTCGTTGCGCTGATCAAGAAACGTGAGCGCCGGCACTTCTTTCGTATTTCTTACCGGGACGCTGAGCGCGGGTCGCAGGTTGCGGTGTTCGAAGTTTCGAAACACATGCCGCCGACGCTGCAGGCGGTACTCCGAGCCCGGGCTGCGCACCGATGTCGGCCTTATTCGCAATGCCCAGATCAACCCTGAGTCGACGTCAAACATTCTTGTCTAAAGATTCGCCCTTGCCGGATCACAGTGTGGCACTCGAGAGAGTGTCACAACCGTTCACTTACCGACGAGGTGAAAGGCTAGGATGCGCTCATGAAACACGTGAAAACGATCTTGCTCGTATCGACGTTGTTTATGCTTGCCTCATATGCAAGCGGGCAGGCCGGAGACTGGCAAGCGGTGAAAGATCTTCAACCGGGCACGAAAATATCAGTGCTCTATGGCGTTCCATTTCACGTGCTGTGCGTGTTCGACCACGCAACGGACGAGCAGTTGATCTGCGAGCGGGTTCTGCATGGACCACATGGCGGCTTCGGCTCCAGGGAGCGGGGCTACCGCCGCGACAATATAAAAGAAGTGCGTCTCGAGCACAGCGACGCAGCCAACATCGCGACTGGAGTCGCAATCGGTGGCGGAATTGGAGTGGCCGTGGGGGTTGGCACCGGGCGCAATGCAACCAGGCGCGGAGAAGGCGGCCTCTTACTCGGCGGGCTGGGTGCTTTATTCGGCGGAGCTTTTGGTCGAGACTTTCCAGTTGCCCACGGCAAAGTGATCTATCGGCAATAAGGATTGTTACCAAGTGCAGGAAGTTTTTTGGCTGACGGCTGAAAGCTGCCTCATGCTAGTCTTCCTTCAACGTGTCCCCTAAGCTTGCGGAAATCGTCAACGAAGCCTATGCGGAGCTTCGTCCGCGCACGCCCGCACCGCCCATGCACGTTCGTTTCTATCCGTTTGTCTCCATCAATAATACGATTCGGCTGCGCGAGGGAGAGCTGTACATTCGTGTCTCAGATCTGCTGGAAGGTGCTCCCGATCACGTGTTGCATTCGATCGCTCACATCCTGCTGGCCAAGCTTTATCGCAAGCCGGTCGAGCGCTCGCACTCTGCGCGTTATCGCCGCTATGTTGCCAGCCATGACGTGACCGCCAAGGCTCGGCTGGTGCGCCAGATGCGCGGACGGAAACACATCCGCTCGGCGCGCGGCCACCACTACCATCTGGAAGAAATTTTCGACGACCTGAACCGGCGTTTTTTTCATGGGCTGATGGGGCGTCCACAACTGACCTGGAGCCGGAACCTGGCCCGCAGCAGCCTCGGACACTACGATCCGGCGCATAATGCGATCGTCATTAGTCGCGTGTTTGATTATCCGCGCGTGCCTCGGTATGCGGTTGAGTACATTCTGTTTCACGAGATGCTGCATTTAAAACATCCGGTCGAACTGCGGGGCAGCCGCCGGTGCGTGCATTCGCGGGAATTCCGCGCGGAAGAGAATCTGTTTCCTGATGTTGAGCGGGCGCGCAAGTTTCTGCGCATTGTTTAGTGATGCTTAGTGATGGCCGTGCGAGACCGCCCGGCTCGCCATCGCACGCATCCCGCTCGATGCTTCTTCTCCCCGTGCGATGCAAATCCGCGCCATCCATGATTCCGCGCGTTGACCGCGCCCGGCCAGAAACCGTATCCTAGTGATATTGAAATTGAATTTCATTTTCAACTAGCAGGTTCTCGTTAATTCAATGTTACAGGCATTCATCATCACGCTTCGTGAAGGCGTCGAAGCCGCTCTTATCGTTGGCATCACCTTGGCTTATCTGGCCAAGATCGGACGCAACGATCTCCGCAAGTCGGTCTATGCGGCGCTGGCGGTCGCTTTTGCCGGATCGATTGCCGTGGCTGTCGTTCTATCCCGCCTCAACTGGAACCAGGACATTTTTGAAGGCTGGGTCATGCTGGTCGCCGCCGTCTTCGTCATCACCATGATCGTTTTCATGATGAAGACGGGTCGCAGGCTCAAGGGCGAAATCGAAAGCAAAGTTGGATTGCTGGCCGGTGGCAACGCGGGCATCAGCCTTTTTCTATTTGTGTTCTTGATGGTGTTGCGCGAAGGCGTCGAGACGGTGCTGATTCTTTCCGCCGTCTCGCTGAATTCCAGCCAACTATTGAGCTTTGTTGGAACCCTCCTCGGCGTAATCGTCGCGGTTCTGTTTGGAGTGATGTTCGTTAAGGGCAGTGTCAAGATCAACCTGCAGAAGTTTTTCAAGGTCACAACCGCCATTCTTTTTCTGGTGGCCGCGCAGTTGGTGATTTCTGGATTGCACGAACTCTCAGAGAATGGAGTCCTTCCATCTTCGCGGCGGGAGATGGCGATTATTGGGCCAATCGTCCGCAACGAACTGTTTTTCTTCATCACGATTCTCGCACTAGCTGCACTAATGGTGCTGTTTGAGATGAAGAGCCGTCAACCGGTGGCGATTCCCGATGCCGGAGCCGCGCGCCGCAAAGCGCTATGGACGGCTCGCCGCGAACGTCTGTGGATGGGCTCGGTTTACATGTGCTCCTTCATCTTTATCGTGATGGTGACTGCCAGCTTCATTTACGAGAAGAGCGCCAGCGCGCTCTCGCCTGCCGCGGAAGTCACGTTTATCGACGGCAAAGTTTCTATCCCGCTGAAGCAGATCTACGACGGTGAACTGCACCGGTTCGAGGCCAAAGAAGGCGGCCTGGAAGTGCGTTTCTGGCTCTACCAAAAACCTGACGGCAAGATTGCAACTTTATTCGACGCTTGCGAAATTTGTGGAGGCGTCGGCTTTTACAAGAGCTCTAATGGAGTGATCTGCAAAAACTGCGCGTCTCCCATCAATCTGCAGTCGGTCGGCATGCCGGGAGGTTGCAATCCGGTGCCGCTGAAAGCGCAGGTCACCGACGACGCGGTCATCGTTTCCGAAGCCGATGTCGCCGCCGGCCGTCATTACTTCGAGCAGAAATAAATGTTTCCGCGCCTCGTCTACGAGTCGTTTCGACACCAGGCGCGCCGCAAACTTCTGGCCGGTATCGCAATCACACTGGGCGTCGCGGTCGCGACCGCCACGATCGCGGTGGCCACGGATATCGGCGACAAAATCAATCGGGAATTGCGCAGCTACGGCGCAAATCTGGTGGTTAGTCCGCAGGAAGACACGCTTGATGTTGAAGTGGGCGGCATTAATCTGAAGCCGCCCAGTGACGGCACCTTTCTCAACGAAGCTGATCTTCCGAAAATCCGCGGCATGTTCTGGCACAACAACATTGTTGGCTTCTCGCCCATGTTGCCGGTGACGGTGATGGTCGGCAGAGGTAACGCTGAGGCCAAACAAGTCACCCTAGTCGGGACTTACTTCAATAAAGCAATCACGTTCGGGAAAGAAACCGTCACGACCGGGGTGAAGATCACGAATCCGTGGTGGAATGTCTCGTGTGGTGACGGGGCTTCGTCCCGTCCAGACCAAGCCAAAGCCCAGTCGAGAGCGTGCAACTGGCCAAGCGACGATTCTGAAAATATCCTGATAGGCGAGCACCTGGCACCAAAACTGGCGAAGCACCCCGGCGAAACACTCGATGTCGACGGCCGGCAACTCACCATCTCAGGCATCCTCTCCACCGGCGGAGCCGAGGACGACCAGATCGTCGCGCCACTGGCTCTCGTACAGCAAATCATCGCCAAGCCTGGAGCGGTGCGCCGCGTTTATGTCAGCGCCTTGACCAAGCCGCAGGATGCGCTCGCAGTGCAGAACCCGAAGACGATGACGCCAGAGGTTCGCGACCGCTGGTATTGCTCTCCTTACGTGCAGTCGATTGCTTATCAGTTGGAGGAAGCGATTCCCCATTCGCATGCGGAGCAGATTCGCCAGGTCGCCCAAAACGAAGGCACGGTTCTGTCGCGCATCAAAGGACTGATGCTCCTGATCACGTTTGCCGCGCTCTTCGCGTCGGCGCTTGCGGTGTCAGCAGCCATGGCAACAGCTATTTTTGAACGGCGGGTTGAAGTCGGACTGATGAAAGCTCTCGGCGCGGGGAGCGTCGCGGTTTCAGCGATTTTTTTTGCTGAAGCGTTCCTTCTAGCGATTGTTGGAGGGATCATTGGGTTTTCTGCCGGCGCGTTGCTAGCCCGCCAGATCGGGCGATCAATTTTCAACTCTCAGATCTCGATTCAGCCCGTGCTGTTCCCGATTATTCTTGCGATCGCCGTCATCGTGACCTTTGCGGGAAGCGCTGCCGCCATCCGGCGAGCCGTGAAGTTCGACCCTGTCTTTGCTCTGAGAGGCGAAGGATAAGCGACAGACGATGAGCACCGTCCCTGCCACATTCTGTAATCCGAAAGAAATTGCGGAGCGTCGTGCTCGATCCTCGCCGCCGAAGATTTCCATGTTTACGCGGATGTTCTTTCGAGCCGCCATCCTACGACGTCGCCGCGCCGCCTCGGCATTGCTTGCTATGGTCGTTGCCGCTGCCGTCGCCACGGCGATGATGAATCTTTACGTCGATGTGCAGGCCAAACTTCGTGGCGAGTTCAGAAATTACGGCGCCAATGTCGTGATCGTCGCGAAAGAAGGCCAATCGCTGCCCGCCGATGCAGTGGCGAAAATTGAATCCCTGATGGGCGCGAAAATATTAGCAGTTCCCTTCTCCTACGCGGTGGCACGCACTAAAGTTGGGCATTCCGTGGTCGTCGTCGGCACCGACTTTTCTCTCGCGCGGCGATTGAACAGCTGGTGGAAAGTGAGTCAGTGGCCGGACGCGCCCAACCAGGCTCTCGTCGGCCTCCGGGCTGCAGGGATCGTGACGCCCGATTCCTCCTCCAATCGCCAGCCTTTTGAACTCACATTTCAGGGCAAGCCGATTCAACTCACGCCCGCCGGAGTGTTGCAAACCGGTGCTGGCGAAGACAGCCGCATCTATCTCGACCAAACTTCCTTTCAAAATTGGACCGGCATCACGCCCTCGACCATTGAGGTCGCGGCCAGCGGGACCACAGTCGAAGTGGAATCCCAAATCCGGCAACTGGCGCAACTTTTGCCAACAGCGGACGTCCGGCCCATCCGCCAGATCATCGAAGGGGAGGCCAACGTCCTGAACAAAACTCGCGCCACGCTCTATGCCGCAGCCGCGCTCATTATTCTCACCTCTTCGCTCTGTGTGCTGGCCACGCTTATGGGATGGGTCTTCGATCGGCGACGCGACTTCGCCCTTATGAAAGCCCTGGGCGCGTCCGAACGTCTGGTCAACGGATTCTTCGCTGCCGAGGCCGCAGCTCTGGGTGCCGTCGGCGCAGTCACCGGATTTTTCATCGGCATCGGTATCGCCGTATGGATCGGACACGCCAACTTCCACGCGACGGTTGTGCCGCGTTTCGGCGTCTTTCCCTACATTCTCATCGGAAGCGTGGTCGTCGCGCTCGTCGCGGCTATTTTGCCCATCACTATGCTTCGACGCGTGCAACCAGCTATTATTCTGAGGGGAGAATAGGTACCGATGATCCGGCTTCAGGGCGTCATCAAGAGCTATCCCGCTCGAGCGGAAGAAAATAGCAGCGGCCTCAACCTGGTTAAGGCGCTCGACGATATTTCTCTCTCCATCGCGCCCGGTGAATGGCTCGCCGTGATGGGTCCGTCGGGTTCGGGCAAGAGCACACTGGTGAACCTCATCGGATGCCTCGATCGCCCGACCAGCGGCGAGATCTGGCTCGACGGACAAAATGTCGCCGGACTTTCGCCGTTGGATCTCAACCGTGTCCGCGCAGAAACCATTGGCTTAATTTTTCAGCAGTTCCATATGATCCCTTATCTCACGGCGGTCGAGAATGTCATGCTCGCGCAGTATTTCCACAGCATGACCGACGAAAAGGAAGCGCTTGAAGCGCTCGAGCGAGTTGGGCTCAAAGACCGCGCCGCGCATCTGCCTTCGCAGCTTTCGGGTGGCGAGCAGCAGCGCGTCTGCATTGCGCGCGCATTAATTAATGATCCGAAGATTCTGCTTGCCGACGAGCCTACCGGCAACCTGGACGCCGCCAACGAAGAAATCGTTCTTCGCCTGCTGCGCGAGCTACACCAACAAGGACGCACCATCGTTATGGTGACGCACGATCCGGTTGTGGCGCGTCTTGCCGATCGCCGCATCGAACTGCATCACGGAAAAATCGCCGCCCAGGAAGTTTTCGCCATGGCGGACGAAGAGCAATTTGACGAAGTACTGGAAGAATTATTTGCCCTGGAAGAGCACGGACAAATCGC
>Ga0209006_10006654_pt1 | contig 10448 bp, 4 predicted proteins | sample JacPin_JW_Ref_O2_FD_188567 | JGI IMG/M metagenome (GOLD analysis project Ga0209006, IMG submission 188567) | Forest soil microbial communities from Algoma, Ontario, Canada - Jack Pine, Ontario site 1_JW_Ref_O2 (SPAdes) (version 2) | ecosystem: Environmental > Terrestrial > Soil > Boreal... | reverse complement strand
AATGGGGTGTGATTTGAAGCGGGCGTTGTTGATCATGGGCGCGTGTGTATGTTTGCACGCTGAGACTTTCTATTTCACAGTGGCGGGCCTGGGCGGCGAACCGGAGTATGATGCGCGGTTCAGTGGATGGGCGAAGGATCTCGACAAGCTGCTGCATCAGGTTGAGCCTCAGGCAAAAATCAAAACTTTGTACGGAGCGGACGCTACGCGCGCGAATGTCGAGGCGTATCTTAAGGGACTGGCGAAGGAAGCCAAGGCCGACGATTCGGTGGTCGTGATGTTGATCGGGCATGGGTCGTTCGACGAGTTCGATTACAAATTTAATTTGCCGGGGCCGGATTTAAGCGCGACGGAACTGGCGGGCTTGCTCGACAAGCTGCCGACTACGCACCAGTTGGTCGTGAATATGACTAGCGCGAGCGGGGGATCGATCACGGCGCTCGAAAAAGCGAAGCGTGTGGTGATTACCGCGACCAAAGCGGGCACGGAGAAAAACGCGACGGTGTTTCCGAGGTATTGGATCGAGGGGATGCGCGATCCGGCGGCGGATTCGGACAAGAACGACATCGTGACGGCGCTCGAAGTATTTCGCTACGCCGAAGAGAAGACTGCGAAGTTTTATGAGACGCAGAAGAGGCTTTCGACCGAGCATCCTTTGATCGAGGATGCGGGGAAGGGCGAGGGCGTAAAAACTCCGTCGGCGGAAAATGGGGAGGGCCTGACGGCGGGTCGTTTCGCGGTCCTGCATTTGGGCGCGGCGGCGGCGCAGAGCCGGGATCCGGCGAAGCTAGCGCTCTTGAAGCAGAAAGAAGAGCTGGAGGCGCAGATCGACGACTTGAAGTATCGCAAGGCTTCGATGGCGGTTCAGGAATATCGGGGGCAATTGCAACAGTTGCTGCTTCAGCTGGCGCAGACGCAGGAGGCTCTCGATAAATAAGTGATGCGCAGATTGAATTTTCTGGTGCTGTTGGCGCTGCCGGTAGGCGCACAGGTCCCGGCCGCGGTTAAACCGTGCGCGGAGATGCGTCTTCACGGCAATCCCGGGACGGCGGCGTGTTACGAGAAGCTGACCCATTCGACTGATATTGCGGTACAGGCCGAAGGATATTGGGGAATCCGCAATTACAAAAGCGCCAACGATCTGTTTCGAGACGCGGTGAAGGCGAGGCCGAAAGATGCGGCGCTGCGTGTCCGCTGGGGCCATCTATATTTCGATCACTGGCAGCCGGACCTGGCCGGCGATTTATTTTCAGAGGCGCTGACGATCGATGAAAAATATGTGCCGGCGTTGATTGGACTCGCACAGCTTGCGGCGGAGGGGTACTCGTCGCGGGCGGTGGAATTCGCGAAGCATGCGCTGGAGCTCGACCCCAAGGCGCATGAGGCGGAGGAGGTCCTGGCGCGGGTCGCGCTTGAGGATAACAACAACGCGAAGGCTAGAGAAGAGGCGCGGAAAGCGGTCGCGATGTCGCCCGAAGCTTTGGATGCGATGGCGATTCTGGCCACCATAGACTGGCTGGACGATGAAAAAGGTTCGCCGTGGCTGGAGAAGATTCTGCAGGTGAATCCGCATTACGGCGAGGCGTACGATATCGCGGGACATTATTTTGTCATCAACCGAAGATATGAGGAAGGGATTGCGCTGTATCGCAAGGCGCTGGAGCTGGATCCGCAATTGCAGAAAGCTCGGGCGGCGCTGGGGTTGAATTTGATGCGGCTCGGTCGTGAAGATGAGGCGCGGGCGCAGCTGGAGCAGTCGTGGAACGCGGGCTATCAGCCTACGGAGACGAAAAATACGCTCATGCTGATGGACAAGTATAAGGACTACGATACGTATCGTACTCCGACGACGGTCCTGCGGTTGGGGAAGAAAGAATCGGCGCTGCTGCGGCCGTATTTCCAGGCGGAACTCGACAGGGCGATCGCTACTTACGACAAGAAGTACAAGTTCAAATTGCCGGGTCCGGTGCAGGTTGAGGTGTATCCGAATCATCCGGACTTTGAAGTTCGCACGATGGGAATGCCGGGATTGGGCGCGTTGGGAGTGACTTTCGATTCGGTGATCGCGATGGATTCGCCGAACTCGCGCAAGCCGGGGACGTTTCATTGGGACAGCACTCTGTGGCATGAGCTGAGCCACGTATACGTCCTTAATATGACGAAGAGCCGAGTGCCTCGATGGTTCACCGAAGGGCTGGCGGTTTATGAAGAGACCGCGGCGTCGCCCGATTGGGGCGATCGTTTGGACCCGGAAGCGATTGATGCCATCAGGACGAAGAAACTGCTGCCGATTTCCGACATCGATCGGGGATTTATTCATCCGACGTATCCGGCGCAAGTGGTGGTGTCGTATTTTCAGGCGGGGAAGATCTGCAATTTTATCGAGCAGAAATGGGGCTACGACAAACTGATCGCGATGGTTCACGATTACGCGGCGCTGAAGACGACGCCCGACGTGATCGAGCTCGAATTCAAGATGAAGCCGGAGGAGTTCGATAAACAGTTCATCGCGTGGCTGGAGGCGCAGACGAAGCGGACCGTCGACGGGTTCGACGATTGGAAAAAGACTGTCAAGCGAATTTCGGAATACGCGAAAGAGAAGCAGTGGGATGACGTGATCCGCGAAGGCGTGCGCATTCGCGACCTGTATCCCGACTACGTCGATGCGGCGAGCGTTTACGAATTTTTGGCGGACGCTTATTTCGCGAAGGGCGAGAAGGATAAACAGATGGCGGAGCTGGCACGGTACAGCAAGGTCGGTGGACGCAATCCGGTTACGTTGAAGGAACTCGCGGCGCTCGAGTCGGATGCGGGGCAGAAGAAAGAGGCCGCGGCGACGCTTGAGCGGATCAATTTGATTTATCCCAAGGACGAGGAGCTGCACAAGCGGCTGGGCGCGCTGTATCTCGACCTGAATAATCCGCAGCTCGCGGTGCGCGAGTTTCAGGCTTTGGTCGCGATGCCTCCGATCGATCTGGCTGGTGCGCACTATGAATTGGCGCGTGCGCTGAAGCAGGCGAATCGCACGGAGGAGGCGAAGGATGAAGTTTTATCGGCCCTCGAAGCGGCTCCGAATTTTAAGCCGGCGCAAAAATTATTGCTCGAACTGAACGTGAAACAATAGAAAATTCACTCATGTCAACTATTCAAGTTACCTCTCCCAATTCCGCGGAATTGCAAGGACGCATCGACCGCTTTCAGAAGGTTCACGCCGACATTCTGACGGAAGTTCGCAAAGTGATTGTCGGCCAGGAAGAAGTGATCGAGCAGGTTTTGATCGCGCTCTTCGTCGGCGGGCATTGTTTGATCACGGGCCTGCCGGGCACTGCGAAAACGCTGCTGGTGCGGACGCTTTCCGATGCGCTCGGCCTCAATTTCAGGCGGATTCAATTTACGCCGGACCTGATGCCGTCCGATATTACGGGCACCGACATCATTGAGGAAGATTCGATTACAGGACATCGAACCTGGACGTTTGTGCCGGGTCCGATTTTCGCCAATGTTCTGTTGGCCGATGAAATTAATCGTACGCCGCCGAAGACGCAATCGGCGCTTCTCGAAGCGATGCAGGAACGGTCGTGCACGGTGCGCGGCACTCAACATACGATCGAGGCGCCGTTCTTTGTGCTCGCGACGCAGAACCCGATTGAGCTGGAGGGCACTTATCCTCTGCCTGAAGCGCAGCTCGATCGATTCATCTTTAATACTCTGCTCGATTATCTGACCGCCGATGACGAATTGAAGGTGCTCGATCTGACGACGACCACCCATCTGGCTAAGGTCGTTCCGGTGACCAATGCCGAGGAGATTATTGATTTCCAGCAGGTGGTGCGCATGGTGCCGATCGCCGATTCAGTGGCGCGCTATGCCGTGAATCTGGTGCGCGCGACGCGTCCCACCGATCCTTCGGCGCCGGATTTCGCGAAGAAGTACATCAACTTCGGAGCCAGTGTTCGCGCGGCGCAGTTTCTGGTATTGGCCTCAAAGGCTCGCGCGCTGGTGCACAAGCGATATCACGTGACGTATGACGATGTCGCGACGTTGATGCGACCCATTCTCCGCCATCGCGTGCTGCTGAATTTCCAAGCCGAATCCGATCGCCTGACCACCGACGATCTTTTGCTGAAGCTACTGGAGGCGATGCCCGCGCCTAAGGCGTAAGATGCTGCAGCGCTTTCTAGATCCGAAAATCCTGGGCGGAATTTCCGGACTCGACCTGGTCGCAAAGACCGTGGTCGACGGGTTCATCGCGGGCCTGCATCGGTCACCCGATTTCGGATTCAGCCAGGAGTTTGCCGAATACCGCGCGTATTCGCCCGGCGACGATCTTCGTCACGTGGATTGGAACGTTTACGCCCGAACCGAGAAGATGTTCCTGAAGCGCTATCGCGGCGAAACGAATTGCCAGGTCACGATTCTCCTCGACATGAGCCGCTCGATGAAGTTCGGTTCTCACGCGACAGAGAAGATCGAGTACGGACGGTTCCTGGCGGCGTGTCTCGCGTATCTCGCGCACGGTCAGAGGGACGCTGCGGGCATCGTAATCTTTGACGACGATGTGCGCAACTTCGTGCCTCCGTCGACCAGGCAAGGGCAGCTTGCGCGGATTCTTCACGCGATTGAGAGCGCCAAGATCGGCACGCGGACCGATTTCGCCCATCCTTTCCGGCACGTTCTGGAGTTCCACCGTCGCCGAGGTATTGTCGCGGCAATCTCGGATTTCTGGGAGTCGCCCGAAAAAATTATTAAGACTGTCGCGCCGCTGCGGTTTCGCGGCACGGAGTTGGTTTTATTTCATCTGCTCGATCCGGAAGAGCTGCGTCCGAAGCTAAAGCATCCTGTGCTGCTGGAGGATCTGGAAACAGGCGACACCCTCGAAGTCTCTCCCGACTATGTGGCTCACGAATATCCCGCGAAGATTCAGGCGCACATCGAAGATATAAAAACGCGCGCGCAAGCCGCGGGCATCGACTATTTTCAGATCGACACCAGCCGGCCGCTCGATGACGCCTTGCGCGAGTATCTTGCGATTCGGAAAGGGAAGCTGTGAGGCGAAAAGTAGCCAGTAGCCAGCAGCCAGTAGCCAGAATGGCTGGGGAGCTTTAACGATGGGTTTCCTTGCTCCTTGGTTTCTCGCCGGAGTCGCCGCCGTCGGCCTGCCCATCTGGATTCATCTCCTGAAGCGGCACAAGACGGATCCCCGCCTGTTCCCTTCGCTGATGTTTTTTGAGAAGCGAGAGATGAGTTCGGTGAAGCATCGGCGCCTGGAACATATCCTGCTATTCGCTCTCCGCGCGCTGATGCTGATCTTGCTCGCCCTGCTGTTTGCCAATCCCTTCATTAAACGCGATCCTGCCGCGATTGGCGGGAAAAAGGTTCTGGTCATTGCGGTCGATCACTCGTTTAGCATGCGCGCGGCGGATCACTTGTCGAAGGCCAAAGATGAGGCGCTCTCCCTGATCGCTGGTCTGAAACCCGGCGACCAGGCGCAGGTGATCGCTCTCGGCGGCCAGGTGCAGGCGCTCACGCAGATCCTTTCCGATCCGGGCGAGCTTCGCGTCGCGGTCCAATCTATTCAGCCAGGCGACAGCCGGGCCTCCTTCGGGGAACTGGCGCGTTATATAAGGACTCTCTCCGAATCCACGCATCTGCCTCTCGAAGTGCACTTGGCGAGCGATCTGCAAAAAACCGCGCTGCCGCCGGGATTCGCCGATTTGCGGCTCGACGCATCCACGACGCTCGTGTTTCATCAAATTGGAAAACCCGCAACGAACGTGGCGGTCGAAAACGTAGTCGCACCGGCGCGTATTTTCGATCCGAAAAAGGTCCGCGTGCAGGCGACCATAACAAGTTTCGCCGCACCCGATGAAAGTGTCGAGAAGTCTCAAAAGAATGTCTCGTTGGTGCTGAACAACAAGGTCCTGCAAACGAAGACTGTAGAAGTTCCCGCCGGAGGCCGTGCTCAAGTCGAGTTCCTCGCGCTGGACGCGCCCTACGGATTCAGTAAGGGCGAAGTGCGGGTCGACGGCGCCGATACTCTGCCTGCCGACGATCGTTTTTACTTCGCGGTGGAGCGCACCGATCCGCGTAAAGTGTTGTTTGTCGACGACGGGCGCCATCCGCGCGCCCAGCTCTACTATCGTGCCGCGCTAGATTCCTCCGGCGATTCGGCGTTTCAAATGGAAGTGGTGCGGCCGGATGTGGCGGGCAATCAGCAGCTCTCGCATTACGCCTTCGTGGTGCTCGACGACATCGGTACGGTTTCTTCGACATTAGAAGACGCGCTGAAGAAGTACGTCAACGCAGGAGGCTCCGTGCTGATCGCGCTGGGACCGGCTTCGGCGGCGCAGCCGAAAGTGCCCCTTGTCGACGAGACGATTGAAGCCGCCGCTTATGCGGGCCGCGAGGGCGATCGATTCCTCAATGTTTCCGAAATCGACGCAGGCCATCCCGCGATGCGCAGTGTTGAGCGCTTCTCCGGCGTGAAGTTCTATCAGGCGATTCACGTGACGCCTGCGAAATCACGCGTGTTGGCGCGCCTCAACGATCAGACACCCCTGGTGCTGGAGAGGCAGATGGGCGAAGGCAAGGTGCTGGTCTTTACGTCGACGTTCGATAACGTGACCAATGACCTGCCTCTGCACGCGTCCTGGGTTCCTTTCGTCGAGCGTTCGGCCGCGTATTTGGCGGGAAGTGGAGCGGAACAGCCTGTCAACCTGGTTGTCGATTCTTACGTCGAACTGAGAGCGGCGGACAGCAAGTCGGCCGCGGCCGAAGTGCTCGATCCTGACGGGAAGCGGCTGCTGTCCCTCGAAGAGGCGACCACGGCGAAGAACTTCGCGGTGAACAAAGAAGGATTTTTTGAATTGAAAACAGCCAGCGGGCGACACACCCTGTTGGCCGTCCACGCGGATCGAAGGGAATCGGACCTCGCGGTAATTCCCGATGAGACGCTCGCATTATGGCGCGCGACCGGCAGTGACCAAACCGCGGCTGGCGCGTCTGGACCAGAGAATGAACGGGATAAGAAGCCGTGGCCTTTATGGCCGTGGCTCTTGTTGCTATTGTTGGTAGTAGCGATGGCCGAATCGTTGGTTGCGGACCGGCACCTTCGCCCCGCGGCCGATAATCCGGAGACTCGAAGGAAGGAAGCCGCATGAACACGCGCGATCAGTTGAATCATTATCTGCGCGGCCTGGAAACCAGGCTTCGCTGGCTGACTGTGTCGAAGGGCGTCGCCATTGCCCTGGGAGTGGCGCTGGGTGCGACGCTCGCGATGGTGTGGTTCACCAACGCGCTCGCGTTTTCCAATACCAGCATCACCATCGCGCGCGTAGTGTTGTTCCTCGCGCTCGCGGGCGCGCTGAGTTTCGCGCTCGTACTGCCTTTGCTGCGCCTCAATCAACACAAGACGGTGAAGCGCGCCGAATCGACCTTTCCGGAATTTAACCAGCGTCTGCTGACCTATGTAGAGAGAGGCGAGGCACGCGATCCCATGCTCGATCTGCTCGCGTCGGATGCTTTTTCGGTCGCGAATAAAACGGAGCCGGAGCGAGTCGCGCCACGCAAGAACATTTTCGCGTTCGCGACCGCGGGAGGCGCGGCTGGCGTTGCGCTGTTGTGGCTGATCCTCGCCGGGCCTGGATTTCTCGGTTATGGATCGTCGCTCTTATGGGCGGGTTTGCCCAAGGGAATTAATGGCGCGAATTTCTACGACATCATGGTCGATCCCGGCAACAAGCTGGTGCGCCGCAAAGCCGACCAGATCGTCACTGCGACATTGACCGGCTTCCAGGCTCCGCAAGTCCGCCTGTTCGCCCGTTATAAGAGCACCTCGAAGTGGGAAGAGGCGGCGATGGTGCCCCGTTCGAGCGGCACTGCCTACGAGTTTCTGTTCGCGTCTCTGCCGGAGCCGGTGGAATATTACGTGGAAGCGGCCGGTGTCAAATCGAAGATGTACAAGCTGGATGTGGCCGATCTTCCGAGCATTAAAAATATCAAGGTCACCTATCACTTTCCCTCGTGGCTCGGATTGAAAGAGGCCGTCGAGGATCCGGGCGGCGATTTGCGGGCGGTTGCGGGCACCGTCGCTGAACTGACGATTGAGACCGACCGTCCTTTGAAGGGCGGCGAGATCCTGATGGACGATGGATCGCACATCGCCCTTGAATCGAAGGATGGGAATTTCGTCTCGGCGAAAGTGCCTGTCGAAAAGGACGGAATGTATCACTTCGCGGCCACCGAGCGCGGTGAAAGCGTTCGCTTGAGCGAAGACTATTTCATTGAAGCGCGCCAGGATCAGCCGCCGACCGTGAAGATCGTCACGCCGCGCGGCGATGCGAAAGTGAGTCCTATTGAAGAGGTGACCGTAGCCGTCGAGGCAGCGGACGATTTCGCCCTCGAATCGATGGAACTGCATTATTCAGTGAACGGTGCGCCCGAGAAAACCGTGTCTCTGCTGACGACTAAGGGCGTGAAAGAAGCGAACGGCAAGACGCTGATTTCGCTTGAAGATTATAAGCTGGAAGCGGGAGATGTGGTGAGCGTCTATGCCACGGCCCGCGACGCTCGGAACACGGCACGCACCGATATCGCGTTTATCGAAACCCAACCGTTTGAGAAGAATTATACGCAGTCGCAACAACAGGGAGGGATGCCCGGGATGCCCTCCGACGGTGCGGATCAGACCGAAATTTCCAAGCGTCAGAAGGAAATCATCGCAGCGACCTGGAACGAAATCCGGGGCGGCGTGAAGAACAAAGTAAATTCGGCCGAGAACGCGAAGTTCCTCGCCGGCATTCAAACCAAGCTGAAGGAGCAGGCGAAATCGCTGGCGGATCGCGCGCGCAGCCGTGAGCTCGCCGGGGCCAATCAGGAGTTTCAGGCCTTTGTGAAGGATCTGGATGAAGCGGTGAAGCAAATGGATCCAGCCTCGAACAAGTTGGGGGCGCAGGCCTGGAAGGACGCGCTAGAGCCGGAACAAAAAGCATTGCAGTATCTGCTGCGAGCCGAGCAGACGTTCCGCGATATTCAGGTTGCCTTCGGAGGCGGCGGCAAGGGCGGCGGCGGTGGACAAAACGCCGGCCGCGATCTGGCGAATCTGTTCGACCTGGAACTCGATACGGAAAAGAATCAGTATGAGACCGGTCAACAGTCTTCATCGAGCCAGCAGGCCAAGGAAAAGGCCGTGGATGAGGCTCTCCAAAAGCTGGAGGAACTCGCGCAGAGGCAGAAGCAGCTTGCGGATCAACAGGCTAAATCGAAGCAGCAGACCTTCGAGCAGCGCTGGCAGCAGGAGATGCTTCGCCGCGACGCCGAAGAGCTGAAAAAGCAGATGGAGCAGCTTTCGCGCGACGGCTCTCCGCAAGCGGCGAACAGTCAATCGCAACAGCAGGGGCAGCCGAATTCGGGCGGCCAGGGCCAGTCGAGCCAGGGCGGGCAACAGTCGCCGAGTCAGCCGCAGCAAAGTGGACAAGCTAATTCTCAACAGAATGGCCAGTCCGGCAAGCAGCAGCCGAACCAGCCACCGAGCCAGCAAAGCAAGGCGCAGCAGCAGCAGATGCAGAGAAACCTCGGGCAGCGAAACAGCACCGACGATCAGAGCCTGCGACAGGCTTTAGACCGCATAACGAAAGCGACCGACGCGATGCGCGATGCTCAGAGAGCTTCCCAGCAAAATGGGCAGCAGAGCGGATCGCAAGGTCAGCAGCAGGGCGGATCGCCGCAAAAGGGTTCGCCGCAACAAGGCGGCCAGATGCAGGCAGGCGGTCAGCCGTCGGGTCAGCAGCAACAGAATCAATCCGGACAAGCCGAGGCCAATGCGCGCCGCGCCGCCGAGAGTTTGCAGGAAGCCAAGTCTCTTCTGAGCGGGATGCGCCGCCAGGAATCCTCGTCTCAATTGGGCGATTTGGAACAGCGCGCGGAGAAGCTTTCTTCCGAGCAGCGCGATTTAGAGAGCCGTATGCGCAAGGAATACGGTGCGCAGGCGATCGGGGATCCACGCGGCGGATCAGCCAGTTCGCCGCAGCAGGCGCGTCAAAACGCCGAGCAAATGGCGTCGGAAAAAGAAAAGATGGCGGCCGATCTGGAGCGCCTGGAATCGGACATGAAGAAATCCGCGCGCGATCTGGCGCAGACGCAGCCCGATGCTTCGGCGCGGGTCCGCGACGGGCTTTCGGAAATCCAGCAGAACGAAGCCAAGGCTCGGATGACGGCATCGGCGGCGTGGCTCCGTCGCGGCCAGGGTCCTCTGATGGTGCCGCGCGAGGCTCCGATAACGCAGGCGCTCGATAAGGTGACGGAGGATCTGAAACAGGCGCAGAGCGCCCTCAGAAATGGCGGGCAAGGGCCAGGCAACAACGATCTGGAGCGGTCTCTGGCAAGGGTCGAGCGGATGCGCAGCCAGTTAGAGCGGACGGCTGGAAACGGTCAGAAGGATCCCAACGGCC
>Ga0209006_10006653_pt1 | contig 10448 bp, 6 predicted proteins | sample JacPin_JW_Ref_O2_FD_188567 | JGI IMG/M metagenome (GOLD analysis project Ga0209006, IMG submission 188567) | Forest soil microbial communities from Algoma, Ontario, Canada - Jack Pine, Ontario site 1_JW_Ref_O2 (SPAdes) (version 2) | ecosystem: Environmental > Terrestrial > Soil > Boreal... | reverse complement strand
CACTCGCAGTACGCCTACGGCATATTCGATGGTGGCCGAAACCCCGCCCAGCGAATCGGGATAAGGCGGAACAATGTTGCCAATCACGCGGCAGATGAACAGCTCGCCCGGTTCGGTTTGGGTGAGCAGGCACGGGTCAATACGCGAATCGGCGCAGGTGATGAACAGCGCCCCAGGCCGCTGGCCAAGGGCGAGCTTTTCGAAAAGATCCTGGTGCTGCGGGTAAACGTCCTTTTGAAATCGGGAGACGCCCCCGAGGAATTTTTCGACAGGCATGTTATCAAGGTACGATATGGATCTTAAGAACGCAGTAGTTCTGATTACCGGCGGGTCAAGCGGCATCGGCCGGGCCGCGGCCGAGGTATTGAAGCAGGCGGGCGCGCGCGTCGCCATTACCGGGCGCGACCCGGAACGGCTGGCCGAAGCCGCGCGATCGTTGGGCGTGGTAGGCATACAGGCGGACGTCGCAAACGAGGCCGATGTGCTGCGCACCTTTCGTGAGGTGAAGGAGAAGCTCGGCGACCTGGATGTTCTGATCAACAATGCCGGCTTCGGCGTGTTCAAGGACCTGGTGGACCAGGATCGCGCCAGCTTCGATGCCGTGTTTGCCACCAACGTGACGGGCGCCATGCTGATGGCGCGCGAAGCAGCCAAGCTATTCAAGGAACGGAAGCGCGGTAACTTGATCAACATTTCGTCAACCGCTTCGCTGCGTGGCGCGCCCAAGGGGACGGCTTACTACGCGAGCAAGTTCGCCCTGCGCGGCATGACCGAGTGCTGGCGCGCCGAGCTTCGCAAATTCAACGTGCGCGTGTTCCTGATCAACCCGAGCGAGGTACTCACCGACTTCGCGCACCGCGCCGGGTTCCCGCAAGTGGACAACCCGAGCAAGCTGCAGAGCGAAGACATCGCCCATATGATCAAAGCGGCGCTCGAAATGAACGATCGCGGGTTCACGCCCGAACTTTCGATCTTCGCGACCAATCCGGTGGATTGAGAAACCGAAAAGGCCGCTTGCTCACGCGCCACCCGCCCGGTGATCTTCGAGTCGATGTTCTCCGGTGCACGGCCACCCCTTCGGGAGTTTTCGACCGGATGTTCCCAGGGTGCACGACCTCCTGTCGTGTTCGCGAATGTGCTGCTGGCCATCCGGTCGTCTCCGAGTGTGCTGCTGGCGCGCGGTTCAGCTTCCTTACTGAGCCACGACCGTGAGGGAGTGGTCCCCAACGGGCCGCTTGCTCACGCGCGCGGTTCAGTACGAGCCTTTGGGCGCCGGGAACGATTTGTTGGGATACGGCGGAGGCCCGGGCACCGGCTGCGGATGCTCTTTGATCTGCTCGGAAATATAGCGGAGCGCCGCGTCCAGTTGCGCATCCTGTCCTTCGAACGTGGCATGCGGCGGATTGTCGACCACCATGCCGGGATCGGGATCCACGCCATGGCCCTCGATCAGCCATTTGCGCTCCGGCCCATAAACGCCCATTTCCGCGGCGGTCGCGATGCCCTGATCGGCCAGAACGTTGCTCGAGCTAAGCCAGATTTCGCCGCCCCAAGTGCGAACGCCCAGAACTTTGCCGAGTCCCAAACGCCGGAAGCCTTCGGTGAATGCTTCACCATCGGAGGCCGTGATTTCGTCGCACAGAACGATAAGCGGCCCGCGAAATGCCCCTTGCATGTTCCAGTAAGGCAGGCCTTGCCGGGACTGCCAATACATCCACGCCTTTCGCAACAGCTTGCCGAGAAGCCAGCTATCGATATTGCCGCCCCGGTTGTGGCGCACATCGATGATCAGCCCTTGCCGGTCGAAAATCGGCGTGTATTGTTCTTCCCATTGGCGCATATCGTCCGAACCCATGGCGCGCAGATGGATGTAAGCGATCTGCCCATTGCTCGATTGCTCCACTTTTTTGCGGCGCGTGTACTCCCATTCCGAGTACCGCAGGTCGGCGTCCTGCTCCATGCTGATGGGCTTGACGATGGCATCCAGCGAGGCATTATTTCCCATGTGATGGTAAGTGAGCAGAACCTGCTTGCCAGCCTGGTTTCGCAGCAGTTCGTTGGGATGCGCGACGGAAAGGACGCTCTGGCCGTTGATGGCGGTGATCACGTCGCCATCCACCAGGCCCGCGCCAGGCAGCAGCAGCGGCGAAAGTTTATCGGGGCGATCGGGATCGGTTTGATAAATGTGATCGACGCGAAAGCCGGCCGCTCCGTCGTCGCGTGTCAGCAGCGCGCCTAAAGACGCCACCGGAATCTGGTCAGGCGCTTTGCGCAGATCACCCCCGCGTACGAAGGTATGCAGAGCGGATAGTTCACTGACCATTTCGGAGATGAGATCGCTCAACTCCGCGCGGTCCCGAACGCGGCCCACCAGCTCCAAGTATTTGTCTCGAACGGTGGTCCAGTCGACGTGGTGCATGCCGGGATCGTAGAAGTAGTCGCGCTCCAGGCGCCAGGCGTCGAGATAGGCTTCGCCGAACTCCTGCGCGGGAATGACGGAGAAGTTCCAGCTCTTCAGATCTACTTGCGCGTCGGTCAGCGTCTTGGGATTTTTCAAGGTTTCTTGGGAGACTCCGGCATCCAGGACAAACAAGTCATTCTGTTTGTGAATCATGATTTTTTTGCCATCGGCGGAGACTTCGAAGCCCTTCACTCCATCCAGCAGCGTCTCAGGCTTGTCGCCCTTATTTGCGATGGCCACGCATTCCAACGCGGTCTTTTGGGGATCCGCGCGATCGTCGTTGATCCAGCAAAGCTTTCCACTGGCCACTTCGAGTGAGCGATAGTTGCCCGGCGGAACGGGAACTTCGTGGAGGCGAGTGGCGATGCCATCCAGATCGATCTCCACCTTTTCGATCTTGGGTTTTTCTTCAGGTTTGTCCGCCGGTTTGTCTGATGCTTTGTCGGAAGGTTTCGCGGCATCCGGTTTCGCCGGATGCAGCTCGTCAGACGGCTGAAAGGGCGAAACCAGTCCCTTCTTCAAAGGTATTTCGTAAATCTTGTCGGAACGGTCAAAGTAAGGATCCGGCAGACGCGACCCCCAAGGCGCGCCCACGGTCGACTTCAGCGCGCGATCGGACACAAAGTAGATCCATTTGCCATCCGCGCTCCAGGTGGCGCCTCCGCTGTTGTAGCGATCGGTAGTCAAAGGAGTCTTAACGCCCGTATCGATGCTGTAGAGCATCACCTGCTCGAAGGTGTTGTCCGCGGTCTCGCCGAAAGTGATCCAGCGGCTGTCGGGCGACCAGCGCAAATCCCCGAATGCCGGGCCGTCATTATCGCCGTTGCGCGACGTAGCTAATTTCTTATTGGTTTTGTCCGCTACGTTGTAAAGCCAGAGCCGCTGCTCTTTATCCTGATGAACAATCCACTTGCTATCCGGTGAAGGAATGGCTTCCCAACGCAGGATGTCGGCATCTTTAGTGAGCTGCTGGCCGGGGCCTTTGCCATTCGCCGGATAGAGCCACAGCTCCGCTTCACCGGATTCGGTGGACAGAGCGACCACCGATTTGCCGTCCGGCATCAGACGCGCTTCACGGAAACGGCCGGGCTGATGCTCACTGACGTCGACAAAACGTCCCTGCTTTACGGGAGTGACAAAAACGCGCCCGCGCGCGGTCAGAACTATTTTGTCGCCGTCCGATGAAAAATGCACCGCCGAAAGATATTCCATCGGATTCTTGATCCAATGTTCGCGCAGGTTCTCAAAATCGGAAGGCAGTTGGATGGGAACGGCGCGATCCTGGCCGGAAGCAATATCGTAGAGCCGTAGATCGGCGGCCAGCTGATAGACGATCTTGCCTTGCGAAAGCGACGCGGACCGGATGTCGAAGCCCTGGTGCTTGGTGTGCTGTTCCAGGTGCTTGCCATTCTCATCCATGGACCACAGGTTCATGGCGCCGTCGCGATCGCTGAGGAAGTAAATGCGATTCTTCCACCACATGGGATTGCGGCTGGTGCCCGGATAGTCGGCCGTGAGCGGCACGGCTTCCTTGCCCGGCTCAAATTTCCAGAGGTTCTCCGCGCTCCCTCCCTGATAGCGCTTGGTGAAACTGGGCTGGCGTTCCAGGCGGGTGAAGAACAAAGTGTTGCCTCTCGCGTCGTAGCAGCCCTGCGCGGCCTGGCTCAGAGGAATGCGTTGAATCTGATTCTTGCTATCGATGGTGGCGAGTTGCGCATCCGGCAGAGTAGAAAAATAGTGTGTGGAGTAAATAATTTTGCCGTCCGCGGTCCAGCCCACTGGCAGCGCGCCTCCCCGCCCTCCGCCGCCTTCAAAGGTCCGGCGCACCGGCAATCCGCCGGTAGCAGGCATGCTGTAGATTTCTGGCGAGCCCTCGTAATCGGCGCTAAACGCGATGGTGGAACCGTCCGGCGAAAACACCGCGGAGAGTTCATCGCCCGGGTTGGTGGTGAGCCGGCGCGCCAATCCGCCTTCGATACCGACCAGCCAGAGATCGCCCTCGGCGGTGAACGCAATGGTATCGCCGTGCAGCGCGGGCGAGCGATACCAGCCGCGATTGTTGGATTGGGCAAAGCATAAAAATGCTAAGAACGGCAGAACGGCCAGGGCGCGGAACATATTTCACAGAATACCGCCGCTGGCGGGGTCGTAGCGAACTATTGGTGCCGCAGCGCGTCCATGGGATCCACCTGCGTAGCGCGCCACGCCGGCACAAAGCAGGCGGCGAGCGAGACCAAGCACAATACGATGGAGACTGTGGAGAAAGTCAACAGATCCGTGGATGTCACCCCAAAAAGCAGGGTCTTCAGGAAGCGGGTGAGCAGCACCGCCAGCACCAGGCCGATGGAAACTCCAATGAGCGCCAGGCGCAGTCCCTGCCCCAAAACCAGCCCGAACAGCCCGCGGCGTTCTGCGCCGAACGCCAAACGGATGGCCAGTTCATGCGTGCGCTGGCGGGTGGCATAGGAGATCACGCCATACACTCCCACGCCGGCCAATACCAGCGCCAGCAGCCCAAATACGCCGACAAATGTGCCCGCTATCCTCGTTCCCGTCGACGCAATCTGGATGGTCTCCTTCAGCGACGTTACGCTGAATAAAGGTAAATCCGGGTTTAGCGCGTGAACAGCGTTGTCCAGGGCCGCGGCAAACGCCAAAGGATTGCCCGCCACTCGCACGTGAACGGTCATCGCCGGGCGATAAAGCTGGTACAGCGGCAGGTAAAGCACGGGTCCTATATCGGCATCCAGATTTGCCATGTTGGTGTTCTTCGTCACACCTACCACCAGGAAGTTGCGCGTGGAAATATCGGTGACGATATGCTTGCCGATCGGATCCTGCTTCGGCCAGTAGCGTTGCGCGAAAGCCTGGTTGACCACTGCCACCGGCTGCGACATCTCGGTGTCCTCTGCTGTCAGGTCGCGCCCCGCAACCAAGGGAATCTGCAAGGTGTGCAGGTAGTTCGGCCCAACGATAACTTGAGGAACCTCCATCGACTCGTGCTGGCCCCAGACGTAACCCTCCGGCTTGACGCTGGTCGACCCTCCTCCGATGCCCAGTGGAACGCGGCTTCCGAGCGTCACCGCCGCTACACCCGGCAGCGCCGAAATTCGCGCCACCAGCTGCCGGTTGAACTGGATTCCGCTGGCCTCTGTATAGCCCGCCGGATACAGATCGTAAGAGGCCAGCAGAACATGCCCGGAATTAAAACCCGGATTGAATTGCTGCGCGCTGATGAAGCTGCGAATGAACAACCCCGCGCAGATCAGCAGCAGAAGAGAAAGGGAAATTTGCGCCACCACGATGGCACTGGTCAGCCGCGCTTTACCCAGTCCGCCGGCCGAGGTCCTGGAGTCTTCCTTGAGTACAGCCGCCGGCTGAATGCTGGATGCGCGCAGCGCGGGCAGCACGCCGAAGATCACGCCGGTCAAAATCGAAATCACCAGGGTAGCCAGCAGCACGTTGCGATCCGTGTGTCCGGCAATATTCACGGGCATGCTAATGGATGCGGGCACGAACAGCATCAGGCTGCCCGAGGTCCACAATGTGACCAGCACGGCGAGCAATCCGCCCCCCAGCGACAAGATCAAGCTCTCGATCAGAAGCTGCCGCAGCAGGTGCCAGCGGCTGGCTCCCATCGATAAACGAATGGCGATCTCGCGCCGCCGCGTGACCGAGCGCACCAGCAGCAGGTTGGCCACGTTCGCGCACGCCAGCAGCAGCACGGCGCCCGAAATGGCCATCAACATCGGTAGCAGCATGGCGAAGAAAACATTGGCGCCGAACGGGCCGCGCCACAGCGGAGTCAGCAGCGCCGTCTCGTGGCCTTTATGCTCTTCGGGGTATTGCTTGGCCATGGGCTGCATCAGCAGGGTTAACTCCTGTTGCGCCGCCTCGATCGAAACTCCCGGCTGCAGGCGTCCCACGCCGATGAGCCAGAAATAATGGTAGTCGTGTACCAGGTCGCCCTGCGGCAATAGCTGCTGCCCCGTGGTCACCGGAATCCAGAGGTCGGACCGCAAACCGGTCTGGCTTCCGCGAAACAGCGCGGGCGCTACTCCAACCACGGTGAAGGCGTGCCGGTTGACGCTGATGGCGTGGCCCAGGATGTTACTGTCGCCGCCGAAGTGCGTTTGCCACAAGGCATAGCTGATCACCGCCACCGGCGCTGCTCCCGTCTCGTCTTCCTGAGGCAAGAACGTGCGGCCCAGGATGGGCCTTACTCCCAGGACATCGAAGTAATTGGCCGACGCCAAGCTTCCCCAAATACGCTCCGGCTTGCCCGTTCCAGTGAGGTCCATGGTATTGATCATGGAAAAACTGGCTAGTCCGGACAGGCTGCGCGTCTGATCGCGCATATGCGCAAAGTCCGGATACGTCAGCGGGAAGGCCGCCTGCGCGCTCTTGCCCAGCGAAAGGTTCACCAGTTCGCCCGTTCTGGTGGCGCCCGGAATAGGGTTCAGGAGCGTGGAGTTGATCCAGGAGAAGATGGTCGTGTTGGCGGCAATGCCCAGCACCAAGGTGAGCAATACGACTGCCGTGAAGCCGGGCGACTTACCGAGCAGCCTCAGGCTGTACCGAACATCCTGCCAGAAAGACATAGGATTGCCTCGTAGATTTACTCAAATCACATGGCAGTTCTCGTGCCAATTGAAAATGGCGCAAATTAAATGGAAGGCAGACACGGGACCAGGGTCCAGTGTCCGGTTGTGGGACAAGCAGTTCTGAACCGCGACCGTAAGGGAGCCGGCCGCATATTCACTTCGCCAGCTCATCCACCTTTTTCACCTCATCCGCCTTTTTCACATCGTCGTCCAGACCCAGCAATTCCCAACGCTGCAGCGCTAGCGGCACGTTGCCGTTGCTCCACACGTAATCGTGAAACGCCCGCAGGCTGAACTTGCCGCCCTGCTCCAGACGCCGATCCGCCAGCATCCGCTCGATCTGCAGCTTGCCGATTTCATAAGCGATGCCCAATCCGGGAGCGGTGGCAAATCCCGCCGCTTCTCCTTCGGCAGTTTGCCGATCCATTGGGACGGTGCGCACCAGGTAATCGGCCGCCTGGGGGATGGCGAACCGCCCGAGCGCAAGTTTCACATCCACCTCAACGCGCAATGCCCGCAAGCGCGCAAAGTTGTAGATGATCTCGCGCGAGCGCGGGCTGTCATCATAGAGGCCGGCGTCCAGCATCATTTCTTCGGCATAAAAGCCGATGCCTTCATTCGCGCTCGAATCGTAGTACTGACGCCGGATCGGGTCGGGATTTCGCCAGGCCAGCGACAATTGGAAGAAATGCCCCGGCACGCCCTCGTGCACGCCCGTGGTCCGCGCATCTTGCGCATACGCTTTCCAGAAGTAGGGCAGCTGGTTCGAGGGCGGATTGATCCAACGCGTTCCATTCTGACGCAGGCGCGACGGACCGGTGAAGTCGTCCAACTCGCCGAAACCATCGAGCGCGGCCACATAGTCGGGCGCCGGTTTTAGCGTCCAATGCGGCAAATCGGGAGGAACGGTCAGGATTTGATGCTCGGTGAGATAGCGGCGAATGTTCGCATCGTCGCGCAGCATGCGGGCGGCTTCTTCTTCCGCCGTCGCAGCCAGCTTCAATTCGGGCGCACGGAGGTCGCGCTGGTGCTCGTAGCTCTCCATGGCAAGGACGCGCTCAAAATCCTGCCGTGCCATCGCCAGCAATTGCTCCGGCGTGTACGGCAGGAGGGCAACCTGGTGGAGGAAGAATCCATACGCTTTGTCGCCCAGACTGAAATCCTGCCGCATAGTAGGCAGGTTCTGTTTCAGCCATTCGCGATAGTCGATGAATGCCTTGCTCGCCTTGCTGATCGCAGTCTGGAAACGCGCGCGCTGATCGTCGCCGGTCAACAATGGTGACACGCCCCGCTCCACGCGGGCCAGCCGCGCATCGATATCGGAGAGCATGGCGATGGTCAATTGCGCAAACGGCGCAACGGACTTCAGATTCGCCTTGGCTTGTTCCAGGATGGAGGGGATGTTTTCAGTGCGCGCCACGAGTTCCCGCGAGCGCGTGTCGTTAAATGGCGCGGGAGACGTCAGGTCCTCTTGAACCGCATCCACCGTCTGCTCCACGTAAAACGCCGGATCGCGCTGCCAGCGCGGATTGACATCCAATTCCCAGCGGACACGCGCCAGGGCGGAACCAATCAACCGGTAGTCCACCATGCGCGCAACCGGCCAGCCTTCCGTCGACATGGACTTCCAGCGGCGCTCGAATGCGGTCAGATCGGCACGCTGTTTGGTAATCGAGGCTGCGGACCAATCCCGCGCCCCGGCCGCGTGCTCCATGCGGGGCACGTCGTCAAACGAGAAGGGCCTATATTCCGCGCGCCAGGTCCAGAAATCGGACGCCAATTGGTCTAATGGATCTGTTTTCGCTTGTCCGAAGCAAAGCGCGGACAGAAATAACAAACCGGAGAGCGTTCGTCGCTTCATGGGTGTACTTCGATTGAAATCGGCACGGTGACTTTTTTGGGTGGCAGGCAGAGTTTATCGTTACAGCATTGATAGCGCGTCTGGATGTTCAGCGTCGTTCTGCCCGCCGCAGCCTCCCCGCCCACTTCCAGCGGCACGCGGAATTGCGCCTTCTCGATATAGAAACCGACGCGCATGTTGAAATTCGGATCGAATACGGTTTTCGGCTTGGGGGCCTCGATGGCGCCGGCAAACGAAAATGGCTGCCCCGCGGGTAACGTGATTTCCGTCGCGATGGGTCCGCCATCGGGCTGGTCCAGCGAATACAAGTGCCAGCCCGGCTGGATCAGGGCGTCGAGTTCCACCGTGAAGCGCGCGCCCCGCGGAAGGGGCTTGACGGGTGACGTCCTGCCCGACCACGCCACTGGATCGTCAGCAGCCACAGCCGCAACAGCGGATGCCGACAGGCACGCCAACACGCAGGTGTTAATGCGCAGTCGACGCGGAAGCATCCGGCTCCACATATGCTGCCTGCAACACGCGCTTGCTGTCGGAATCTTGCACGAATGCAACGACTGCAACGTTGTCAATATCGAGTGAATACTTCTTTTCTGAAAATTGGATCGGTCCAAACCTGTCGTTCTCTTGTTCGTAACTATCCAGGTACGTTTTCAGACCGGCGCTGATCTGGGAAACATCGAAAGTGGCATCGTAAACTTTCGCGCCCGTCGGATCCACCACAAACCCATCGCCGGCCGCACCGGCCATCGCGCGTACCACCATGGGATGAAAACGGATTCCGCTTTCGCCGCTGTAGCGGACCTGTTTCTCCACCAGGACGATTTCCAGCCGCATCGTTTTATTGGCCTGTGAAAGCGGATCCACGCGGGCCTGGGCCGTTATGCGTTCGCCCTGCCGTGAAGCGCTCAAGACCAGGGACAATTGCGGGGAGGCTTTGAGCGCTGCATCGATCTTCGGCGAGAAGCGGTCGTAAATGCTGGGGGCGGCGGCGCGATTGCCTCCTCCCGTCACGGTTTCACCATCGATGGCAAGGGTGGGAGTGCCCCGCACGTCATAAAACGCCAGCCGCTTCGCGCTGGACGGATTCGCCAGCGGGTCAGGCTCCGGAATGTGCTCGTGGTACATCAAAACGGCCACGTCGCGCCGGGGGTAATGCTCCATCGCGGCGTCCAGGGCGACATCGAAACGGCACACGGCGGACAGCCCGCGCCGGTAAAGAGCTCCGCCAGAACTGTTTTGCCATGTTCCGCTGGAGCCTGATACGGCGCAGGGTGAATGGCCTCCGGAAATTTCTGGCGATAGGCTTGATCCAGCCAGGCGTCCAGCCCAACCGGAGATCCGGCATGAAGTTTCCGATAAACATTTTCCAGATCTTTGCGCTGTTCCGAAGTGAGCGCTCCATTCAATTGCGCGCTCACCAAAAGCTCGAAAGCGTCGGCGTCGCGGCCCGCGTGCAGCGCAATTTCGCCCAGCGCAGCCGGAGCGGCCGAGTTCGCCGGATCCAGCTTGTAGGCCTGCTCCA
>Ga0209006_10006652_pt1 | contig 10448 bp, 8 predicted proteins | sample JacPin_JW_Ref_O2_FD_188567 | JGI IMG/M metagenome (GOLD analysis project Ga0209006, IMG submission 188567) | Forest soil microbial communities from Algoma, Ontario, Canada - Jack Pine, Ontario site 1_JW_Ref_O2 (SPAdes) (version 2) | ecosystem: Environmental > Terrestrial > Soil > Boreal... | reverse complement strand
TCGCCTGCCTCGACAACGGTATGTACAAGATATGGTTCGCGCGCTATTACCGCTGCCGCGAACCGAACACCCTGCTGCTCGACAACGCGCTCGCCACGATGGGCGCCGGTCTGCCATCCGCGATTGCCGCCAAGATCGTGCATCCGAACCGCAAGGTAATTGCCGTCGCGGGCGACGGCGGGTTCATGATGAACTCGCAGGAAATCGAGACGGCGGTGCGCTTGAAACTCGATCTCGTCGTCCTGCTGCTACGCGACAACGCCTACGGCATGATCAAGTGGAAACAGGCGAACATGAAATTCGAAAACTTCGGCATGGACATGGGCAATCCTGATTTCGTCGCGTATGCGCAGAGCTATGGCGCGCACGGACATCGCCCGTCGTCCGCTGCCGAGTTTGCGCCGATGCTGAAGAAGTGTCTCGACACACCCGGCGTTCACTTGATCGATACGCCGATCGATTACTCCGACAACGATCGGATCTTGAATCGAGAAATTAAAGAGTTGTCGGCGAAGGTTTAAATATCTGACGGGTCATTCCGGTCATCGCATGCCGCGTGACGTCGAACACTGAATTTCGCAGCCAAGGGCGTATTGTCCGCGCATGCGTTCGACGTTCGCCCTTCTGTTGCTGACAACATCCATTGCTCGCGCCGACACCCTCGGCGTCTGGACTGACGTCACGCCCGCGACAATCGATCTCAACCCCGCTTCGTTCAATAACGACAACTACGGCGTACAAGATGTCGTTGTAGATCCTGCGCGCCCGAGCGATTTGTACGCATTCACGTGCCACCAAGGCGTGTGGAAATCCGTCGATTTCGGTCAGACCTGGAACAAAGTGAACACGGGCGCGAACGGTGCGACGCTTGATACGGGCAAGTTGTGGACGGCTGCCATCGATCCCGATGCGAGCCGCGATCCGAACTCGCCGCCGACGTTGTGGACGGCCACTGGCAACGCCGCGGCAGGTGTTTGGAAAAGCGTCGACGGCGGCGTGAGCTGGACGTCGTATGCGGTCAACAATGCAACGGCGGTAGCGACATCGGGCAATTCGTATTTCGGCAACGACGTGTACGCGCTGGATATCGATCCGAATGACGGCTCGCATTTGATCGCCGGATTCCACGGCTATCCGGGCATTTCGGAATCGACCGATGGCGGCGCGCACTGGGACACGATCGCGGTGCCGGTCGGTATCGGCGCATCGCTGTATCCATTCTTCGTGCACACCGGCGATGCCGAAACGACGCGCACGACATGGCTGACACAGGCGCAATGGGACTCGAATACGGCCGGCATCTGGCGCACGGAAGACGCGGGCACGACATGGTCGCACGTGGCGCCGACGCTGGAGCACAAGCACGGCAGCACGCAGTTTTATCAGCCGGGCAACGGCGTGGTTTACGCGCCATCGGTAAATCCGAACGGCGTATTCCGCAGCCTGGACGGTGGGCAGACCTGGACACAGGTCAGTACCGTGCTGGCGAATGCGATATTCGCGACATCAGTTCACCTGTATTCCGAGGACTCGTTCGCCAGCGCCGGCAGCTACGATCCCAATTTATACTTTTCCACACCGCAGCAAGACACGCAGTGGATGCCGATGACCGCCGTGCCTGGGATGAGTAACGGCGCGAAGCGTGCCGCGATTGCGCACGACGGTACGACGGACGTGATTGTCAGTGGCAATTGGCTGGGCGGCATCTGGCGCTATGTCGAGGACACGAATGAGATTTTCGGCGACGGCTTTGAAATCGGCAATTGATTGAAGCTCGTGCGGCGGTACGAAAATCCATTGCGAAAGTGGCTCTTTTGCATTCGGCCGATTTGCCGCAGGATGAGAACCACTCCGGCGCAGAGAAACTCACGTGGATTCCGATTTTGTTGTACGCGAAGCGAGGCCTGCGGACTTCGCCGCATGGAAATCCCTCTGGGATGGCTATAACGCGTTTTACGGCCGACATGGATCCACGGCGCTATCCGAAGAAATCACGCGCGCAACCTGGAAACGCTTCTTCGATGCGCACGAACCGATGCGCGCATTCGTCGCGGAGCGCGATGGCCAATTACTCGGTTTGGCACATTATATTTTTCACAGGAGCACCATCCAGATCGCCGACACCTGCTATCTGCAGGACCTCTTTACCAGCGAGCATGCGCGCGGAACCGGCATTGGGCGGGCGCTGATCGAGGCAGTCTACGAACGTGCGCGATCGGCGCGGATTCCACGCGTCTATTGGCAGACGCACGAGACAAATACTGTTGCGATGCAACTGTACGACCGCGTCGCTGAGAAATCGGGGTTCGTCGTTTATCGCCAAATCATGGGATAGCGGCATAGCCCTTATCGCACGAGCGCGAAAAAATGCTTACGGGTAGAATCTGACGATCCTGCGACCAGGAGCGGTCATGCTCAAAGAAAAATATCCCTACTTTCTTGCCAACGAGGCGCAGCAGCCGAACGCCGATCTGGAAGTCATCGATAAGTACACCGGCAAAGTCGCTACGCGAGTGGCGATGGCCGATGCGAAAGCCATCGATGCCGGCATTGCCGCAGCGGTAAAAGCGCAAGACGCGTGCCGCAAGATGCCTGCGTACGAACGCCAAGCGGTTCTCGAACATTGCGTGAAACGATTCCGCGAACGCTACGACGAACTCGCGATGGCGCTATGTATCGAAGCCGGCAAGCCGATCAAGGATGCCAGGGGCGAAGCGACACGGCTTATCGATACATTCAAAGTCGCGGCCGAAGAATCGGTGCGCATCGATGGCGAAGTGATCAATCTCGAAATATCGCAACGCGCGAAAGGTTACCGCGGCTTCACGAAGCGCGTGCCGATAGGCCCGTGTTCGTTTATCTCGCCGTTCAATTTTCCGTTGAACCTGGCCGCGCACAAAGTCGCGCCGGCGCTCGCGGTGGGATGTCCGTTCGTGCTGAAGCCCGCGAGTCGCACGCCGATCGGCGCGCTGATCATCGGCGAAGTGCTGGCCGAGACGAATCTGCCTAAGGGCGCTTTTTCGATTCTGCCCGCGCACCGCGATGGAGCCGACCTGTTCACGACGGACGATCGATTCAAACTGCTGTCGTTCACCGGTTCGCCCGCCGTGGGCTGGGATTTGAAAGCGAAAGCCGGAAAGAAAAAGGTGGTGCTCGAACTCGGCGGCAATGCCGCGTGCATCGTCGATTCCGACCAGGGTGATCGTCTCGGCTTCGTCGTCGAGCGCATGATTTTTGGTGCATTTTATCAAAGTGGACAAAGTTGCATTGGTGTGCAGCGCATTCTGGTGCAGGAAGATTTCTACGATAATTTCCGCGATGCATTCGTCGCGGCCACGAAAAAACTCTTAGCCGGCGATCCGAAGGACGAAAAGACGTTCATCGGCCCGATGATCGACGAAAAGGAAGCCAAACGCCTGGACGACTGGATTCAGGAAGCCGTGAAAGCGGGCGCGAAAACGCTGTGCGGCGGCAAGCGCACGGGCGCGATGCTCGAAGCCACGGTGCTGGAAAACGTCGATCCAAAACAGAAAGTGAATTGCATGGAAGCGTTCGGACCGGTTGCGATCCTGCAGAAGTACAAGACGTTCGATGACGCCATCCGCATCGTCAATGACAGCGAGTTCGGCCTGCAAGCCGGACTGTTCACATACGACGTGCGCAAGGTGATGCATGCCTGGGACGAACTCGATGTCGGCGGCGTCGTCGTGGGTGACGTGCCGAGTTTTCGCGTCGACAACATGCCCTACGGCGGCGTGAAAGATTCCGGTCTCGGCAGAGAAGGCATCCGCTACGCCATTGAAGACATGACCGAAATCCGCTTGATGGTGATGCGCGATCCGTGAACGGTTGCGCAGTCGCGCCGCTTTTAGCGTTAGTAGTATTGATGCTTTCACGGACCGAATCATGACCCGATCGCTCGCCTCGATTGCCGCGGTACTCGCTTGCGTTTCGTTGGCGCACGCGCAAAGCACAGCGCCGCACCCGCGCCTGATTCTCGATGCGACGACACTCGCCACGCTGCGCAGCCGTGCCGCGTCGAATACGCCGCAGTGGCAGCGCCTGAAAAACTATTGCGATTCGTTCATTGGCGGCAACGTCAACAATCCCTTGCCCGATAACAGCGAGAACGATTATCCGGACGCGCCGGATATCGGTCAGGGATACGAAGGCGACGGCTATTGGGCGCCGCTGTGGAGCGAGGCGCTGTGCTATCAGGCCGTGCGATTGTCCGATCCCACCAACGCCGCCAAGTACGGCGCGAAAGCTGCGGACATGGCCGTAAAGATGTCGCTGCCAACGAACATGCAAGGCGAGGATCCGTGCAAGGACGACGGCTACGTCATGCGATTTTTCGGCGTCGGCATGGGCATTCTTTACGATTGGGTCTATGACGTGCTCACGCCGACGCAGCGCACGCAGATCTACACGACGGCGAACGCCTGGCAGACGAGTTGGGAAACGCCAGGTGGCTGTTCGGCATTCGCGTACGAAAACCCGGTCGGCAATTATTTCGCCGGCTTTTTTCATGCGAAGACCGTCATGGCGCTGGCCACCGCCGGCGACAACTCAAGCGCGCCGTCGGAGTGGACCGATTGGCAGACGACGCAGTATCAAACCGCACCGAGCAATCCGCCGCACCTCGGCGTGCAGCCATATTACGCCGCGCACATGGCTGGCGGCGGCTGGCCGGAAGGCTTCGGCAACTATGGCCCGTTGGCTACGCTCAACATGAGCCTGCCAGCATGGGAAGTGAAGACCGCGACAGGCACCGATCTCGTCAACGCCGCCGCACCGTACACGTTTCCGATCGACGCCGGCGATTACCTGATGCATTTCACGTGGCCGACGCGCGCGTACATCGACGATCGCGATACGAATCATTCCAATGGCGATGCGGATGCCCCGCCGCCGAGTTCGACGGATCCCGGCATGTTCATGCAGGCACTTGGCGTGCAGCGCTATTGGAACGCTCCGCACGCGAACGTGTTGCAGGAATACACAAACGAAGTAGTTGCGGCGCGAGAAGCCATCGACTCAGGCAACGACGATGTCGATGCGTGGGAAGAATTTCTGTTTTACGATCCGAACGGAGCGACGTCGCCACTGTCCACGTTGCCGCTTTCTTATTTTGCAACGGGGCCGAATGCCGTCGCGGCCCGTTCCGACTGGAGCAACACGGCAACATGGATGTCGTTCCGCGCCGGCGCGTATGTCGATGGTCAGGGCGCGGGCGAAGAAGGCTTCGATCAGGGAAGCCTTGCACTGGTGCGCGGGGGCACGCCGTTGCTCGTCAACGGCACCGGTTGGGCCGTGCATGAACCAGGCGGCAACGTCGATGAAACCAACGTATACAACGATGAGTACGGGGAATTCGATCCAACAAACATCTACTTCGGCAATCGGACCATCTACAACATTTTCTACGTGCGCAAGATGAGCGCGAACGAGCCAGTCACCGCATACGGACAACTCGCCGAAAGCGCCGAAGACGGCGCGCGCACGCAGGTCGCCGCATTCGAGGACGGCAGTACATACGTCTACACGCTCGCAACGCATCTCGAGGATATGTACCGGCTCGACGAAAACAATAACGCGCAAGTTGCCGCGTGGTCGCGCGAAATCGTCTATCTGCGTCCGAGCCGCTTTTTGGTGTACGACCGCACGACCGCCGGCAACGCAAGCGGCGGCAACACGGCGAGCGACCAATTCCTCGCGTTCCATTTTCCGGCTAATCCCGCGAGCGTCTCGGCACCCGCTGGCGAGCAGCGCTTCGACATCACGTACGATGCGACATATGCCGGTGCGATAACGACCGTGCTTCCCGCCAACACCACGACGCAAATCATCGGCATGTATCCGCCCGTGCCGCCCGACTACGACGGCAGCACGAATGTGAAGGTCTGGCAGTTGCAGATTCGTGCGCCGACCTCTGCGGCTAGTCAATCGTGGCTCACGGCGTTCGATCTCGCCACATCTGCCACCAGTGTCGCGACGGCAAGTGCCGTTGATGTGACGTCTGCGAATGCCGTTGGCGCGCTGCTGGTCGCCGCTTCCGGAAATGAAACGGTACTTTTCAACAATGGCGCACCGAACGCGACCATCGCAGGCACGGTCACGTATTCCGTGCCGACAGCCAATACAACGCACTTCATTACTGAGCTGCCGCCTGACACCGGCTATTCCATCGCCGTTGTGGTCGCCGATTCGACACATACCATCACTGTAACGCCGGGCGGATCGTTCACGACGTCGGCAAATGGCGTGCTCTCGTTCAATGTAAGCGCAGCCGGCACGGTGACGGTCGGCGACAGAATCTTCGCCGACGGCTTCGGCGACTGAGCGTCTGGCACGCCGAAGCTTTGCGTGCGACACTCAGTCTGATGAGATTTCGCATAGAGTGATCGCATGAAACGACTTGCCGCCCTGATGGCCGCCGCCCTCGCCTGCTTGACGAGTACGGCTGACGCAGCCGTCTCGCCGACGTCACCCGAAGGCGATTACGTCATCAAGAATTTCCATTTCGCCAGCGGCGAGACGCTGCCCGAATTGCGGATGCATTTCCGCACACTTGGCAAACTGCAAAAAGATAAACGCGGGCATGTCTCCAACGCGGTGCTGATCATGCACGGCACCGGCGGTGACGGTACGCAATTCCTAAGCGACCGTTTCGCCGGCGAATTGTTCGGTCCTGGACAACCGCTCGACGCGTCCAAGTATTTCATCATCCTCATTGACGACATCGGGCACGGAAAATCGAGCAAGCCGAGCGACGGTCTGAGCGCCAAGTTTCCGCACTACGCGTACGCCGACATGATTTTCGCGGAGCATCAGGTGATCGCGGAGAAACTCAAAGTCGATCATCTGCGTTTGGTGATGGGCACGTCGATGGGCGGTATGCACACTTGGTTATGGGGCGAAACGTATCCGGATTTCATGGACGCGTTAATGCCGTTGGCGTCGCTGCCGGTGCAGATTTCCGGCCGCAACCGGATGATGCGCAAGATGATGATCGATTCGATCCGCACCGATCCCGAGTGGAAAAATGGCGACTACACTCAACCGCCGCACGGAATGGTCGGCGCGTTGAATATTCTGCTGATCATGGGATCCAGTCCGTTGCAATGGCAGAAGGAAGCGCCGACGCGCGACGCCGCCGATACATTCCTCGATGACCGCATCGCTCGTTACCTGAAAGAGGACGATGCAAACGATCTGCTGTATCAAATCGATTCGTCGCGCGACTACGATCCGCAACCGAAACTATCGGCCATCAATGCGCCGCTGCTCGCCGTGAATTCGGCGGACGATCAAATCAACCCGCCCGAACTCGGCATCCTCGAGCGCGAGATAAAAAATGTCCCCCACGGCCGCGCCTTCATCATCCCGATCAGCGACGCAACGCATGGACACGGCACGCACACGTGGGCGGCCGTGTGGAAAGATCAACTCGTGCAATTGATGAGCGAAACCGAACGGACCAAGTAGCGCCGTCAATCGTCGGCCGGCAAATCGAGTCCCGGAAACAGAACGTCGGTAAAACCGAATTTAGAGAAGTCGGTGATGCGCGACGGATAAAGCCGGCCGATCAGATGATCGCATTCATGTTGCACGACGCGTGCGTGGAATCCATCGGCGGTGCGATCGATCGGCGCACCGGCCGGATCGAAACCGGTATACCGAATCAGCGCGAATCGCTCCACCGCGCCCCGCATGCCGGGAACGGACAGGCAACCTTCCCAGCCTTCTTCCTTGTGCGGCGACAACGGCTCGATAGCCGGATTGAGAAGAATCGTGCGCGGCACGGGCGGCGCATCCGGATAACGATCGCTGTGATCGAATCCGAAAATCACCAATTGCAAGTCGACGCCGATTTGCGGCGCGGCCAGTCCGACGCCGCCCGCATCCTCCATCGTCTCGAACATGTCTGCAATCAGCGTTTGCAGATCCGCCGTACCGAAATGCTCCACCGGTTTGGCAACGCGCAGCAGACGCGGATCGCCCATTTTCAGGATCGGATGAATCATCGATGTCTCACGTTTTGCCGCGATGTTAACTCGGATTTTTCCCACAGGCATCGGCTGTTGACCCCGATCGTCCGCATAATGCGTTTAACCTCTGTGACGAACACACGACGCCCTGGACCTTATCAGCAGCGCCCGTTTACCGTAACCTCCGCCGCATGGGGGCCGAAAAAACGGACGAAGAACTGATGCTGGCCTATGCGCATGGCGACGCACGGGCGTTCGAAACGCTGTATGCGCGGCAACGCGGCATGCTGTATCGCTACGTTCTGCGCAGCGTGGGCGACCGCGCGATGGCCGATGACGTCTATCAAGAAACGTGGAGCCGGCTCGTCGCGTCGCGAACGCGTTATCGTATTGAAGCCAAGTTCAGTACTTGGTTACTGCAGATAGCCCACAATCTCGTTATCGACAGCTTCCGACGCGCGCGACCGCAAGCAAGCGCGGAAGAAACAGATACGATCATGCGCGAACTCGACGCACCGGAATCCGAACAGCCCGAACGGGTGTTGAACGAATTTGAGCAGCGGCGGCGGCTTCAAATCGTTCTCGACGAACTTCCGCTTGAACAACGCGAAGCGTTTTTGCTCCGTATCGAAGGCGGACTTGGATTGGAAGAAATTTCGCGCCTCACCGGCGTGGGACAAGAAACGACGAAATCGCGCCTGCGCTACGCGCTGGCGAAGATTCGGGAGAAGTTTTCGGAATGAGCGGCAACGAATGAACGCCAAAGAAAGACGCGAACGCGAACTCGAATCCTTCCTTGCGGAACAGAATTCGCGCGTGGCCGCGTTATATCGCAAGCTGCCGCGGCAGGAACCCGATGCGAAGCTCGATGCGTCGGTGCTCGCGATGGCGCGCAAGGCCGTCGCCCCGAGACGTTCGCGCAATCCCTGGTTGCCCGCGTTGAGTGCGGCGGCTGTCGTGTTAGTCGTCGCTGGCGTCGCTTATCGCGCCGGCCCGCAAGTTTGGAACGATCGAGGTGCGTCAACTCCTCCGCCGACCGGCAATGTGGCTGATGAAGCGAAGACTACGGTGGTCGTGCCCGCTTCTCCGCCCGCTGCCGCATCGCCACCGGCACAAGAACCCGCTCCGGCCACGACAGCCGGCTTGGGCGTAAATACGGCCAAATCCGTTTCTGCGCCGGCAAGACCGGAACCGGCGGACGCGTTGGCGCGCCGCAAAGCGGCCGATTCATTTCGGCTGCAATCTCCGTCGCCGTCGCGTGAAGTCGTCGCACAACCGCAGGCCGCAGCGGTCGAGATAGAAGAAAAGCGGGCCGACAAATCTGCGGCAGCGCCACCGCCGCCACCAGCGCGCGATGCACCACTGCAATCGCTCGATGCAAAAATTTTCCCGGCCGATGAGTCGCAGAAAGCGGAAGCGGCTGCAAATGCGACGGAACGCGAGCAGAAAGACGGCGCGCCCGGCCGAGCCGAAGCTGCGTCCGGCGCACTAAAGGCGACCACTGTGCAACCCAGCGCTGCTCCGGCGCCCGCGAGCTCCGCATTTGCGCCCGCCCCTCCCGCCGCCGTGATGAAGCTCGCTCCGAACAACCGGCTGTATCCGGAGCATTGGATTTCCAATATTCAAAAAATGCTCCACGAGAATCGGCGCGACGAAGCCATCCGCAACTTGGACGAATTTCGCAAACAATACCCGGACTACGTGCTGCCCGACGATCTTCGCGATCTGAAATAACACGCCGCCTGGATTGAATCGACGAGCAATGTCACCATTGCTGTTGAAACGTCTTCGACCGACCGTTGCATGACCGACTCTGCCAAGCCATCTGCGCCCATGAGACGCTTCTCGCCGTTGCGCGTCATCATTCCGTATCTGCTCCACTACCGCGCATTGCTGTTCGGATGGCTCGGGTTTCTCGCGCTGTCGTCGCTGGCTACGCTGTCGCTGCCGCTCGCTGTGCGCGTGATGATCGATCACGGATTTGCGCATGCCGATCCGGCCACCATCAATCGCAGTTTTGTCGGTCTGCTCGCCGTCGCCAGCGTCATGGCCATCGCCACCGCAGGACGATATTTCTGCGTGAGCATGCTTGGCGAACGTGTCGTCGCGGATCTCCGCCGCAAGCTCTACGCGCATCTGCTGACGCTCGACCAGGCATTCTACGAACGCACGCGCGTTGGCGAATTGACTTCACGACTCGGCACCGATACCGAACTGGTGCAGACGGTTGTCAGCTCGAGCATGTCCGTCGCCTTGCGCGGTATCGTCACCGCCGTCGGTGGTGCGGTGATGCTGGTGCTGACGAGTCCGAAGCTTGCGGGCTATGCCGCGTTGGTCATCCCGCTGGTGATCTTGCCGATCGTGTTGGCTGGGCGCCGTCAGCAAAAACTGGCGCGCGCGAATCAGGATCGCGTCGCCGACGCCGCCGCCATCGCCAACGAAACGCTCAACGCGATG
>Ga0209006_10006651_pt1 | contig 10449 bp, 10 predicted proteins | sample JacPin_JW_Ref_O2_FD_188567 | JGI IMG/M metagenome (GOLD analysis project Ga0209006, IMG submission 188567) | Forest soil microbial communities from Algoma, Ontario, Canada - Jack Pine, Ontario site 1_JW_Ref_O2 (SPAdes) (version 2) | ecosystem: Environmental > Terrestrial > Soil > Boreal... | reverse complement strand
CGACGGTGCTAAGAAAGTTATTGCAATGGGCCTGCACGTGAAAACCGATGAGATCCGCTCCCAGCAGTCCATCCAGCAACTCGTGTTGCCATGGGCAGATGCTGAACGCCTCGGGATTGGGCCAGGGTATATGCCAGAAGATCGCGACCCGGGCATGCGGAACACGTTCCTTGATCATGCGCGGGAGCAGGGCGAAGTGATAGTCCTGGATCAGTACGACTGGATTTTCCTCCGTGCCAATCTCCTCCGCTAACGCGTCTGCAAAGCGGGCATTGACCCGGGCGTAGTCATCGTAATCCGGCTTACGAAAGGTCGGCCGTGCATGGGCCATATGGCAAAGCGGCCACATACCTTCATTCGCGAATCCGTAATAATAGCCCTCCTCTTCTTCGGCGGTGATCCACACGCGGCGTAGCGTATAGAGCGGTTCCTCCGGAGGAACCTGGATCCGATCGTGGCTGTCGACTGTCTCCGCATCGGCATTGCCGCTTCCCTGGGCAACCCACGTTCCGCGGCAGGCGCAGAGCACCGGTTCAATCGCTGTCACCAGTCCGCTTGCCGGCACGGTCACAGTTACGGAATTACCCTGGCGCGTGTGTACGTAAGGTTCGCGGTTGGAAACAACAAAAAGATTGCTGCCGTTGAGCTTCCCCCGGACGTGATCTGCCAGCCGCTGTGCCGTCCATTGCGATTCGTTGCTGTTGCGCAGCCGGGCTTCCATCTCTGCGGCCGCACGCGCCTGCCGCACGCTTTCCGCCAGAGGCGCCATCTCACGAGCGAGAGGCATGAGGAAATCGAGGTCTTTGCCGGAAGGCTGCGAGACCTTGCCGCCGGTACGCATGGATTTTACCCACTGGGCGGCACGAGCGATGGGCCCGGAGAAACTCCAGCGAACGATGAGCAGGGTGATAGCCACAATGACCAGAACCTGCAAAGCAATGTGAACAAAAGCGCGGCCCCAAAGACGGAAAATCTGCGTCCGGATATAGCCACTGTCGTAAACCAGAACCATGCCTCCGGCCACCGCACCGTTCGCGGCGTGCAGGGGTGCGGCAAGGGCGTACATCCGGTGGAAGTGCGATCGTACATATACGGATTGCGCGCGATTCTGGGTCATCGCTTCGGCGAGTGCGGGTAGCTTCGCCGGTTCCAGTCCATAAAGTTCACCGGGTGCAACGAGGGGGAAGTTCTCACGGTCATAGATACCCACCCCGAGCAGATGGTCGCGGTTGCTCAACGGGCGAAGAATTCGCTCCAGGGTAGCCCGATCACCCACCTGCAGATGCGACTCACTGGTGACGACCAGGCTCTCACCGAAGGTCGCCGCCTTGTGCTCCAGTTCCATACGCAGATTGTCTTTTGCTTCGCGTACCTCGTACAAGGCGGACGCCACCGACACCAGGGTCACACCGACGATCAACGCCACAATGAGGCGAAGGCTGAAAAGCCTCATAGCGCATAAATCCGAAACGCTTCTACGAAGCAGGCGAGACCACGAATAGTGGCGAACATACGGAGGCGACGCAAGGGTAGTACGAAACAGCAGGGATGCATCGTCGAATCAAGCATGATCGGGCGTTTGATAAGCTTTAGAGCGCGAACTACCCCCCGCGAGTTGCTCCTTGCCGGGACACGCGCCGGCGCGCAACCTCGGATAAACGCATGCAACCAGGGGAATATGCAGTACATTCTTCCATTTTAAGGGTCGGACAATGTTCGCACTCCGTACGGCCCTATTTTGGGGTCCTGACCAATGCTGCCCAGCCTTGGCAGCGAGACCGGGGGGCGCCGGACGGGTTTTCGTATCCAGCAGCTCTATCGCTGTTGCGGCGCTGCTTAAGCGGAAGGGCTGTCTCCAGGAGGAGGAGAATGGAAGCTTTCGTCAGGAGCACCTCACGTGGGTGGCAGATTGTGGCACTTTCTTTGTTCGCCTGCGTAACTGCGGTTGCTCAGCCCGCGCTGCCGAGGGCTGCGGACAGCTTTACCGGTCGTCCGCGAGTAGCCATCATTAGCGACATTGGCAACGAACCCGACGACCAGATGTCGTTCGTCCGTCTCATGCTTTACTCCAATGAACTCGACCTTGAGGCTTTGATCGCCTCTACTTCAACCTGGCAGAAAACCGCCACCCACCCCGAGACCATGCACGCCATCGTGCAGGCCTACCGGCAGGTTCGGCCCAATCTGCTGTTGCATGCGCAAGGCTGGCCCGCTTACGAAGAGCTCGATCAACGCATTTTTGCCGGGCAGGCTGCCTATGGCATTGCCGCGACCGGCGAAGGCAAGGCATCGGCCGGCTCGCGCGCGCTGATGAAAACTATCGAACGCAACGATCCGCGCCCACTCTGGATCTGCCTTTGGGGCGGCGCCAACACGCTGGCCCAGGCTTTGATCGATCTTCGTGCTGCGCACTCCTCCTCAGAAACGGAGCGGCTGGTATCTAATTTGCGTGTCTCCTCCATCTCCGATCAGGATGATGCAGGCCCCTGGATCCGACGCGAATTTCCTGCGCTCTTCTACGTCGTCAAGCCCAGCCCGCCAAATAGCGAGGAGTACTACCAGGCCACGTGGACGGGCATTAGCGGAGACCTTTACTACCGCAATTCCGGCGGGCCCGACACCAGCCTGGTCACCAACGAATGGCTGGAGACGAACATTCGCGCCAAGGGGCCGATGGGTAAATGGTATCCACGGTTCATGTTCATTATGGAGGGCGATACTCCGTCGTACCTGGGCTTGATCGACAATGGTTTGAATGCCTATCGGCGCCCTGACTGGGGCGGTTGGGGCGGACGCTATGTTTACCGGCAACCCTATGGCGAGACACACAAGATTTGGTCCCAGGGTGGTGACGAATTTCACCGAGCTACCTCACAGGATCGCGTGATCGGTGTCGACGGCCGGGAGCACGTCTCCGATCAAGCCACCATATGGCGCTGGCGCGGGGCCTACCAGAATGACTTTGCTGCACGCATGGACTGGACTATCAAGGATTTCGCCCATGCCAACCATAATCCCAGACTGGTGGTCAACGGACAGGCGGGAACTTCTCCTGTGCAGTTAGTGGTTGAGCCGAAACAGACGGTGACCCTCGATGCTGCTGGGAGCAAAGATCCTGATGGAGATACACTTCATTACCGTTGGTGGATCTACGAAGAAGCTGGGCTTGCGGGCACGCAGGGCGCGGATGTCACGATTGATGGAACAAACAGTGCCCGGGCTACGGTGACAGTTCATTCTCCCTGCCGGCCGGCATGGATCCCTGGGCAGCCATGCAGAGGAGACGGCGTGGCGCACATCATACTCGAAGTTACAGACGAAGGAACACCCAAGCTTACTTCCTACCGGCGCGTGATATTGCGGGTGCCGGCACTGTAAGCAGGAGACGCCCCCGCAGATAAGTAGGCGGAGGAAAAAATCGCCAGGCAGGAAAACTGCTGAGCTGTCTGACCTGCCTGGCGTGGTCTAAACGAATCTAGTCAACTGTCTACGCGATGCGTGGGGATTAGGCGGCCACACCTCTGATCTGGCTCCGCGTCCGCATCACTAATTCGGTTTCTGCCTGTAGCCAATCATCCAGATCATGCCCGGGCTCTTTACCACGTTGCTCAAATAGCTCATAGGCACGAACCCTGATTTCCTGGGTGTAGGAGGGCTCGGTGATGGGGTTTGTAGGCTGCAGCTCGTTTTCAGTGTGAAGCGGTTTCATGGTGGTAGTCTCCTTTCGTGGAGATGGTGGGTGGTTGTGGTTGACGTTCCATGCGTGAACCTGGGTTTTATTCTCGTCTCCGCATGATCGGTTCGGCATTTTCCGGCTTCCGCCGTCGTCTACGGAACTCGCGAATCCATAGCTTCATCCTCCCCAGGCACTTCCGTGCCCAACGGTGTTGCGTCGAAAGCATGACCAAACCGGCGACGAGGAGAGGAACACCGGGCAAGAACGGAAGCATCAGTCCCGCGACTCCAAGTATCAAGAGGATCCAGCCGGCGGTTGTACGCCATAGAGAGAAAGATGGCTGCGTGCTCCACTCCCGAACGAGTTCAGTCATAACGTATTCCTTTCACAAGAGGTTTGAGGGGGCGGGGCTGCACCGCAGCCCCGCAGGCGAACATTGGCTATCGTCCGTTCGCCGGTTTATATCTCTTCCCTGGAGGTCACATCGACCGCACGTCGACAAGCTTTTTCGAAGTCGGTCAGCGCGTCCACCTTGGTATAAAGGCTGTCCGCTTGCCTGTACATTCCATTCACCGCCTGGCCAAAGTCGGGGAAGCGATAGCTGGACCGGTCTTCGTTCAGAGTCACGATGGCGGTCTGCACGTGATCGGCCAACAGATCCAGATGCGGACGAGCCTCACGAATGGCCGCCTGCTGCAGAGCTGTCCCCTGCGGGTCGAGCGTTTCCAACTCGCGCAGCTGTTTGCCGAGAAGATTCACGTTCTCCCTCGCCTCGTTCAGATTGAAGGCGTGCGATCGCAGGCTAAGGCCGTTATTCCGCGCCGCAGACGCATAGCTATCTAAATCATCGCGTGTAAGAGCGGCGGTACGTTCGAAAGTATCGAGCTGCTCTGCAATTTGCGGCTGAGCCGCTGTACGATCCTCCAGGCAGCTGGTGTTGGCTAATGCGAGTGGGCTCAAGAGTGCGAAGGAGCTCGCGATTGCTGCGCCCTTCGCAATCATCCATCGTTGCGTTGTCATGAAAAGCATGGTCCTTCTCCCCGGTTCGTCATTCAAGAGCCGTTTCGGCTTCATGTGTGCTTATATGGACGCCAGGAAAGAAAAATAGGATTGTTCGATAAAGGCGGTCGCATTCTTCGGATTATCCGAAGTGTTATCCCGGGTTTGGAGCGAACCGGTTTTAGCTCCGGAATACGGCGTTGTGAGCAAACTCTGAAATGGCGACAACGGCAGGATGTTTCAAACGCCGATCAAGCGAGATCGCATAGAAACTCTCCACGATATCCTTCGTTCGTCCCAGCAGGGATAACCCGAACTGGCGTTTGATCTGGGGCTCGGTTGCCGTCGGTGCAGCGAATGCTCCGATAGCCGCTTCGCCAAAGACAACCGTCATGGCGCTGTCTTCAAATTCGCCGGCCACGACCGGGCGCACGCCCTGGGCATCGAACCAGTGTTCCAGGGAACGACGCAAGTCGGTGTTTTCCGCGGGCATCAGGAATGGCATGCCATCGAGGTTTTTGGGGAACCGCCCTTTCGATTGACGCGCGATGCGGGGATGAGCGAAGAAGCTTAGTCCGGACTGCCCCAGCAAATGGCTGAAGGCACGAACGCGCGTGGAGGGATCCAGCGGTGCATCAGAAATCACCAGGTCTACTTCGTGGATGGCGAGTTGGGAAAGTAGCTTGTCCGGCTTACCTTCACGGCATACCAGCCGTATAGGCGCGGGTAGCTTCAGCGCCGGGAGAATCAAACGGAACGCAATCAGCTTAGGAACGACATCCGCAATGCCGATCGTAAAGCGCACGGCTGGACCTACAGCACGTCCGCGCAAAACGTCACTCAGTTCACGCCCGCGGGCGAAAATCTCGTCGGCATAGTGGTAAGTCACACGGCCCGCATCGGTAAGCACCAGGTTTCTACCCTGTTTGCGAAACAGCTTTACCCCTAACGATGTCTCCAACTCGCGAATCTGTTCGCTGATCGTAGGCGGGGCAAGGAGCAATATTTCGCTTGCCCTGGCAATCGTACCCTCACGGGCGACCGTCCAGAAATACAGCAAATGATGATAGTTCAGCCATTCCATGGGTTGGCCTGTTTCGACACGCGGCGGAGTGCGGGTTGATCATTCGGTTTTCTCGAAGGAATGTCAGGGATCTTCCTCATGGACGTCCATCTCCAGCACTTTATACAAATATAGTGTGTTCGAGCCGGATTCTGGGGGGAGGAACACAATGCGAAATCACTTTAAGACTTTTATTCTGCTTGGAACCCTGAGCGCAATATTCATCGCCGTGGGAGGGCTGCTGGGAAAGCCGTATCTGATCGCGTTCGCGGTGTTGGCCCTGGGCTTCAATTTTGCCGCCTTTTGGTTTTCAGATCGCATCGTGCTTGCGCTGCATCGGGTGCGGGAGATTGCTCCGCAGGACAACTTCGCCCTGCATAACATAGTCCAGGACCTCGCCCGCAGAGCGGATATTCCGCCGCCGCGGCTCTATCTGATTGAGGATGAGCAGCCGAATGCCTTTGCCACGGGTAGAAATCCGGAGAAAGGTGTCATCGCAGTCACCAGCGGCCTGTTGAAACACCTGCCGCCGCGTGAACTGCGCAGCATTCTGGCCCACGAGGTAGCGCATATTCGCAACCGGGATACCCTGGTGGCTTCTGTAGCCGCGATGATGGCCGGTGCCATCAGCTACGCGGCGCAGGCCTTGTCGTTGGCGTGGCTGTTCGGCAGCCGTTCGGGCGAGGGCGAGTCTTCGCTGGGCGATGTGGCAATTGTGATGGTGGCGCCCGTGATGGGCTTCCTGCTGCAAATGGGTATATCGCGTTCACGGGAATATCTTGCGGACGAAACAGCCGCGAGGTTGACAAATCAGCCGGAGGTGCTGGCCGAAGCACTGCGGCGCCTGGACCGCTGCGCTCAAACCATCGCGCCCGGCAGGGCAAACCCTGCGACGGCGAGCTTATTCGTTGTCAATCCGTTTTCAGGCAAGGGCGGCGTGAGCGTACTTTTTTCCACCCATCCGCCGATCCGGCTACGGATCAGACGTCTGAAGGAAATGGTGCTCCAGAACCCGTATTTCCGGGGCGCCGCTTAAGGGCACGCGGCGCCCTGCATGTTGTTGTCTTATTGGCCTGGCCTGTTTCGATCGCGCATCGAGGATCCTTCAGAGAAGCAGTTGATCTGCCTGAACGATCTGTGAGTTTGTAACTTATCTCCTGGAACACCCTGCGAGATAAGCTCCGAAGTAAAACGTGAGCCCGGTTCGTAAACCGCTTGAAGCGCTCGAACCCCCTGATAGGTGGCAAAAATGACACCACCGGCTGATGATACTCGACCATGAGGGAAATCTTGTTCCGGATGCACCGCAAAGAAGTTTGCGGCTCCGCCACTCACATTGCGAATCGAAAGAATCCACGGGGATATGAGCGTGAACTGGTATTTCCCGACCGGGTAGGCCTGGGAGTTCACACAATATGAAAATGGTGTCGTCACAATAAGCGATTGGGCCGAAGCTGAATGCGCGCCCAATCCGATGAGGCTCCCAACAACGGCTGGAGCAAGAATGGATGAGAGCATGCGATCACATAGGTTTCTGAGATTCATGGAAGCTCCTTGATGCGCAGGCGATCGATTCTTCTTACTTGCGCAATGATTCGATTGGAGCACCGAGGCGCAGAGCGGGCGATAAAGATTGGTAAAGTTAAATCAAGCTTTGTAAAGGCTGCGTAGAAGCGCGGCCCAGGCGAGTTAGCGAGCAGGATCCCGGGAACCTAACGCCTGGGCTAGCCGAACGAGTGCCTGTCGAATCTCAGCCTCATCGTAAGCGGCAAAGCCAAGAACCAATCCCCTGGGATCAGAGCGTCTCAGCGTAAATCGGTCAACGGCGAGTGCTTCAATTCCGCGGTCCGCGGCCAGCTTCTCCGCTCGGCGCGACGTCATTCCATTCTTGAGGAATCCAATGGTGTAGAGGCCGGCCCTGACGTCAGAAAGCTCAAGCAGCCCACCTAGATGTTGTTTTCCCCCGTCGAGCAACGCCGCCAGGCGGCCCGCGTACAGAGTGCGCATACGTCGCAGATGACGTGCCAAATGCCCATCTGCAATGAAATCGCAGAGCACTGCCTGATCGATAGTCGAATTCTGAAAATCGGCTCGAAGTCGGAAGCCAAGAAAATAGTTGACCAACGACGGCGGTAGCACAACGTAGCCGAGGCGCAAGGAAGGGAACAAGGTCTTGCTGAAAGATCCGATGAAGATCACATTCGAGCGATTATCAAGGCTTTGCAGGGCGGGCACCGGCTGTCCTTCAAACCGATACTCGCTGTCATAGTCATCCTCGATCACAAACGCGCCGTTGCCGGAGGCCCAGTTGAGAATAGCCATCCGCCGCTCGAGAGACATCGTCACACCGAGGGGAAACTGGTGGCCAGGTGTCAGATATACGCCTTTGGCATGCGGACAAAGTTTCACTCCGGCGGAGACGGACAGTCCTTCTTCGTCCACCGGCACTGGGATGATCCGGGCTCCTGCCGTGCCAAATGCGATGCTGGCTCCAAAATATCCAGGGTCTTCCATCCATATAGGATCTCGCCGCTTCAGAAGTAAACGTGCCAATAGGTCCAGGGCCTGTTGTATTCCGGAAACGATGACGATTTGTTCCGCACCGCACCGGACCCCCCGCGACGTGCGCAAATACTCTGCAATCGCATGGCGCAGTGGCCGATAGCCACGAAGGTCAGACTCGGTAGTCAACCACGCGCTGAAGTTGCGTGCGCGCTTTGCCGCAATGCGGCCCCAAATCTCGGAAGGAAACTCGGCGACGGCGGGATTGCCGATACGAAATGGGCGGACGCCGCCTATAAACGGCAGGTGCACGAAAGGCTTCGGCCGTTCGTATTCCGAAGCGACACGACGGATGTAAGACGGAGGAGTTGAGGTTGTCTGCCGCGGTGGCCGGGGCGCCGCAATGTCATTGACCCACGTACCTCGTCCAACACGGCAGGATACGTATCCTTCAGCTTGCAGTCGTTCCAGAACGCTGACCACCGTTCCCCGCGACAGCCCGTACTGGCTGGCGAAATCCCTGGAGGCGGGCAGTCTGGTCCCGGGCCGAAGCCGGCCCTGAAGAATGGCAAGGCGGAGTTCCCCGTATAACCAACGGGTCAAAGTCTGATTCTGCGGACGGCTATTGAGAGTGAACTCGAACGTGCTGATGGTCTTCGGCATGCAAATCCTGATTGGTCCAATGATATTAGTCCAGAATGGCTCTGTTCAATGTACCAAGCACGCTCATACGATCAGTATTGAAGTCGGCACGGAGAGGAGCTTTGCACAAATGAAAATCGGGGTTTGGCTCTACGGCTGGGCAACCATCATTACCGGGATACTGGATATTATCTGGGGAGACTTTGAGGCCTCCCATCAACCCATAGACACGCTCGTAAAGCACGTTCCCGGGCAACAGGTACTCGCATACCTTGCTGGTCTCTGGCTGATCGCGGCCGGCCTGGCGATCTTGTGGCGGCGAACAGAGCGCATAGGAGCAGCGGCGTCCGCCTTGATCTACCTTATTTTTGCCCTACTCTGGCTCCCGCGTTTCTACACCGCCACTCACACGTTTGGTCTTAAAGTTGGCGTCCTGATTTTCGTCCTGGGCGGGGTCGCTGCGCAGGTAATGTTCATTGCCCCGGCAGCCTTTGTTTATGCCACAACGGAATCACCCGACTCGGTGTGGCGAGAGAGAGCAGCTGTCGCCGGTCGCTGGATGTTGGGATTGCCTCCAGTCACCTTCGGCCTGGGGCACCTCATCAATCTGTCCGCTTATGGACGCTTCGTTCCGCACTGGGTCCCGTTTCCATATTTTTGGGTCGTGCTCACCGGCATCGCGTTCCTGCTTGCAGGGCTCGCCATTGTGACGGGAATTCAGGATGTTCTGGCCGCCACGCTCCTCGCGCTGATGCTGTTGGTCTTTGAGTTCACGGTAGAAATACCTCCTGTGTTTGTGCGAGTACACAGTCAGCCCGCCTGGGGCGGGGCGGTCTATAACCTGACTGCGATCGGGGCCTGCTGGATATTCGTAAAATTTGCTCTAAGCCGGCGCCAGGAAGATGTCAGGACGAGCGGGGTTTCTGAACAGGGAACTATATCTCGGTTGGGATCCGTCCAGGTCTAACCGCATGCAGCACGACACATTTGTGGCGATACTCAAAGCTTTACTTACACAACTCAAAACGGCAGGCGAAAGGAAAATTCGTGGCAAACAAGATCACCATCGAAACCACCGTCGATGCACCCATTGAGCAGGTCTGGCGCGCCTGGAATACGCCCGACGACATCAAGCAGTGGAACACCGCTTCTGACGATTGGCACACAACCAAATCAACCGTGGATTTGCGTGTCGGCGGGGCGTTTTCAGCGCGCATGGAAGCCAGGGATGGCAGCATGGGCTTTGATTTTCAGGGAACCTACACAAAGATCATCGAGCACAAGCTGATCGAGAGCGCCTTCGGTGACAGGACACTTCTGGTTGAATTTGTACCTGGCCGCGATGGCGTCACTGTGCGCGAAACCTTCGATGCGGAGACAACGAATTCGGTCGAACAACAGCGCAGCGGCTGGCAGGCTATCCTCAACAACTTCAAAAAGCACGTCGAATTGCATTCCCGTGCTGCTGCACCCCGGGTGCTTTGATCTTCGCTCCGGCATCACGGATTAGCTTCGAGCGCCATTCTCCAGGACCACATCAAAAACGAGGGTGCCGGATGTCGTATAG
>Ga0209006_10006650_pt1 | contig 10452 bp, 9 predicted proteins | sample JacPin_JW_Ref_O2_FD_188567 | JGI IMG/M metagenome (GOLD analysis project Ga0209006, IMG submission 188567) | Forest soil microbial communities from Algoma, Ontario, Canada - Jack Pine, Ontario site 1_JW_Ref_O2 (SPAdes) (version 2) | ecosystem: Environmental > Terrestrial > Soil > Boreal... | reverse complement strand
GTTCACGGCGCTGTCGACGTCATCCACCGCGATGAAGAAGGTGACCAGATCGCTACCGCCCTGCAACGGGCTGATCGCGGTGTACAAGGCGCCCGGCACGCCGGTGTCGACGAACGTGTAGCCAGGGATGGCCCCCTGGTCGGGGTAGGTCCATCCGAGCAGGTCACCGAAGAACTTGCGGGTGGCGTCCGGGTCTGTCGACCGGATCTCGGCGTGCACGATTGGATGCGGCATCTTTGCTCCCTCAGTGGTAGCCAACGGGCGCCGATGCGGCGCCTCTCACACTCACCACGAACGAGACGACGCCGGATCCGACGACGCTGTTTACCGACGACTGCCCGTCAACATCTCGGCGGCCTTCTCCTGGCTGCGGCGGTTCAGCACCTACGCCGGACATAACGGCGGCCTGCTCTGGGTTGCATCTATCGAGGGTCATCCCGCAGCCAGCGGGACCGGGTACCACGGAGCAGACATGACTGACGATTACCGCAAGGACCCCGAGGCTGTCTCCCGGCTTACCCCGGAGCAGTACCGGGTCACTCAGAAGAACGGCACCGAGCCGCCGTTCAGGAACGAGTACTGGGACAGCAAGGAGCCCGGCATCTACGTCGACGTCGTGTCCGGCGAGCCGCTGTTCGCCTCGGTCAGCAAGTTCGACAGCCACACCGGCTGGCCGAGCTTCACGGTTCCGATCGAGCCGGGCAACGTGGTCGAGCGCCGCGACTTCAAGATGCTGATACCCAGGACCGAGGTCCGCTCCGCCCACGGCGGCAGCCACCTAGGCCACCTGTTCCACGACGGGCCTAAAGAAGCCGGAGGCCTGCGCTACTGCATCAACTCCGCCGCCCTCCGCTTCATCCCGGCCGGCGACCTCGAAGGCGAAGGCTACGGCGCCTACCGCAAGCTCTTCGAACCCGCAGACGACACCGGCAGCGCACCATAACGACCGGAAAGTTGGCGTATCGGCGAATTCGGGGCTGCCAGGTAACATGCCTCAGCGAACGCGCGCACAAGTGCTGGTACACAAATATTCACAGACCATAGACCGCGGCAATCTCGTCGACGCGGGCACGCATAGATCTTATTATGGCCTGGCGGAAGGTGCAGCGATAAGCGGTATCTAGGAGAATCGCGATCTGCAACGCATCATCGCACGATTCCCGGGCGCCTGAGACTCTGGCCGGGATCTGCGTCGGCAGGCGTGCGGCATCGGGAGACTGTAGTTCCTGAGACTTACGGTAATAATAATCCTCGACTGGCGCCATCCCCGCAGCGTAACGAAGACATGCAATCTTCCAGAAGATTATCGTCTCGTGCAGCATCTCGGCCTGATAGGGATCATCAGGGTTTTTATTGGAAAATTCGTTGAGTCGGATAGCCCCTGGATGAGACGGGCTCATGGGGTCACCGAAATCTTCGTCGAGAACCAGTCCAGCGACAGCGGCATTGATCTGTACAGTCGAGCCAAATTGCGATTCGACGCCGCCCATTGCGTCATCAAGGGCGAGAATCGCCCCCCTGCATTCTTGCACGTCATTATCATGCATTGCGATATACAACCGAGAAAGAGCATGACTAATTTTCGCGTCGTGCGGATAAAATCGAGACTTCAAGTGCTTTAGCCAGATTCGCGCCTCCGCCGATCGCGCCAGTTGCAACAGGGTGGTGATTATTCTATCCGCCGTCATATACGGATCCCCTTCGTCCGCATCATCTTGCGACCAGGAAACCTCGTAGCACGATAGGGCTTCCTGCCACATTCCTCGTCGTCGGTAAATAACTGATTGCCGGTACGAGATGTCGCTAATATAAGATTTTCCGAGTTCTCTGGAGATTTCATCTAGCTCCTTGGCGCATTCTGTAATTTTTTCCAGATTAGGCGTCTTTTGAGTCCCAGATAGGTAGTAGAAATAATTACTTTTTACATCGTATACCTCATTTAGGCCTACGCCTTGCGGAATTTTGTGAAGAAGGTCGAGAGTTAGTGTAAGATACCGCTGTATTTCTCCGGCCTGTTTCAGGGATTTGATCGCCCATGTGCCGAAGAAATATGCGCGCGCGTGCTCGCCATCGCCTATCGCCATAGCGCGTACGCGCTCGTATAGTAGGGCGGCGTGACTGTACTGACCACGCCGGTACGCGGCGTACGCCTCCCGGTCCAGTTCGTCAATCTGCGCCTTAGCGTTCACGGATGCCGTCGCCTGATGCGGTCGAGCAGGGGGATGGCGAGGTCTTGATCGTTGGGGCCGAGGATCTCGGCGACATCGGCAGGTTGGGCTTCGGTCCAGTCGTCTGCGGTCGGGAACCGGGCTGCGAGGCGCTCGATGACGGTCTGGTCCAGTGAAAACGGCAAGAGCGCCCGGAGCTGGCCAGGGGCCATGAAGCGGGCTGGGCTGCCCTCGTCTAGTAGCGCCCGTATATGCGAGTTCTTCCGCAGCGACTGACTTAGGTGTTCATCCAGCCCGGGATCTTCCATCTCGTAGTCAACCCACAACATTCCTCGCAGGTCAGCAGGCAGCGCCGGGCTGGCACCACGCTCACGGAGCAGGGCGAACGGGCGACTGTACCGCTCGGTGAACGCCGCACCGAGCTCAAACATCACGTTGGGATTGCCCTCAGTCACCTCGGCGATGAACGCGTGGGCCTGGCGCATTAGCAGCTCTAGGTTCTCCAGCAGCCTGTGATCATCCTGCTGGTCGCTCGCGATGATGAGCTGCGCCCCCCAGCGTTCTTCCACCACCTTGCGGCAGGCGGCGATCAGCGGCCGGTACCGATCGGCGAACGGGGTGATCATGAAGAAGATCCGGTGCTTCGGCTGTGCTCCCGACGCCGCGCGACGCCGCGTGTCCTCCTCGCGAGCCCTACTGCGGGCCGTCTCCAGCTCTCCTTGTGCGTCCAGGTAGTCCAGGCTGCGGTCGATCAGTTCCTGAAACTGGTGATGGAAGATGGCGGCGTCACCCGAGGTGATCAGCTCTCGGTTGGCCAGGATCGCGTTGTTGTAGATGCCCATCATGAGCTTCTGGACTTGCGGGTCGGTCAGCTTCTGGCGGCCGAGGCGCTGGATGAGCGGGTTGCCGGCGTTGATCGTAAGGCGCCGGGACTGCTGCGCGCTCATCGCGGCCAGCGCGTCCGCCATCTCTCGCAGGTCGTCGGACACGTCGGGGTCCAGCCGGACCTCCTCTGCCTTCTGCTGCGCCCGGGTGAGTGCGTCGGAGCGGATGACCGCGGCGATGCTGGCGGGCTCGAACCGGCGCGCTTCGGTCCGGATGCGCCCGCCGCCGGGGGTGCGCAGTACCAGCGACATGGTCTCGGCCAGCCGCAAGATGGCGCCGTCCTGGTCCGGGCTGAGTTCGGGGAACAGATCCGGGTGATCCTCCCGGTCCACGCGCGATAGCACCATGTCGACACCCGGCAGCCGGGTATAGGCCTCAAGCAGTTCGGATTCGTACAGGAAGCTGGCATCGACAACGACGCGCCCGGCGGCGTTCGCCACTTCGAAGTACTGGCTCGCCGTGCTCGACGTCGTGAAGCAAGGCAGGCGCACGGGCTCGCCCGGCTCATGCGGGATGTCGGCGAGGATGTCGGGGAGCGTTCTCAGCACCTCGGGCCGGCCGTGGCGGACCGGGGATGTGGTCCCGCGCGCGGACAGGTCGTTGGTCCGCCATAGCAGCATGTTGGCGAACCGCGAGAAAAACTCGGGGTAGTGATAGCACGCGGCGAGGAAGCCGATCCGGTGGAAGCGGACGATGTCGGTGAAGCGGTCGGGGTTCTCGCTGCGCAACCGCTCGAGGTGCTCGATGATGACCTCGCCTAGCGCCTGCCGGAGCCGGTCGGCGGAGGCATTCCTGATGAAGTTGTCCCGGGCGGCGGTCGGGGTCAGGTCGGGGGTGTTGAGCACCCCGTTGACGAACCGGGCCCACTCCGGCAGCAGGTCGGCGGCATCCTCGCACAGCAGCATCCGGTCCTGGTAAATCAGCATCGTGCGAGGCTGGTCGACCGTGAACATCCGGGTCCGGCTGATGTAGAGCACGCCCTCGGCGCGGACAGGTTCGGTCAGCTTGACCGGGATTGCCTCCAGTACCGAGTCTGTCATCGTGCGCGCAAGGTAAATGCGCAGGTCCAAGTCCAGTTCCCGAGGCGTGAGCCCTGCCCTCTCCCAGGGCATCCGCATCGTGTTCTCTGGCTCACGGCCGCCGTTGAGATAGATAGGGACGCTCAGCATGTCGGCGTACATGCGGATAACGTTCCGGACCTCGGTCTCCTGGATGATGCCCCGATCCTCGGGGTTTTTGAGGATTACCCGCACCGAAGTGCCCGGCGCCTCCACCTCGCACGGCTTCAACTCATAGGTCTTCTTGCCGTCATTCTCCCAGAGCCACCCCTGGGACTCGTCCAGCTTCCTGGTGCGCACTTCCACCCGTTGCGCGACAACAAACGCCGACAAGAAGCCGATACCGAACTGCCCGATCAGTCCCTCGGTCGAGTCGCGCTGCAGGCGAGTGAAGCTCTTCCCGACATTGGACAGGTACTCAACGAGGTCATCGCGGCTCATGCCGATGCCGTTATCACGGACCGTGATCTCTAGGTCTTGGGGCCGGGTCTCGATGTCAATGCGCCCCCACCCCGCATCGGCCTGAGCACGCCGCCGGATTCCGTCGTGTGCGTTCTGGACGAGTTCGCGGATGAAGACCTTCTTCTCGCTATATAGATGATTAGCGACAACCTCGATCAAGCCGTCGAAGTCGAACTGCATCTCCAGCATGGTTCCCGCCCTGAAGAAGTGGCTCCGCATTTCACCGTGTTAAAAGCCTACCCTCATCGGAGAAATAGTGCCGAAGGGTAGCAGCTCGCGCACATGCCTCACCGGCATCAATAGCATGCAAAAGCATCATAAGGTCTTGGGTTGATCGGCCTGCTCTCGCAGCGGGTCAAGGGAGGATTCATCCGGGGTAGCCAGGGCTACAGCAAGCTGGCCGGGACAACGGATCAGCCGTCAGCGAGGACTACACACCAGAAACCAGCGGCTTCACCGGCACCGTCAACTGGGTCAGACTCGACATCGGTGAAGACAGCCAAGACCACCTCATCACCCCGGAAGACCGCCTCCGTGCCGCCATGGTCCGCCAGTAGATCCGCCCGCCCACCTTCAGCGGCACCAGCCGACGAACCCTTCCACGTATGCCGGAGTCAGACGGCACCGACTTCAACACGCCCCGGGCCCGGTCTTGAGCGTTCGTTCATCTCTCTTTCAGCCTTTGTCCCTAAAATGGCCGGCTATGACTGAAAACACTACGAACAAGGGCGGGTCGGACGCCGGGTCCAGATCCGCGCTCATCGCCGTCGACTCCCCGGACGAACAAGCCGATCTACCGGAAGAGCTCACTGAGATCGATGATCTTCCGGAAGAGCTGACCGAGATCGACGACGATGACTCGGGCGGGGACGGCTTTCTGGGCACTGGCGCGGTGAGCGGAGGCTTCGGCTTCGCCGGCCTGGCCCTGGCGGTCGTCTCCCTTACGACGAACTGGACCAGCGGCGTCGTGGTCAGTCACGGCCAGTTCAGCGAAGAAGTGGGTGCCCCGAGCTCTGGCCTGACGGCTCAGCAGCAGCTGAACATGTATGCAAGCGGCTGGCACACCCAGGGCTGGTGGGCGCTCGTGTTCGCCGCCGCGGCGGTGTTGTTTGGCACCGGCGCGCTGCTCTCCCCGAGGATCCTGCGCAGCCGCGCCATCCCGGGCTGGGCCAAGGCCGCCGCGACCGGCGCGATCATCGTGGGCCTGGTCGGCGCGCTCCTCGCGGTCCTCACCATTACCGGGGTGTTCGGCGGGCAGCTGACCGCCCCGGCCAGCGCGAGCTGAGCCGGGCTCGCTCCTCACTGACGTCAGAGCAGCCGCTACCAGCAGTAGCAGAGCATTACGTCTCTTTCCGAGCGGCCGGGGGTGCGCGAGTTGGCGCTTGCCCCCGGCTGCTCTTGGCTTAGCGGCCGGGCCGCATCAGGGTGGCGCCCAGTTCCTGACGGCTGCGGACGCCGAGCTTGTCGAAGACCGCCCGCAGGTGCTCCTGCACGGTGTACTGGCTGATGGCCAGCCCGCCATCGACAGCTGATCTACCAGGGAACTGGCCCATGTCTGCCCTGGAAGGTGCCGGTCGGGCCGTCCGGTGGCAGGGTTGCCAGGTGCACGATTACGTCGGTGCCTTCGGTCACGGTCTGCGTGCCGCGGTGGTTGTTGAAGTCGGTGCTGGTGAAGCCGGGATCCGCTGCATTTACGAGGATGCCGGGCAGGGCTCGCGCGTACTGAACCGTCAGCATGTTCAGCGCCGCCTTGGTGGCGGGGTAGACCGGCAGGGTCACCGCGTTCTCCACCGTGCCGGGTTCGAGGATGCGCTGGAAGGACCCGACCCCGCTGGACACGTTGACAATACGCGGATGCCCGGCCGCGCGCAGCAGGGGCAGGAACGCGTGCATCACTCGTATGGGGCCGAAGACGTTGACCGCGAAACCCTCCATCGCTGCCTCCGCGCTCAGCTCCTCGGCTCCCAGCCGGGGTGCCGCGGTGCCCGCGTTGTTGATCAGGACGTCCACGTGCCCGTATTCGCTGCGTACCCGGGCAGCAGCCGCGTCGACGCTGTCGCCGTCAGTCGGATCGATGTGGATGAAGGCCGCACCGAGCTCGTCCGCCGCTGCGGCACCACGCTGCGGATCGCGGGCGCCGATCAGCACGGTATGACCGAGATCGATGAGCCGCCTGGCTGTCTCATAACCGAGACCCTTGTTGGCACCAGTGATGAGCGTGATGGTCACTGTGCCAGCCTAATTGGGAGTACGTCGAGTTCTCGGCCGGTAAGCCGCATTCGCCGACAAGCCCGGGAACGATGTCCGCATCGCCGTGATGCGACAGATCGAAACTCAACCGCGCCCTCCCGTTGTCACGCTCACCTTGCCGCCTCCTAGTCTTATGGCCGTGCTGGCCCGCCTTCGCCGATGTCATGCCCGCGCCACCGCCGTCGGGCTGCTCGCCGGGGTGGTGCTCGACCAGATCGCCGGCGACCCGCGGCGCGGCCATCCTGTCGCCCTGTTCGGCGCCGCCGCCGCCAGGCTTGAGGCCCGCATGTGGCGCGATGACCGCGCCGCGGGCACCTGTTACGCCGCGCTGCTCATCGCGGCGCCCGCGCTGCTCGGCCTGCTGCCGCGCCGCCTGCCCGCCCCCTGGCTCGCGGCGGCCACCGCGGCGGGCACCTGGGCGGTGCTCGGCTCCCGCACGCTGCCCGCCGAGGCCGAAGCGGTCGCCGCGCACCTGCGGCACGGCGACCTGCCCGCCGCCCGCCGCCGGCTTACCCACCTGGTCGGCCGCAGGACCGACGCGCTGGATGAGGCGGAGATCGCCAGGGCGGTGGTCGAGTCGGTGGCGGAGAACACCTCCGACGCCGTGGTCGCCCCGCTGCTGTGCGGCGCGCTCGGCGGACTGCCCGGCCTGCTCGCCTACCGGGCGGTCAACACGCTCGACGCGATGGTGGGCCACCACAGCCCGCGCTATGAGAACTTCGGCTGGGCGGCGGCCCGCGCTGACGACCTCGCCAACTACCTGCCCGCCCGGCTGACCGCCATGCTGGCCGCCGCGGTGGCTCCCGCCGCTGGCGGGAGCTGGCAGGCGGCGCTGACCGTGGCCCGCGCGGACGGCCGCCGTCACCCGAGCCCGAACGCAGGCGTGGCCGAGGCCGCCTTCGCCGGCGCGCTCGGGCTGCGCCTCGGCGGGCGCAACGACTACGGGTCGCACGCCGAGGACCGGCCCGTGCTTGGCGCCGCCGGGCGCGCCCCCGGGGTGGACGACATCGCCAGGGCCGCCCGGCTGAGCCGCGCCGTCACCGCCGCGGCGACCGTGACGTGCGCAGCCATCGCGCTCGCCCGCGGCCGGCGCCGGTGACCTCGGCGGGGGGTACCGGTGGCCCCGTTCAAGGCACAGGCAGCAGTGGTGCTTACCCGCGATCGACCGCGTACATAAGGCAACCGCCCGATGCCGCTGCGCGCGCCTTAGTCATACGTTGCGGTTATGGATGTACCGCGGCCGGCAAGGCAGCTGAGCGCTAGCCGGAGTGGCCACGGTACCTGTCAGCATCTCCACGGGGAGCATTGCCATGATGCCGTACCAGGTCTTCCAGCTGTACCAGGCTGAGCGGACCAAGACCGCCGCCGAGATCCGCCGCGATGACGAGCAACTCGGGGAGCTTAGCCGGGCCCTGTCATCGACGTGGCATAACGCCGCCTGCCGGGCAGCCGTGCTCCGCGCGCTACCGCGTGCCATCGCCGCCGGCGGATCCGGGCTCGCCCGGCTGGCCGGCGAGCACAGACCGGCCCGCAGGCCGCAGGGCGCCCAGCGTCTCGCGCTGCGCCGCAAGGCCGGCGCCGACTACCTCGCCGGTTATCACCCCTGCTTCCCGTCAGGCAGGGCTTCAGCGTACTGCGATCGTTCGGCTCAGGGCGGCGCGTAATCAGCCGCGGGTTTACCAGGCGACGGACGGCTCGATGATGCTGGCCTGGTTCGGGCGGTGGGTCAGGCCCTTCCAGGGAAGCTGCTGCAGCGTGCCGTCGGCGGTGCGCAGGAACAGCTGCGCCCCCTGGTTCTGCGTGCTCATTCCGTCGGCGATGAGAAGATCGCCGTGCGGGCTGACCCACAGGATGCGGGGGAAGTCGGTGCTGGAGAGCGCGCAGCAGATCGTGTGCTTGTTCCAGGCCGCGGTCAGCGTGCCGGTCCGCGCGGAGAACACCCAGAGCCCCACCTTGGTCGCGCCCCCGGCGTTCACGAGGTAGGTGGCGGCGCCCGGGCAGAGCACCCGCTGCCCGTCACTGGTCGCGACAGGAGCGCCGTAGCAGCCGTCGGGCGTGCCCGTCTTCGCATCCTTGGCCGGGAAGGACAGTGCGACCGTACGGCTCGCTTGCGCCAGCGAACTGCCCGGTGAGGCCGTGTTCAGGTAGCGCACCGCGGCGGTGCTATCGACCATCGCGACCCCGACCCCGACCCCGACCCCGACCGCTAGCGTCTTGTCATCGCTGAGCCAGGTCAGCGAGAAACTCCACTTGAACGGCTTGGACGTGGGGCTCAGCTGGCCCGACCATGTCCTGGTCGGCGCATCGCCGGTCACCGGGTAGACGCTGACCTGGTAGGTGTCTGCCTGCGTGATGACCAGCGCGAGGCGCCGTCCGTCGGGGGACAGGGTGGCCGCGGCGAGCTGGCGGACGCTCGAACCGTCGGCGGACCCGTCGATGAGCTGGCTGGCCCGCATCGGCGGGACCGGCAGCGGCGTCAGCATTGGGTCGTTGAGCGGTTCGCCGTCGATCGTCGTGGGATTCAAGGCCGCCAGGTACAGCTTGGCCGGCTGAGCGCTGTTGTCGTACCGCACCGGGTGCCAGGGCTGGGCGCCGACGATCCACAGGCCCGGCTTCCCGGTGCCGGCCACGAAGCCGATCGACTGATACGGCGGCCCGGTCCGCAGCGCCGCTGTCTCAGCGCCGGTCGCGGTGACCCGGATCGACACGTTCAGCGGGGCGTCGTAGGCAGGGGGCTGGATCGCGATCGTCTCGGCGTAGTACGGCGGTACCGTATCCGACGTCGCGGCGGTGCCGGAGCCGGTGGTGCCAGCGCCGCAGCCCGACAGCACGCCGGCCAGCGTTAGGGCCGGGACCGCGAGCAGCGCGGCCGGCACGCGAAGCAGCAGCCGCGGGCGGGTCGCTCTCGGTAGCAGGTGCACAGTACTGAGACGCCGCGCCTGCGCTTGGCGTTCCGCGGCCGGGCGAACCAATCCCACGCCGGCCCTGCTCGGGGCGTTGCCGGGGTGGTTAACGGGCGGTCAGCTGCTGCCGGTCGACGGTGGCCGGGTCGCTGTCTGAGACAGCTGGCTTAGCCGAGCCGCTCAATGAAGCCGCGCAGGTCGTTCAGGGTCTGGCAGGTGACGGCTGCGGTGCAGTGCGGCTCGTAGGCGCTCATCATGGAGTCCCCGGTGTTCCAGAGCGCGCGCCGCTCGGGGTTCAGCCAGTACACCGAGCCGGCGCGGCGGGCAATCTTGGCCAGCGTGGCCTCCTCCGCGGGGAAGTAGTTGCCCCGGGCGTCCCCGAAGATGAGGACCGAGGCGCGGTGCTCCAGCTCCTGGCCGACCATGGCGTGGAACTGCCGCAGCGCGCGGCCGTAGTCGGTAGAGCTGCCAAGCTCGCCGGCTGTCACGTAGCCGCGCATCGCCGCGATAGCGTGCTCGGAGCCGCGGACCTGCCGGAAGGCGTCGGTGACCTCGGCTGCGTTCTCAATGAAGGCGAAGGTTCGCAGCCGGGAGAACAGCTGCGACATCGCCGCCACCAGGGTGACGGTGAAGGCGGCGAAGGTCGCCACCGACCCGGACATGTCGGCCAGCACGTACAGGTGCGGCTTGGTGGGCCGGGGCTTGCGGTGCACGACCTTCACCGGT
>Ga0209006_10006649_pt1 | contig 10452 bp, 8 predicted proteins | sample JacPin_JW_Ref_O2_FD_188567 | JGI IMG/M metagenome (GOLD analysis project Ga0209006, IMG submission 188567) | Forest soil microbial communities from Algoma, Ontario, Canada - Jack Pine, Ontario site 1_JW_Ref_O2 (SPAdes) (version 2) | ecosystem: Environmental > Terrestrial > Soil > Boreal... | reverse complement strand
GGTGGCACGCGGGTTTTCGAAATTCGAGCCGAGCCATTACCTGGATCGATTTTTTGTGGACTCTGCGGTTTTTGACCCAGAAACGCTCAAATTTCTGGTGGAGAAGATGGGCGCCGATCGAGTCGTGCTCGGTTCCGACTATCCCTTTCCATTGGGCGAGCAGCGGGTCGGATCGTTGATTCGAGACAGCGGTTTGGCGGCAGAAGTGAAATCCAAGTTGCTTTTGGGAAACGCCACGGGGTGGCTGGGTATCGAGCCGGCGCTGACTGCGGCGGCGACGGTTGGTAAGGGTGATCGCGTGACGACTGAAGTTTCGGGTTGTCCAGTTGGGTTTTCATCGCGCGCGACTGATGCGGCCGGGGCACCACCGGTCGATGGGGCAAGCTCTAAACTGACTTACAGCTCGTACTTGAAGATTCCAGAGCTGCTGAAATTGCAGATTCCCGAGTCTTCGCCGGAACATCATGATGAATTGCTGTTCATCGTGGTCCATCAAACGTACGAGCTGTGGTTCAAAGAGTTGCTGCACGATCTGGACGCGGTGGTGGCGAATTTGAAAGTTGTGGCGGCGCAGCCTAAGTCACGGGACGAGGTTTACGAGGCGGCGCGTCTGCTGCGACGATGCACTGAAATCATGCGGGTGCTGGTCGAGCAATTCACGATTCTGGAAACGATGCTGCCGACGCACTTTCTGGCGTTCCGGGAGAAGCTGGCGCCGGCCAGCGGATTTCAGTCGGAGCAATTTCGCGAAATCGAATTTTTGTGCGGGCTGAAGGACGAGAAGATGCTGCGTTATCACGAGCTGACTCCCGAAACGCACAAGATTTTGGACCGTCGACTGCGCGAGCCTTCGCTGCGGGATGTTTTCTTTGCGGCACTGAAAGCGCTGCGACTGCTAGCTGGCCCCGAGTCGAGTGAAGCTGAGACTTTTGAATCTCGAGCGCGGGCGATTCATGCTTTGTATGCAGATGAGAAGAATCACCGCGACTGGATCGATGTGTGCGAGCGACTGACCGAATTCGACGAGCTGGTGGTGAGTTGGAGATTGCGTCATATCCAAATGGTGGAGCGGACGATCGGGATTCGCACCGGAACCGGCGGGAGCACCGGGTCTTCGTATTTGAAGCTGACGCTGGACAAAAAATTCTTTCCGGAATTGTGGGAAGCTCGAACCTACCTGCAAGGATAGGTGTGCGCCTGCCGAATGATTCGCTCTCGCGGTCTTCGCTATGAATCATCACGCTGACAGAATTGCGGTGGTGGGCGCTGGTCTGACTGGGCCGCTGCTAGCAGTGTCGCTCGCTCAGCGCGGATTCAAAGTGGACATTTACGAGCGGCGACCGGACATGCGGAAGGCGCGAATCCGCGCGGGGCGTTCGATTAATCTGGCTATTTCGACGCGCGGGATTCATGCGCTGCGCGAAGCAGGACTGTGGAACGATTTGCGACACCTGGTCATACCCATGAAAGGCCGGCGGATGCATACGGCCGACGGAAAAATATCGTTTCAACCGTACGGGAAAGATGAAAGCGAAGTGATCAATTCGATTTCCCGCGCGGATCTGAATGTTGCGCTGATCAACGCGGCAGAAGCACTGGGAGTCGGCTTTTATTTTGAACAGCGCTGCGTGGGTGCGGACCTTAGTGCTCCGGCGCTGAGGGTTCGCGACGAACGGTCTGGGACGGAAACATCGATCGACGCGTCTGTTGTGGTTGGGACCGACGGTTCTTCGTCGGCCATTCGGGATGAAATGATGCGGGACGGCCGATCGAATTTCTGGCAAGAAATTCTGGATTACGGGTACAAAGAGCTGACGATACCGGCAGGGCCCGATGGCTCGCATGTGCTGGACCCGAACGCTTTGCATATCTGGCCGCGTGGGTCTTATATGTTGATCGCTTTGCCGAATCCCGATGGCACCTTCGGATGCATTTTATTTCTACCGTCCGAGGGAGAGCAGAGTTTTGCGAAGTTGAAGTCGGAGGAGATGGTCCGTGAATTCTTTGCGAATTCCTTCGCCGACGCTGTGCCGCTTATGCCGCAGCTAGCTGAACAGTTCTTCAGCAATCCTTTGGGTTCGATGGTGACGATCAAGTGCGAGCCGTGGCAGCGTGATGGAAAAACGCTGATTCTGGGAGATGCGGCACATGCCATCGTTCCGTTTTTTGGCCAGGGAATGAACTGCGCGTTTGAGGATTGTACGGTGTTTCTCGAACTGCTTGACCGGCATGGGCCCGATTGGGCCCAGATCTTCAAGGAATTCGAAGCGGCACGCAAGGCCAACACGGATGCGATTGCGGATTTGGCGAACGATAACTTTGTGGAGATGCGCGATAAGGTCGCCGATCCACGTTTTTTGCTGAGGAAAAAAGTGGAGTTGCTGCTGGAATCCAAGTTTCCTGGCGTTTTTGTTCCGAAATATTCGATGGTCACATTCCATCGGATACCCTATTCGGTGGCGCTGTCTCGTGGAGAGATTCAAGACCGCATGCTCGGCGAGCTTTGCGATTCGATTCGAAGCGCTGATGAGCTGGATTGGGCGAAGGCCGACAATTTGGTTCGCAGCAGCCTGACGCCTTTGGAGCTGGTTTAGTGGCGAACGAAATCTTTGCAGCTACCAAAGCTCTCGCAGCTCAGTTGGATGCCAACGATCCGCTCGCCGGGTTTCGGGACCAGTTTCATATCCCCCGGAAAGCTGATGGCTCCGACGCCGTGTATTTGTGCGGGCATTCTTTGGGCCTGCAGCCGAGAAGCGCGCGCAAATTTATCGAGCAAGAGATGCAGGACTGGGAAAAGCTGGGCGTGGAAGGGCATTTTCAGGCGGCGAATCCGTGGATGCCGTACCACGAATTGCTCGCGGCATCGACCGCGAGGCTGGTGGGCGCAAAGCCCGACGAAATCGTGGTGATGAATTCACTGACGGTAAATCTGCAGCTGATGATGACGACGTTTTACCGGCCGACCAACGCGCGCTACAAAATCATGATGGAGGCGAATGCGTTCCCTTCCGACCGTTATGCGGTTGCGTCTCAGCTTCGCCTGCACGGACATGATCCGGAGACTGCTTTGATTGAAATGGCTTTACGACCGGGCGAGACGTACGTGCGGATCGAAGACCTCGAAGAGAGAATTGAGACGGAAGGTGAAGGCGTAGCGCTGATTCTTTTCGGCGGAGTGAATTATTACAATGGACAGGCTTTTGATTTTCCGCGGATCACGCGCGCGGGTCACGCCAAGGGATGCGTGGTGGGCTTTGACATGGCGCACGCCGCAGGCAATTTGCGTTTGCGGCTGAACGAATGGAAAGCAGACTTCGCCGTTTGGTGCAGCTACAAGTATCTGAACGCCGGGCCCGGGGCGATTGCCGGGTGTTACGTGAACGAAATACATGCGCGGAACACCGAGTTGCCGCGCTTCGCCGGCTGGTGGGGACACGACAAAGAGTCGCGCTTTCGGATGGGTCCGGATTTTCAGCCAATTCCGAGCGCGGAAGGCTGGCAACTGAGCAATCCATCGATCCTGTCGCTGGCGGCGCTTCGCGCTTCGATGGAGATTTTTGACCAAGCCGGAATGGAGCGTTTGCGCGCGAAGAGCGAGCGGCTAACAGGTTACCTGGAATTTTTATTGAAACAGGACCCATCCGGACCGTTCGAGATCATCACGCCGAGCGACCCGGGGCAACGCGGAGCCCAGCTTTCGCTGCGTATACCGAAGGATGGAAAACGGGTGTGCGACCGGCTGACGAAAGCCGGGGTGATTTGTGATTGGCGCGAGCCGGATATCATGCGGGTAGCTCCGGTGCCGCTGTACAACCGATACCTGGATGCTTACGTTTTTGTGGAGCAACTCTTCGAAGCGCTGTAAGGGACCCGGCAACCGCATTTACCAACCCTGAAAACGACGATGCGATTATTTGCTGCCTTGGCCCTCGATTAGAGCCAGCGCAAGCTGGCCTAAGCGACTGGTGCGATCCACGATTTCGAAGACGATATCGAAATGGTTAGCGCCGGGAACTTCCAGCTCGGTCACCGGAAATTTCGCACCTTTCAATTTGAGTGCAAAGTCCTGGCTTTGTCTTTTGAATTCGGCGGTCTCGTTTTCGCCCCAGGCGACGATGACCGGGACTGGCCGTCCGAGTTGCTGGTACAGCGGGCTCAGTTGCGTAGTTTCGCCTTCCATCAGACGGAGCGCTTGATTGATGTAGGTGGGGACGAGCGGAGCGAGATCGTAGATTCCGCTGAGCAGAATCGCGCCGGCGATTGGCGCTGCGGCAGGCTGCCCAACATTCAAGAACATCATGGCGGCCAAGTGAGCGCCGGCTGAACTGCCGGCAACAAAAAGCCTGCGTGCATCGAAACCCAAATCTCCGGATCGGCTGGCAATCGCTTGCAGCGCTTGGCGGCACTGCTTGACGATGCCGCCGACCGTTAGGTGGGGAGCCAGGGTGTACTCGACAGCGGCGTAGGCGATTCCGTTTGGCACGCAATCGGATGCGACAAAGAGCACGTCGTTCTTGGAATGTTCCTGCCAATAGCCGCCATGAAAGAAAACGAGCAGGGGCGCGTTGGGGGAAGCGGCGGGAAAGAAATCGAAAACTTCGTTGGCCCCGTCGCCCCATTTCAGGTTCGCGCGATGCGGAACCGTTTTGGCAATGAGCTGGCTGCGCGCGACGTAGGATTCCAGAAATGGCGTGATGGACCGAACACAACTGCTTGGCGAATATTCGCGTTCCAATCGTTCGAGCGGCCAGTGGCGCCAGGATTCGGTAGCGGAGGGAGGTTTGGTCAATTGGCTTCCCTTGTGATTGCGCTCACACTTTATTGAGAAGTGGCTTCGCGCAGAATACAAATTTCGGCGGCTTAAAGGAAGGCTTGATCGGGATCAATCGCGACCCGGGGCATTCGCCTGGAACGTTTGTCGGATTCCCGATTCCAGGCATCGAGCAGGCTCGAAAAAAAATAACACCAACACCCATCCGGGACGGCTCGACGGAAGAGTTTGGTGATTTCGTCCGCGGCGATTCGTTCACCGGCGGACATGATCAAGAAGGGCGAAAAAGTCGAGGGCGTCCATTCTTTCAAGCTGCTTTACGGTGGCCTCGATTTCCTCGCGCGTGCCGGCAGGGAGTGAATGCCGCACGTAGGCCGCGTCTTCATCCAGTATGATTCGGGGTCAGACCTGACGACTCTGATACCAAGAGATTCGACTGCAGGTGCGTCGCGGGCGCGATTTACGGCGCTCCGGGCGATGTGAGTTATTTGACGGCCTCCGGCGCGCACTCCTTCGAGCAATTGCATCCACTGCAGGTCAGTGCCGTGACGATCGGGATGCGGGAGCATCTCCTGGACCGCGAGGACGTTTAGCGGGCCGGGTTTTGGACGAGTGAAACCTGGGTTGGGCCTGGGCACGGGATTTCAAAGACCAGGTAGTGCAATCGGGTTTCCGCGGTTAGCTGGTTCTGGAATCGAAGAATTTGGCGGTTGAGGATTGGAAAATACTAACTTGGGCTGCTCTATTTAGCGGGCTGGCTGCTGCTGCGTAAGGCAGTGCAGGGTGCCGAAGCCCCAGACCAGATCGACAGCGTGAATGCCGACGACTGGGCGGTCGGGGAAACAATCGGAGAGGATGCCGAGCGCTAGGCGATCGTTGGGATCATTGAAGGTGGGAACCAGCACGGCGGCGTTGGTGATGTAGAAATTTGCGTAGCTGGCGGGCAGGCGAACGCCGTCGAAGACAAGCGGCGCGGGCATGGGCAGTTCGACGGCGTTGAGTTTTTCCCCGTTTTCGAGGCAAGCATCACGGATGCGTTCCCAATTTTCTTCGATGGGGCGGTAGTTCGCGTCTTTTTCGTTTTTTTCGCGGACCAGGACGACCGTGTTGGCGTTAACGAAGCGGCAGAGATCGTCGACGTGGCCGTGGGTGTCGTCACCGGCGATGCCTTTGCCGAGCCAGATGATGTTGGTAACGCCGAGATTTTCGCGCAGTGCCGTTTCGGTATCTTTGCGGCCGAGGCCGGGGTTGCGGACTTGGCGTTTCTGGTCGAGGAGACATTCTTCGGTGGTAAGCAGGGTGCCGCGACCGTTAACGTCGATGCTGCCGCCTTCCAAAACGATTTCGCGGGTGCCGAGAACGGCGGGAATGATGGGAATTCTTAGCTTGCGCGCAATTTGTGGAGGGATGGCGTCGTCTTTTTGCCAATCCGGGTAGCGGGCCCAGGCGTTGAAACGACAGCGCGCGATGGCGATGGCGGGATTAGGAATTCCGCGGCTGAGAAAGATGGGGCCGAAGTCGCGGGTCCAGCCGCGATTGGTCGGGAAGCGGAAGAACTGAACTTTTTTCAGCGGGACGCCGGCGAGAGTGAGCGTCTTGCGGACTTGTTTTTCGTGCGCGGCGGAATTCACGAGAATGCGGACGAATTCTCCCGGCGCGATTTTGCGGACGATCTCGCTATATACCCACTCGATGGGTTCGAGCTTGCCCGGCCAGTCCGTGGGATTGTGGGGCCAACCGAGCCAAGTGGCTTCGTGGGGCGTCCATTCGGCAGGCATGGAGAAACCCTGGGCAGCGGGAGATGGCCCGGGGGCTACCGACGGCTTGGCGGCGCGGCTGGGTTTCAAGGTTTTTCGTCGAGGAACCGCTTCTCGATCCCGTGGTAGGCGTCGATGCGACGATCGCGGAGGAACGGCCAGTTGCGGCGGACGTCTTCGAGATGCGCGAGATCGACAGTGCCGTACAAAATTTCTTCTTTATGGGTCGAGGCCTCGGCGAGGACTATGCCTTGGGGATCGCAGAGGAACGAGGTGCCCCAGAATTCGAGGCCGTCGCCGCCTTCGGTGGGAGTTTCGTGGCCCACGCGATTTACCGCCGCGACATACATTCCGTTGGCGATGGCGTGGCCGCGTTGAATAGTGCGCCAGGAATCGCGCTGGGCTTCGCCGTTCGAAGCTTTTTCGCTGGGATGCCAGCCGATGGCCGTGGGATAAAAAAGAATGACCGCGCCATGAAGCGCGGCGAGGCGGGCGCCTTCCGGATACCACTGGTCCCAGCAGATGAGGGTGGCAATTTTTCCGGCTGCGGTGTCGAAGGCCCGGAAGCCGAGGTCGCCGGGCGTGAAATAAAATTTTTCGTAGTAGGCGGGATCGTCGGGGATGTGCATTTTGCGGTAGACGCCGGCGATTTTGCCGTCGGCGTCGATGATCGCAGCGGTATTGTGATATACGCCAGCGGCGCGACGTTCGAATAATGGGGCGACGACTACAACTCTGGATTTCTGGGCGACGCGGCTGAGAGCTTCGGTGGTGGGACCGGGGACGGCTTCGGCGAGGTCGAAATTTTGGACGTCTTCGCGCTGACAGAAATACTGGGACTGGAAAAGTTCAGGGAGGCAGACGACCTGGGCGCCGTTCTTGGCGGCTTCTTCGATGCGCGCGGAGGCCTTGGTGAGATTTTCTTTAGGATCGCGGCTGACCGACATCTGGACCAGGCCGACGTTGAATTTTGATTGGTTGGTCACCAATAAAAATTTACACGAAAATTGACGCGAAGGCTATCGGCGGTTGGGCGCGAATCTGGCGTAATTTCAGCGACTTGGAAAGGTACGTTGGCGGTCGATTTGGACACGAAAGCTGAGTCTAAGGTTCCCAGGAAGCATCGAATCCGGTAAAATTGGAGTCTAAGTCAAAGCGCCAAAATGCCCTGGTGGCGCGGAGTGATAACTGCATGGCTGTACCGATTTCGCAAATGTGGACCACGGCGTCGTACGTCATCGGCCAACGGCTGAAGGGACGGAAGCAATACCCGTTCGTCCTGATGCTGGAGCCGCTGCTGCGGTGCAATCTGGCTTGCGCCGGATGCGGGAAGATTCAGTACCCCGCGCACGTGCTGAAGAAGCAGCTGAGTCCGGAGGAATGTTTCCGGGCGGTCGATGAATGCGGGGCTCCGATGGTGAGTATCCCGGGCGGCGAGCCTTTGATGCATCCGCAGATTGCGGAAATCGTGAAGGGCCTGGTGGCGCGCAAGAAATATATTTATTTGTGTACCAACGCGCTGCTGTTGAAGGAAAAACTGCCTGAGTTTACGCCCAGCAAGTATTTGACTTTTTCGGTGCACATGGATGGGCAGCGCGAGGAGCACGATTTTTCGGTGTGCCGCGAAGGGACCTACGAAAAGGCGGTCGAAGCGATCCAACTGGCGCTGCAAAAGGGTTTCCGAGTCACCACCAATACCACACTATTTGACGGAGCCGATCCGAAGAGCGTTCGCCACTTTTTCGATGACATGATGGAGCTGGGCGTGGAAGGCATGATGCTTTCGCCCGGATACACTTACGACAAAGCTCCGGACCAAGAACATTTTCTGAGCAAGAAAAAGACGCGCGAATTGTTCCGGCAGATCCTGAGCAACCGGCATGAAAAGTGGCGCTTCAATTTGAGCCCGCTGTTCATGGAAATGCTGATGGGTAAGCGCGACTACAAGTGCACGCCCTGGGGCATGCCGACCTACAATATTTTCGGGTGGCAGAAGCCCTGCTATTTGCTGCAGGACGGATACGCGGACACCTTCGAGGAATTGCTGCGCGAAACGAATTGGGATCAGTATGGAACCGAGAGCGGCAATCCGAAATGCGCCAATTGCATGGTGCATAGCGGATATGAAGCGAGCGCGGTGGACGATATGTTCGGAACGATTGGCGGGTTCCTGGCTACGGTGCGGGCGACTTTCTTCAACAAGTACAAGGATCCCGACGCCATGGGCGGCCTAAACGGCAAGCCCAGCAATTCGGGCCAACTGGTGCAAATCGCCGCGTCGCCAAAAGCTTAACTACATCGCTTATGTCTGATACCAATTCCCTGCCGGTCGAAAAAACGGAAGAACGACTCGGCGTGATCCACGAGAATCTGGAAGGGTGGATTCCGGCCATGGCTTCGGTTTCGGAAATTCACGAAGCGCTGGAGAAGGCGTTCGATTACCGCGGGGATCTGACCATTACACTGAAAGACGGACAGAAGATCGAGGGTTACGTTTACGATCGCAAGATCAACGGCCCGGCGCTTTCCGATTGTTTGATTCGGGTGATGCCGAAAGACAGTCCCGAAAAGCTCTCGATTCTTTATTCCGACATTGCCGCGCTGGCTTTTACTGGGCGCGATACCGCAGCCGGGAAAAGCTTTGCCGCCTGGGTGAAAAAGTACAACGAGAAGAAAGCGGCGGGCGAGAAAAATATCGGAATCGACGCGGAAGCGCTCGATTAAATTGCGCTGGCGCCCGCGAGCTGTTCCTGCCTGGTCGCCTTCTGGTGCCGGTATTCATTCCAGGTCAGCAAAATAATCAAGACATCGAAAATCGTCAGGATCACAAGCGCCCAGGAATGGGTGTGGGTGAAGCGAAAGACCTGATAAACCGCAAAAGCGCTGAAAACGGCGATGGTGAGCGGATAAGCCCAGAGCTTGTCCATCCAAATACAGGCGACGAGCAACGCTTTTACCAATCCGTGGGACAGCAGGTAGAGTGCGGCGAATTTGGTGCTGCTGCTGGTCATGTTCTGTGAGGCGTTGAACATATGAATGGCGACGGCGCTGTGCGGGGCACGGGCCAGCAAGTGTTCGCAGATTTTGCGGACGATGTCGTTCATCTGGGTGGGCTTCATGAAAAAGATAATCGCGCCGCCGAAAAATTCCAGCAGCCCGTCGAAACCCTTCATGGCAATGCCGACTTCGAACGATTCGTGGAGAAAAGAGGTATCGCGCTTGGCCATAGCCTTAATTCACCATAACACTAAGTCGCGTTTGCAGATATTTGGCGTTCAGGGTGTGTTTCCGTTGGCGTTAATCGGTGTTTTTTGGACAAGTAGATAGCTGGCTACGGGCTGATAACTTTCGGCAGATTCCAGTGCTGCGCTACGGCGACGATACGCAGGGAGAAGCAGACGGCTCCGCCGAGGACGGCAGCCCACACGGGAGGCAGGCGCGCTTTGCGACAGGCCACGAGGACTGTGGCTCCTATTAAGGCGGCCGTGGCGTACACGTCGGTATTCAGCACGCGCGGGACTTGGGCAAGAAAGATATCGCGGACGGTGCCGCCACCCACCGCGGTGACGGTGCCGAGAAGCACGGCGATGAAGGGGCTCAGTTCGTAGTCCAAAGCTTTTTCCGTGCCAGCCACTGCGAATAAAGCCAGCCCCATGGCGTCCAAATCGATCATCACTCCGGGCGGGATGCGGACCAGGAAGCGGTACAGAAAAAATACGAGCACGCCGCCGGTGAAGGCCGTGGCCGGGTAGCGCCAATCTCGCAGAGAGGCCGGCGGGACGGCGCCAATCAACAAGTCACGAAAAATTCCACCGGCGAGCGCGGTGGAAAATGCCAGAACCATCAAACCCAGAAAATCGAGATCGCCGTTTACGGCGGCGGTGGCGCCTTCGATGCCGAAGATGAGCGTGCCGGCCAAGTCAG
>Ga0209006_10006648_pt1 | contig 10453 bp, 6 predicted proteins | sample JacPin_JW_Ref_O2_FD_188567 | JGI IMG/M metagenome (GOLD analysis project Ga0209006, IMG submission 188567) | Forest soil microbial communities from Algoma, Ontario, Canada - Jack Pine, Ontario site 1_JW_Ref_O2 (SPAdes) (version 2) | ecosystem: Environmental > Terrestrial > Soil > Boreal... | reverse complement strand
ATGGCGCGATCAGCGCATCATCGACGTCGAACGGTCAGTGACTCGGTCCGCAAGCCGGATTTTGCGCGTCCGACACCGCAAGAAACGTGATACTTGCCGGAGGGAAGATCAAATTCTTGGATTCGGCACGCACGCCGTTGAGTTGCGGCAAGCTATCGTCCGCGCTCAACCGGAGTTCGTTTCCGTTGAGTTCGACGCTGCTGCTTGTGAGCTGCGGAGCCGTCAAAATATAGAGTTCCGAATTTGCAGGGATTTCGAATGACTGCGACGGATTGCTGCTCGCATTGATGGCCAGGATCGCGACTCCGCCCGGATGTCCGTGCAGACAATGCGCGTAAAGATGAAGATCCGGCCCGATCGACCCGCCAGAATTGAGAACCGTGGTCCCCATCAATCTCCGCCACAAGACAGCTGCCCAATAATTTGGCCGGGGCTGCAGCGTATTTTCGTCCAACAAGCCGTAGTCGCTTGCATCCAGCGTGTTATGCATCACGACCTGCACGCTGCGTTGCGCCAGAGTTCCGAGTTGATTTAAGTAGCGGAAGCTATCTAGAAATGTTGACGCCCACGGATTACCGCCGCAGGCTGTCTCGGCAGTTTCCGTAATCCACATCGATTTGCCGGGCATAAATTTGTCGCGGAGCGCCGAATAAAAGGTTTCGACTGTGTCGGTCCGCGAAAGCCACTGGGTGGAGAGCGCGGCATCCTCGCTGGTCAAAGAATTCGCGCCGAATTGTGCGCATCTCTTGGAGACGGCTCCGTAGAAGTGATACGAAAAAACGTCAAACGAGGGAGCGGCCGCTTTCAGCAGGTCCTCCGTTCGAAGCATGCCGGGCGGCAGCGTCAAGTTTCCACCCTCGCCGACGGGTCCCGGTCCGAGGATCATGAGATTCGGCGCCGTCTTCTTGATGAAGGGGCGAAAGACGGAGAGATCCCGTCCGTATGCCGCGGCGTCATAACCTTTCGGCGCACCTCCCATCTGTGCGATCGTCGGTTCATTCATGAACTCCGCCGCCGCGATGTCGCCACCGGCGGATTTCGTGTACGCAAGAACCTTGCTCGCCTCTTTTGGCGTCCACGCGCCGCTCGCGTCGCGCGTGCCCATGCTAGTTGCAAACGAGGTCACGAGCTTTGCATCGACTGCGCCGGCGAAATCGATCACGCCTTTCCACTGCTGGCGAGTGAGCACGCCGTTGAACCCTGTCGGGGGCTTCTTGGGTGCCGAACCGGCTGCATCGAAAAAGTAGGTCGTGTTCGCCCACGTGCCGCTGACCCGCACGTACGCCGGGCCCAACGCCGCTGCCAGTTTCCGGCGGCGAGAGTTCGAGAGGTCGATCGGTGGACGATACTGGTACATGTTGGGATTCATGCCGGCGGGCACGTTGGAGTTCGCTGCCGCGGCCTGAGAGCCGGCAGGTTGTGTTGTCGCGTAAGGCTTCCAGAAATCGCCACCCGTAACTTCGAGCATCTCGATGTTGTAAGACTGAAAGCGCTCGTCGACCGTGCCGATGCGAGTCATCGTCGCAGCCGAGATGGAAGGAGACGATTCGCTGCTGGTTCTATTTCCGGAGCACGCAGCCATGCCGAGCGCCGCGATTCCGATCGCGCAAAGCCCAACGGATTGAATCGTGTTCATAGCGTCTGTCTTCTATCACGAATTCTTGCAGTTTTCAGCGTTGCGACAGAAAACGGTCACTTCAGCAAAGCTGCGGGCGGGGCTTTTTCTTGTAGAATCTTCAAAGGTGGCCCCCTAGCTCAATGGATAGAGCTTTCGGTTTCTACCCGAATGGTTGGGGGTTCGAGTCCCTCGGGGGCTACCAAAATTCAAATATCAAAAGGCTCCGTCCAGCCCATTCCAGCTTTTAACCGGTGGAGTTTCTTGCCCAGGCCGCAGCCTCTGCTACAGCTTGCGATAGTTGTCGTTCTGGGTGACGACGGTCAGCTGCTTCCTCACGCCCTCGATCGTCGCGCCGCTGGCATGGCTCGGTCCATTGGGTAACTTGTCGAAACGCACCGACAAGTTCATCACGTCCGACGGATCATCGATCCATGAATGGATCGAAATGCTGACGAGCTGCTTCTGATCCTTGTCAAAAATAATCGTGACCGAATCATCCCTGCGAATATAGTTGTGAATTAAAAATTGGATACGCCCTGGTTGTCCGCCGGCTCCCGGCGTGATCGAAATGTTCCCCTTCGAATACGCGTCCTGAATCAAATCTTTTTCCGGCGGGATGTACTGCTGCGCCAGATCCTTCATGCTCTGCGCATAGTCCTCGAATTCTTCCTTCTTTTTCTCGACGATGCGCTGCCGCAGCCGTCCGCCGCGCGCGCTTTGATCCTGCGCCGGCGCGTCGATCGGCGTCTTGATCGGCTTGCCGTCGGGTCCCATCCGCACCTGAAAGCGCTCTTGTTTCCTTTCCTGTCCCTTCAGGCTGATGGTGACTCGCTCGGTCCACGTATACTGCGCCAGCTCCTGCTTATTTTTCGCCGACGATTCCTTCAACTCGGTTACGCGCGCTTGCATATCGCCAAGCTGAGCGCGAACCGCCATCGAAAAGGGAAGCGTAGCGGCGAGAATCCCAAGAACGGCAAATAGAAAACCGAACCGCAAAGTACGTCGAGGCATAGTCATTTCAATCTCCACTGGAAGCGAAGCGAAAGCATCAAAATCGACGAGAAAGCGCCAGATCGTGGCGCGACAAAACCTACTTCGAGCGAGTGCCCGTGAAGTCGCCTTGTTGCCCGCGGCCCGACATCGTCCCTTTCATCGAATCGCCGTCGACAGTGCCGGTGTAGTCCAGCGGAATCCGCGCGGTCACATGAAACTTGATGTTCTTTCCGTCGACCGTCCCGTCGATCGTCCCGGACTGGCGCGGCCCTTTGAATGTTCCCGTGATCGTCCCGCCGTCCTGTTTCAAAGTGATCGTCTGCGACGTTTTTCCCGCGGCTCCGGTTACATCGACGGTCCAGGTGCCGGCGACATTGGCGGGTGCATCAGCCGCAACCGCCGCAGCGGCAACTACTAGCAAAAGAAAAAAAGAAGCAACCTGCAGAAAAGTTTTGGGCGAAGAGATCGCTCGCATGGGAGTCCTCACGTGTTGGAAAGTTTTAGAACCGCTCGGTGCGCATGCAGGGTGAAATTTCGGCTTCCGACCAAGGCCGCCGACAAATGCGCTCCGTCAAATCCGTTACAGTGCGCGAGAGTATACCGTTCAAAGCTCTGCCACGCAACGGCATTACATCGAAATCGTCGTACGAATCGCAAACAACAGACGTGCCGTACGTGACGTCATACGATTCTCGACAGACGGACTATCTACGAGAGTCGGATGTGCGTTGACAGAACGAATGCCGGGATATAAATTTCCGCGCACGTTTGTCACTACTTAGCGAACGTCGGTGTTCTGCTGAGCGACCTTCCAGGCCAACTATGGTTGGAAACTTCCACCGACAAACGAAGGTTGATGCATGCGCCGCTGGGGCTGGATTTCGCTGACGATTGCGTTGTTCTTCGTCTCGGCGTCCGTCCGCTGCCAGGAACCAGCCGCTCAAACGAAGCCGGGCGATGCTTCCACTGCGGCGGCAGGTGCTCTGGCTGAACCGGAAGTTCTGACCTTGCAGCAAGCGATCACGATCGCCCTCGCCAACAATCGTCAAATCAAAATCTTCGACCAGAACGTCTTGATCTCCAATGACGAAATCCTGGCCGCGCGCACGCAACGTTACCCGCACTTCAGCGTCGATGTAACGGGCTCCGGGCTGCTCACTCCTGTCACCATCAAGTTCCCCAAGGGCGCGTTCGGCTTTGATGGCACGAATCCGCTCCCATCGGGGCCCACCACTGTAACCACTGATCCAAAGTTTTCTGCCCTCAGCATGGTTCAGGCGTACCAACCCCTCACACAACTCTGGAGCGCGCACCTCAACCTCGGATTGCTCGACGTCGGCAAAAAACTCAGCCAGGAGCAGTTGCGCCAGCAAAAGCAACAGATAACGGATTCGGTAAAGCAGTCCTACTACCAGTTGCTCCAGTCGGAGAGCGCGCTCGATGCCACGAACGAAAGCGTAAAGGCGTTGCAGGAAGTAGACCGTACGACCGAAGAGTACGTGAAACAAAAAGCGGCGCTGCCATACCAAAGCGCCGGAGTGAAAGTGCAGTTGGCTCAGGCTCAGCTTCAACAAGTCACGCTGCAGGATACGATCCAGACTCAGAAAGAGAATCTCAATAACTTGATGGGCCGCCACCTCGCCACGGATTTCACTTTGAGCCCGGTGCCCGACACTCTGCCCGAAGAGGGGAGCATCGACTTGGCGCGACAAAACGCGTTAAACGGACGCTCCGAAATTCGTCAGGCAAGATTCAAAGTCGATCAAGCGACGTACTCGAGGCGACTGCAAAAGGCGCAGTACATCCCCGAAGTCGGCATACGTTATCTCTTTTTCTCTCCATTCACCGTCGAGGGCTTGCCGCGTTATTTCAACTCCCTCGGCATTCAGCTGAAGTGGGACATCTATGACTGGGGATACAAAAAGCACTTGATGGACGAGAAGCAGCGTCAGATCGACCAAAGCCAACTCAATCTGACGGAAACTTCCAGTCAAGTTGTGCTCGACGTAAGCAATCGCTTTCGAAAATTGCGCGAAGCCCGCGCAAGCCTTAACGTTGCGCAACTCGCTCAGGAAGCGGAGAAGGAGAAGCTGGAAGTGGTTCTCGAGCAGTACAAACAAAAAACCACCTTACTCAGCAATCTCCAAACGGAACAGGCAAACATGGCTCAAGCGGCAGCTCAGTACCAACAGGCTCTTGCAAATTTCTGGACCGCACGCGCGGATTTCGAAAAAGCGATGGGAACGGATTGAATGCGATGAGTGAGAAGCGATTAGCTTGGCCGGGAACAGGGGAGCGGCACGCATCAACGAGAAGCGCGAACACGGCGCCGTGGATAATCGCGCTAGCGGCGATTATGTTCGCCGGATGCGGCGACGCGCCACAAACAAACGAAGCTCCTCGCTCCACTCCTGTCACCGTCGCCGAAGTCCAGGAATATTCGGGCGGCGAGGGCGTCAACTATTCCGCTAGCATCGTCCCCTATACGCAACTGCCGCTTACATTCAAATCCGGGGGATACATAACGAGCATCCTCCAGCGTCCCGGCCCAGACAATAAGCCCAGAAATCTTCAGCAGGGCGACTACGTGAAAAAAGACACCGTCGTCGCCACCGTTCGCCAGGCCGATTACCAGCACTCCGTCGAACAATACAAAGGCCAGCTCGAACAAGCCCAGGCCGGCCAGCTAAAAGCTCAGCAGGATTTCGGGCGCGCCGACGCGCTTTACAAAGCCAACGCCCTGACACAAACCGACTACGACTCCGCGAAAGCGCAGCTCGATTCCTCGCAAGGCACCGTCGCTACCGCCCAAGCCGCTGTTGCTCAGGCGCAGCAAGCGCTAGCCGATTGCGAACTGCGCGTGCCAATGGACGGCCAAATCCTCCAGCGCAATATCGAGCTGGGCATGCTCGTCGGCGCCGGAACGCAAGCGTTCACCATGGGCGACATGGAGCTCGTCAAGGCTGTGTTCGGAGTTCCCGACACGCTGCTCTCGAGCGTTCAGTTGAAACAGCGCCAAGGTATCCACACCGAAACGTATCCCCAGGAATTTTTCGGCCAGGTCAGCGCGATCTCTCCTCAGGCTGACCCAAAGAGCCGCACCTTCCAGGTCGAGGTCACAATCCCAAATGCAAAAGGCCTGCTGAAATCGGGAATGGTCGCCACGCTCGACATCGGCGGCTCGAAGCTGCGATCGCCTGCGCTGGTCGTGCCGATCGAAGCGGTTGTTTCGCCCGCCGACGGCGCGAAAACGTTCAGCGTTTTTGTAGTCACCCATCAGGGCGACAAAGACACCGTGCATCGCCGCACCGTGCAGCCCGGCCCGGCCTTCGGCAACATGGTTTCAATCACCGAAGGCGTCAGCCGTGGCGAAAAAATTGTGAACAACGGAGCGACGCTGGTGAACGACGGCCAGGTCGTGCGTGTGATTCCGTGATGACAACGAAATCAATCTCGAACGCACCGCAACAGTCCGAGTCCTTGGCCTAGACCACCGATGCCACACCGCACCGACGCCGACTACATCCAGAACGAGCGCAACACCGCGCGCTTCTTCGTCGAAAATCGCCAGATCTCCTGGATCCTGCTGATCGCCACCGTCGCGCTAGGCATCTACGGCTACGCGCGCATGCCCAAGCGCAAAGACCCCAACATTCCCGTGCGCGTCGCCTCTGTTCAAACACAATGGCCCGGCGCCGACGCCGAGCAAGTCGAACAATTGGTCACGCGGTCGATCGAAGCGAGCATCGCGCAGAATCCGAACATCCGCGCCCCGAACGGTGGCGACTTCGGCATCAAGTCGCTTTCGATTCCGGGTCTGTCGATCGTCCAGGTGCAGCTCTCCGACACGGTGAAAGACTCAAAAAAAGAATTCAGCGACATGAACCTCAAGCTGAATTCTCTGAGCCTTCCCCAAGGCGCCGGCCCCATCAAGTTCAATAGCGATTTCGGCGACACCGCCGCGCTGATGCTCACCGTTGCGAGCCCGCTCGAGGACGCATCCACAATCAATGTCCGCGTTCACGCGATCTCCGAAGCTCTGAACTCCGAACGCAAGCGCCGCAAAACAAAATCTCACGGCGACGAAGTCTCGATCGTCTACTGCTTCCCGGAAGCAGTTCCCGAAGACTCGGTCGGGCGAGGCTTTCAACTATTCCTGCAATACGCCGAAGAGCAAGGCGTGCTCCGCAAGCCGGAGCTCATTCACGGCCCTGGCTTCGTCGCGGCCGACGCGTTCTCCGACAAGTCCGACGCCGAGATCCTCGCCTTTGGCGGATCCTTCGTCGAACAAAAATTTCATGAATCCGAATTGCACCCCGACGCGTGGCCCCCGGTCGTCGCGCGCGATCCCGATCAAATCGCCAAACTCATCGCCGCAAACCCAGGCAACAAATACACCTACCATCAACTCGACGACTTCACCGATCTCTTGTCGCGTGCCTTGCTCGGCGCGCCAGAAGTTTCTCGTGTCGATCGCAATGGCGTGCTGCCGGAGCAAATCTATCTCGACTACTCCCAGGAACGGCTCGCGTCATACGGCCTGCAACCTTCGAATCTCAAAGGCATCCTCAATGCGCGCAACATCACGCTTCCCGGCGGCGCGCTCGAAGCCGGCTCGAAAAACATCATCATCGATCCATCCGGTGAATTCACAAAAGCCAGCGACATCGGCAACGTAATCGTTGGCAACTCCAGCTTCGGCGCGCCCGTCTATCTGCGCGACCTCGTCGACATCCGCGGCGGCTATCAAAGTCCCGCGCGCTACCTGAACTACTACACCTGGCGCGATGCGAAAGGGAATTGGCAGCGAACGCGCGCCGTCAGCCTCGCAGTGCAGATGCGCAATGCGGAGCAGATCGCGAAATTCGCGGAGCACGTCGAAGCGAAGCTCAAAGAAACCCGCCAGCTCCTCCCCGCCGATTTGATCATTGCCCACACCTCCGATCAGCCGCGCCAGGTCGAAGAAAACGTCGACCTCTTCATGGACGCGCTCTACGAAGCGATCGCCCTCGTCGTCATCGTCTCCCTCGTTGGATTCTGGGAATGGCGCTCCGCTGTCTTGATGGCCATTTCCATCCCGATCACGCTGGCGCTCACCTTCGGCTTCGCCCACCTTCTCGGCATCGACTTGCAGCAAGTCTCGATCGCCACGCTCATCATCGCGCTCGGCTTGCTCGTCGACGATCCCGTCGTCGCCGGTGACTCCATCAAACGCTCGCTTGCCGACATTCACCCTCCCGTGATCGCCAGCTGGCTCGGCCCAACAAAACTCGCCCACGCCATTCTCTTTGCGACGATCACGAACATCGTCGCCTATCTCCCATTCCTTGCTCTCACCGGCACAACCGGCGAATTCCTCTACAGCCTGCCGATCGTGATGACGTGTGCGCTCGTCGCATCCCGCCTCGTCTCGATGACTTTCATCCCGCTTCTCGGCTACTACCTGCTCCGCCCAGAAAAGAAAGCCGAGAAAACTCCTGAAGAACGCCGCACCCAGGGATTCAGCGGCTTCTACTACCGCGTCGGCCAACACGCCATCGAACATCGCTGGCTCGTCTTCGCCGGCTCCATCGTCTTCCTCATCGTCGGCGGCTTCTTCGGCCACGAACTCAAAACACAATTCTTCCCCGACGATGTGCAATACCTTTCGTTCCTCGACGTCTGGCTGCCCAACGACGTCCCGCTCTTCGCCACCAACAAAACCGCGCTGCAAGTCGAGCAGGTCGTCAAAGCCGCCGCCGAAAAATACGGCAAAGACCACCCCAACAAAGACGGCAGCCCGCGCAAAGTCCTCCACTCGCTGACAACATTCGAAGGCGGTGGCGGCCCGCGCTTCTGGTTCTCCGTGACGCCGCAACTCCAGCAACTCAACTACGCCCAAGTCATCATCGAGGTCTTCGACAAAGACGACACGCCCAAGCTGATCGGCGAACTCCAGCGCGCTCTCTCGGAAAACGTAGTCGGAGCCCGCGTCGACGTCCGCCAGCTCCAGACCAACCCCGTCGACTATCCCGTCGAACTCCGCGTCACCGGCCTCGCCGACATCAGCGCCCTCGACGAAGAAAAAGACATCGCCCAACTCCGCACCATCTCCGCACAAGTCTCCGACATCCTTCGCTCCGTCCCGACTTCCGCCCGCGTCCGCGACGACTGGGGCCAGGATGGCTTCGAAATCACTCTGAAAGTCGACCCCGACCGCGCCAACATCGCCGGCGTCACAAATCAAGACGTCGCGCAATCCTCCGCCGCAGCTCTGAGCGGCACGAGCGTCACAACACTCCGTCGCGGCGACCAGCAAATCCCCGTCGTCTCGCGCCTTCGCGCCAGCGAACGCGCCAGCCTCTCCGACCTCAGCAGTCTTTACGTCTATTCATCGTCGTCGCAAAGCAAAGTTCCGCTGCTCGGCGTCTCCAGCATCGAAAACATCCTCCAGACGCTACGCATCCGCCATCTCGAGCACTTCCGCACCATCTCCGTGCAAAGCTTCACCCGTCCAAACGTACTTCCATCCGAAGTCTTCAAAGCTGCCGCGCCGAGACTCCAGCAACTCCAGGCCTCGCTCCCGCCCGGCTACCGCATCATCATCAGCGGCGAACAAGCGAAACAGCAGCAAGGCTTCGTCAATCTCGCCATCGTCATGGTCATTTCGATAGCCATGATTTTTCTCGCCCTCGCATTCCAGTTCAAACATGCGATCAAGCCGTTCCTGGTCCTCGCGGCCACGCCCTACGGCGTCGTCGGCGCACTCATCGCGCTCTACATCATGGGCGCACCCTTCGGCTTCATGGCGTTTCTCGGCATCGCCAGCCTCATCGGCGTCATCGTCAGCCACGTGATCGTTCTCTTCGACTTCATCGAAGAAATGCACGAAAAGGGCGAGCCGCTCGAAGAAGCCCTCCTCGACGCCGGCATCGTTCGCCTCCGCCCTGTGATGATCACCGTCGGCGCCACGGTGCTCGCGCTATTCCCACTCGCGCTCCACGGCGGCCCACTCTGGCAGCCACTCTGCTACGCGCAAATCGGCGGACTCGGCGTGGCAACGTTCATCACGCTCCTCCTCGTGCCCGTGCTCTATTCGATTTTTGTAATGGATCTAAAAATTGTGACGTGGGGTAAAGTCGAACCTCACCACGACCCGCAACGCGGAAAGGCTGAGTAATGTTCGAACGAGTCCCAAAATATTTTTTCGCAGCGCTCCTCTTGATTCTGGCTCCGGCTGCAAAAGCGCAAAGCACAAGCTCCGCTGCAAACTCTCAAAACCCAATCGCCACCGACAAATCCCTCGACCTCATGCGCCAGATGAGCGCCTCCTTCGAAAGCCTCGTCAAGCGTGTCTCCCCCGCCGTCGTCGAAGTCCAGGTCACCGGCTTCGGCTCAACCGACGACGATGACGACGACAAAGACAACGATTCGAAATCCAGCATCGGTCGCCAGCGCAGCCTCGGCTCCGGCGTCGTCGTCGATCCCGACGGCTACATCATCACCAACTATCACGTCGTCAAAGGCGCCGAACGCGTCCGCGTCATCCTCACGCCGCAAACCACCGGCTCGCAGCCCACATCCTCGCTAAAATCTCGCGGTAAAGTTCTCCCCGCCCGCATCGTCGGCTTCAGCAAGCTCATCGATCTCGCCGTCCTCAAGATCGAAGCGACCAACCTTCCGACTCTCCAGATCGGCCGCTACGAAAAAATCCAGAAAGGCCAGCTCGTCCTCGCCTTCGGCAGTCCCGAAGGCCTCGAAAACTCCGTCAGCATGGGCCTCGTCAGCTCCGTCCTCCGCCAGACCGATCCCGACGACACGATGGTCTACATCCAGACCGACGCCGCCATCAATCCCGGCAAC
>Ga0209006_10006647_pt1 | contig 10453 bp, 9 predicted proteins | sample JacPin_JW_Ref_O2_FD_188567 | JGI IMG/M metagenome (GOLD analysis project Ga0209006, IMG submission 188567) | Forest soil microbial communities from Algoma, Ontario, Canada - Jack Pine, Ontario site 1_JW_Ref_O2 (SPAdes) (version 2) | ecosystem: Environmental > Terrestrial > Soil > Boreal... | reverse complement strand
ATGGCGCGATCGAACGCGTGTCCGACAATATGCCGGCTCCCCCGGGTCATTTGCCGCGCCAGCGGCTCTGGCGCATCGTTACCAGGCGCGCGGTTCTCGCGACTGGGGCGACCGAGCGAAGCATTGCCTTCGGCGGTAACGATCGCCCGGGGATTCAACTGGCGTCTGCGATGCGCACCTACGCCAGACGCTTTGCGGTCGCGCCCGGCCGGCGCACTGTGGTTTTCACCAACAATGACGATGGCTGGAGAACCGCAAGAGAGCTGCACTCGCTCGGGATTACTGTTCCGGTTGTCATTGACAGCCGCTCCGCTGTTTCGCCGTTGCTCGCGGCTGGACTGAAGAGCCGGACGATTCTTAGTGGTGAAGTCATGGCAACCCGTGGCGGCCATGGCATCAGGTCGTTGACTGTCCGGACGCCTGACCGGACCGAGACCATCGATTGCGATGCCCTCGCAGTTTCCGGCGGCTGGAATCCAAATCTTGGCCTGACTTGCCATTTGGGCGGCCGGGCGCGGTGGGACGAAAACATCGCGGCGTTTGTTCCCGGCGATCCGCCAAAGGGTATGGCGGTCGCGGGCGCGGCGAACGGCAGCATGACCCTCGGCAATTGTCTCCGGGAGGGCAACCGTGTCGCCGAGGCCGCGATGGACGGTCTCGGGCTGACTTATGTTCATAGCCAGCACGCTAGCGCGGACGACGAGAGCTTCACGATCAGGCCGCTCTGGCACATTGTTTCCAAACAGAAAGCGTTCGTCGATTTCCAGAACGACGTCACCAGCGACGACGTTTCGCTGGCGTCTCGCGAAGGCTTTCGCGAAGTCGAGCACCTCAAGCGCTACACCACGCTGGGGATGGCAACGGACCAGGGCAAGACGTCGAGCGTCAACGGCGTTGCGCAGCTGGCAATGGCAACGGGCAGGACTATCGCGCAGACCGGCCGGACCACGTCTCGCCCGCCGGAAGTTCCGGTCACAATCGGCGCATTCGCCGGTCATCATCGCGGAAAGCATTTTCGTCCCGTTCGTCATACGCCCAGTCACGCCTGGGCTAGCGTCCAGGGCGCGGTGTTCGTGGAATCAGGGCCGTGGCTGCGCGCGCAATATTATCCCCGTGCGGGAGAGGCCGGCTGGTTCGAGACGGTTTGCCGTGAGGTGACGACCGTTCGCGAAAAGGTGGGTTTTTGCGATGTCTCGACGCTCGGAAAAATCGAGCTGCAGGGAAAAGACGTCGGGGCGTTTCTCGATCGTCTTTACATCAATACGTTTTCGACGCTTCCCGTGGGCCGCGCGCGCTACGGACTGATGCTGCGGGAAGACGGTTTTGCCCTCGATGACGGGACCACCTCGCGATTATCGGAAGATCGCTTCCTGATGACGACGACGACCGCGAACGCGGAACGGGTATTCCAGCACATGAAATTCTGCCATCAGGTGCTTTGGCCCGAACTGGATGTTCAACTGGTATCGAGCACGGACCAATGGGCGCAGTTTTCGGTGGCGGGGCCGCGCGCCCGCGATACGCTCGCCGGCATCGTCGATCCTGCCTTTCCCATCGGGAATGACGAATTTCCTTATATGGCGGCGGCCGAACTTACGGTGTGCTCGGGGATCTCGGCGCGACTCTACCGGATTTCGTTTTCCGGAGAACTCGCTTACGAGATCGCCGTACCGGCGCGGTACGGCGCCGCATTGGCGGGTGCGCTGATGGAGCGAGGCGCGCCCTATTGCATCGCGCCCTATGGCACCGAGGCGCTGGCGACGATGCGTATCGAAAAGGGGCATATCGCCGGCAACGAAATCGACGGCCGCACCACGGCAACCGACCTCGGGCTCGGGCGAATGATGTCGAAGCAGAAGGATTATATCGGCCGGGTCCTGGCTGGGCGCGAAGCACTACTCGATCCGCAACGGCAATCCATCGTCGGGCTGCGGCCGATCGACCGTAGCCAGCCGATTCGAGCCGGCGCGCACATCCTGTCGCGGTCCGGCGGCCTGACGTCCGACAATGACCAGGGCGTCGTCACGTCGGCGACGTTTTCGCCGTCATTGCAACATTCGATCGGACTTGGCCTGCTGTCGGGCGGCCTTCAGCGCATCGGTGAGCGATTGAGGGCGGTCGATCTCGTCCGCGACAGCATTGTCGACGTCGAAATCTGCGCACCCTGCTTCATCGACCCGGAAGGAGCGCGCGTCCGTGGGTGAACAGTCGCTCAAGCCGGCATCCGGGATTCTTGTTCCCGAACGCCTTCACGGTCGGGACGACAATCCAGGTTCTCCGAAGGTCGTCATCGGTGAGCGCGCGGTCGCCGGGATCTATGATCTGCAGTCGAAACGCGGTCGGGAAGGCGACGTCGCACGCGGGATATACCAGATCAGCGGTCTCAAGCTTCCTGATGCCGGTCATTGTATCGCGCATGGATCGCTGCTGGCGTGTTGCGTTGGGCCGTGCCGTTGGCTCGTCGTGAAATACTCGGACGATCGCTCAGACTTCAAATCCGAACTGGAGCGTTGCGTCGCAGGTGCGGCTTCAGTATTCGACCAATCGGATGCATTCACAATTATTCAGGTGCAGGGCGCTTGCGCGCGCAATGTTCTCGCCAAGGGCGTTCATCTGGATCTCGATCAAGGTGTATTCGGCGTCGGTTCGTCCGCCGTCACCTCGATTTCCCTTATTGGCGTGACATTTTGGAAACTGGACGACCGGCCAACCTTTGAGTTTGCGGTGCCACGCTCGTTTGCCACCGCTTTCTTCGAGTGGCTGCATGAAGCGTCACTGGAATTTTCCGTCTAGCTATCGCTTGTCGCAATTAGCGCCTCGGATAGATGATGATCGACAAATATGAGGTCGGCGATTTGAAGAATTCCTCCGGGCCGTGTCTCGCGGCGGCATCGAAGAACAGGGTGTCGCCTGGTTCCATCAGATAGCTTCGGTCACCGTGCCGGTAGCGCACCTTGCCGGTCAGCATGTAGATGATCTCAACACCGGCGTGCCGAAATTCGGTATACGGCAACGCATCGCCTTGCAGTGAGATCAAATAGGGTTCAACCGCGATCTCTCCTCTCAAGGAGTGGCCGAGGAGATCGTACAGGTGGCCCGATTTCGTTCCGCGGCGTTCAATTCGCAGGCCGTGTCCAGCCCTGACAAACGAGCAGTCGCGGCGTTCCTCAGTCTCCGCGAACAACCGGCTGATGGAAACGTTCAGGGCCTTTGCCAGTGAATCCAGCGTCGCCAGTGACGGTGAGATCGTTCCGTTTTCGATCTTTGACAGCATCCCGCCGGAGATTCCGGCGGCTATTCCGAGTTCGGAGACCGTGAGGTCGAGCTCTTTTCGAAGGCGCCTGACCTCGGCGCCGATTCCTGCCTCCAGGGTCCTGGGCGCCACCTTGGGGGCTGAAGATCCGGTCAGCAGTTTGCCGCCGGCAGGTCGCACCGGTTTAACCTTCGCGGCGCTTCCACGTTTCGACGATCCCTTCACACGTAGTCTCCATTTCAGGGGCATTCGAAGCAGCGCACGTGCCGCTCCGGCGGGTTGACGCATTCACGCTTTAAAGTGGCTGCGCCGCAAGCCCGGGTTTTTAGTTTTATCACTGAAGTCGTGGAAGCGGCCGGGACTACTTCAAGATGTCCAACGGGGAATTCGTATCCAGTCAACAATCGTTTGTCGGCCGGTGGCGCTTGATTGCCAGCCTATAAGGCACCTTGCGTCAAATTTGAGCAAGCACGCTGTTTCGATCGCGATTGCCTGCTTTTTGACTTGAACAACACCGCGTTTGCTTGTTTACTTATAGGAATAAAAAATTCTGCTGACGATGAAGCGGGTTTTGGTCTCTATGGTGGATGTCAGGAGATTGCCATGAAACGTTCTTCGCGGAACGCTGCTCGACAGGCCGCATCCCGGAATTCCGGGGCTGTGGACTGGTCGCGCAGGCAATTCCTGGTGCGAAGTGCGGCGGGCCTTGCCGGCGCCACCCTGGCTTCCGCCGGCTTTGCCTGGGGCGATCTTGCCTATGGACAGCAATTGTCCGGCAAGCCCGCTAGTTTCAATGTCGCGATCCGTCCGGACTGGACACAGGGTTGGTTCGGAATGATCAATCAGGAGAAAGGTTTTTGGAAAAAATATCTGCCGCCCGGCAGCGAAGTCTCGTTCAGCCATCCGATCCAGGGGGGCATTGTGACCAATGAGCTGATCGCGGAGAAGAGCATGATCGGGCACAATGGCGATGCGCCGGGCCTGATCGCGACGTTTCAACGTGAGCGGGCCGATATCCGTGTCATCGGTCTTACCGGATCCTCGCCTTCCGGTTACAGCTCCTATGAGGTGCTGGTCCGAAAGGACGCGCCGGAATTTGCAAGTTCGAAAGAGGCGATCAAGTGGCTCGACGGCAAGAAAGTTGCGACGCCGAAAGGAAGCTCCTCGGATCGTTTCTTCCAGTTCGTTCTCGAAAAAGAGGGTGTCAAGCCGGCGGAATATCTCAATCTTTCGATCGGCGTGATCACGACCAATCTCAGGTCGGGCTCGATCGATGGCGCCTGCACCTGGGATCCGCAGGGCTCGGCGGTCAGCACGCTCGCGGGCGACGGGTCGGCCCGCGTGGTCGCCACCGGCGAACCTTGGGGCCAGCGGGATTTCGGGACAATCGTCTGTCGCAAGGACTTCATGGATCGCGACCCGGATCTTGTGAAGGCCTGGCTCAAGTCCGAGATCGAAGCTCAGGTCTGGTATTACGATCCCCGCAACCACGCGGAGGTGCTGCAGATCGCCCAAAAATATGTCACCGGATTTAGCCACAAGGCGCTATGGTTTTCGCTCGCGGGGCTGATACCCGAACCCTATTACGGCGGGCCGATCAGGGATGAAAAGCCGTTCGTCTGGAACGATACCATCGCAGCACTTCAGGTGCAGGTGCTCGACTTCCTGGCCGCCAACAAGGTCGTTCCGTCGAACAAATTGCCCGACGGTGCTATCGACGACTCGTTGGGCCGGGCGGCGATGAGTGAAATGCACCTGTCGTCGCCGCTGACGCATGTGAAGGCGGTTCCGTTGGACGTCGGCTATCCGCTGGTTCAGGATCCGGCCCAGATCAACAAATATGTCGAACTCTTTGCCTAGGCGGCGAAGAGAGGTGCCGGATGGCTAAAGACGCTCGCGTGCAGGTCGAGACGGCGCCGCGGTCGGATGGTGCCGGGAAGCTGACGGCGCACGCGCGGTATCGACCGATCTTGCTGCAGGTGTTTCAGGGCGTCGTCGGCCTCGGCATATTTTTCCTGCTTTGGTACCTGCTGGTAGACTGCTTTGGCGTATGGCGGTTCAAGCAGCTGCCGCATCTTGTGAGCAGCGTTCGCGAATTCCTCAGCCGAAATCCGACCTATGGCGTATCGCTCTTCACCGCGGAATATTATCGGCATCTCTGGGCCAGCATTCAACGCGTCGCCATCGCATTCGTTACGGCGGTGACCTGTGGCACATCCCTTGGTATTGCGCTGGCCTGGAACCGGTGGTTCCGTGCCGCCGTTTTCCCGCTGCTGGAACTAGCCCGTCCGATTCCGATTCTCGCATGGATACCGCTGGTGATTACGCTGTCGCCCAGCCGGCCGGCGTCCGTGATTATCCTGACCTTCCTTGCCGCCTTCTTCATTACCACGCTCAATACCATGCTGGGTGTGCGATCAATCGACGAAGTATATTTCCGCGCCGCGCGCTCGCTTGGCTTCTCCGATTTCGCGATACTTCGTCATATCGTCATTCCCGGCGCCCTCCCGCACATCTTTGTCGGTCTCCAGATCGCAATGGCGGCGTGCTGGTTCTCGCTGGTGGCATCCGAGATTGTCGCCGGCACGGCCGGTCTCGGTTACAAGGTGTGGGAGGCCTACTACTACGTTCAGTTCGATACCATGACCATCATGATGGCCACGCTGGGCCTGTGCGGTTATCTCTCGAGCATGCTGGTGCGCCGGATCGGCAAGGCGTTGATGAGTTGGCGCGAGGAAATGCTGGGAGGGCTGTCCTGATGCAGGGAGCGCTTTCCATTCGAGGCGCCAGAAAGGTCTACGACGCGAAAACCGCAAAGGTCGTCGCGCTCGACAGCATCGATCTCGACATCGCCGCCGGCGAGTTCTGCGCTGTCGTGGGACCGTCAGGGTGTGGAAAAACCACGCTGCTGAATGCGATCGCCGGCTTCGATACGTTGAGCAGGGGCGACATCACGCTCGATGGCCAGTCGTTGGCTTCCGCCAACGCCAGCGCGCCGCCGGATGCGAGCCGGATCGTGGTATTTCAGAACGGCGCGCTGTTTCCGTGGCGGACCGTGCTATGGAACGTGGCTTGCGGTCCGATCATGCAGCGTCGGTTGACGGCCGTTCAGGCGAATCAACAGGCCATGGAGTTGCTGGCCCGGGTCGGCCTGCAGGATAGCGCCAACAAGTTTCCGGGAGAGCTATCCGGGGGGCAGCGCCGCCGGGTCGAGATTGTCCGCGCGCTGATCAACGAACCCAAGGTTCTGCTGCTCGATGAGCCGTTTCGCGCGCTCGACGCGCTCACAAAAAGCGTCATGCAGGAATATCTTATCGAACTGCTGACCTATGTGCCGAAGACGGTATTTTTCATCACGCACGATCTCGAAGAGGCGATCTTCCTCGGCGACAAGGTCGTTGTCTTCAGTTCGAGGCCGGCCAGGATCAGGCAAAGCGTGACGATCGATATTCCGAAGCCACGACGTCACGAGATCCTTACGAGCCCGCGCTTTCTGGAGATCAAGGCGATGCTCAGCGGCGCCATTCACGAGGAGGCCTTGCGCGCGTTCACCGTTGGCGAGCGGGAGCTCGCATAATGGCGTTCGAGATCGCGAATATCGACGGCAGCGCTGATAATGCCGCGGAACCATCGCGGCCGAGAAAATTCCTGCTGCGGCACGCGAGCTTCATGGTGGGGTCTCTTACGATATTGCTGCTGGGGCTGGCCTGGGAATTCGCGCGCCCTCTCGGACTACCGGGGCTTTCCAGGCTTCCGGCGCCGACGGCGATCGTCGCCGCATCGGCCGAACTTCTTCACTCGCCGATGTTCTGGGAGGCTTGCTACAAGAGCACGCTGCGGATCATCAGCGGTTTCTGCCTGGCGCAGATCGTCGGTATCCCGCTTGGCTTTATCATGGCAACCAACCGGACCATCTTCAATTCGGCTTTCCCGGTGGCCGAATCGCTGCGTCCCATCCCGCCGGTCGCATGGATTCCGATCTCCATTATTTTCTGGCCGACGCGTGAGGCCAGCACGATCTTTATCGTGTTTTTGGGAGCGTTCTGGATCGTGCTGCTCAACACCATCGGCGGCGTTTCCACGATAGACCAGACCTACCGGCGCGCCGCACTGTCGCTTGGATCGAGCCGCGGGCATCTGCTGCGCTACATTATTTTTCCGGCCACCTTGCCGACGATCGTGACCGGAATGGTGATCAGCATGGGAATTTGCTGGGAGATGGTGGTTGCGGCCGAAATGATCGCCGGCGATACCGGTCTTGGATACCTGCTCTGGCAATCGTTCGAGATTAGCGCGACCGCGCAGGTGCTGGTCTGCATGTTCACTATCGGACTAGCGGGGTTCCTGTCGAGTGCCGCGATCAGGAAGCTCGGTCGTTTACTTACTCCCTGGTCGCCGAACGAATGAGGGCCTCCATGACATTCGACTTTGGAATTGCGCATCGCAAACATGGTTCCGGTGAAATCACGGTCGATGACATTTCCTATTCGGTCGGCGACCGGGAAGGCAACGTCGTCGAGTTGATCGACCGGTGCTCCTTTCACGGCGAGCGCGGTTTGTTCACGGCCCTGGTCGGGCCGTCGGGGTGCGGTAAGACCACGATCATGAATATGATCGCCGGATATTTTGCGCCCGATCGAGGAACAATCAGCCTGGATGGCGTCAAGATAGCCGGACCGGGTTGGGAACGGCTGATGGTTTTCCAGGAGACGGCGTTGTTTCCATGGATGACGACACTCGACAATGTCATCTACGGGCCAATGGTTCGAGCCGAAAAGCCGTTGCGCCAGATCAAACAGGACGCCAGCGCGTTGCTGCAAAAGTTCGGGCTTGGCGAGTTCGGCGATAGATATCCGCGCGAGTTATCGGGCGGCATGCAGCGGCGCGGGGAGTTGGCCCGGGCGTTGATCAATGATCCGCTGGTGTTGTTGATGGACGAGCCGTTTCGCGGACTCGATGCAATGACGCGTCAGCTGATGCAGAAATACCTGGTCGACCTGTTCGAGGAGACGCGAACCACCACGATCTTTGTGACCTCCGAAATCGACGAGGCGATCTTCCTGGCCGACCGCCTTGTCATCCTCTCGGGTAGTCCGGCCAAAGTGGTATCCGTCATCGAGGTAACGCTGCCGCGGCCGCGGAATTTCGAGATGCTCTCCTCGCCGGTATATGCCGGGATCAAGGAGAGGGCGCTGGAAATCCTCTACGCGGAAGCAGTCGCCGCCTTTGCCGGGCATGGCGTGACGTCAGATCTGAAGGAATCGTTCGAACGGCGCCGTGTGGTCTAGCGGCCGGTAGGTATTGGTGGATTAGGAACGCGAGGAGCTTTCACATGGACACGGCAATTCTGCTCAAGATCGCGTCGATCGGATTCGCTTGTCTTGGGGGCTTGTGGTCGGTCTGGACGCGTCAATCGCGGGATCGGGATTCGGAATCATCGGATCGCAGCCGGCGTGCGCACTGCCTGGTCTCATATGGTCTGACCAGCATCAGCATGTTGCTGTTCGCTGCGATTGCCTTTGTGTGAGCTAAGTGCGTGGGGTTACGGCGGCGGTGCGGCCGATAGCAGGGGAGCAAACCAGTGAAGCCCAATATTGTCTTCATCCTGACCGACAACCTCGGTTACGGCGAGCTCGGTTGCTACGGCGGTGGCGAGCTGCGCGGCGCGCCGACGCCGAGGGCCGACAAGCTGGCGGACGAGGGAATGCGTCTGACCAACTTCAATGTGGAGGCGCAATGCACCCCAAGCCGTTCGGCGCTTTTGACCGGACGATATGCGATGCGGTCCGGCACGCTGACCGTTCCGATCGGGAATCCGGCCGTGGGCGATCCGAATGTTCAAGGCATGGTTCAATGGGAGGTCACGCTCGCGAAGCTGCTCGCCGGGATCGGCTACAAGACCGCTCACTTCGGAAAATGGCATCTCGGCAGCGTCGACGGCAGGCTGCCCAACGATCAGGGTTTTGATGAATGGTGGGGAATCCCGAGGACGACGGACGAGGTATTCTGGCCGGATAATCCCGCCTTCGAGAAATCCGGGATCAGGCCGCAATACATCATGGAGGGCCGCAAGGGCGAACCGAGCCGCGATGTCATGGTGTACGATCTCAAGCAGCGGCCGCTGCTTGACGCGGAACTGACGCGTCGCACTGTCGCCTTCATGAAAGAGAGCGTCGAACAATCGAAGCCGTTCTATGCCTATGTGCCATTGACGCAGGTGCACCTGCCGACGCTTCCGCATCCTGATTTCGCCGGGAAAACCGGCGCCGGCGATTTCGCGGACTCGGTCGCCGAAACCGATCACCGGCTTGGGCAAATCCTCGATGCGATCGATGATCTGGGCATACGCGACAACACCATTGTGATCTTCACCAGCGATAACGGCCCGGATCCGACCTGGCCCTGGCAAGGTTCCTCCGGTCCATGGCGAGGCTATTATTTCACGCACATGGAGGGATCGCTGCGGGTGCCCTTCATCATTCGCTGGCCAGGGAAAATTCCCGCGGCGATCATGAGCAACGAGATGGTCCATCAGGTTGACACCTTCACCACGCTGGCCAGGATCGCCGGCGCGGAAATTCCGACCGACAGGTCGATCGACGGTGTCGACCAGTCGGATTTTTTCTTTGGGCGGCAAGCCTCCTCAAATCGTGAATCGGTGCTCGCCTTCGTGGCCGACCGTTTGGAGGCGGTGAAATGGAAAAATTGGAAGCTGGCGTTCTACGATGAAACCAGGGATTGGTTCAGCACGCCGGTCAAGCTGACGCTGCCAAAACTCTTCAACCTGACCACGGATCCGAAGGAGGAATATCCCGAGGAGACGTTGCGCAATACCTGGGCGATGGTCGGATGTCTGTCGGCGATCCGCGAATTCTACGAAAGCCTGAAAAAACATCCGGCCATCCCGGAGGGAACGCCGGACCCTTACGTGCCGCCTTATTGAGGACCCCAGGGGCCTTTGCGCCAAGCCTCGCGGTTCGGACGCTGACCACCGATTGACCACCGAAACCCCGCGAACAAACGACGATAAAGGTGGTCAGTCGCGCGCGGACTTCATTGTTTTTGTTGACTTTTTCGACTGCTACTCACGTTCGGGACGCAGGCGTCGCAGGTTCTTCCGTGCTATGCATTACACTGCAACGCGCTTCCTCAAAGGAATAACCTGAGGTTCCTCTGACAGATTGAGTACTGGAAAATTCG